>Ga0164243_10004388_pt1 | contig 22127 bp, 22 predicted proteins | sample OricompcompostOP_FD_108781 | JGI IMG/M metagenome (GOLD analysis project Ga0164243, IMG submission 108781) | Organic Plus compost microbial communities from Emeryville, California, USA - Original compost - Organic plus compost (OP) | ecosystem: Engineered > Solid waste > Mixed feedstock >...
GCACAAGGCGAGCCTGTCGTTAATCGCGAAGATCTCTACATACAGAAAGTTCCGCTCGATGCGCAGCAGCAACGTGAGTTAGGCTTTAAGCCACGCGCGGATATCGACCCCTGGCCCATGAACCTGCCTCTTGATTGGGCAGCAAATCCCTTTAGCGAGGGCAATTGGCAGTTTCAGTTGCATGCGTGGCGGATGACCGACCCAATTTTCGCGGCGTATTTTGCGGACGGCGACCCCAGCCATCTCGAAGAGATCATGACGTTCGTTGATGATTGGTATGCCTATCATATCGTCAACAAAAATGAAGCGGCCTATTCCTGGTATGACATGGCAGTCGGAATTCGAGCGCTGCGGATCGCATTTCTCATGGAGGCCGCGCGAACTGGAGTTCTGAAGGCGGATGAAAAGCGGCTTGAGATACTTGACAATCTTGCCGCGCTGCATGCGGAGAACTTGAAAAACTGGGCACATCTTAATCTCGGCAATCACGGGTTGTTCCAATCTGCGGGCCTCAGGCTCCTATGCGAGGTGGCTACATACATTCCCGAATGCTCCGACGGGCCCGAAGTCGCGCAAGCAATGTTCAACAGGGTGATGTCTCTGCAGTTCACAGAACAAGGAGTTCACGCTGAGAACTCGCCGAGCTACCATTTCTTTGTGACGCGCATCGCACGCGGCATAGCCTCGCTTCGGCGCTTGGGCTCTGAAGCTTGGCTGAAAAAATCCGACGCCGTTGCAGAATGGCTTACCCTGCCCGATGGAACGGTAATCCCAGTAGGCGACAGTGCCGGCACGCGTCCTGCGATGACGTCGGACCCGGACACGGTTCAATGCTTGATGGATAGCACGTGCTACGCAGTCGCGCCCTACAATGAATCCGGCTACGGCATAATTCGTTCGCTGCCCTCGAAAGGAGACGATCAGTCAATGCTCTTCGTGCAGGGCATGGCTCATAATCTCGTCCACAAGCATGCGGACGATCTCTCTTTCGTTCTTTACGAGTTCGACCGGCCGATTTTCATGGAGGGTGGAAAATACGGATACAAGCGCGATCAATGGCGTCGTTACGTGCAGAGCGCTGCAGCTCACAACACGATCGGGCTCGAGGGAAGCCCCATCAGCCCGACGGATCTTGTAACAGCGGGCAGCCACATCGGTCCGACGCAAGTGGTTGATCGCGCTTTCCTCATCAGCGGAACATACGATCGCTCCGATCTATTTGAGCATCGTCGTGAGTTTCGCTATGTGCCGGGAGTGTTGCTCGACATTGTGGATCGGGTTGAAAACCGAACTAATGACCGGATTGTAAGCAGCCTTCACCTTGCACCCGATCTCCAACCGTCCATGCGGGACGACGGTTTCAGCGTCGATCTCGGGGAAAAGATCATGAACGTTTCGCTAAGCGGTGGCTGTCAATTAAGTGCACATCGGGGCGAAACTGATCCCGTTCTCGGATGGTACAGCCCGTCTTATCTGAAGATGAAGCCACTTACCGCCGTGCGAGCTGTCTGCCCGCCCGATATCGCCGAGTTAGGTTGGTCTATCAGGTTCGATTGAGCTCAGTCCGTTCTGCTTCCCTCGAAGGCGGCTAACGAATAGCCGTCCACCACTCAGCTTCCTTGAGCTCTTCTGGCGTCATCTCGCGATATTCCCATTCGCGATCGTTCCAGCGGCGCATGCGGAGATTTTCGCCGTCAGGATGCCAATCCCAGCGGCGACGAATAAATAGATTTGACAGCTTAGTAACCCACCCAACACCCATTCACGAAGCATTGCACTGTTTAACATACCCGTGCAACACGCTTAGATGAGGGGGTGGGCGCTACCTCGAGGTGAAAACCTCTTTGATACGCTGCCATGTAGATAGCCGTTTAGGCTGCGGAGCCTTAGTAGCGGGTTTTTGAAGTCGTACCTTGAGGAAGTCGCGTTCAAGATCGTAACGTGGGATGCGTTCCAGCTTGTCTACAAACCGACGGTAAAAGGCTTCATCGATCGGCGTGGTATTGAAGCTGGTTTCCAGCCTCTCGAACCCCACTATATCGAAGTACCTATAATAATCGGCGATCGACAGCTGGTTTACCCAAGACGCCCGCATAGGCTCTCGTCCAATCGAAATGAAGAACTCCTCGAAAACCTCGTCGGTAAAGAGGAGGTGTGGCCACGGAAAATACACATGACGATAGCGGTGCGACGCCTTGGGGCCGCGATAGAGGTTCGCAGCGATGTACATCTCGCCGCCGGGATTCAGAAGGTCGTGTGCAGCTTTAAGCATGCTGTAGGGGTGTCGCACGTGCTCAAAGACTGCGTTTGAATAGATGAAGTCGAATGAGCCTAGATCCGGCCGACTTTCTGTCAGGTCTAATTGAAGAAGGGTTGCGCCGCTTGGTGCGTTCGCCCAGTCATCGTAGCGGACGATATCAACTCCCACTACGTCGCATCGGTGGTTCTCGGCGAGAGCCTTGCAAGTGGCTCCGCGCCCGCAGCCGATTTCCAGAACCCGTTTTCCTTTCAGGTCGTATTTGGAGGCAATGGCAGCCGCTCGTTTCTTGCCGCGCTTCATCAGGTCTACCGGCTTGTTGCTCAGCGGGCGCGGCACGAGCGGCTTGGAAGCGTATTCCTTGTTGAGCTGTCTGAAGAGAGCCAAATCGTATCTGACGGGCCGTACTGAATCGGCGTCGACGCTAACATTCATTTTGGTAACCCCCTCTCTCCTCATGGGCTTAAAGCGCAAACCCCGAGGCATGCCAAGTGGAAAGTGGCTGCTGGCGTTGCAACGTACTCACCTGATCTGAACCTACCTCGAAAGGATCCACCATGCCACGCATGGCTAACACCGGGCGCGACCCCTATTATGCCTATCGCCCCATGCTCGACCTAATCGGCAGGAGCGAAGGAACGGACAAGGGCCGCGGCGATAATGAGGTGCTTGCCTATGGCGCCTATACCGGCGGCGATCGCGAGCTCGTCAGCATGACGCTCGATGAGATCGATCACCTGCAGACGGCGATGCTGCAGCATCCGGAGAACGGGTTCAATTCCTCCGCCCTCGGCCGATACCAGATCGTCTGCACGACGCTGCGCAAGATCAGGTCCAAGCTGAAGCTTTCTGGCGCGATGCTTTTCGACGCCGACATGCAGGACCGCATGGCCTGCTATCTGCTCGGCGCCCGCGGCATTGATAAATACCTGGCGAGCAGGATGAGCGAGGATGCGCTGATCAATGCGCTCGCCAAGGAATGGGCATCTCTGCCCACGACAAGCAGCAGGGGGCACTACAGCGGACAACGCGCCTCCGTCACCGTGGCTGACGTTCGCAAGGCCCTGGCAGAGGTGAAGCGGAGGGTTGCGGAGAAGCCGGCATATCCCGCCCCGTCGATTCGAAACCGGCGCCAGCGCGCCCCGTGGGCGGCGTAGCAGGCATTCTGGCTGCGATCATCGCCGTGCTTGTTGGTGCCGGCGCGTGGCTCGCGAACCTTCCCTGCAATCTCTTCGGCATCTTCTGTGGAGGCTGACCATGTGGCAGCGCGTGAAAGACTTCTTCAAGGACAGTGAAACCGTCGCTTGGGCGAGGCTCCAGATGTTCCTCGGCGCTCTGCTCGAGGTGATCACCACCGTCGATCCTTATCTCTTCGCTCCGGTCTTCGGGGATTGCTTCCCGTGGTTCCTGATCGCCAACGGACTAATCACCGAATACCTGCGCTGGCGGCGAGCGGATGACCTGTGATGTTCACGTGGCTGAAGATCGGCGCTGCACTGGCGGTGATCGGCGTTCTCGTCTGGTCTCACTTGTCCGCTTACCGCGCCGGCCGGGCCGTCGAGCAAGCTGCATTTTCGGAACAGATGAGAAAGGAGAACGCCGATGCGGGTGAAGCGGCTGAGGAATGGCGTGCTCGCTATCGCCTGTGCGTTGCTGGCGGCTGGCTGTACGACTTTGAGACCGGCGCCTGTGAGCGTAAGGCCTTCGCAGCGTCGTCGGCACGTCTCTAATCGGTGCGCAGGGTCGAACGCCGAAAGACCAGCGGAAGATCGATGAGACGGCCGCCGGCCTCTGTGGCGCGTCAGTATGGAGCCAAAGCGAATGTGCCAGGCACGCCCGCGAGAGCCGGGAATAGCCGCAACCACCACAACAAAAGGAGCATTGAACAGGGGCTGGGGAATTGGCCGAGAAGGATGATGCCACAATGCAGGTCGCCACGCCGCACTTTCGCTTCGAATGGAACCTGAACACCGTCGTTGTGCTGATCGGGTTCGCCGGTGGACTCGTCGCCTGGGGATACACCCTGAGCGAGCTTCGAACCGGTGGGAAGAACAATGAAGAGAAGATCGAGCGGCTCGATACTCGTCTCGCAGCGGTCGAGACCTCCATTCGCCAGATCGACAATCACGAGCTGCGCATCTCCAACGTCGAGAAGCAAGCGACCGATGCAGCTTCTGCAATGCGGGCGGTCGAGGCCGCGCTTAATGGTCTCGCCGTCGACATGAAGGTGACGCGGGAAATCCTGCAACGAATAGAGGCTACGCAGAACGGTCGTAGGCCGCCGTAGCTCGAACCTTCTCCATATCCATTCGCATAGGCGCCCCGCTGGCTTCGGCTGGCGGGGCTTTTTTGCGTTTCAGGATTCCAGCACGCGGAAGTACGCGGCCTCCACTGCTTGGGCTGCTTCATCCTTAGTCTCCGCATAGCCGCCCTGGCTCATCCAGATTTTGCGGTCCGGAAGATATCCGTGCGCAGACCAGCGCCAGCGCTTCTTGAGCATGCCCGGTTGCTTGTCGCTGTAGATGCGGCCGACTGAGCCATCCACTCCATCCGCATGGCACACGAAATCCCCGGCCTTATCAGGCCAGGTGCGGGATCATTTGAGCTTGAGGGGCATCGAGTTTCAGATGGGAATCAGGTGGGAGTGATGCGGTCAAGAAACGGGAAGCCTTGGAAATGCTGGTCGGAGTGGCAGGATTTGAACCTGCGACCCCCTCGTCCCGAACGAGGTGCGCTACCAGGCTGCGCTACACTCCGTGACCAGACGGCGGGCTTATAACTGCCCATCGTACGCTCCGCAAGCCGAAAGGTAAGCAAGCGCCGACTTAATCGCCAACCAGGCCTAATAGGGGCTGATCACATCGCCCGTCTCGACATAGACCGACTTGATCTGGGAATAATGGTCGAGCGCGGCAATGGCGTTCTCCCTTCCGATGCCGGAATTCTTCATGCCCCCGAACGGAAGCTCGACCGGGGTTAGATTGTAGCTGTTGATCCAGCAGGTGCCCGCCTTCAGTTCCGAGATGACGCGATGGGCGCGCGAGAGATCGCGCGTGAACACACCCGCCGCCAAACCGAACTCGGTATCGTTGGCGCGGGCGATCGCCTCCTCCTCCGTGTCGAAGGAGAGGATGCACATGACCGGTCCGAAGATCTCCTCGCGCGCGATTCTCATGTCGTCCCGGACGTCGGTGAAGATGGTGGGCTCGACGAAGAAGCCGTTCTCGAAACCCTGGAGGCGGGGCGCGTTGCCGCCGAGATGGAGGCGCGCGCCTTCCTCCCGCCCAAACGCTATATAGGACATCACGCGCTCGCGCTGCGCCGCCGAGACCAGAGGCCCCAGATGGGTTTCGGGATCGAGCGGGTCGCCCAGCCTGATGGCGCGGGTCCGCTCGCTCAGCCGGTCGAGGAAGCGGTCGTACACGCCCTTCTGCACGAAGACACGTGTTCCGTTGGAGCAGATCTGGCCGCTGGAATAGAAGTTCCCGAGCATGGCGCCGCCGACGGCGTTTTCCACGTCGGCATCATCGAAGACGATGAGGGGCGACTTGCCGCCGAGCTCCATCGTGCCGGCCTTCATGTGCTCGCCGGCGAGTGCGAGGACCTTCTTCCCCGTGGGAACGGAGCCTGTGAGCGAGACCTTTGCCACGCCTGGATGGCGGACGAGGGCGGCCCCGACCTCGCCCGTGCCCTGGACGACATTGAAGAGCCCGTCCGGCAGGCCGGCTTCGGTAAGGATTTCGGCAAGGGCGAGGGCGGAAAGGGGCGTGTTCTCGGACGGCTTGAAGACCATTGCATTGCCGGTCGCAAGCGCGGGCGCGGCCTTCCATGCCGCGATCTGGATAGGGTAGTTCCAGGCTCCGATGCCTACGCAGACGCCCAGCGGCTCGCGCCGCGTATAGCCGAAGGGGCCGCCGAGATCGATATGGTCTCCGTGATGGGCCGCGATGGCGCAGCCGAAGAATTCGAGCGCATCGGCGGCAGAGGCCGCGTCGGCCACGCGCGTCTCCTGGATGGCCTTGCCTGTGTCCAGCGTTTCGAGCCGCGAAAGTTCCTCGTTGCGCTCACGCACGATTTCCGCCGCACGGCGCAGGATCCGGCCGCGCTCCATCGGCTTCAGCCGAGCCCAGGCGGGTTGGGCCTCGCGCGCCGATTCGACGGCAAGCTCGACGATGTTGGGGGTAGCCAGATGCAGCCGGGCGATGATTTCGGCCGTCGCCGGATAGATGACGTCGAGGGGAGCGCCCTGCGTATCCTCCACGAAGTCGCCATTGATGTAATGCGAGGCTATGGGCTGGGCGCGCATGTCTTTCTCCTCGATCAGCGGTCGGAAACCTGCCAGCGCGGGTTGATCCACGGCTGCAGGTTTGAGGAAGGGAGCGGGGACTTGTCCAGGATGTGGTCCGCCGCCTTCTCGCCGACCATGATGGTGGGTGCGTTGAGATTGCCGTTGGTGATGCGGGGGAAGACGGAAGAGTCGGCAACGCGCAGACCTTCTACGCCGATCACCTTCAATTCCGGATCGACGACGCTCATCGGGTCGTCGGGGCTGCCCATGCGGCAGGTGCCGCAGGGGTGGTAGGCGCTCTCGACGTGCTCGCGGACGAATTCGTCCAGCGCCTCGTCGGATTGGACATGGCTTCCGGGCGAGATCTCGAAATCGCAATAGGGTGCGAAGATGGGCTGAGAGAAAATTTCGCGCGTAAGCCGGATGCAGCGGCGGAAGTCGACCCAGTCCTCCTCATGGGACATATAATTGAACCGGATCTTCGGAGCCTGCCAGGGGTCGGGGGAGGAAAGGGTGACGGCGCCCCGCGATTTCGACCGCATGGGACCCACATGGGCCTGGAAACCGTGCACCTTGGCCGCGGCCTTGCCGTCATAACGGATGGCGGCGGGGAGGAAGTGGTATTGGATATCGGGATATTCAACGCCTGCGCGCGAGCGGACGAAAGCAGCCGCCTCGAAATGGTTGCTGGCGCCAAGGCCGGATTTGAAAAGGAGCCATTCGAGGCCGATCAGCGCCTTCGAAAAAAGGTTCAGGCTGGAGTGGAGCGTGATCGGCTTGCGACAGGCCTGCTGGATGTAGAGTTCCAGATGGTCCTGCAGGTTCTTGCCCACGCCGGGCCTGTCCGCCACCACGTCGATGCCGAGACTGCGCAGTTCCTCCGCCGGTCCGATGCCGGACAGCATGAGCAGCTTGGGCGAATTGACGGAGGAGGCCGCGACGATCACTTCACGTCGTGCTTTAACGAGTTGAATCGAATTGCGAGCTTCGATCTCGACGCCCGCGGCCCGTTGATTCTCGATTCGAACGCGCCGTGCGAAGCCTCTGACGAGACTCACATTTTGCCGCTTGAGCGCGGGCTTGAGATAGGCATTCGCGGCGGACCAGCGGCGGCCCATATGGATCGTCTGCTCCATGGGCCCGAAACCTTCCTGCTTCGAGCCGTTATAGTCCGTCGTAACTTCGAAGCCGGCCTCCCGGCCCGCCTCGATGAAGGTCTGGTAGAGCGGATTGAGGCGCGTGCCGCGCTGCACGTGGAGCGGGCCGTCGGTGCCGCGCCAGCCTTCCTCGCCGTTCTTCACGTTCTCCATGCGCTTGAAGTAGGGCAGCACGTCAGCGAAGGCCCATCCCTTGGCACCGCTTTCGGCCCAGTGGTCGAAATCGCGCGCGTGGCCGCGCACATAGACCATGCCGTTGATCGAGGAGGAGCCACCGATCACCTTGCCGCGCGGCGTGGCGAGCACGCGGCCGCCCAGATGTGGCTCGGGCTCGCTGCGAAAGCCCCAATCGTAGCGGCGCATGTTCATGGGGAAGGACAGTGCGGCCGGCATCTGGATGAACGGGCCGAAGTCGCTGCCGCCATATTCGATGACGATCACCGAATGTTTGCCGCTTTCCGAAAGACGATAGGCAAGCGCGCAGCCTGCGGAGCCTGCCCCGACGATGACGTAGTCTGCCTCAAGCATGACGACAGCTCCCGAGCCGGAGCGAGAGGTAATCCTCCACGAGAGTGATCGCCGAGGCCGCGTCGGGCGGGCCGTCCTTGAGTGCCCGGCGGATATAGAGGCCGTCGATCAATGCGGCGATTCCTTCCGCCGTGCGCTCGGCTTGCGGGCGGGGCATGAGAGGCGCGAGCGCGAAGACAAGGTTGGAATGGAGCCGGCGCGCATAGACGCGCAGCAGGCGCCGGAGCGAAGGCGTGCGCTGCGCCTCCACATAGAAGGCGAGCCAGGCGGCGATGATCTCCGGCCGGAATTGTTTGGGCGAGAAATTCACGTCGATGATGGCACGAACGCGGGCAAGGCCGGAAAGCCCTTCCACCGCTTCTCTCAGGTCGCGGCCGAGTTCGGACAGGATATGGCGCATGGTTGCGAAGAGGAGGTCTTCCTTTGCGCCGAAATAGTGGTGCGCGAGTGCGGCCGAGACGCCGGCCCGGCCGGCAATATCCGACATGGTAACGTCAAGCGACCCGCGCTCGCCGATGGCGTCGATAGCGGCGTCGATAAGCGCGCGGCGGCGCAGGGGTTCCATTCCGATCTTGGGCATTGCGCGACCCTATTATTGATTGACTGATCAATCAATAAAAATGTCGGCTTCCTGAGGAAGGCAGAAGCATGGAAAAGGTGGGGGAAAAGCGTGCCGTTTCGGCGCGTCGGCATCATCCCCCGCGACTGGACTTCGGCAATATGGTATTCAGTTGGAGGAGGGGAGGAGGGTGATGTGAGAAAACTCTCCAACGTGGCAGGGTCGACATGGACCCGGTAGTGGTGATCACCGGGGGCGCTTCGGGCGTCGGCCTGGCGGTGGCCGAGCGCCTTCTGGACGACGGCTGGAAGGTGGCGGTGATCGATGCCGACCAGGCGGCATTGGCCGAAGCCGAAGACCTTCTGACGGGGGAGGTCATCTGTTTTGCCGGCGACGTGACCGACGAGGAGGAGATCGCGGAGATCTTCGATCAGGCCGTGGATACGTTGGGACCCTTGACGGCTTTGGTGAATGCCGCCTCGATCCGCCGAGCGGCGCCCTTCGAGGAGACGAGTGCCGAGCTCCTACGGCAGGTGCTGGAAATCAATCTCGTGGGTTCCTTCATCGCCGCCGAAGCCGCACTCGAACGCATGGGAGATGCACTGACGATCGTCAATGTCGGCTCGGTCAGCGGCCTGCGGGCAAATGGCGGCGAGACCGCCTACGGTGCGTCCCAGGCTGGCATGAAGATGATGACAGAGGTGATGGCGATCGAGCTTGCGGCGCGCGGCGTGCGTGTCAACTGTGTGGCGCTCGGCCTGGTGGAAGCTGCCGGTTTCTCCGGCCATCAGGCGGAACGGCGGCACGCCATTCTGGAGCACACGCCCCAGCGCCGGGCCGTGAGCCCGAGCGAAGCAGCCGCTGCGGTGGCCTATCTGCTTTCAGCGGAGGCGACCGGGGTGACCGGCCATACGCTGGTGGTGGATGGCGGGTTTTCCGTCTCGGGCCTGCTGCGCGAGGATTGAGCGGCTGCTGCGGGCCAAAGATCGATGCGGCCGAAGCCCGGAAGCTTGATCGCAGGATGTAGGATATCGATTCCGGCGACCAGGCCGAGGAAGTTGAATTCAAGGCCGAGGTCGAGGCCGAACCCCAGTCCGGCATAGCCGCCTAGAGACATGCGGAAATCCGTCCAGTCGGCGTCATGCTCGAAGACGAACCAGCCCGCCCGGAAATCCCTGCCGATGGCGTTTGGCGGCAGCACGCCCAGTTCAGGGACTTCGCCGGCGACATGGGCGACGAATGAGTTTGAATTCGGACCGGGCCAGATGGAGTAATCCCCGTGCCTGGAATAGGGGTAGCTCGCGATCGCGGCGCGCACCTTTGGGATGAGGCGCTCGGCTTCGGAGCCGAACACCGCCTTCACCACATAGGGACGATTGGAATACCAGAGTCCGTCGGGCGGATAGGCATCGCGGCGGACGGGGCTGCCCCATCCCACCTTGTCGTAGCGCTCATACGGGCCATCCCCAGGCTTGAGCACGACCCAGGTGTGGACGGCGAGGGCGCCTTTGAGGCCGCCGGTGCGGGCTGCAAGAACATAGATGGCTGCCTCGGGATTTCCGGCCACCGGAGGAAGGAGACCCGAGGCGCTCCAGTCCGCATTCCGCCAGGAGGAGGGCCGGTCCTGCAGCGCCCACCAGCCGGCGAACGAAACCGCCGGCAGAAGAAAAACAATAGCGATAAAGCTGAGCAGGAACTTGATTTTCCGCACGGCGACCGGTCTTAACTGCCCCTCTGATGCTGATGATGAGCCGAACATATTGGTGAGAGAATGGCAAATCCGGTGCTGGTGGAAGTGCTTCGCGGAAAAGTGGTGGAGAGCCGGCACCGCGGCGCGGTGGCGGTGGCCGATGCGGATGGCGCGCTGGTCCTGGAAGTCGGGGATATTGAGCGGCCGGTCTTCCCCCGTTCGGCCGTGAAGGCCATCCAGGCGCTGCCGTTGTTGGAAAGCGGCGCTGCGGATGCCTATGGCTTCGGGAACCGCGAGATCGCACTCGCCTGCGCCTCCCATTCGGGCGAGCCGGCCCATACCGAGTTGGCGCAAACGATGCTCGCCAAGGCCGGGCTTGACGAAACGGCCTACGAGTGCGGCGCCCATTGGCCGACGAACCAAAACGCGATGATCGCGCTCGCACGCTCCGGTGGCTCGCCCAACCAATTGCACAACAACTGTTCGGGCAAGCATGCGGGTTTTCTCTGCACCTGCATGCATGCGGGCATCGATCGCCACGGCTACGTCGCCCATGGGCATCAGCTGCAGGAGATGGTGCGCGAGGCGCTGGAAGACGTCACCGGCGCGACGCATGGGATGGACATCTGCGGCACGGACGGCTGCTCGATACCTACCTATGCGGTGCCGCTCAAGAACCTGGCGCGGGGATTTGCGCGAATGGCGACGGGTGCCGGTCTGTCACGAGAGCGCGCGGCCGCTGCCAATCGCATCTTCGCCGCCTGCATGGCCGAGCCGTTCTATGTGGCCGGAACGGACCGGGCGGACACCGTGATGATGGAAGCAGGCGGGGGGCGCGTCTTCACGAAGGGAGGTGCGGAGGGCGTTTGGTGCGCCGCTATTCCCGAACTTGGCCTCGGCCTCGCGCTCAAATGCGACGACGGCGCGGGCCGCGCCGCCGAGGCGATGATCGCGGAAACGCTTGCCGGGCTTCTGCCGCCGGACGATCCGCTGCATTCCCGCCTCACGGAAATGGCGCGCCCGACCCTGAAGAACTGGCGCGGCATCGAGGTGGGCAGCCTGAGGCCGACGGCGGCGCTGGCCGTCTCCGCCTAGAAGATTTGCAGGCGGATGTGGGGGCACTCCGCTCTGCGGTTCGATATCACCCGTTTTCCAGCTTCACCGTATGATCGCGGAAGAAGGCGGCGGCACCTTCTTCATCGATTTCGCCGGCGGCCACCATGGTCACAAGCTGGATGATATCTTCCTGGGGCGCCTCAAGGCTCAATCCATTGAAATAGAGGAAGAGGTCGGTTGCCGCGAAACCCGTTCGTTTGTTGCCATCAACGAAGGGATGATTTTTCACAATCCCATACAGATACGCTGCAGCAAGGTCGAAAAGGTCGGGCTTGCCATAGGTGTGCTTGTACAGCGGCCGGCTGAGTGCGGATTCGAGTGCTCCTTCATCGCGCAGACCAACAGCGCCTCCATGGAGGCGCAATTGTTCCTTGTGGAGAGCTTCGACAAACTCCCGGCTATGGAAGTCGATCACTTGGCAAGAGCCCGGTAAGCGACCTCGTACTTCTTCATACGCTCCCGGGCGATCGCCATCTTGCGCTCGAATTGCTCCGGATCACCCGTATAGGGGCGAAGGCGCAACTCGTCGCCTTCCTCCTGAACATTAAGCACATCGCCGGCTTTAAGGTTATGCCGATCTAGCAGTTCCTTGGGCAGGATGACGCCTTCGGAATTGCCGATTTTACGGATGGTGACATTCACGACCATGCCCTCATGTTATAACGCATGATATAACGTGCAGAGCCGTGAATGGCAAATCCTGGAAGACCTGCCGTTGTTCCGCCTCACCTGTGCTTTCCGTCGAGACTGCGGTCGCATGGCCTGCAGCGACCTCAAAGCCATCCCTTCTTCCTGAAGAAGAGGAGGGGGAGGATCGCCGAAATGACCATTGCCACGATCGCCATCGGATAACCCCACGTCTCATTGAGCTCCGGCATGAAATGGAAGTTCATGCCGTAAATCGAAGCGATCAGCGTGGGAGGCATCAATCCCACCGAAGCGATCGAGAAGATCTTGATGATGGCGTTTTGCTCCACCGTGATCAGGCCGACGATCGTGTCGAGGAGGAACGTGATCTTGTTCGACAGGAAGTCGACATAATGTTCGAGCGATTGCGCATCGCGTTCGAGCGAGGTGATCCGGTTGCGCAATTCCTTTCGCGGCGGACCGCCCTCCATATTCGCCGTCACATAGGCGAGCAGACGACCGATGCCCGACAGGCTTTCCCGCACCTTGGAAAGAAATGTCCCGAGACCACCGATGCGGGTAAGGAGCCGCCGGAACTCCTGGGTGCTCATCGGGCGTTCCTTTTCATCCCGGAACAGGATTGCGTTGGAGGCAGCCTCGATCTCCTCCGTCACGCCCTCCAATACGTCTGCAAGGCGATCAGTGATCGATTCAATCAGACCCAGGAGGATGGACGTGCCGGTGCAGTCAGCATCGACAAGGCCGTTGCCCGATTTGGTTGCGCGGTTGACGAAGATCGAAAAGGCCTTCGGCTCACTGTACCGCACGGTCACGAGTCGTTTTCCCGCGATGATGAAGGAAATCGGAGCAAGCTTCCGATGCTCGTTCACCGCGTGCAGGATCGGAGCCGTGAGATATTGCACGCCCTCTTCCATATAGAAGCGGCTCGATTCCTCGATCTCCAGCATATCCTTGTCGGTTGGAATGGAAGCGCCGATCCATTCCTCGACGGTCTTATCCTCCTCGCCGGTCGGGTTGTGCAGATCGATCCAGAGCGTTCCTGCCGGAAGCGGTGCGCCGGGTGTGAACTCGGCGCAGCGGAGGCGATCACCGTCGATGGTGTAGACCTGGATCATTGTGGAAGCCTGAACGTGGCGGCCTGCCGGATAGACGTTTTATGCAGCAGAAAGGTTTCTGATACGTTCAAGCAATCGGTCGACGAGCCGCTCTGCGGCTTCCGTAATGACCGTGCCAGGCGGAAAGATCTCCGCGGCACCCGCTTCTCGCACGGCGTGGAAATCTCCGGGAGGAATGACACCGCCCGCCACGATGAGGATGTCGGTGCGACCGAGCCGTTCAAGCGCCTGCTTCAACTCGGGAATGAGCGTGAGGTGCCCCGCCGCGAGGGACGAGGCGCCGACAATGTGCACATCCTTCTCGTCAGCGAGTTTTGCCACTTCCTCCGGCGTCTGGAACATGGTCCCGATGGTCACGTCGAAGCCGAGGTCGCCGAAGGCGGTGGCGATCACCTTCTGCCCGCGGTCATGCCCGTCCTGGCCGATCTTGGCGATCAGGATGCGCGGGGCGCTGCCGGTCCACTCGCGGAAGGTCGCGACCTTCTTTTCGGTCCGGGCAAATGCTTCGTCTTCGCCGATTTCCTTCCGATAGACGCCCGAAATGGTGCGGATTTCCGCCACATGGCGGCCGAACGCCTTTTCGAGCGCAAGGGAGATCTCGCCCACCGTCGCCTGAGCCCGGGCGGCCCGGATGGCGAATTCCAGCAGATTGCCGCCTGCCTGGGCAGCCTTGGCGAGTTCGTCAAGGGCAGCCTCGACATGAGCCACGTCACGCGTGCCCTTGAGTTGCTGCAGCTTCGACAGCTGCCGCGCGCGGACTTCGGCGTTATCGACTTTCAGGACATCGACCTCGATATCCTGTTCCGGACGAAACCGGTTGACGCCGATGACCGGCTGTTCGCCGGAATCGATGCGCGCCTGTGTCCGTGCGGCAGCCTCCTCGATGCGCAGTTTCGGTACACCTTTCTCGATGGCGGCGGCCATGCCGCCGAGACTCTCGACTTCCTCGATATGAGAGAGAGCGCTGGCCGCAAGGTCGTGGGTGAGCCGCTCGACAAAGAACGAGCCGCCCCAGGGATCGATGGCGCGGGTCGTGCCGGACTCGGCCTGGAGCACGAGTTGTGTGTTGCGGGCGATGCGGGCGGAATGGTCCGTCGGCAGCGCCAGTGCTTCGTCGAAGGAATTGGTGTGGAGCGATTGGGTGTGGCCCTGCGTCGCCGCCATCGCCTCGATCATGGTGCGGACGATATTGTTGTAGGGGTCCTGGGCTGCCAGCGACCAGCCGGAGGTCTGGCAGTGGGTCCTGAGCGCCAGCGAGCGCGGATCCCTGGGCGAGAAATTCTTCTTCATGAGAGCGGCCCAGATGAGGCGCGCCGCCCGCATCTTCGCCACCTCCATGAAGAAATTCATGCCGATCGCCCAGAAGAAGGAAAGCCTCGGCGCGAATTGGTCGATGTCCAGGCCGGCGGAAACGCCGGCGCGCGCATATTCGATGCCGTCGGCGATCGTGTAGGCGAGCTCCAGGTCCGCCGTCGCGCCCGCCTCCTGCATGTGGTAGCCGGAGATCGATATGGAGTTGAACTTCGGCATGTGCTTCGCCGTGTAGGCGAATATGTCCGAGATGATCCGCATCGACGGTTTGGGCGGGTAGATATAGGTGTTGCGGACCATGAACTCCTTCAGAATGTCGTTCTGGATGGTCCCGGCGAGGTCCTTCTGGGCGACGCCCTGTTCTTCCGCCGCAACGATGTAGAGCGCCATGATCGGCAGCACCGCGCCATTCATGGTCATGGAAACGGTCATCTCATCGAGCGGGATGCCGTCGAAGAGCTGCCGCATGTCGAGGATGGAATCGATAGCGACGCCCGCCATGCCGACATCGCCCGCCACGCGCGGGTGGTCGCTGTCATAGCCGCGATGCGTCGCAAGGTCGAAGGCGATGGAGAGGCCCTTCTGGCCGGCAGCGAGATTGCGCCGGTAGAAGGCGTTCGATTCCTCGGCGGTGGAGAAGCCCGCATATTGCCGGATGGTCCATGGCCGCTGCACGTACATGGTGGGGTAGGGGCCGCGGATGAAGGGGGCCAGCCCCGGATAGCTATCGAGATAGGGCAGGTTGCTGAGGTCCGCTTCGCCATAGCCGCGCCGGATGGCGATGCCTTCCGGCGTGTCCCGGCGGTCCTTCGGCCAATCGGCCGTTGCCTTCGCCGGTTGGGACCAGGCGAGGGCGGAAAAATCCGGGATCATGAAGCCTCTCCGAGGCCCTCATCTATGCGGGAAGCCGCAAGGGGAACGCAGGACACCGCGCCTTCCGCGACCGTCTGCTGCCGCTTCGCCGCGAGCGTGGCGACGGACCGTTCCTTCGACAGCTTGTAGAGGGTGGTGCCGACGATCTTGCGCTCACCTTCGCGGAAGCCGGCCAGCCGCTCGGCGCGGGCAGAGGCGACGCGCTTCTGGATCTGGCCTGCGGCGAGGCTCCTGAGCACGCCGCCTTCCTTCTCGATGAGCCGGAACTCGTCCCACGCTTTTTCGCAGAGGCCGTCCGTCAGGGCTTCAATGGCGCCGGAACCTGCCGCCGGGTCGGCCACGAAATCGAGACGGCTTTCGCCGGCGAGGATCAGCTGTGCATTGCGGGCGAGCCGTCTCGCAACGCCGTCCGGCAGGCCGTGGGCGATGGTATGCGGGAGCACCGAAATGGAATCGGCGCCGCCGATCGCGGCGGCGAAGGCCGCGATGGTGGTGCGCAGGATATTGGTTTCGGGGTCGCGCGCCGTCATCATCCGATAAGAGGTTTCGGCGTGAATCGCCACGGGCAGCGGCTCGATGGCGCATGCTTCCAGCATCCGCGCCCAGAGCTTGCGCAGCGCCCTGATCTTGGCGGTGGACAGAAGCTGGTCCTGGTCGACGCTGACCGAGAAGCCGATATGCGGTACGGCATAGATGAGCGGTTGGCGCGCCTCCTCGAACATCCTCAGATGTGCGACGGCCGATGCCAGCATGATGCCGAGTTCTTGAGCCTCGGTCGCGCCCGCATTGTGGAACACGCGGCCGTCCGCCTCGAGCAGGATTCCCGGTAGCGAGAGCGCGAAATAGCCGGCCAGAGACTGCGGCATGGAGGCTTCGAGCGCTTCGATCGACATGCGCAGCCAGCCCGTCCCGGCAAAAAGCGAGGCAGGATCAATACCGAAGGAAAGGCTGAGGCGGGCCGGGTCGGCGCGGTTCTTCTTCAAGACGTCGGCCAGCCAGTCGATGGAAGCCCGGCTCTGGGGATGGACGTCGATGCGAAGATGGACATCCGTGAGCGGAACGCCTGTAAGCGCCGTGTCGAGCGCCTCCGGGCTTGCCGGAAGGCCGTAGCCGAAGGCGTTTGGTGCGCCTGCAAATACGAACGACAGGCCAGTCGCGCCCTGCGCCAGATCTTCCTTGGCCTGTGCGTTGGCGCGTGCGGGATCCGGATCGTCCACCCGCTGGACAATCCTCCATGGCGAGGCTGGGTCGAGGCGTGGAAGCGGAGATGCGCCGGCGGCGCGCTCATAGAGCGGCTCGACCGGCAGGCGGTCGTCCGTGTGGCGGATCAGGGACGAATAGTCCATGTCCTTGCCCAGCGACCTCGCGACGAGTTCAAGCCATTGCCGCCGATCAACGGCGGGGAAGTCCGCATTCCTCAGGACCGACCGATCCATCTTGGCTCCCTGGAATCATGACGTCCGCATGAGTTTAGGATGACCTCACCGTCCCTGCAATGCGCCCTTTGGCCATAATATCCAATTTGGCTGCTTATATATCCGCGGTCGCTCGCATCAAGAATGCGTTGTGGGATGGTGCTCCCCTGATTATACCGGAATCGCGCATCGGCGGCCTACCGGATGACGAGGGGAGAAACATGACGGCGGACAACAGCATTTTTGTCGGCGCAAGCAGGCACAAGGACGACAGCTATCAGCGGGCTGAAAGCCTGCTTCTGGGCTATGCCAACCGGCACGGTCTCGTGACCGGAGCGACCGGCACGGGCAAGACGGTGACGCTCCAGGTGCTTGCCCAGGGCTTCTCCGATGCGGGCGTTCCTGTCTTCTGCGCCGACATCAAAGGCGATCTCTCCGGCATCGCAATGGCCGGAGAGGAGAAGGATTTCCTTCTGAAGCGGGCGGCCGAGATCAAGCTCGATCCTTATAAATTCGAGGCCTGCCCGGTGATCTTCTGGGACATCTTCGGCGAGAAGGGGCACCCGATCCGCGCGACCATCTCGGAAATGGGCCCGCTCCTGCTTGCTCGCCTCATGAACCTGACGGAGGCGCAGGAGGGGGTGCTCAACATCGCCTTCCGTATCGCCGACGAGGAGGGGCTTCTCCTGCTTGATATGAAGGACCTCCAGGCGCTTCTGACCAACGTCGCCGAGCGGGCGGACGAGATCTCGGCGCAGTACGGGAATGTCAACAAGCAGTCGGTCGGCGCGATCCAGCGCTCACTGCTCATCCTGGAGCAGCAGGGAGGCGAGAATTTCTTCGGCGAGCCGGCGCTTCAAATCGCGGATTTGATGCGCACCACGCGCGACGGGCGCGGAATGGTGAGTGTGCTCGCTGCGGACAAGCTGATGATGAATCCGCGCCTCTACTCCACCTTCCTGCTTTGGCTCCTCTCGGAACTGTTCGAGGAGCTGCCGGAGGTGGGCGATCCCGAGAAGCCGAAGCTGGTCTTCTTCTTCGACGAGGCGCATCTCCTTTTCGATGAGGCGCCGAAGGCCCTTGTAGACCGCGTCGAGCAGGTGGTCCGCCTTATCCGCTCGAAGGGCGTCGGCGTTTATTTCGTCACGCAGAACCCTCTCGACGTGCCCGAAACAGTGCTGGCGCAGCTCGGCAACCGGGTCCAGCATGCGCTTCGTGCCTATACGCCCCGCGAGCAGAAGGCGGTGAAGACGGCTGCCGATACCTTCCGCCCCAATCCTGAATTCGACTCCTTCGAGACGATCACGCAATTGGGTGTCGGCGAGGCCCTGGTCTCGACGCTGGAAGAGAAGGGCATCCCCTCCATGGTGCAGCGGACGCTGATCCGCCCGCCTTCTTCACGCATGGGACCGGTCACGGATGCCGAGCGGCAGACTGTCATCCAGGGAAGTCCTGTCGCCGGCCAATACGACAAGCCGGTCGACCGGGAATCCGCCTTCGAGATCCTGCAGAAGCGGGCGCAGGCCAAGGCGGCCGAGGAGCAGCCCGAAGAGGCGCAGCAGTCGGGCGGCGGCTGGACGCTTCCTGATTTCGGAGGCGGCCGCGCATCGGGGCGGAAAAGCTCGGGCCGCAGTTCCTCCCGCCGCCAGACGGTCACGGAAGCAGCGATCAAGTCGGTCGTGCGCTCCGTCGGCACGACGCTCGGCCGCGAACTGATCCGCGGAATATTGGGAAGCTTGTCGAGAAGGCGGTGAGGCTAAATGTAAGAGGTGGACGCCCCTTCGCGTGAAGGGGCGAAAGCAATGCCTTCCCCCGAAGATACCTGCCTCTGGACGGAAACGCTCAGACCGCCCGCAATCCGCTTGTCACCAGAACCGGCGTGCCGTCGGGAACGCGGTCGTAGAGGTCGATGACGTCCTGATTGACCATGCGGACGCAGCCGGAAGACACGGACTTACCGATCGACCACCATTCCGGCGAACCGTGGATGCGGTAGAGCGTATCCTTGCCGTCCTGGTAGAGATAGAGGGCGCGGGCGCCGAGCGGGTTCATGATTCCCGGCTCCATGCCGCCGCGCCATTCGCCGGTGGCCTTGTCGTATTCGGTCCGGTATTTCTCCAATTCCGGCTGACGCTCGATCATTTCAACGGGCGGATGCCACTTCGGCCACATGGCCTTCCGTTGGATCTGGGCGCGGCCAGCCCAGGCGAAGCCCTCGCGGCCAAGGCCCACGCCATAGCGCAATGCGCGGCCGCCTCCGCGGACGAGATAGAGGAAGTGCTGGGAGGTATCGACCACGATGGTGCCCGGTGCCTCGCCGGTGGGATCGGGAACCTCCTGCCGCAGGTAGCGCGGGTCCATCTTCGCGACGGGGACGGCCGGGATCTCATATCCGCTGTCCACCATCGCGGCATACATCGCGGACGTGGACTGAGGCTCGAACGGCGGGGTCGCCGGCCCAGGGCGGAAGGAAAGCGGCGGCGCCGAGGAAGGCACGTTCACGCAGCCGGAGAGCGAAGCGGCGCCAACCACGGCGGCGGATAGAAAGGCGCGGCGGGAAATGGTCCGGGAAATTTCGTTGGATGCGGACATCGGTCTCTGGCTCGTCGGGAGGCAAACTGGACTGTTACAGATTGAGGATGACGTGTCCGGAAACAACGATCACCCCCGAAGGCATGCGTCCATCCAACCTTGTTGACCTTGAAGTAAGGTGGAGAAATGAGAATCGGACGATATTGTTTGCCGCCTATTGCAATTCTGCAACGCTTTACCGATCACGCCTGCGTCAACGGGCCGTGAGAAGGCCCTTGAGCGAGGGCAGGATGAGTTGCGGCGGATTTTCCCGGTACTCATCCGGTTCCTGGTTGCGGTTGATCCAGACCGTGCGAAAGCCGTATTTCGTGGCGCCTGCCACGTCCCAGCGGTTGGAGGACTGGAAGGAGATGGCGTCCGGATAGACGCGCAGCGCCGTGGTCACGATCTCGTAGACGGCGGGATGCGTCTTGAAGCGGCGTACGAGGTCGGCCGAAAAGATGTCATCGAAGAGCGTGTCGAGGGCGGAAGAGCGCACGGCCGCATCCAGCATGGCGGCGGAGCCGTTGGAAAGAATGGCAAGCCGGGCTCCGGATGCCTTGAGCGCGGTAAGCACCGCGGGAACCTCCGGATAGCAATCGAGATGCCAGTAGGCTTCGAGCAGCTTCTGCTTCAGTCCAGGATCCGCAGAGGGGACCTTGCGGAAGGCGAAATCGAGGGCGCGTTCGGTGAGCGTCCAGAAGTCGGCGTGCTCGTCCATGAGCGTGCCGGTCCAGGAATATTCGAGCTGTTTGGCGCGCCAGATATCCGAGAGACGCTGTCCCTCCGGGCCGATTTCGCCTGCGTGCCGGCGCACGGCCGAGTGCACGTCGAAGAGCGTGCCGTAAGCGTCGAAAACAAAGGCGGAAAATTCCATGTTGCGTCGTCCCGAATGAATGGAGTTGACCGCAAGCGCCGGCTAAAATCAAGAATGCCGAACTGATGGCCGACACGGCACGATGGTTGACGAAGCTGCTTGAGGCGCTATGCCTGCAATGAGCTTGGAGGCGAAGATCATGAATTCCGTACCGCAGGCGCAATCCGCGACATGGACGTTTCTCGATGGGGAGTGGCACGAGGGGAATGTCCCCATTGCCGGCCCGCGCACCCATGCCATGTGGCTGGGCTCCTCCGTCTTCGATGGAGCGCGCTGGTTCGAAGGCGTGGCTCCGGATCTCGACCTCCATTGCGGACGGCTGAACGCTTCGGCGCGGGCGCTCGGGCTTGGGCCGACAATGGCCGCGGAGGAGATGGTCGCCCGGACCTGGGAAGGGCTCAAGAAATTCGACGGGAAGACTGCCGTCTATATCCGCCCCATGTATTGGGCGGAGCACGGCGGCTATATGAGCGTGCCTGCCGATCCCACCTCCACGCGATTCTGTCTTTGCCTCTACGAGGCGGCCATGATTCCGTCTTCGGGTTTTTCCATCGGCGTATCCCGCTTCCGCCGCCCCACCTACGAGACGATGCCCACCAATGCCAAGGCGGGTTGCCTCTACCCGAATAACGGCCGGGCGATTCTCGATGCCAAGGCGCGCGGCTTCGACAACGCGCTGGTGCTCGACATGCTGGGCAATGTCGCGGAAACAGGCACGTCCAACATCTTCATGGTGAAGGACGGGCAGGTCTTCACGCCCGCCCCGAACGGCACGTTCCTTTCGGGCATCACGCGCTCGCGCGTCATGGCGCTTCTCGCCGAGGCAGGCTCGCCCGTGATCGAGAAGTGCCTGAGCGTGCAGGATTTTCTCGATGCGGATGAGATCTTCTCCACCGGCAACCACTCCAAGGTGGTGCCTGTGACGCGCATCGAGGATCGTGAACTTCAGGCCGGACCGGTGGCAAAGAAGGCGAGGACGCTATATTGGGAATGGGCGCATTCGACGCTTGCCGGATGACCTGCTAAAGGACCGCACGGTGTTGCCAAATCAGGCAACCCAACCCATCTGCGGATCGTGGATTTCAACCACTGTTATGAGGGAGACCGAACATGGCCTTTGAACTGCCGGACCTGCCCTACGACTACGAGGCGCTGCAGCCCTATATGTCGCGGGAAACCTTGGAATTCCATCACGATAAGCACCACAAGGCCTATGTTGACACCGGCAACAAGCTGGCGGCGGAAGCCGGGCTGGACAATCTCTCGGTCGAGGAGATCGTCAAGCAGTCCTATGGCAAGAACCAGCCCCTCTTCAACAATGCGGGCCAGCACTTCAACCACATCCACTTCTGGAAGTGGATGAAGAAGGGCGGCGGCGGCAAAAGCCTGCCGGGCGAGCTCCAGAAGGCTGTCGACAGCGACCTCGGCGGCTATGACAAATTCCGTTCGGACTTCGTCAATGCCGGCATGACGCAATTCGGCTCCGGCTGGGCCTGGGTGGCGGTCAAGAACGGCAAGCTTGAAATCATGAAGACGCCCAACGGCGAAAACCCGCTCGTCCATGGCGGCACGCCTATCCTCGGCGTCGATGTGTGGGAGCACTCCTATTACATCGACTACCGCAATGCACGGCAGAAGTACCTGGAGGCTTTCGTCGACAACCTCGTGAACTGGGACCACGTGCTCGAGCTTTACGAGAAGGCCCGCGGCTGACGAAAAGCA
>Ga0164243_10004391_pt1 | contig 22121 bp, 20 predicted proteins | sample OricompcompostOP_FD_108781 | JGI IMG/M metagenome (GOLD analysis project Ga0164243, IMG submission 108781) | Organic Plus compost microbial communities from Emeryville, California, USA - Original compost - Organic plus compost (OP) | ecosystem: Engineered > Solid waste > Mixed feedstock >...
ATCGAATATCATGTGATGCGCCATGCGCAGAACCTGGAGACGGTCAACACCTATGAGGGCACGCACGATGTCCACGCCCTCATCCTGGGCCGCGCCCAGACAGGGCTGCAGGCGTTCTTCTGATGCTGCCATCGAGCCCGCCACGCCGGTGGCGGGCTCTCTTTCTGGCTGCCACCGTTCACGCGTGAGCGTGGGGAGCGTTCCGATGCCCCCATACCGCCCAGGCCGATATCACCGCGGCCAGGACGCCGATGACGACATGGGTCCACATGGCGTTCGTATTGGCGGCAAAACCGAGCAGCCAGGGAGAAACGATCAACCATAGCCCCGCGACAAGGTTTATCCATTCCTCCCATTCGGCGAAGACCGACAGGGCGGCGATCGCCAATGCGCCCAGAATGACGGCAACTATCCAGGCGTTCCATGCCGCCGTGGCAATGCCGACAAATCCGAGCACCCAAGGAGAAATGAACAGGCAGACCGCGAGGACCAGATTGAACCAGTCTTGTGGCTTTCTGTCCTCAACCATAGAGCCAGGCATGACAACCTCCACTTGTGAAGCTTGACCAGAACTCTACCTTGCGCGCATAGCACGCACCTATCGAAGTAATTTCGCTTTGCCGAACTTCAAGTGGTAGCGCCGGAACATAAAATGCGGGAGAAATAACAAGCCTGCGAACCGGGTGGGCCATATGCCTCAAACCGGCGTCAGCGGAAATTGCAAAACAATCTGCGGAAAACAGACGAGCAGACCATGAGTGCAAAATTTCTCGCCCATCTCGATGCTGAGCTAGACGGGCTGAAATCCGCCGGGCTCTACAAATCCGAGCGGGTCATATCCTCGATGCAGTCGGCCGAGATCGAGGTGGGCGGGCGCAAGGTGCTCAATTTCTGCGCCAATAACTATCTCGGCCTTGCCGACAGCGAGGAGTTGCGGGATGCGGCGAAGGCTGCGCTCGACCGTTACGGTTACGGCATGGCATCGGTGCGCTTCATCTGCGGCACGCAGGAGGAGCACAAGGAACTCGAGGCGAAGATCTCCGCCTTTCTCTGCATGGAGGACACGATCCTCTATTCTTCCTGCTTCGATGCCAATGCAGGGCTTTTCGAGACCCTGCTTGGCGAGGAAGACGCCATCATTTCCGATGCCCTCAACCACGCGTCGATCATCGATGGGGTCAGGCTTTCCAAGGCCCGCCGCTACCGCTACGCCAACAACGACATGGGCGAACTGGAGGCCCGGCTGAAGGAAGCCGCCGACGCACGCTTCCGCCTGATCGCCACTGACGGAGTTTTCTCCATGGACGGCATCATCGCCAATCTGAAGGGCATATGTGATCTGGCGGAAAAATATGACGCGATGGTCATGGTGGATGACAGCCACGCCATCGGTTTCGTGGGCGCACATGGCCGCGGCACGCCGGAATATTGCGGCGTCGAGGGCAGGGTGGACATCGTCACCGGCACGCTTGGCAAGGCGCTCGGCGGCGCCTCCGGCGGCTATACGAGCGGGCGCGGCCAGGTCGTGGACTGGCTGCGCCAACGCTCGCGCCCTTATCTTTTCTCCAATACACTGATGCCGGCGATCGCAGGCGCTTCGTTGAAGGTCTTCGACATGCTGGAGAGGGGCGACGAATTGCGCGCGAAGCTCTACCGCAATGCCGAACGTTTCCGTGCCGGCATGAGCAAGATGGGTTTCCGGCTGGCCGGAGCGGACCACCCCATAATCCCGGTCATGATCGGGGACGCGGCGCTCGCCGGCGAGATGGCTGGAAGGATGCTGGATCACGGCATTTATGTCATCGGCTTCTCCTTTCCTGTCGTGCCGAAAGGCCAGGCGCGCATCCGCACCCAGATGTCGGCCGCTCATTCGGACGAGGACATCGACCGGGCTGTCGAGGTGTTCGGGATCGTCGGGAAGGAACTGGGGGTGGTCGAATGAGCACGACGTTCATCCTCCCTACAAGGGGAGGGTAAGGAGCCGCCCATGTCCAACATGATGAAAGCGCTGGTGAAGGCGAAGGCCGAGCCCGGCCTTTGGATGGAGCGCGTCCCGGTGCCGGAGATCGGGCCCAATGACGTCCTGATCAAGGTGAAGAAGACCGCCATCTGCGGCACCGACGTCCATATCTGGAACTGGGACGAGTGGGCGCAGAAAACCGTTCCCGTGCCGCTCGTCACCGGCCACGAATTTGTCGGCACTGTCGCGGATGTTGGCGCGGCTGTCAGCGAATACAAGGTCGGCCAGCGCGTTTCCGGCGAAGGGCATATCGTCTGCGGCCACTGCCGCAACTGTCGGGCCGGCAGGGGACATCTGTGCCGCAACACGCTTGGCGTCGGCGTGCAAAGATCGGGTGCTTTCGCCGAATTTATCGCCCTGCCGCAGCATAATGTCGTAGCGATACCCGACGACGTGCCGGACGAGATCGCGACGATCTTCGATCCCTTGGGCAACGCTGTCCATACTGCGTTGTCGTTCGATCTCGTGGGCGAGGACGTGTTGGTCACCGGTGCCGGTCCGATCGGCATCATGGGCGCGCTGGTGGCGCAATGCGTCGGCGCACGCAAGGTCGTCATCACCGACATCAATCCGACCCGCCTCGATCTTGCTCGAAAGCTGGGCGTGCATCACGTCGTCGATGCCTCGAAGGAGAAGCTGCAGGATGTCATGCGCGAGGAAGGCATGACCGAAGGCTTCGATGTCGGCCTCGAAATGTCCGGCTCGGCCAACGCCTTCCGCGACATGATCGACGCCATGAACAATGGCGGCAAGATCGCCATCCTCGGCATCGCGCCCACCGGTTTCGAGATCGATTGGAACAAGGTCATCTTCAAGATGCTGCACCTGAAGGGCATCTATGGTCGCGAGATGTTCGAGACCTGGTACAAGATGATAGCGCTGGTGCAGGGACCGCTGGATGTTTCCGGCCTGATCACGCATCGCATCGCAGCAGACGATTTCAAGACCGGCTTCGCCGAGATGCGCGGCGGCCGCGCCGGCAAGGTCGTGATGGACTGGTAGGCTAGACGCCGCGATCTACCACGCGACGAACTCCTGCATTTCGCGCGGCGGAGGAGAGCTTGGGATCGAGGGTGGCGAATGGCAGAGAAAACCGAATCGCAGGTTCAAGATAGGCAGCGTCAAAGATCGTAAGTCCATGCTCCCGAGCGGCATGTACAAGCGCGTTGGGGTCAGGCGGCTCGCGGTCTATCGTAATGGGAAGGCGAAGGGCGGTTTCGCCGTATTCCATATTGATGCGCCTGAACGGTCCTCATAGATGGATCCTGACTGATCATTCTGACCAGTCGGCAGGTCATCTGTGATTCTACGTCAATCTGCCGCCAACGCGGCTTCCAGCGCCAGCAGGTCTTTCAGCAGCCTCTTGCCCTGGCCGTCCTTCATCCGTTCGAGCAGATTTTGCTCGAAGGCTTTTGCCAGCGGCACCATCTCCTGATAGGCGGCCAGCCCCGCCCTGGTGAGGGTCAGATGCTCCAGGCGGCGGTCTTTCTCATCCGTCTTGCGTACGAGCCAGCGTCGCCGCTCCAATTCCGCGACCGCTCGCGAGACCTTGGTCTTGTGCATCGCCGACTGTTCGCCAAGGGCGGTCGCCGTCATTGTGCCGTGCTGGCCGAGTCCGGCCAATGTACGCCATTCCGGGCGGGTGAGGCCGAAGCGGTCCTTGTAGATTCTGGAGAATTCCCGGCTCACCTCATCGGCAAGGTGATAGAGCCGATAGGGAAGAAAAGTTTCCAGTTCGAGAATTTCGTATTCCATGAGCGGTCAGGCATTGATGGTTACATTCTGGATGGTTACAGATGTAACCAAGTCTGGTCAATTCGTGAGGAGGCGATGATGACGTTTCAGTACATGCCTGGCTTCGGTAATGATTTCGAGACGGAAAGCCTGCCGGGTGCACTCCCGCAAGGGCAGAATTCGCCGCAGCGCTGCGCGTACGGGCTTTATGCCGAACAGCTTTCCGGCTCGCCCTTCACCGCGCCGCGCGGCACCAACGAGCGCTCCTGGCTTTACCGCATCCGCCCGAGCGTGCGCCATACGGGGCGCTTCACGCCTACGCGCTTCGAGAACTGGAAAACGGCGCCCAACCAGGACGAACACGAACTCCCGATCGGCCAGCTGCGCTGGAACCCGACCGCCATCCCCAACGAGGAAACGGATTTCCTCTCCGGCATTCGCACCATGACCACCGCAGGCGACGCCAATGGCCAGTCGGGCATGGCTGCGCATGTTTATGTCGCAAACAAGTCCATGGTGGACGATCACTTCTTCAATGCCGATGGAGAGCTTCTGATCGTGGCCCAGGAAGGCGGTATCCGCGTCGTTACCGAAATGGGCGTCATGGAGGTCACGCCCGGCGAGATATGCATCATTCCGCGCGGTATGATCTTCAAGGTCGAACTGATGGACGGACCGGTTCGCGGTTATATCTGCGAAAATTACGGTGCCAAGTTCACCCTGCCGGATCGTGGGCCGATCGGCGCCAACTGTCTCGCCAACCCGCGCGACTTCAAGACGCCGGTCGCCTGGTTCGAGGAGAAGGAGACGCCCTGCCGTCTTTTTGTGAAATGGTGCGGGCGCTTCTATGTTACAGAACTCGATCATTCGCCGCTCGATGTGGTCGCATGGCACGGCAATTACGCGCCCTACAAATACGATCTATCTACCTTTTCACCGGTCGGCGCGATCCTGTTCGATCATCCCGATCCGTCGATCTTCACGGTGCTGACCGCGCCGAGCGGCGAGGAGGGCACGGCCAATGTCGATTTCGTGATTTTCCCGCCGCGCTGGATGGTGGCCGAGCATACCTTCCGTCCACCCTGGTACCACCGCAACATCATGAGCGAGTTCATGGGCCTGATCCGTGGCCAGTACGACGCCAAGGAGGAGGGCTTCGTGCCCGGCGGCATAAGCTTGCACAACATGATGCTGCCGCACGGACCCGATGCCATGGGCTATGAAAAGGCGACGCGCGCTGAATTGAAGCCGGTCAAGCTCGACAACACCATGGCCTTCATGTTCGAGACGCGCTTTCCTCAGCACCTGACGCGCTATGCTGCCGAGACCGAGACGCGGCAGGACAATTATATCGACTGCTGGAAGGATCTGAAGAAGCGCTTCAACGGCACGCCGGAGGGCGACTGGAACTGACACATCCAACGTCATCCCGGGCGGAGCCGCGCAGGGGTGGAGGCCCGGGATCCATTCCGGAGCACTGGCAAGTTGAAGCTAGTCTCTGGTACCACGGAATGGATCCCGGCTCGCATTCGCTTCGCTCACTTGGCCGGGATGACGGCGATGCGTGACGCCCTTCGTTCCAACGTTGTGGCGGACACCTACAAACAGACGATGACGTTCGGGAGAGGAAACAACTTGAAACTGGCCACACTGAAGAATGGGACGCGAGACGGCAGGCTGGTCCTCGTCTCCCGCGACCTGACACGCTATACCGATGCCTCGTTTCTGGCCCCGACGCTGCAGGCGGCGCTCGACGATTGGGCGCGCATCGCGCCGCATCTGGCGGCCCTGGCCGAAAGTCTGGAGCATAGCTCCGTGCCGGCGGAGCGCTTTCACGAGCACGAGGCCATGTCGCCGCTCCCGCGTGCCTATCAATGGGCCGACGGCTCGGCCTATGTGAACCATGTCGAGCTGGTCCGTAAGGCGCGCGGCGCGGAACTGCCGGAAAGCTTCTGGAGCGATCCCCTGATGTATCAGGGCGGCTCCGATTCCTTTCTCGGCCCGCGCGACCCGATCGTGATGGCGGACGAAGCCTGGGGCATCGATATGGAAGGCGAGGTCGCCGTCATCGTCGACGATGTGTCGGCGGGGGCCTCCGTCGAGGAAGCGCGCGATGCCATCCGGCTGATCATGCTGGTCAACGACGTCTCGCTGCGCGGGCTGATCCCCGCGGAACTCGCCAAGGGCTTCGGCTTCTTCCAGTCCAAGCCCTCATCGGCCTTCTCGCCGGTCGCCGTCACTCCCGACGAGCTGGGCGACGCCTGGGACGGCGGCAAGATTCATCTGCCGCTTTGCGTCGACCTCAACGGCAAGCCCTTCGGCCGCGCCAATGCAGGTATCGACATGACTTTCGACCTGCCGACGCTCGTCGCCCATGCGGCCAAGACGCGACCGCTCTGCGCCGGCTCGATCATCGGCTCCGGCACGGTCTCCAACAAGCTTGACGGCGGACCCGGCAAGCCGGTGGCGGAAGGCGGTGCAGGCTACTCCTGCATCGCCGAGATACGCATGATCGAGACTATCAAGTCCGGCAAGCCAGAGACGCCTTTCATGCGTTTCGGCGACGTGGTTCGCATCGAGATGAAGGACAAGGCAGGCCATTCGATCTTCGGCGCGATCGAGCAAACGGTACAGAAATACGAGAAAGGCGCGTAATGGCTAAGCAATTCGCATCGACCGGCGACATGGCCGAAAAGAAGGTCTCCTTCACCGAGATTGGACGTGATCTCTGGGCGTTCACCGCCGAGGGTGATCCGAATACCGGTGTGATCATAGGCGACGATTCCGTCATGATCGTCGATGCACAGGCTACGCCCCGGCTCGCCAACAAGGTGATCGAGAAGATCAGATCGGTAACCGACAAGCCGATCAAATATGTCGTTCTTTCCCATTACCACGCCGTGCGTGTGTTGGGTGCCTCCGCTTATGGAGCCTCGGAGATCATCATGTCGGAAAGGTCTCGCGCGCAAGTCGTCGAACGCGGACAGGAGGACTGGGATTCGGAATTTGGCCGTTTCCCGCGCCTTTTCCAGGGGCACGAATCCATTCCCGGCCTCACCTGGCCGACCCTCACCTTCAACGACCGGGCCACCTTCTATCTCGGCAAGCGCCGTGTGGACCTCATGTTCCTCGGTCGCGCCCATACGGCCGGCGACATCGTCGCCTTCGTGCCGGACGAGAATGTCATGTTCACCGGTGACATCGTGGAATATCATTCGGCTTGCTATTGCGGCGATGGGCACTTTGCCGATTGGCCAACGACGCTGGAGAAGATCCGTGCTTTCGGTCTGGACGCGATAGCGCCCGGCCGTGGTGACGCGCTGGTCGGTCAGGCCAAGGTCAACGAGGCGCTCGATCTGACGAAGGATTTTGTGCTCTCCACCTACCGACCGGTAGCAAAGGTCGCTCAGGGCGGCGGTTCGCTGAAGGAGGCATGGGATGCGTGCCGTGCCGCCTGCGACCCGAAATTCGCCGACTACGCGATCTACGAGCACTGCCTGCCCTTCAACGTCGCGCGCGCCTATGACGAGGCGTTGGGCATCGATAATCCGCGCATCTGGACTGCCGAGCGCGACAAGGCGATGTGGGAGCAGTTGCAGGGTTGAGGCGTGCATAGGAGGAGCGCGTGGAACTGAATTGGCGTCGATTTGCCGGTGAGCGCTGCGCTTGATGCCGCGCTATGTTTATAAGCCATTCGGTTATCGACGGCTGCCGGAATTCGGTGGCAAGGGCGGCGCGCGCTGTCCCGTCGCCATCGTCGGCGCCGGGCCGGTGGGGCTGGCCGCGGCGATTGATCTTGCGCTTCACGGCGTCCGAACCGTTGTGCTGGACGACAATGATGTCGTCTCGATCGGCAGCCGCGCCATTTGCTGGTCGAAGCGCACGCTGGAGATCTTCGACCGGCTGGGTGTCGGCGAGCGCATGGTGGAAAAAGGCGTGACCTGGAAGGTCGGCCGGCTGTTCCATCGCGACCGTGAAGTCTGGAGCTTCGATCTCCTGCCTGAGCTCGGCCACAAGATGCCGGCCTTCGTCAACCTGCAGCAATATTACGTCGAGCAATATCTGGCCGAGCGCGCCGCCGACTTTCCCGACCTGATCGACCTGCGATGGAAGAACAAGGTGATCGGGATAGAGCCGCTAGACGATCATGTGCGCATCGGCATCGAAACGCCGGACGGACCTTACGGACTGGAAGCCTCCTGGCTCATTGCCTGCGATGGAGCGCGTTCGCCGGTGCGCGGCATGCTCGGACTGGAATTCCAGGGCCGCGTCTTCGAGGAACGTTTCCTGATCGCCGATGTGGAAATGCAGGCGGATTTCCCGTCCGAACGATGGTTCTGGTTCGAGCCGCCTTTCCACTCGGGGCAGTCGGCGCTGCTGCACAAGCAGCCGGACAATATCTACCGCATCGACCTGCAGCTCGGGCCTGATGCAGATCCGGAAGAGGAGAAGAAGCCGGAGAACGTTATTCCGCGCATTGAGAAGGTGATCGGTCATCGCGATTTCGAACTGGATTGGGTGTCGGTCTATGCTTTCCAGTGCCGCAGGCTCGAAAAATTCGTGCATGGCCGCGTCGTTTTTGCTGGTGACAGCTCTCATATTGTCTCGCCATTCGGCGCGCGCGGGGGCAATGGCGGCATTCAGGACATCGACAATCTCGTCTGGAAGCTCGCAATGGTGCTGAAGGACAGCGCGCCGGAAAGCCTTATTGCTACCTATGAAGAGGAACGCATCCACGGCGCCGACGAGAATATCCTGAATTCCGCCCGTGCGACCTCCTTCATGACGCCGAAGACCGAGATGGAACGGATTTTCCGCGACAGCGTGCTTGCACTGGCAGTTGAGCACGAATTCGCGCGCAGGCTGGTCAATTCGGGGCGATTGTCGAGGCCTTGCTCGCTCGCCGGCAAATCGCTTCAGACGCCCTGTGACGAGGATGATACGGTCACGCCAGGAGAGCCGATGACGGATGCGCCGCTTGAAGATGGCGAGGGTCGTTCGCGTTGGCTTCTCAACGCGGTGGGCGGCGATTTCGCCCTGCTTTGCGTTGGCGCTGAACCGCCTCAGGAACTGCCCTCCGGCCTGCGCGCGATCGCTGTTGCGACCGCCTCTCACCGGCTGGTGACAGGTGATCTTCAGTTCGTTGACACGACCGGTGCGGTCGCCAAGCGCTATGGCGACGGCACGACCTATCTCGTGCGGCCGGATCAGCACATAGCAGCGAGCTTTCGTGCGCCGAGCTCGGCCGCCGTCAAGACGGCGCTGGAACGTGCGACAGGGAGGACATCGGAATGAGTGATGACGCTGATATCGGCCGCGACCGCCTCGGCGCTCATGGTGACGATTTCTATACCCAACTCATGACCGCCCATGAGGGGCTGAGCCTGGAGGAAAGCACCAGGCTGAACGCCAGGCTGGTGCTGATCCTGGCGAATCTTGTCGGGGACCTGGACAAGCTGGAGAAGGCTTTGACCACAGCCCGCAAGGGCGCATCCTGATGCAGGCAGGGCGGCCTATCCCGGTCAACCCGGCAAGGATGCTGGCCGAACTCGATGAACTGCGCACGATCGGTGCGGTTGGCAAGGGCGTCAGCCGTCTGGCTTTCAGCGGAGCTGATATTGCGGCGCGTATCTGGCTTGCCGGACGAATGCGTGCGGCGGGACTGGAGGCAGTGGTCGATCCCTGGGGCAATCTCTTCGGCCTGCCGCCGGGCGAAGGCCCTTGTCTTCTGATCGGATCACATAGCGACACTCAGCCGCTTGGCGGCTGGCTGGACGGCATCTATGGCGTGGCCTGCGGGCTGGAAATTGCCAGGGCGGCGCGTGAAGCTGGCGGACCTCGGATCGCGGTCGTCTCGTTTCAGGACGAGGAAGGGCGCTTCGGCGGATTGACGGGAAGCGCGGTCTGGGCGGGTGCAATGGAGCCGGAAGAGGCCGACCGGCTGAGCGATGCCGAAGGCATCACCTTGGCTGAGGCGCGCCAGCGCGCGCAAGAAATCGCCGATATCGGCGAGGTGTCGCCCGCGCAATTTGCGGCCTATCTGGAGCCCCATATCGAACAGGGCCCGGTGCTCGATAGGGCAGGCGAGACGCTCGGTGTTGTGGAAGCCATTGCCGGCGTACGATCGCTCACGCTCACCTTTTCCGGCGAGGCCAATCACGCCGGCACCACACCGATGCACCTGCGGCGCGACGCGGTCCGCGGCCTCTACAATTTTGCGGCAGCGCTCGACACGGCTTTCGCCCCGCTGGTGACGGACCGGACCGTCTGGACCCTCGGCCGGATCGCGGTGGATCCGAACGCACCCTCGATCGTGCCGGGCACGGCTTCGGTTTCGGTGCAGATCCGCGATCCCGAGACCGCCCGCCTGGACCGCTTGATGGCCGAAGCCATGGGCGTTGCCGAGCACACCGCCCTGGCGCTGGAGCTCGATCTGTCGGTCAGTCAGGGGTTTTCTGCCGATCCCGTTCCCATGGATCCGCGCATGACCGAGGCGCTTGCAGAGGCTGCCGGCGGTATCGCTCCCGGTCGCTGGCGTCGCATGTCCTCCGGTGCGCTGCACGACGCGACGCATGTATCGCGCGTGCTGCCCACGGCCATGCTCTTCGTACCTTCCATCGGCGGCATCAGCCACAATCCCGACGAGGACACGAAGCGGGCCGATCTGGAGATCGGGCTGCTCGCCTTGACGGAGGCAATCCCGCACCTCCCGTGATTGACCGGCCGGCCAGCATATTGCCTGCAGGCCAGCCGGCTTCGCGCCGGTTTCGGCGACCGTCGCGCTTCCTCCCTCCGGAAACTACTCAGAAGCCTCGTTCGGCTTGAGCACGCCACGGCGGATCTGGTCTTCTTCGATGGATTCGAACAGGGCACGGAAATTGCCCTCGCCAAAGCCTTCGTCGCCCTTCCTCTGGATGAACTCGAAGAAGATCGGCCCGATGACGGTCCTGGAGAAGATCTGCAGCAGGATCTTGGTCATGCCGCCGTCCACCACCCCTTCGCCGTCAATCAGAATGCCGTGCTTTTTCATGCGATCGATCGGCTCGTCATGGCCGTTCACGCGCTTGTAGGACATCTCGTAATAGGTGTCCGGCGGGCCGGGCATGAATTTTAGCCCGTTTTCGGCAAGCCGGTCGGTCGCGTCATAGATGGCGTCCGTTCCCACGGCGATATGCTGAATGCCTTCGCCCTTGTATTTCTTGAGATATTCCGCGATCTGGCTTGTGTCGTCCTTGGATTCGTTCAACGGGATACGGATCTTGCCGCAGGGCGAGGTGATGGCGCGGCTGACCAAGCCGGTGATCCTGCCGTCGATATCGAAGAAGTGGATCTGCTTGAAGCCGAACAGGTCGCGATAGAAGTCCCACCACTTGTCCATATTGCCGCGATAGACATTATGGGTTAGGTGGTCGAGGTAGTAGAAGCCGACACCTTCTGGCTTCGGGTTGCGCTCGCCGATCCAATCGAATTCCGCGTCATAGGCGGATCCCTTGTCGCCGTATTTCTCGATGAAATAGATGAGCGAGCCCCCGATGCCGACAATGGCCGGTACGTCCAGCGCCTTGTCGTCCCCCTCATAGGGGATGGCGCCTTTCGAGACGGCATGCTCGAAAGCATGCCTCGCATCGACCACCCGCCAGGCCATGGACGGTGCGCAAGGGCCATGCTGGTCGACGAATTTCATCGCATGGGAGCCAGGCTCGGCATTGACGAGATAGTTGATGTCGCCCTGGCGCCATACGGAAATCTTCTTCATCTTGTGACGCGCGACTTCAGAATAGCCCATCCTGGCGAAGAGCTCCGACAGCTTTTCCGGCTCCGGATGCGCAAATTCCACGAACTCGAAGCCGTCCGTGCCGGCCGGGTTCTCGGCGCTTATCTTTGCGGGTGGAGCATCATGCGGAAAAGGACCCATGGTCGCCTCCTTCAGCTTGGGGAGCCTGCTTGTGTCCAAATTATAGCTCCGGCAGGCCGCACAAGGCTTGCAAAGCCATGGCCGAAATGGAAATTTTATGCATGGAGCATGCAGTAGGAGGTCGATATTCAATGGCTAGAACGCATCTTGATCAGTATGACCGCAAAATACTCGCCCTTCTGCAAACGGACGCGCGGCTGACCAACAACGACCTTTCCGAGCGGGTGAACCTTTCGCCTTCCCAATGCTCCCGACGGCGGCAGCGTCTCGAGGACGAAGGGCTGATCCGCGACTATCGGGCGATCCTCGACAGGGAGCGGCTCGGTTTTCCTCTTGTCAATGTGATTTCGGTGACGCTCGCCACCCACAATCGGGACAATGCCCGTCGCTTCGCGGAGCTTGTGTCCAGGCTTCCCGAGGTGCAGGAAGCCTATGCATTGACCGGAGAGATGGATTATCTCATCAAGGTAGTGACGCCGGATCTGAAGTCGCTTTCGCAATTCGTCAACGATGTGCTGTTGCCGCATGAAGCGGTCCAGCACGTGAAGACGGCGATCGTTCTGGAGACCCTGAAAGAGAGCAGCGCCCTGCCGATTTAGCTGTTCTGTTACAGAATTCCCGAAGGAACACGCTTTATTGTTACATTATTATCGGTAGAGTGGCGGGGCTGGACAGTGGGAGATTGCGAAAGAGCAGGTTGATCCAGCAGTCGAATACGACATCGGGAGGAGACATATGAGAAAGATCTCATTGAGGAAAATCGGATTGGCCATGCTGGTCGCTTCGGCGGCCTGGTTCGCTGCTGCCGCAACGTCCGCGGCGCAGGAGGTGACACTGCGGTTGCATCAGTTTCTGCCCGCGCAGGCCAATGTGCCGAAGCTGGTCCTCGATCCCTGGGCCGACAAGATCGAACAGGAATCCGGCGGCCGCATCAAGATCGAGCGCTATCCGGCCATGCAGCTTGGCGGAACGCCGCCGCAGCTCATCGACCAGGTGACGGACGGCACGGTCGACATAGTGTGGACCTTGCCCGGCTCGACGCCCGGACGCTTCCCTAGCACCGAAGTCTTCGAGCTTCCCTTCATGATGACCAATGCCGAGGCGACCTCGCGAGCCTATTGGGACCTCTTCGAGAAGCACATGAAGGATACCGAATTCCAGGACGTCCACATAATCGGCACCTGGGTGCATGGTCCGGGTCTCATCCATTCCACGTCGCCGGTAGAGAAACTGGAGGACCTGCAGGGCCAGAAGGTGCGCGCGCCGACGCGTATCATCAACGCACTGCTCGGCCAGTTGGGCGCCACGCCGGTCGGCATGCCGGTACCGGCGATCACCGAGGCCCTTTCCAAAGGGGTCATCGACGGATGCGTGATTCCCTGGGAGGTGACGACGGCGCTTAAGGTACCGGAACTTGTCAGCAACCATACCGAATTCGGCGGCGATCACGCGCTTTATACGACCACCTTTGTGCTCGCCATGAACAAGGCGAAATACGAAAGCCTGCCTGATGACCTGAAAAAGGTCATCGACGACAATTCCGGCCAAGAATTCGGTGCCTTTGCCGGGCGTACCCAGGCGGGCGCCGACGAGCCGAGCAAGAAGATTGCCGTCGACAGGGGCAACAACATTGTCACCCTCGATGAGGCGGAGGTTGAGCGCTGGAAGGACGCCGCTCAGCCGGTAATCGACAATTGGGTCGAGGAGATGAACGGCAGGGGGCTCGACGGCGACGCATTGCTCAAGGAAGCTCGCGAGCTGATCGCAAAATACACCAATCAATAGGAGCCGGCGCCATGGGAAGGTGGGCGCTATGCCCGCCTTCTTCCCTTATGGTACTGGCTCGAGAGTCGAAGAGACGGCATAATCAAACGCTTTTGTTGCTCTTGATTTCGACGACGTTCATAAGAGTCACGAAACTTCCCGCAGGGAACAGGGGAGTGGGAGGATCAGGATCATGAAAAGGTCGGCGGCCATTGAATGGCTGGCCCGTGCTCTGGCTATCATCGGCGGCCTCGTGCTGATAGCCATAACGATTCTAACTGTCGTCAGCATCACGGGACGCGCCTTCGCCCGTCAGGGCCTCGGCCCGATACCGGGCGATTTCGAACTCGTCCAGGTGTTAACGGCCTTCGCGGTATTCGCCTTCCTTCCCTGGTGTCAGGTGTCGCGAGGACATGCCTCGGTCGATGTCTTCACCAGTTTTCTTTCCGACAGGGCGAACCGGATTATTGATCTTGTCTCCGAGTTGCTGATGACCGGCATGATCGTGCTGATCGCCTGGCGGCTTTGCTACGGCATGCTGGACAAGATCCGCTACCATGAGACGACCTTCATCCTGCAGTTTCCGGTCTGGTGGGGCTATGCGGCCTCACTCGTTGCCGCCGTCCTGGCGGTGATCGTCTCCTTTTATATGCTGGCGGTGCGCATTCACGAAGTGGCGACGGGGCAATCGGCGTTCAGAGCCACACATGGGGGAATGGTTTGAGCAATCTCGAACTCGGGCTTTATTCGTTCCCCGTTCTTCTCCTTCTGATTTTCCTGCGCATTCCCATCGGTCTTGCGATGCTGACCTGCGGGCTGGGCGGACTTTATCTCATCATGGGATCGGCCGCGCCGATCCTGGCGAAGCTGAAGGGCGAAACCTATACGACCTTCTCCAGCTATTCGCTTTCGATCATCCCGCTTTTTCTGCTGATGGGTCAGTTCGCCTCGCTTGGCGGCATGTCGCAATCGCTCTTCAAGGCAGCGAACGCATGGCTCGGACACAGGCGAGGCGGCGTCGCAATGGCCGCAATCGGGGCCTGCGCGGGCTTCGGCGCGATCTGCGGTTCTTCTTTGGCAACGGCGGCGACCATGGCGCAGGTCGCGCTGCCTGAGCTGCGGCGATACGGCTATTCCGGAGGTCTCGCGACGGGAACTCTCGCGGCGGGCGGGACGCTCGGCATCCTGATCCCGCCCTCGGTTGTCCTGATCATCTACGCCATCCTTGCGGAACAGAATATCGCCAAGCTTTTCGTAGCAGCCTTCGTACCAGGCATATTGGCCACCATCGGCTACATGATCGCGATCTCAATCTATGTTCGGATGTATCCGGATTCGGCAGGCAGCAGCAAACGCCATTCATATGGCGAGAGGTTCAGGGCACTGCTGGAAGTATGGCCCGTATTGCTGGTTTTCCTGGCCGTTGTCGGCGGCATCTATCTCGGCTGGTTCACGCCGACCGAGGCGGCGGCAATCGGCGCGGCCGGAACGGGCCTGATCGCGCTCGTCAATGGGGGACTCACGCGCAAGACCTTCGTCGATTCGATTCTGCTTACGGCTTCGGCGACCGCGATGATCTTCTTCATCGTTTTCGGCGCCAGCATCTATAACAGCTTCCTGGCATTGTCGCAGATGCCGAACGTCGCCGCCTCCTTCATTACCGAAAGCGGCTTCAATCCGTGGCTGGTTCTGGTTGGCATCCTGATCTTCTACCTCATCCTGGGATGCTTCATGGATTCGCTGTCCATGATCCTGCTGACCATCCCGATCTTCTTCCCGATCGTCAGCGGACTTGATTTCGGGCTGGGCGCAGAGGAGTTCGCAATCTGGTTTGGTATCCTGGTGCTGATCGTCGTGGAGGTGGGGCTGATCACACCGCCCGTGGGCATGAACCTTTTCGTCATCAATTCCATGGCGAAGGACACGCCGATCTTGCAGACTTATCGCGGCGTGACCCCTTTCGTCATCAGCGACATCGTGCGCACCATCATCCTCGTGCTGTTCCCGTTCATTACGCTTTTCATGGTGCGCTGGCTGTATTGAGCCGGCGCTGTTTCGACCGGAGACATGGAAACTTCAGCGGCCCGAGGCCTTGATCATGCCATAAAGGTTGGCGCAGCGCGTGCCGGAGCGGCAATAGGCAAGCACAGGTGTCGGGAGTTCGTTGAGCGCATCGGCCATAGCGGAGACATTCTCCGGTGTGATCGCGCCGCTGACGACCGGAATGAAGCGGAACTCGAGGCCGGCTTCTTCCGCCGCAGCGCGGATCGCATCCACTTTCGGCTGGTCCGGCTGCTCGTCGTCGGGGCGGTTGCAGATCAGGCTCCGGAAGCCGGACTGCTTGATCGTGGCGATATCGTCGACAGTGATCTGCGGTGCTACCGAATAGTCTTCAGTGATCTGACGGATTTCCATCTGCTTCCCTTTCTGTTCTGCAGCGCATGAGGATGCGGCTGCATTCATTCGGGGAATGCACATGCCAGTTTCGCCCGCCGGCGGCAATCCTTTCCGGCCTAAAGATCCGTCAGTCCGCCTGCCTCGGCCAGCGCGCGAAGATGATGGTCGCTGTCGCCGAAAGTAATGTCGATCATCGTCATGCGTTTGAAGAAATGGCCGATGTCATATTCCATCGTCATGCCGACGCCGCCGTGAAGCTGGATCGCCATTTCGCCCACCAGCCTGCCGGCGCGGCCGATTTCCGCCTTTGCCGCATGCATGGCGCGGGCGCGCTCGTCGGCATCTTCCGCATCCGCCATCATGGTGGCATACATGGCCATGGAGCGTGCCTGCTCAGTGGCCACAAACATGTCGACTGCCTTGTGCTGCAGCACCTGGAAAGCGCCGATCGGCACGCCGAACTGCTTGCGCACCTTCAGATAGTCCACCGTCAGCTTGTGCATCGCGGACATGACGCCGATGGATTCAGCCGCCAGCGCCGCGATTCCTTGATCGGCCACCCGGCGCACCAGCGGCAACGCATTATCCGCCTCGCCGACCACTGCCTCCGGCCCGACGCGCACATTGTCCAATGTCAGTTCGGCTGCCCGCTGGCCATCCTGGTTCCGATAGCCGTGCAGACCGATGCCGCTGGCCCTGGGATCGATCAGGAAGAGGGTGACACCTTTTTTATCGCGCGCTGCGCCCGCGGTCCGGGCCGTAACAAAGATGCGGTCCGCGCTGTCGCCGTGCAGTACCACGCTCTTGGCGCCGTTCAGCACATAGCCGTGGCCGTCCTTGCGGGCGACGGTCTCGACATGGGTCAGGTCGTAGCGGGAGTTGCGCTCGGTATGGGCGAAGGCAAGCTTCAGCGAGCCGTCCATGATCTGCGGCACGAGTGTGGTGCGCAATTCATCGCCGGCGCCGAGGCGCAGGAATCCCCCGCCGATCACCACGGTGGGGAAATAAGGTTCCAGCGCCAGCACGCGACCGAGCGATTCCATGACGATCATGGTTTCGACCGGGCCGCCGCCTATGCCGCCATCGGCTTCCGCGAAGGGCAGGGCCATCAATCCCATCTCGGCATAGCGGGACCACATTTCGGCGCTCCAGCCCTCGGCCGATGCCATGTAGCCCCGGCGTGCCTCGAAGCTGTAGCGGTCGGCAAGCAGACGGTCGAGCGAGTCTTTCAGGATCGATTGTTCTTCCGTTAGGTCGAAATCCATGTGCGTTCCCCAACGTGCTCTGTCGCCGTTTCAGACATACGCCCGACCGGAAACTGGCTCACAGCCCCAGCACCGCCTTGGCAATGATATTCTTCTGGATCTCGTTCGAGCCACCATAGATCGAGACCTTGCGATAGTTAAAATAGCCGGGCGCGGCATGAGCGGCGTAGTCCGGCCCGACCGGCGGCTCGTTGGAGCCTTCATCCGTCTCGGACTGATAGGGCATGGCATACGGACCCATTACCCGCATCAGGAGATGAGTGGTGGCCTGCTGGATCTCCGAGCCCTTGATCTTCAGGACGGAGGAAGCGGGATCGGGCTTGCCGCTGTTGCCGCGCTTGGCATCGGCCGCGACCACGCGAAGCTGGGTGATCGCAAGTGCCTTCAGGTCGATCTCGATGGAAGCAAGCTTCTCGCGGAAGCGCGGATCATCGAGCAGAGGCCGTCCGCCCGACATTTCCTTGGCGGCAAGCTCGCGGATACGCGCGACGCGCTGCTTGGAAATTCCGACACGCGCAATATTCGTCCGTTCGTTGCCGAGCAGGAATTTCGCGTAATCCCAACCCTTGTTCTCCTGGCCGACGAGATTTTCGACCGGGACCTTGACGTCCGTGAAGAAGACCTCGTTGATCTCGCGTCCGCCGTCGATGGTCACAATCGGGCGCACCTCGATGCCAGGCGTCTTCATGTCGATCAGCAGGAAGGAGATGCCTTCCTGCTTCTTGGCATTGGGGTCGGTGCGCACGAGGCAGAAGATCCAGTCGGCATATTGTGCCAGCGTCGTCCAGGTTTTCTGGCCGTTGACGATGTAGTGGTCGCCTTTGCGCACGGCGCGCGTCTTGAGAGAAGCAAGGTCCGAGCCGGCGCCCGGTTCGGAGAAGCCCTGGCACCACCAGTCGTCGAGATTGGCGATGCGCGGCAGATAGCGCTTCTTCTGTTCCTCGTTCCCGAATGTATAGATGACCGGCCCGACCATGTTGACGCCGAAGGGGAGCGGGGAAGGGGCTGGAAATTTCTGCAACTCCTCCAGGAAGATATACTGCCTCATCGGGTCCCAGCCCGTGCCGCCATATTCGACCGGCCAGTGCGGCACCGCCCAGCCCTTCTCGTTGAGGATGCGCGTCCAGCGCACGAGATCGTCCCTGCTGACCATCTCTCCGTCGATCATCTTCCGGCGGATATCCTCGGGAAGGTTTTCACGGAAAAATGCCCGTACTTCGTCTCGGAAGGCAATTTCCTCGTCGGTGAAGCGAAGGTCCATGCTGTCCTCCTTGGCCAACCGCACATAAGGGGGTGGCCGCCTTTCCTCTAGGCGACTTTCTTCGAGCCGCCGGAGAGAGTTCCCTGGCTTTCGGCCAGCTTTTTCAGGAGCGTCGCGGGCTTAAAGACATCCTTGCCGGTCTTGCCGTGCCAGTATTCCAGCCGCTCGACGATCTTGGGCAATCCCTCAAGATCGGCCCAGAACATCGGCCCGCCCTTGCCGACAGGGAAGCCGTATCCGTTGACCCAGACGATATCGATGTCGGAGGCCCGTGCGGCGATGCCTTCCTCCAGGATGCGGGCGCCCTCGTTGACCAATGGATAGAGCGTGCGCTCGATGATCTCCTGTTCGGAAATGTCGCGGCGGTTGATGCCGCGCTCGCGTGCTTTTTCCTCGATCAGCCTATCCACCTCGGGATCGGGCTGCGGATCGCGCGAGCCATTCTCGTAGAGATAGACACCCTTGCCCGTCTTCTGTCCGAAGCGGCCCATCTCGCACAGCGCATCGCCGATGACGGCCGTCTTGCCCTGCGCCTTGCGGTTGCGCCAGCCGATGTCGAGGCCGGCCAGATCCCACATGGCGAAGGGTCCCATCGGCCAGCCGAAATCGGTGAAGGCCTTGTCCACCTGCTGCGGCGTTGCGCCTTCGAGCAGCAGCGCCTCGCTTTCCTCGTTGCGCGCGCCGAGCATTCGGTTGCCCACAAAACCGTGGCACACGCCGACGACGACCGGAACCTTGCCGATCTTCTTGGCGATGGTAAGCGCCGTCGCAAGCACATCCGGCGCTGTCTTTTCTCCGCGCACGATTTCGAGAAGCCGCATCACATTGGCGGGCGAGAAGAAATGCATGCCAAGCACGTCACCCGGCCGCGACGTCGAGGCCGCGATCTCGTTGACGTCGAGATAGGAGGTATTCGAGGCAAGCACCGTGCCGGGCTTGGCGATGGCGTCGAGCTTGCCGAAGACCTCCTTCTTGATCGCCATCTCCTCGAAGACAGCCTCGATGATGATGTCGCAATCGGCCAGATCGGCATAATCCGTCGTGCCTTTCAGCCGCCCCAGGCGGGCGGCCTTCTCCTCCTCCGTGAGCGAGCCGCGCGAAACCGAAATGCCGTAATTCTTCTCGATCGTACCGAGACCGCGATCGAGTGCCTCCCGGTTCATCTCCAGGATCGTTACCGGGATGCCGCCGTTGGCGAAGGACATGGCGATGCCGCCGCCCATGGTGCCGGCGCCGATGACGCCGGCACGGCGGATGTCGCGAGGCTTTACCTCCTTGCCGACGCCTTCGACCTTTGCCGCCTCGCGCTCGGCGAAGAAGAGATGGCGCTGCGCCCGCGACTGGTCGCCGGCGACGAGCTTGAGGAAGAATTCGCGCTCCTTCTGGATTGCCGTGTCGAAATCCAGATTGACGGCGTTACGCACGGCTTCGGCGCAAGCCAGCGGCGCTTCGAGGCCGCGCACTTTCCTGGTAACTTCCTTGACGGCTGCCTCGAAGGCGGAAGGGTCTTCCCGCGCGGCCGCGATCTTGTCCTCCCGGTCGCGAACTGGCACGAATGGCCCGCCGGATTTGGCCTTCTCGCGTGCGAAGGCAACCGCATCCTGCACGAGATCGCCTTCCGCGACCTGGTCGACAAGCCCATGCTCGAATGCATCCGAAGCGCTGATCGGTGTGCCGGAGACGATCATGCGCACGGCCTTTTCCGGCCCGACGACGCGCGGCAAACGGACGGTCCCGCCGGCGCCAGGCAGGATGCCGAGCTTCACTTCGGGAAGGCCGAGCCTCGCTCCCTTGTCGGCGACGCGGAAATGGCAAGCCAATGCGAGTTCCAGCCCGCCGCCGAGCGCTGTGCCATGAATGGCAGCCACCGTCGGCTTGGCGATCTTCTCCAGTGTGGAGCAGAGATCCGGCAGGCTGGGGCTCTGCAACTGCTTCGGCGTGCCGAATTCGGTGATGTCCGCACCGGAAACGAATGTGCGGCCGGCACAGGCCACGACGATCGCCGCCACGCCTTCGTCGTCGCGCAACGTCTCCAGTGCGGCGTGCAATGGCTCGCGCAGATGAAGGCTCAGGGCATTGACGGGCGGGTTGTCGAGCAGGACGACGGCGATCTCGCCGTCGCGTTTCACGGTCACATAGTCGTTCATGGAGCCTTCCGCTTTGCTGTCATAGGGCGGTTGAATGGGGGCGCTTGGATTGCGCCTATCGGTAGTTGATGCGTTTCAGGAACCCCGCGATCAGTTCGGCCGTCTTCTCCGGTTGCTCGATGCAGGGCAGATGCCCCGCGCCGGCGACGATCTCGAATTGCGACCCCTCGATCATATCGGCAAGGCTGCGGACGAGATCGGGCGGTGTGGAGCCGTCCTGGTCTCCGACAAGGCAGAGTGCCGGTAGTTTCAGGGCGCGGGTTGATTCCGTCAGGTCGGCGTCGCGTAGCGCGGCGCATGTGCCGGCATAGCCGTCCGGCGTGGTGCGTGTCAGCATTGCCGTATAGCCGACGAAATCGGGATTGTCGGGCGAGCGATAGGCCGGGGTGAACCAGCGTTGCATGACGCTATCGGCAAGGGCCGCGATGCCCTGTTCCCCGACTGTTTTGATGCGGGTGTTCCAAAGCTCGTCATTGCCGATCTTGTGGGCGGTGTCGCACAGTACGAGTGCGGCAACCAGGTCGGGCCGGCGCGTCGCAAGCCCCTGCGCGATCATGCCGCCGACCGAAAGCCCCACAATGGCGGCTTTGCCGATGCCGAGATGGTCCAGCAGCGCGGCCAGGTCGTCCACATGGTCGGTCAGCGCGTAGGGAGCAGGTGTCGCCTCTGAAAGGCCGTGGCCGCGCTTGTCATAGAAGACCAGCCGGTAATCCTCTTGAAGGCGATCGGCCACCGCGTTCCAGATGCGGAAATCCGTGCCGAGGGAATTCGAGAATACAATGGCAGATTTGGCTGCCGGCCCGCGGACTTCGTGATGCAAAACAACGCCATTCACGCGCGCGAACGCCATGCCTATCCTCCCTCTTGCCGCGGCATACTACCGAGTATGTTGCAAACGTGAAGGCAGGTCAATCACGCTCCACGCGCCGCGGTAGAATTCATTATAACGACCAGGAGGCGCGAAGGCGATCCGCGTCGGCGATCCCGCAGCCGAGACTCTTCAAGGTCGCAGCGGTTTGCGCCACGAGCGCCGCATTGTCGGGCGCAATCGAGCCATCAGGCAGGAGTAGATTGTTTTCGAAACCCACCCGCGCATGGCCGCCGAGCAGGGCGCCAGCAGCCACACAGGCTGTCTCCCGCCCGCCGAAAGCACAGACCATCCAATGCGCAAAACGCGGCATGCCGTCGGATATGAAAGGAATGAGGTCGGAAGGGGCGGATTGCTGTCCGGACGTGTAACGGCCAAGCACGTAAAGGACCGGCAAGTCCTCAAACGGGATAAGCCCGCGCTTCATCATGCCGGCAAGCCTTTCCGCTTCCTCGGGCGTGTAGAGGATGATCTGCGGGGCGATGCGCTCTTTCGCCAACCATTCCAGAAAGGCGGCGAATTCCGCCTCATGGCCGACATCGGGCGCCAGTTCCCGCAAGCCGAAGGAGGCGGCCTCCGGACGCACTTCGCGGACGACGGCCATCTGTTCCGCCGGACCATATATGCCGACAGCCTCTGTCGTGATCTGGATGACGAGGCGATCACCCACGGCCTTGCGGATTTTCCGCATCGCCTCGCGATAGGCATCGGCATCGAGAAGATGGCGACCGTCCTTGTCGCGCACATGCA
>Ga0164243_10004393_pt1 | contig 22119 bp, 16 predicted proteins | sample OricompcompostOP_FD_108781 | JGI IMG/M metagenome (GOLD analysis project Ga0164243, IMG submission 108781) | Organic Plus compost microbial communities from Emeryville, California, USA - Original compost - Organic plus compost (OP) | ecosystem: Engineered > Solid waste > Mixed feedstock >...
CACAGCAACGTGTACGGCGCCACGCTGTTCCCGCACAACGTGGGCCTGGGCGCGGCGCACGATGCGCAGCTGGTCCGCGAGATCGGCGCGGCCACCGCGAAGGCGGTGCGCGCCACCGGCGTCACCTGGGCGTTCGCGCCCACGCTGGCGGTGGCGCAGAACGTGCGCTGGGGGCGCAGCTACGAGAGCTTCTCCAGCCAGCCCTCGCTGGTGCGCGAGTACGCGCGCGCCTTCGTGGAAGGCCTGCAGGGCGATTTCGGCCCGCACAACGTGATGGCCACCGCCAAGCACTTCGTCGGCGACGGCGCGACCCGGCAGGGCACCGACCAGGGCGAGGCGCGGGTGGACAGGTCCACCATGATCAACGTGCACGGCGCGGGCTACTACGGCGCGCTCGAGGCCGGCGTGCTCAGCGTGATGGCCTCGTACAACAGCTGGAACGACGCCGCCGGCGGCGTGGACTACGGCAAGATGTCCGGCGCGCCCGCGCTGCTCACCGACGCGCTGAAGCGCAAGATGGGCTTCGACGGCTTCGTGGTGTCCGACTGGAACGCGATCGGCCAGCTGCCCGGCTGCAGCAACGCCAGCTGCCCGCAGGCGATCAACGCCGGCATAGACATGGTGATGGTGCCCGACGACTGGAAGGCCTTCATCGCCAACACCATGCGCCAGGTGCAGGACGGCGAGATCCCCATGGCGCGCATCGACGACGCGGTGGGCCGCATCGTGCGCGCCAAGCTGCGCATGGGCCTGTTCGACAGGCGCCCGTCGCAGCTGCCCGGCGCGGGCGACGCCCGCCTGCTGCAGGATCGCGCGCTGGCGCGGCGCGCGGTGCGCGAATCGCTGGTGCTCCTGAAGAACAACCGCGACGTGCTGCCGCTGAAGCGCGGCATGAAGCTGCTCGTGGTCGGCACGCGCGCCGACAGCCTGCCGGACCAGGCCGGCGGCTGGTCGCTGACCTGGCAGGGCACGGACAACACCAACGCCGATTTCCCCAACGCGCAAAGCATCCTGGACGGCCTGCGCGACGCCGACGGCGCGGCCAACGTCGCCTTCAGCGAGAACGCGCAGGGAGTGGACGCGAAGGACTACGACGCCATCGTGGCGGTGATCGGCGAGACGCCGTACGCGGAGATGATGGGCGACATCGCGCCCTCGTCCACGCTGCGCTTCGGCGACCGCTACCCCGGGGACGCGGCGCTGCTGAAGAAGGTGGCGCAATCGGGCAAGCCCGTGGTGACGGTGTTCGTGGCGGGGCGGCCGCTGTTCGTGAATCCCGTCCTCAACCTGTCGGACGCCTTCGTGATGGCGTGGCTGCCGGGCAGCGAGGGCGGCGGCGTGGCCGACGTGCTGTTCGCCGCCGGCGCGGACGGCCGGCGCGCCAACTTCACCGGCACGCTGCCGCGTCCGTGGCCCGGCGTGCCCTGCCCCGACGCGGACGAGGCTGGCGCGTCGCGCTGGCTGTTCGCGCCGGGCTACGGCCTGCGCTATCCCACCCGGCACGATCTGCCCGCGCTGCCCGAGCACGACGAGGTGAAGGCCTGCGCCGACGCCTCCAGCATGCCGGTGTTCCACACGCTGGCGGTGGCGCCGTTCGCGCTGTACCTCGCGGATGCGGCGCAGGGCGAGCGCGCGGTGGGCTCGGACCTCAACGGCGAGATCGCCTGGCCGGGCGACCGCCCGCTGCTGCGCCTGCGCACCGTGCAGGTCAACACGCAGCAGGACGCCAAGGCGGTCACCTGGCTGGGGCCCGGCCGCTTCCTCGCGCGCGGCGCGCAGCCGGCGGACCTGACCAGGCTCGCGGCCGCCCATGCGGCGCTGCAGTTCGACGTGGTGGTCGACGCGCCCGCGCGAGGCCCGGTGAAGCTGGCCATGCGCTGCGGCAGCCGCTGCGGCGGCGACGTCGACCTCGGCCCGGTCCTCGCCGGCTACGCCGCCGGCACGCGGCAGAGCGTGTCGGTTCCGCTGGAGTGCTTCGCCAGGCGCGGCGTGGACCTCGCGCACGTGGACGTGCCGTTCGAGATCGCGGCCGACGCGCCGTTCGCCGCCGCCTTCGCCGACATCCGCGTCAGCGCCGTGGCGACGGCGAACCGCCGCGACCTGTCGTGCGCAAGCGTGGGGGTCCGGTGACCGGCCGGCCGTCGCCGTGCGCCGGCTGCCGGGGGGCGTTCACCTTGCAAGCCGGGAAGCCGATCCGCCATGCCGGGGCCGCCGCGGCAAGCGGCGCGGCCCGGGACTTGAACGAAAGAAACGAGAAAAGGCTGGGCCGTACCGGCCGAACAGCTACTGGACACCGGGGAGAACAGAAGTGAAAAAGCCATCCGTGCATTCGTCCGTGCATAGCGCCAGCCGGCCGTGCAAGCTGTCCTTCGCGATCGCGATGACCTTGTTCGCCGCCGGACAGCTGCATGCGCAGACCGCACCGCCCGCGCCGCAGGCGGACGACCGGACCGCGCCATCCGCGCAGCCCGCCAAGCAGGACGCGAAGCCCGCCGCCAAGAAGAAGCCGTCCGCGCCGGCGGACGGCAAGGAAGTGACGGAGCTCAGCGGCATGACCGTCAGCGGCTACTCGTCCAGCCTCAACCGCGCGCAGGAGATCAAGCGCTACTCGGACACCGTGGTCGACGCGATCTCGGCGCAGGACGCCGGCTCGCTGCCCGACCTGTCGGTGACCGAGGCCCTGCAGCGCGTGCCGGGCGTGGCCGTCAGCGCCTTCGGCATCGCCGCCGATCCGGACCACTTCTCCATCCAGGGCTCGGACATCAGCCTGCAGGGCCTGCCCTACGTCAGCACGCTGTTCAACGGCCGCGAGGTGTTCTCCGCCGGCGGCGGCCAGGGGCTCAATTTCTCGACGGTGTCGCCGGAGCTGATCGGCTCGGTCGTGGTGAGCAAGAACCAGACTGCGGACATGATCGAGGGCGGCATCGCCGGCTCGATCGACCTGAATACGCGCAAGCCCTTCGACAGCAACAAGGACACCCAGGCGGCCGTCACCCTCGGCAGCTACTGGGGCAGCCTGGACAAGCACGGCACGCCGCAGATCGCCGGCCTGTTCAGCCACAACTGGAACACCGAGGCCGGCCGCTTCGGCTTCCTGGCCAACGTGGCCTACGACCGCATCGACCAGGCCGACAACGCGATCTCCCTGGTCGACTTCCAGCGGCGCTGCAACGGCTGCACGCTGCCGGGGGACCGGGTCGACAACTACCCCGGCCTGGCGCCGGGCCAGTACGTCTACCTGCCGATCGGCGCCGACCTGCGCACCCAGAACCAGAGCAGCAGGCGCTTCGGCCACGTGCTCGCGGCGCAATGGGAAAGCCCGGACAAGGCCTGGCAGGCCACGCTGGAATGGGACCGGGCCTCGGACACGGAGACCACCTACGAGCACACCCTGCAGGCCTCGACGGACGGCTGCGCCTGGTCGGACCCCAACCAGTGCGACATCCCGCTGGCGGGCACCACGCCCGTGTTCGACTCGCGGGGCGTGTTCCAGTCGGGCATCGTCACCGCGCTGCCGAGCGACTACAGCTATCCGTCCCAGTACGGCGGCCTGCCGACGCAGTTCGACAGCACCGGCTACAAGAGCCGCTACGTGACCAACGACTACAGCTTCAACCTGAAGTGGAACGCCAGCGACAGGCTGCACCTGAGCCTGGACGCGCAGGACACGCACTCCCAGTACCAGTACGCCTACTACTACATCCGCCAGCTGACCAACGCCAACTGGTATCTCGCCCTGCACGGCAACGACGTGCCCACGGTGCAGCTGCTTTCGCCCGATCCCGACGAGACGACGGCCCAGTATTTCGCCAACCCCGCCAACACCTACTGGGCGGCGGCGCAGGACAGCCAGAGGTACTCCTGGGGCAACCAGCGCGTCTTCCGCCTGGACGGCAGCTTCGACGTCGACAAGGGTTTCCTGGCGGACATCCAGTTCGGCTTCCGGCACCGCGACCAGGACGAGACGGTGAGAAGCTCGGCGTTCAACTACGTGCCGATCAGCACGCCGAGCCCGGGGGTGGCGCCGATCACCGCCGCCGACACGCCCGGCGACGTCGCCCCGTACCACGTCGACCTGCCGGCCTTCGACCACGGCGATTCCGGCATCGTCGCCCCCTACTTCAACCTGAATCCGCTCACGCAGTTCTGGCAGGCCGTCGCCGCCATCAAGCGGATCAACCAGCAGTGGCTGGCCACGACGCCGGGGGCCGTCGGCAACTACTACACCAACTACGACCGCGAGCAATACGTGGCGGGCGACGTGTTCGTGCCGGGCACGTACTACCTGCCGCAGGAAATCGCCTCCAACCAGGAGAAGACCAACGCCACCTACGTGCGCCTGAATTTCGGCAACGGCAACACCGATTTCCTCGGCGGCCTGCAGATCAGCGGCAACGTCGGCCTGCGCTACGTGCATACTCAGGACGACGCCTCGGGCTACCTGATACTCCCGAACATGGCGCAGACCCTCAACGGGCAGAGCATCGCGCAGTACTGCCAGTCGGGCAGCAACGGCCCGGCGCCGCAGCCGGGCACGTTCTGCGCGCTGACGCCGGCGCAGCAGCAGCAGTACATGGCCTTCGCCAATGGCGCGTACACCCCGATCACGGCCAGCAACAGCTACGGCAACTGGCTGCCCAGCTTCAACCTGGCCATCGGCTGGACCGACGACCTCATCACCCGTTTCGCGTTCTCCAAGTCGGTCTACCGGCCGACGCTCGTCCAGCTGCAGGCGGGGCAGACGGTCAGCGGGCTCCTGCCCTACGGCACCAACGGCAGCACCGAGCCGACGGTGGGGAACGGCTACACCGGCGCGAACCCCTACCTCAAGCCCATCACGGCGCACAATTTCGACCTCACCCAGGAGTGGTACTTCGGCCACGCCGGCTCCCTGGCCGGCATGCTGTTCTGGAAGCAGCTGAACCACACCATCCAGTACATCACCAGCGTCGTCGACACCTCGATCACCAACAACGGCGTGACCTACCCGGAGCAGTACACGGCGGGCCTGGCCAACCTGGACCAGAAGGGCAGCGTGGGCGGCGTGGAGCTGGCCTACCAGCAGAAATACGACTTCCTGCCCGGCTGGCTGTCCGGCTTCGGCACGCAGATGAACTACACCTACATCAAGCCGCACGGGCTGGGGTTCGGCTCGGTCAACTACTGCCCCACCGGCTACGTGGCGCCCACGCAGTGCATCAACCAGAAGAAGCTGCCGCCGTCCGAGCTGTCCCGCGACACCTTCAACTTCACCGTCTACTACGAAAAGGGCCCGCTGTCGGCGCGGCTGGCCTGGAACTGGCGCTCGCAGTTCCTGATCACCGGGCAGGAGGCGGACTATCCGTTCCTGCCGGTCATGGCCGATTCCCAGGGCCGCCTGGACGGCTCGCTGATCTATGCGCTCAACCAGCACGTCAAGGTGGCGCTGCAGGTGGCCAACATCCTGAACTCGACGTTCAAGACCCGCGAGATCGAACACCGACGGCCTGAGCGTGCCCAAGGGCTTTTTCCGCGACGACACCCGCTACAACCTCAGCCTGCGCGCGGACTTCTGACCGGGACGCGGGCGGGAACGCCGTTCGGGCGCGTCCCGCGCCGCCCGCCGTCTGCCGCGACGGCGGGCGGCGCGGCGGTGCCCCGTCGCTGCTTGCATGCGAAAGAAGGGATCTGGCGATGACGATGACCGGCGCTGTCGCGGCCAGGCACGGCAAGGCGTGGCGCGGCCGGCTGGGCGGTGTCGTCGCCTGCCTGGCGCTGGGCGCATGCGCGCCGCTGCCGGCCTTCGCGGGAACGGCCGCGACGTCGACGGCGGTTGCGGAGGCCCTCACGGAAGGCACGGCCCTTGCGGACGCAGGCTGCCGTGCCATCGCGGCGCGCGTCGACCAGTCGCCGGGCGACCGCCCGGTCCTGCTGCGCAGCTACGATGGCCTGCGCGGCATGGGCGCGCCCGACGACCCGTCGCTGCGCACGGCCGCCTTCACCTACGACAACGCCGTCGCCGTCATCGCCCTGCTCGCATGCGGCAAACCCGCGCAGGCCCGGCGCGTCGGCGAAGCCCTGCGGCTCGCGGCGATGCACGACGGGCGCCTGCGCGACGCCTACCGCGCGGGCGTCGTCGGGAACGCCAGGCCATTGCCGAACGGCTGGCGCGACGCGCGGCGCAAGCGCTGGGTCGAAGCCGCGCGCCAGTACGCCGGGGCCTACCAGGACGGCACGTCGTCCGGCAACGTCGCGTGGACCGCGCTGGCGCTGCTGGCCCTGTACGACGCCACCGGCGAGACGCGCTGGCGCGACGCGGCCGTGCGCCTGGCCGGCTGGGTGGTGGCCCATGCGTCCGACGGGCGCGGCGCGGGCGGGTTCGATGGCGGCGTCGAATCCTTCATGCTGGTGCCGAGGAAGGCGCTGTGGAAATCGACCGAGCACAACATCGACCTCGCCGCGCTGTTCGGCTGGCTCGATCGCATCGCCGCGCCGGGCGGCGACTGGGCCACGCAAGCGCGGCGCGCGCGCGGCTTCGTCGACGCCCAATGGGATGCGGCGAGCGGGCATTTCTGGATGGGCACCTCGGCCGACGGCGCGACGCCGGTCCGCGCGCCGTCCGTCCTCGACGTGCAGCTCTGGGCACAGCTCCTGCCGGACGCGCCGAAGGCATGGCAGCGCGCGCTGGACTGGGCCGAGCACCGGCACGCCGTCGCGGGCGGCTTCGACTTCAACGACGACCGCGACGGGGCGTGGACGGAAGGCACCGCGCAGGCCGCGCTTGCCTATCGCCGGCTTGGCCATGAGGCCGAGGCGCGGAAGCTGCTGGCGTCGATCGCGCGACAGGCCGCGCCCGGCGGTTTCCTCTACGCCACGCCCGAGGCGCGCATCACCTCGGCGTATGCCTGGTACCGGCACCAGCCGTGTCTCGCCGCGACGGCCTGGGCCGTGCTCGCCGCGCTGAACCGCAATCCCTACGTGCCCGGCGATGCCGCCCGCATCCGGCGGCATTGATGCGGCGGCACCACCTGGCGCGACGCCCGGCCATCGCATTTCGTAGTCGATCCCCAACGGGGAAAGGAGGATGACGAGAGGCACTCACCAACGATATCCGGGTGGCTGCAAGCCATGCAGCCGAAGCGCCGTCTACAGGGGGCAAACATCTCTGCGGCTCCAAGGGAGGAAAGCATGTGGCATCACAAGAGTCTCGGGCGAGCAACGACCGTACTAGGCCTTGCCGTGGCCGCGCTGTCGCCGGCCCCGTTCGCGCACGCCGATGATTGCGTGAGTTACGGCGACCAATCGTGGAATGGCAGCAACCCGTATGCGCAGCTGTCGGATGCCGACCCCCATCAGATGCTCAATCTCGATGTCTGGAGCGTGGGCTCCCACTGGAACGGCGGCTGGGTGAACCTGTGCAGCCACGCCGGCCCCAGCGGCAGCTGGACCTTCAGGGGCGAATGGCAGGTCAATGGCGGCATCGTCCAGGCCTACCCGCACGCAACCCGGGGCTGGGACTGGTTCCAATGGCTGCCCCACAACGCGCCCGGCGGCGACGGGTTCCCGGTCCAGGCCGGCAGCGCGGGGCTTTACAGCAAGGTCCAGTACGACCCGAACCCGCTCTACGGCACGTTCGATGTTTCCTACGACATCTGGCTGAGCGACAAGCCGAATCCGGGCCCGGGCGACAAGCTCACCGAGATCATGGTCTGGCTGGACCGTGGCGGCGGCCTGGAGCCGCTCCAGAACAACGGCGGCTACCTTGGCACGACGACCCTGGGGAACGTGAGCGGCACCTGGAGCGTTTACGCCGGAAGCATGAGCTCGACCTACCAGGGCGTCGGGATGCAGTGGCCGGTTTACTCGTACGTGAGCACCCGGCCGATCAGCACGTTCGACGGCGACCTCCAGCCCTTCATATGGAATGCCATCCACGCTTTCCAGAACCGGGCCCGGCAGTCCAACCACATGGACGACAGCTGGTACGTGCTCGGCGTGCAGTTCGGGGCCGAGCCGGTGTCCGGCTACGGGCAGCTCAACGCCTGGTACTACTACGTCCAGCCCGGGTGGTGAGGAGGGCAGGATGAACCCGGGGGCCGGGCGGCCGCGGTGAACGCCGTGGCGCCCGGCCCACCGGAGCAGGCGCCGGCGACGGCAGGGTGCGCGCGCTCCCGGAGCCAACCTGCGGGGTCGCCGGCCGGCGCCGGCGCTGACCGGCGGGCCGGCATGGCATGTCCTGCCCGCGCACGAACGACGGCGCGAGGCGGACATGCAATGCCTTACCATCATCCGCATGAATGCCTCCGACGACCGCGCCGCCGCCCGCCTCGCCTGGACCCGTGCCACGCTCGGCGACCCGGACGCCACCCTCGAACCGGCCTCCGCCGACGCCAGCTTCCGCAGCTACTGGCGCACCCGCCATGGCGGCAGGAGCTGGATCGTGATGGACTCGCCGCCCGCGCAGGAGGACCCGCGCCCGTGGCTGGCCATCGGCGCGCGGCTCGCCGCCGCCGGCCTGCACGTGCCGGCGGTGCGGGCGCAGGACCTGGCGCAGGGCTTCCTGCTGATCGAGGACCTGGGCTCGCGGCTGTACCTGTCCGTCCTCGACGAGGCCAACGCGGACGCGCTCTACGGCGACGCCATGGACGCGCTGCTCGTCATGCAGACCCGGGTGGACTGCGCCGGCCTGCCGCCGTTCGACCGCGAGCTGCTGGTGCGCGGGCTGGAGGTGATGCCGGAGTGGTTCCTCGGCCGCCATCTCGGCCACGCGCCCGACTGCGGCGAGCGGGACGTGCTGGAGGCGGCCTTCGACGTGATCGTGCGCAACGCGCTGGAGCAGCCGCGCCGCTTCGTGCACCGCGACTACCACAGCCGCAACCTGCTGGTGGTCGAGCGGAACAATCCCGGCATCATCGACTTCCAGGGCGCGCTGGCCGGGCCGGTCAGCTACGACCTCGCCTCGCTGCTGCGCGACGCCTACGTGGTCTGGCCGCGCGCGCGCGTGGAGGGCTGGGTGGAGTCGTACCGGCTGCGCCTGCGCGAGGCCGGGGTGATCGGCGCGCAGGTCGGGCGCGCGCGCTTCCTGCGCTGGTTCGACCTCACCGGCCTGCACCGCCACGTGCGGGTGCTCGGCCAGTTCTACCGGCTGTGGTACCGCGACGGCAAGCCGGGCTACCTCAAGGACGTGCCGGCGGTGTTCCGCTACGCGGTGGAGGTGGCGCGCGGCTACCCGGAGCTGGCCGGCTTCGCGGCGCTGCTCGAACGCCGCGCGCAGGGGCGCGACCTGACCCGGGTGGAGGCGGCATGAGGCACGCGCTGCTGTTTGCCGCCGGCCTGGGCGAGCGCATGCGCCCGCTCACCGGGCACACGCCCAAGCCGCTGCTGCCGGTGGGCGGCAAGCCGCTGATCGCGTGGCACCTGGAGAAGCTCGCCGCCGCCGGGGTGCGCTACGTGGTGATCAACACCGCGCACCTGGCCGAGCAGTTCCCGGACACGCTCGGCGACGGCGCGCGCTGGGGCCTGCGCATCCGCTACGCCTACGAGGGCCCGCAGCCGCTGGAAACCGGCGGCGGCATGCGCAACGCGCTGCCGCTGCTCGGCGCGGAGCCGTTCCTGGCGATCAGCGCCGACATCTGGAGCGACTACGACTACGCCGCGCTGCCGGCCGAGCCCGCCGGGCTGGCGCACCTGGTGATGGTGCCCAACCCCGCCTGGCATGCCGGCGGCGACTTCGCGCTGGGCGCGGACGGCCGCCTGCGCGAGGACGGCCCCGGCCAGCGGCTGACCTTCGGCAACATCGGCGTCTACCGCCCGCAGCTGGTCCGCGACGAGCCGCCGGGCCGGTTCAAGCTGCTGCCCTGCTTCCAGCGCGCGATGCGCGAGGGGCTGCTGCACGGCGAGCGCTACGACGGCCGCTGGCACAACGTGGGCACGCCGCGGCAGCTGGCCGAGCTGGACGCGGAACTGGCGCGCCGGGGCGCCGCCTGACAACCGCGCGGGCGGCCCGGCGGCAGCCCGGCCGCGCCGTGCCGGCAGCGGTCCGCTTCGGGCCGGCGCTCAGGCCGGCGCCAGGTGCGGCGCGAACAGCGCCTCGACCCATGTCACGAAGGCGCGCACCCGCGGCGACAGGTGGCGGCGGCCGGGGTACACCGCCCACAGCGGCAGCGGCGGCGGCACGCACGCGGGCAGCACCTCGACCAGCCGCCCGGCGCGCAGCTCGTCGGCCACGTCGTAGGCGGGCACCTGGATGATGCCCAGGCCCGCCAGGCAGCAGGCGGCATAGGTCTCGGCGCTGTTGACGGTGACCTGGCTGCGCAGGCGCAGCGTCCGGCGCGCGCCCTCGGCCAGGTACTCGAAGTCCTCCACCCGTCCGGTCAGCGGCGAGGCGTAGGCCACCACGCGGTGGCGGCGCAGCTCGGCCGCGCCGCGCGGGGTGCCGTGGCGGGCCAGGTAGCCGGGACTGGCGCAGTTGAGCTGCCGCAGCGCGCCCAGGCGCCGCGCCACCAGGTGCGGCGAACGCACCTCGCCCACCCGGATGGCGCAGTCCACGCCCTCGCCCACCAGGTCGACCGGGCGGTCGGTGCTGCCCAGCTCCAGTTCCAGCGCGGGATGGCGCGCGAGGAAGCCGGGCAGCGCGGGCACCAGCAGCCGCCGCGCGATGCGGCTGGGCGCGTCCACGCGCAGGCGCCCGCGCAGCTCGCCGCCGCCGCGGCGGAAACGCGCCTCGGCCTGCTCGATCTCGTCCAGCAGGCGGCGGCACCAGTCCAGGTAGTCGCTGCCGTCGGGGGTCAGCTGCATGCGCCGGGTGGTGCGGTGGATCAGCCGCGTGTCGAGGTGTTCCTCCAGGCGGCGGATCGCGGTGGACACGCTCGAGCGCGGCACCTGCAACTGGTCGGCGGCGCGGGTGAAGCTGCCGGTCTCGGCCACGCGCACGAACATCCGGATCGTCTGCAACTGGTCCATGGCCGCTCCCGATTGGTCGGTTACGGCGACAAGTGTGATCGCCTCGCGGCAGTTTATCCAAATAATCCGCCGCCCGACACTGGCAGGCGACGGCAGCGCCGCGCCGCGCGGCGCGGGCCGTCGCCCCCGTCCCCTGCACACACTCGAGGAGCCATGCCATGTCCAACCGTTCGCTCAAGGGCAAGACCGCCGTCATCGCCGGCGGCGGCAAGAACCTGGGCGCGCTGATCGCCCGCCAGTTCGCCGAGGCCGGCGCGCGCGGCATCGCGGTGCACTACAACAGCGACGCCTCGCGCGCGCCGGCCGAGCGCACCGTGCAGGAGCTCAAGCAGCTCGGTGCCGACGCCTTCGCCTTCCAGGGCGACCTGGCCGTGGTGGAGAACGACGTGCGCCTGTTCGACGCCGCGGCGGAACGCTTCGGCCAGATCGACATCGCCGTCAACACCGCCGGCGTGGTGATCAAGAAGCCGATCCTGGAAGTGACCGAGGACGACTACGACCGCAGCTTCGCGGCCAACGCCAAGGCCGCCTTCTTCTTCATCCAGCAGGCCGGCCGCACGCTGGCCGACCGCGGCAGCATCGTCACCATCGTCAGCTCGCTGCTGGCCGCCTACACGCCGTTCTACGCGGTCTACCCGGGCAGCAAGGCGCCGGTGGAGCACTACACCCGCGCCGCGTCCAAGGAGTTCGGCGAGCGCGGCATCTCGGTCAACGCGATCGGCCCGGGGCCGATGGACACGCCGTTCTTCTACGGCCAGGAGACGCCCGACTCGGTGGCCTACCACAGCAGCGCCGCCGCGCTCAGCAAGTACTCCAGCAAGGGCCTGACCGACATCGGGGACATCGCGCCGATCGTGAAATTCCTGGTCACCGACGGCTGGTGGATCACCGGGCAGACGCTGTTCGCCAACGGCGGCTACACCACGCGCTGAAGGCCGCGCCGGGCGCGGTGGCTGCGCGGTGCGACGCCCCCGCGCACCGCGCGTACCGTCCCGCCGCAGGCGGCGGGCGCAACGCCCGGTTCAGTGCACCAGCACGCCCGGCGCCGCAGCGGCCGCGGCGGCCGACGCCGCCGGCAGCGCCGCCGGGGATGCCGCCGCCGGCCCGGCGGTGGCGGCCGGCGGGGCGGCGTCCTCGTCGGCCAGTTCCTGCGACAGCGCGGCCGCCTCCGCCTGCCGGGTCATCACCACGATGCTGATGCGGCGGTTGACCGGGTCGCCCGGGTGCGCCCCGTCGAACGGCACCGAGGCGGCCAGGCCGACCACGCGGGCGATCTTGGCGTCCTGCAGCCCGCCGTCCAGCAGCGCGCGCCGCGCCGCGTTGGCGCGGTCGGCCGACAGCTCCCAGTTGCCGTAGCGGTTGCCGCTGCTGTACGGGGCGTCGTCGGTGTGGCCGGAGATGCTGATGCGGTTGGGCACGCGGTTGATGAAGCCGGCCAGCTCGCGCAGGATGTCGGCGGTGTAGGGCTTCAGCTGCGCGCTCCCCAGGTCGAACATCGGCCGGTTGAGCTTGTCCACGATCTGGATGCGCAGGCCCTCGGGCGTGATGTCGAGCAGCAGCTGGTCCTTGAAAGGCGCCAGCGCCTGGCTGTTCTGGATCGCCGCCCTGAGCTGCTGCATCAGCTCCTGCAGGCGCGCCTGCTCCTGCCGGCGCGCCTCCTTCTCGACCGTCCTGCCGTCCACGCTGGCCGCCGCCGCGCCGCGGGTGTCCTTGCCCGGCCCGTGCGGCAGGTCCATCGCGCCGCCCAGCTTGATCGCGCTGTCGCTGGCGCCGCCCGGCCCCATCCGGCCGGGCGGCGCCAGCGTGGCGTTGCCCGGCACCAGGCTCGGGTTCCTGAAGTACTCGGAGATCGCCGCGCGCTGCTCGCGCGTGCCCACGCCGATCAGCCACATCACCAGGAAGAAGGCCATCATCGCGGTGACGAAGTCGGCGTAGGCCACCTTCCACGCGCCGCCGTGGTGGCCGTGCCCGCGCCGGTGGACCCGGCGCACGATGATCGGCTGCTGCGGCGGCCCTCCGCGCTCGCTCACGCGGCGGCCCCGGCGCGCGCGGCGTCCTTGAGGTGCTCCTCCAGGTCCTGGAAGTTGGGCCGCACCTGCGTCGACAGCGACTTGCGCGCGAACTCCACCGCCACCTTCGGGTTGTAGCCGCGCAGGTTGGCCAGCAGCGCCACCTTGACGCACTCGAAGGCCTTGCCCTCCTCCTGCACGCGCGCCTCCATCGCCGCGCCGAGCGGGCCGACGAAGCCGTAGCAGAGCAGGATGCCGAGGAAGGTGCCGACCAGCGCGCCGGCGATGTGCATGCCGATGCGCGAGGTGTCGCCGTCCAGCTGCGACATGGTGGTGACGATGCCGAGCACCGCCGCCACGATGCCGAAGCCAGGCAGCGCGTCGGCCAGCTTCGTCACCGCCAGCGCCGGCGCCTCCGCCTCGCGGTGGTGGGTCTCCAGCTCCACTTCCAGCAGCTGCTCCAGCTCGTGCGGGTTCATGTTGCCGCCCACGATCAGGCGCAGGCAGTCGGTGGTGAACTCGATCAGGTGGTGCTCGCGCACCAGCCGCGGGTAGGCGGAGAACACCGGGCTGGACTGCGGGTCCTCGATGTGCGGCTCCAGCCCCAGCACGCCGTCCTTGCGCATCACGCCGAAGATGTCGTACAGCATCGACAGCAGGTCCACGTAGTCCTGCCGGCGGTATTTCGGCCCCTTCAGCAGGCCCATGGCGTCGCGCAGCGCGGCCTTGACGATCTTGGCCGGGTTGGCGGTGAGGAAGGCGCCCAGCGCGCCGCCGCCGATGATCATCAGCTCGTAGGGCTGCCACAGGGCCATGAGCTGCCCGTGCGACAGCAGGAACCCGCCCAGCACACACGCCAGGACGACCAGTGAACCGACGACGACCAGCATGCCCGCTCCATGGCAGGGCCAGGGGTGCCCCGCGATGCCCCATGTATCGGCTCCGGGCGGCGGAAATTGAGAGGGCGCGGGCTGCGGCAGGACGCCGCGGCGAGGCGCGGCGCAGCGGCGCGCCGCCTTCCCCGATCGACGGCGGGCGCCACGCCTCCGGCCGTCATTCCGGCGCGGGCCGGCATCCGGCGGCGATGCGGCCCGGGCGAGCGGCCAAGCCGCGCGCTCCGATTCCGGGCGGCTCCGCATCGTCCGCGCGAAAAAAGCGAAGGCCCGGCAAGCCGGGCCTTCGCGCGATCGGGAACGGCAGGCCGCGCTCAGGGGCGCCGCGCCAGTTCCGGATCGTTCTTGGTCTTCGGCATCAGATCCTGCTTGGACACCCCGAACCACAACAGCAGCGGGCTGGCGATGAAGATCGACGACAGCGTACCCACCACGATGCCGATCAGCATGGTGATGGCGAAGCCGTGCACCACCGGGCCGCCGATGAAGTACAGCGCCGCCATGGTGATGCCGGTGAACAGCGAGGTGATGATGGTGCGCGACAGCGTGTTGTTGATCGAGCGGTTGAGGATTTCCTCCGGCTCGGCCTTGCGCGCCAGCCGGAACAGCTCGCGGATGCGGTCGAACACCACCACCTTGTCGTTGATCGAGTAGCCGATCACCGCCAGCACCGAGGCCAGCACGGTGAGGTCGAACTCGCGGCGCACCAGCGCGATCACGCCGAGGGTCACCAGCACGTCGTGGAACTCGGTGACGATGGCCGCCGCGGCGAAGCGCCACTCGAAGCGGATGCCCAGGTACAGGCCGATGCCGATGATCACGAACAGGGCGGCGATGGTGCCGTCGCTGCGCAGCTCCTCGCCCACCTGCGAGCTGACCGAGGAACGGCTCTTCAGCGTCACGTCGGGACGCGCGGCCTTGAGCGCCTTGGTCACCACGTCGGCCACCCTGTCCAGGTTGACCAGGCCCTTCTCGTCCTTCATCTCCGCGGTGGGCTGCATGCGGATGGACACCTCGCGGGTGCCGCCCAGGCTCTGCACCACGGCGTTCTCCATGCCGTGCTCGGCCAGCGCCTGGCGCACCTGGCCGATGTCCACCGGCTGCTGGTAGGCCGCCTCCACCGACACGCCGCCGGTGAAGTCCAGGCCGTAGTTCAGGCCCTTGGTGAAGATCAGCGCCAGCGAGGCCAGCATCAGCAGCACGGCGATGCCGACGCTGATGCGGCGCATGCCGAGGAAGTTGACGTTGGCGTTGTGGTTGAAGATTTCCATGGAAGTGTCCCGTGCCCGCCGTTACACCGACAGCGTCTTGAGCTTGCGGTTGCCGTGGATCAGCGCGGTGATCGCGTGGGTCACGGTGACCGAGGTGAACATCGAGGTGAGGATGCCGATCAGCAGCGTCACGCCGAAGCCCTTGATCGGGCCCGAGCCCATCGTGGTCAGCGCCAGCGCGGCGATCAGGTGGGTGACGTTGGCGTCCAGGATGGTGGCCCAGGCCTTGTCGTAGCCGGCGCGGATCGCCGCGTGCGGCGTCGAGCCGTTGCGCAGCTCCTCGCGCACGCGCTCGCAGATCAGCACGTTGGCGTCGATCGCCATGCCCAGCGTCAGCACGATGCCGGCGATGCCCGGCATGGTCAGCGTCACGCCGATCATCGACATCACGGCGAGCAGCAGCACCAGGTTGAAGAACAGCGCGATGTCCGCCACCAGGCCGAACAGCTTGTAGTAGACCGCCGCCGCCAGCAGCACCACGCCCAGGCCGATCAGCACCGCGCGGAAGCCCTTCTGGATGTTGTCCTGGCCCAGGCTCGGGCCGATCACCTGCTCGGAGACGATGTCCATCGGCGCGGCCAGCGAGCCGCTCTTGAGCAGCAGCGCCAGCTCGGAGGCCTCCTTCGGGCTGCCCAGGCCGGTGGTCTGGAACTGCTTGCCGAACACGCCCTGCACGGTGGCGTTGCTGATCACCTCCTCGGTGACCTTGGGCGTGCGCACTTCCTTGCCGTCCACCATCTGGGTGTCGACCACGCGCTCGACGTAGACCACCGCCATCGGCTTGCCGACGTTGGCGCTGGTGTAGTCGAGCATCTTCTTGGCGCCGCTGGCGTTGAGCGTGACGTCCACCTTGGGCGTGCCGGTGGTCTGGTCCACGCCGGAGGCGGCGTCGGCCAGCTCGTCGCCGGTGACGATCACGCGCTTGCCCACCAGCACCGGGCGGCCGCTGCCGCGCATGTGGTACAGGCGCTGGTCGGGCGGCACGATGCCGGTGCGCTGCGCCTCCATCGCCAGCGCGCCGGTCGGGTCCATCACGCCGGGGTGGTATTCCAGCGTGGCCTGCGCGCCGATGGTCTTCTTCGCCTCGGCCGGGTTCTGCACGCCGGCCAGCTGCACCACGATCTGGCTGTCGCCCTGCTTCTGGATGATCGGTTCGGACACGCCCAGCGCATTGATGCGGTTGCGCAGGGTGGAGAGGTTCTGGGTGATCGCGTCCTGCGCCAGCGTGCGCAGCTTGTCCGGCCTCGCCTGCACGTTGAGCACGTAGCGGTCGCCGGTGCTGGGGCCGTCGCTGACCAGCAGGTCGGCGTACTCGCTGGCGATGGCGTCGCTGGCCGCGCTGCGGTCGGCCGCCGAGCGCAGCACCACGCCGATGGTCGCCTGCGACGGGTCGCCGGTGGGCGCCACCGAGTCGTAGCGGATGTTCTTCTGGCGCAGCAGGTCGCGGATGTTGTCCGCGTAGCCGTCGCGGCGCTTCTGGATCACCGCGTTCTGGTCCACCGCCATCAGGAAGTTGACGCCGCCCTGCAGGTCCAGGCCCAGCGGCATGGCGCGGGCGCCGATCGCGCCGAGCCAGCGCGGCGCGGTGGAGGTGAGGTTGAGCGCCACGGTGTAGCCGTCGCCCAGCGCCACGCGGACCACGTCGGACGCCCTGGCCTGCACGTCGGCGTTGGCGAAGGAGGCCACCAGGTGATCGCCGTCGATCGCCAGGTTGCGGTAGGCGATGTTCTGCTTGCGCAGCGCGTCGGCCACCTTCTGCTGCAGCGCGGCGTCCACCGGGGCGCCGTGCACCGCCGCCACCTGCACCGACGGCACCGGCGGGAACGCATTCGGCAGCGCGTAGACGATGCCGAGCAGCAGCACGACCGCGACCAGCGCGTACTTCCAGCGTGGAAAATCACTCATGGCTCAGTAGTCCTTTGCGATCGTCCCTGTCGCAAGCTTCAGGAAGCGGCCGCCCTGGCCGCCTTTCCGGTCATCACCCGCGGTCGTCCCTGGCCGCCGACATCATGAAGCGGCCGTCCGTGGCCGCCCTCCCCGTCAGAGCCCGCCTTCTCAGGCGGACTTCAGCGTGCCCTTGGGCAGCACCTGCGACACCGCGCCCTTCTGCACCTTGACCTTCACGTTCGGCGCGATCTCCACCGTGATGAAGCTCTCGCCCACCTCGTCCACGCGGCCGGCGAGGCCGCCGTTGGTGACCACCTCGTCGCCCTTGGACAGCGCCGCCACCATCGCGCGCAGTTCCTTCTGCCGCTTCATCTGCGGGCGGATCATCATGAAATACATCAGGCCGAACAGCACGATCAGCGGCAGGAAGGTCACCAGCGGGTTGCCGGGCGCGCCCGCGGCCGGCGCGGCCTGGGCGATCGTGAGGAAGGACGTCGGAAGACTCATCGTTTGTCTCGCAAGTTGCGGCGCCGGCTGGGGTTTCCGCCGGTCGACCGGTCAAAAGACCTTGGATTATGCCATGCGCCCCCCGGCCATGCACGGCGCGCGGCCGCGGAGGTCGGGCGGCGCCGCGCGCGTTTTGCGGGCGCGACGGAGCGTGGGAATGCGGATCGGATCGAAAGTTCCGGCGTGGCCCGGGCCTGCGTCGCGGTCGTCGCGGCCGGAGACCGCTCCCACAGGCTTGCCGCGACCTTGTGGGAGTGACCTCCGGGGGAGCGGCCTCCGGCCGCGAAAACCGCTCCGGCACGAAACGAAACGGCTACCCGGCAGCCCCCTGCCGCCGCGCATAGAACGCCGCGACGAAATCCTCCAGCCGCCCGGCGGCGATCGCCTCGCGCAGGCCGGCCATCAGCCGCTGGTAGTGCCGCAGGTTGTGCATGGTGGCGAGCTGGCTGGCGAGGATCTCGTTGCAGCGGTCCAGGTGCCGCAGGTAGGCGCGGCTGAAGCCGTGGGCGCAGGCGTAGCAGTCGCAGCCCTCCTCGATCACCCGCGTGTCGTCGGCGTACCTGGCGTTGCGGATGCGCAGCGTGCCCTCCGGCACGAACAGGAAGCCGTTGCGCGCGTTGCGGGTGGGCATCACGCAGTCGAACATGTCGATGCCGCGGCGCACCGCCTCCACGATGTCCTCCGGCCGGCCCACGCCCATCAGGTAGCGCGGCCTGTCCTTCGGCAGCAGCGCCACGGTGAAGTCCAGCGTGCGGTTGCGTTCGGCCTCCGGCTCGCCCACCGCCAGGCCGCCCACCGCGTAGCCGTCGAAGCCGATCCCGACCAGCCCCTCGGCCGAGCGCCGGCGCAGCGGCTCGTACACGCTGCCCTGCACGATGCCGAACAGGCTGTTGGGGTTCCCGAGATCGTCGAAGGCGCGGCGCGAGCGCCCGGCCCAGCGCAGGCTGAGCTCCATCGAGTCGGACGCCTGCCGCTCCGTGGCCGGATAGGGCGTGCACTCGTCGAAGATCATCGCGATGTCCGAGTCCAGCACCGTCTGGATCTTCATCGACACTTCGGGCGACAGGAACACCTTGGAGCCGTCCACCGGCGAGGCGAAGGTCACGCCCTCCTCGGTGAGCTTGCGCCGGTGCGCCAGCGAGAACACCTGGAAGCCGCCGGAGTCGGTGAGGACGGGCTTCTCCCAGCCGATGAAGCGGTGCAGCCCGCCGAACTTCTCCACGATCTCCAGCCCCGGCCGCAGGAACAGGTGGAAGGTGTTGCCGAGGATGACCTCGGCGCCGACCTCGACGAGGTCGCGCGGCGTCATCGCCTTCACCGAGCCGTAGGTGCCGACCGGCATGAAGGCCGGCGTCTCCACCGTGCCGCGGCCGAACGAGAGACGCCCGCGGCGGGCCGCGCCGTCGGTGGCCAGGAGGTCGAAGGTCAGGGAAGTCATCAGTGAATTATCGCATGCCCTGCTCCCTCTCCCCTCCGGGGAGAGGGGAATCAGGCGCCGCGCGGCAGGACCAGCATCGCGTCGCCGTAGGAGAAGAAGCGGTAGCGCCGCTCCACCGCGTGCCGATACGCCTCCAGCACGAACTCGCGCCCGGCCAGCGCGGACACCAGCATCAGCAGCGTCGACTGCGGCAGGTGGAAGTTGGTGACCAGGCCGTCGATGCTGGTGATGCGGTAGCCGGGGAAGATGAAGATCTGCGTCTCGCCGGCGAACGGGCGCAGCTCGCCGTCCACCGTGGCGCTCTCCAGCGCGCGCACCACCGTGGTGCCCACCGCGATCACCCGCCCGCCCGCCGCGCGCGTGCGGCGGATCTTCTCCACCAGGCTGGCGCCCACGTTGAGCCATTCGCGGTGCATGCGGTGCTCGTGGATGTTCTCCGTGCGCACCGGCTGGAAGGTGCCGGCGCCCACGTGCAGGGTCACGTAGCCGAACTCCACGCCCATGTCGCGCAAGCTGCCGAGCAGCGCCTCGTCGAAGTGCAGGCCCGCGGTGGGCGCGGCCACCGCGCCGGGCTCGCGCGCGTACACCGTCTGGTAGCGCTCCAGGTCGCTGGCGTCTGCGTGGCGCGCGATGTACGGCGGCAGCGGCATCTCGCCGAGCTTCGCCAGCAACCGCTCCAGCGGCTCGGGCGACTCGAAGCGCAGCCGGAAGAACGCATCCTCGCGCCCCAGCACCGTGGCGAGGCTGCCGTCGCCCAGCGCGATCCGCCCGCCCTCCTTCGGCTTCTTGCTCACGCCCAGCTGCACGATCGCCTCGTGCGCGCCGGTGACGCGCTCGATCAGGATCTCCACCGCGCCGCCGCTCTCCTTGCGCCCGTGCAGCCGCGCCGGCAGCACGCGGGTGTCGTTGAACACCAGCAGGTCGCCCTTGCGCAGCAGCGCGGGCAGCTCGCGGAACATGCGGTCGGCCAGCGACCGCGCCGGCACGTCCAGCACCAGCAGCCGGCTGGCCGAACGCTCCGGCAACGGCGCCTGCGCGATCAGCTCGGGCGGCAGGTGGAAATCGAAGTCGGACTTCTTCAAGGGACGGCTGTCGGCAAGGGAACCGCGCGATTATCGCCGATCCGCCGCGCCACCGCCCCGCCTGCTACAGCCAGCCCTTCTGCCGCGCCAGCCGGAACGCCTCGATGCGGTTGGCCACGCCGAGCTTGCCGATCGCCTCGGAGAGGTAGTTGCGCACGGTGCCGTGCGAGAGGTTGAGCCGGGTGGCGATGTCGCCGGCGGACAGGCCCTCGCCGGCCAGGCGCAGCACCTGGCGCTCGCGGTCGTTGAGCGGATCGGCCTCGGACCACGCCTCCAGCGCCAGCTGCGGGTCGATCGCGCGGCCGCCGCGGTGGACCATGCGCAACGCCTCGGCGAGGTTCTCCGCCGGCGCGTCCTTCAGCAGGTAGCCGGACACGCCGGCGTCCAGCGCGCGGCGCAGGAAGCCCGGACGCGCGAAGGTGGTGACGATGATGACCTTCACCGGCAGCTCGTGGCGCTGGATGCGCTGCGCCAGCTCCAGCCCGGTGAGGCCGGGCATCTCGATGTCGGTGACCAGCACGTCGGGCCGGAGCCGCTGCAGCTCGCGCCAGGCCGCCTCGCCGTCGGGCGCGGAGCCCAGCACCTCGATGTCCGATTCCAGGTTGAGCAGCGCCGACAGCGCGCCGCGCACCATCGCCTGGTCCTCGGCCAGCAGCACGCGGATCATGCGGCGCTCCCGGCGACGGTCGGCGCCGCCGCCACGGCGGAGGCCGGCGCGCCGCGCAGCGGCACCTCGACCGCGATCGTGGTGCCGCGCCGCGGCGGCGAGTCGATGCGCAGCTCGCCGCCCAGCGCGCGCACCCGCTCGCGCATGCCGCTGACGCCGTTGCCGTGCGCGGCCAGCCCGCCGCGCCCGTTGTCGCTGACCGTCATCCGGAAGCTCTCCTCGTCGATCTCGAAACGCACGCGCGCGGCGCTCGCCTTCGCGTGCCGGTGGATGTTGGTGACCGCCTCGCGCAGCACCAGCGCCAGCGTCGCCTCGACGGCCTCGGGCACTTCAACGTCCGCGGGCAGCGCGCCGTCGAAATCCACGCCGGAGGCCTCCAGCATCAGCCGCGCGGACGCCAGCTCGGCGGTGAGATCGCTGCGACGCAGGCCGGTGACGGCGGCGCGCACCTCGGCCAGCGCGTGGCGCGCCACCCGCTCGACCTCCTCCATCTCGCGCTGCGCGCGCGGCGGGTCGGCCAGCGCCAGCCGCCGCGCCAGCTCGGACTTCAGCGTCACCAGCGACAGCGTGTGGCCGAGCAGGTCGTGCAGGTCGCGGCCGATGCGCTCGCGCTCGGCCAGCACCGCCAGCCGCCGCAGCTCGTCGCGCGACAGGCGCAGCTCGGCGTCCTTGTAGAGGTTGCGCACGTAGAGGAAGTTGCTCGACCCGCCGAGCACGCCCGCCACCAGCACCACCAGCATCACCCACAGCGGCGCGTGCAGCCACAGCGCGACGGGCAGCGCGGCCGCCGCGATCACGGCCATCCCGGCCAGCCACACGCGGTACGAGGGCGACAGCGAAAGCGCGATGCCGGCGCAGACCAGGTAGCCGAAGGCCACGCTGTTGAGCGGCCACAGCGCGAGGCCGAGCAGGGCCATGCCGCCGGCGTACCAGGCCAGCCGGCGCATCGGCCCGGCGTACACCTGCACGTGCAGGTACAGATAGACCAGCGCGCTCAGCGCCGTCGGCAGCAGCCACGACCAGGCGAAGCCGCGCGCCTGCAGCGGCACCACGAACAGCATGGCCAGCCACAGGGCCTGGCCGATGCCCATGCGCAGCAGGTAGGAGCGCGCGTGGAAGCGCCCCAGCAGCGAATCGGGCGCGGGCCTGAAGCGCCACCTCATGCGGCGTGCTCCCGCGCCAGCGGCGCCGGCGCCTCGTCCGGCAGCGGCGCCGGCCCGTCCGCCCGCGCCGCGGGGCAAGGCACGCGGACCAGCAGCCGGGTGCCGCGACCGCGCGGCGAGTCGATCTGCAGCGTGCCGCCCAGCGCGCGCACGCGCTCGCGCATGCCGGCCAGGCCGTTGCCCTCGGCGGCGACGCCGCCGCGGCCGTCGTCCGCCACGCACAGGCACAGCGCGCCGTCGCCGTGCGTCCACTCGATCCGC
>Ga0164243_10004395_pt1 | contig 22119 bp, 20 predicted proteins | sample OricompcompostOP_FD_108781 | JGI IMG/M metagenome (GOLD analysis project Ga0164243, IMG submission 108781) | Organic Plus compost microbial communities from Emeryville, California, USA - Original compost - Organic plus compost (OP) | ecosystem: Engineered > Solid waste > Mixed feedstock >...
AGCCGCCCGGAACTCACCATGAACAACGTCGACAGCGTCTGGTCGAACCGCGTGACGGCGATCTCCGCCAGCTCGCCCGCCCGCTTCTCGCCGAGGTCGAGCACCCGCGCGAGCTGGTGCACCGAAAGCCGGTACCGCACCGCCAGGTCGATCAGCTCCCGGTCCGCGGGCCGCAGGTCGGTCAGCGCCCGCGCCACCAGCATGGTGAGCACGTCGGCGTACGGGTCGCACCGGTACGGGCTGGCGGCGGGCGGCGCGTCGGGATGCCGGCGCAGGCACTCGTTGCGGGCCAGCAGCGCGAACACCCACGGCGTGAGGTCGCCGGGATCGGCCAGGGCGTCGATGTGGGAGGTGGCGACCAGCACCGTGTCGGTGAGCGCACCGGCGGCCTCGGTACGCTCACCGAGCATCGCCCAGCAGTACCCGAACAGCGCGATCCCGTACTCGTCGTACAGCCGCTCGGCGCCCTGTCCGGCGCGTAACGCGGCGGCGAGTCGGGTCACATAATGTTTAGGCACCACGCCCCCTTGCCGACGGCACTGCGCGTCATGCTAATTAGCGGGGGTTTTGATCACCGCATCTTGACCGATCTCGGTGACCAGGTACCGGTAATACATCTATCCGGTTACCATGTCGAGGTAATTAACTTTCCAACCCGGATTTCGGCGCGTTGTTCATTCGCCGCCGCGCGCCGGCGTCCCGATCTCGATCATCCGCTGCACACTCGCGCGCGCTGCATCCGCGGTCGCCCGCGGTACGTCGACCTCGGTGGTGCCTTCGCGGAGCGACCTCAGCAGTTTCTCCGGAGTGATCATCTTCATATACCGGCATTCTGCACGTGAATTCACCGGCTCGAATCGGGTTTCCGTATTAGCCGCGCGCAACTGATGCAGCATCCCGATTTCGGTCGCCACGAAAACCGTGCTTGCGGATGTCGAACGCGCGGCGGAGACCATTCCCCCGGTGGACAGAATCCGTACGCGGTCGTCCGGAACGACGCCCTCACCGGCCAGATACAGCGCGGACGTGGCGCACCCGCATTCGGGATGCACGAACAGCTCCGCCGACGGGTCGGAGTCGACCCGCTCGCGCAGCGTGTGCCCGTCGATCCCGGCGTGCACGTGGCACTCCCCCATCCACACGTGCAGGTTCTCCCGCCCGGTGACCCGCCGTACGTGCGCGCCGAGGAACTGGTCGGGCAGGAAGAGGATCTCCCGGTCCGCGGGGATGGACCGGACCACGTCGGCGGCGTTGGACGATGTGCAGCAGATGTCGGACTCGGCCTTCACCTCCGCGGTGGTGTTCACGTACGCGACCACGACCGCGCCGGGGTGCTCGGCCTTCCACGTACGGAGCTGCTCCGCGTCGATCGTGTCGGCCAGCGAGCAGCCGGCCGCGGCGTCGGGGATCAGCACGGTCTTGTCCGGCGCGAGGATCTTCGCGGTCTCGGCCATGAAGTGCACCCCGCAGAACACGATCGTGCCGGCCTCGGCCCGCGCGGCCAGCCGCGACAGCGCCAGCGAGTCGCCGACATGGTCGGCGACGTCCTGGATCTCGGGGACCTGGTAGTTGTGCGCGAGGATCACGGCGTCCCGCTCGCGCGCCAACCGCCGCACTTCGCGTACCCACTCGGCAACCACGGCGACCTCCGTTGTTTGGTTTTAGCCTGTGAGTCTAAAACTATCCGGCACAATAGCATGCGCTCATGCACGAGGTACTCGCCGTCGTCTTCCAGGTCCGCCCCACCGCCGACGGCGCCGAGCGTCTTGAGGTCCTGCTCTGGCGGCGGGCCCGTGCGCCGTACCGCGACGCCTGGGCGCTGCCCGGCGGCGCGCTCGGCGCGACGGAGGACCTCGACGACTCCATCCGGCGGCAGCTCGCGCAGAAGGTCGACGTCCGCGAGGTCGCCCACCTGGAGCAGCTCATGACCTCCGGCGCGCCCGGCCGGCACCCCGACGGCCGCGTGGTGGCCACCTCCTACCTCGGTCTCGTGCCCGCCAACGCCGACCCCGGCGTCCCGGACGACACCCGCTGGCACGACGCCGACGCGCTGCCCGAGATGGCGTTCGACCACGCGGAGATCGTCGACGCCGGCCGCGCCCGCCTGCGCGCCAAGCTCTCCTACACCAACGTCGGCTTCGCGCTGGCCACCCCCGAGTTCACGATCTCCCAGCTCTGCGGCTACTACCGGGCCGCGCTCGGCCACGACGTCTCCGCCACCAACCTCCAGCGCGTCCTGCTGCGCCGCGGCCAGATCGAGCCCACCGGCGGCGCGCTCCCCTCCGGGCGCCGCGGCGGCCGGCCCGCCTCGGTCTTCCGGTTCCGCGACCGCCGCCTCGAGGTCACCGACGAGTTCGCCGTCCTCCGGCCCCCGGTCGGAGCCCGCGGAAAGTGAGGACACGATGCGCGTGCTGCTCAGCGAGGGCAACGGGCTGACCGCCCGGCAGACCGCCACGCTCCTGGCCCGCGCCGGCCACCACGTCGAGGCGCTGTCATCGGAACCGCTGTGCCTCTGCCGGTTCACCCGGCACGTCCATCGCATCCACCGGGTCCCGCCGTACGGCGCCGACCCGTTCGGCTGGCTGGACGCCGCGCTGCGCGTCGTCGCCCGCCGCCGTATCGACCTGCTGTTCCCCACGCAGGAGCAGGTGGCCGTGCTGGCCGCCCTGCCCGGCCGGGTGCGCACCGTCGTACCGGAGTTCGCCGCGCTGGCCCGCGTGCAGGACAAGCTGTCCGCGTACGCCACGCTGGACGGTCTCGGCCTGCCGCAGCCGGAGTCGGAGGTGGTGAAGAGCGCGCCGGACCTCGCCCGCGTCACCCCGCCGGTGTACGTGAAGCGCGCCGTCGGCACGGCGTCCACCGCCGTGGTGCACGCCCGGACCTCCGAAGACCTGCGCCGGCTCGCCGCCCGCTGGGACCGCGCGGGCGTTTTCGCCGAGGACGGCGCGGTACTGGCGCAGCGCCCGGTGGACGGCGCGCTGGTCATGGTCCAGTCGGTGTTCGCGCACGGCGAGCCGGTCGCCTTCCACGCCTGCGAGCGCACCCGCGCGGGCGTGAACGGCGGCGCCAGCCACAAGCGCGGCCGGACGCTGCCGGACGTCGCGGCGCACCTGCGCACGCTGGGCGCGGCGCTGGGCTGGCACGGCGCGCTGTCCGCGGATGTGATCACCGCGCCGGACGGCCCCCGCTTCATCGACGTGAACCCGCGCCTGGTCGAGCCGGTGAACGCGTACCTGTCCGGCGTCGACCTCGTCGGCGCGATGGTCGACCTCGCCCGTACGGGCACCGCGCGGGTCCGCGAGCCGCGGCGTACCGGCGTGCGGACGCACCAGTTCGTGCTGGCGCTGCTCGAGGCGGCCCGGCGGGGCGGGCGGGTCGCGGCCGCGCGCGAGGTGTGGCGGGCCGGCACCGGGCGCGCCGACTACCGCGGCAGTACGGAGGAGCTGGAACCGGTACGCGGCGACCCCACCGCCGCCGCGTTCCAGGCCGCGCTGGTCCTCGCGGTGCTCGCGTACCCCGGCCTGTGGCGGCGGCTCGCGGGCGACACCGTCGGCGCGTACGCGCTCACCCCGGAGGCCTGGCACCGGATCGCGACATACGTCTCAGAATGAGACACCCCTTCGGGTTACCGGATCTGAAAGTTCGGCGTACCGTAATCTCGTGACCGACGCCGCGGAACAGCTCCGCACCCCCCGGACACGGCTCGGATCCATCCGCGCCCGCGGCCGCCTCCGGGCGGTCGTCATCATGTTCGGACCCGCGTTCGTGGCCGCGGTCGCCTACGTCGACCCCGGCAACTTCGCCACCAACTTCGCCGGCGGCGCCCGGTTCGGCTACCGGCTGATGTGGGTGGTGCTGCTGGCCAACCTGATGGCCATGCCCATCCAGTACCTGTCGGCCAAGCTCGGCATCGTCACCGGCATGAGCCTCCCCCGCGCCTGCCGGGAGCGCTTCGGCAAACCGGTCGCGTACGGCCTGTGGGTGCAGGCCGAGATCATCGCGATGGCCACCGACCTGGCCGAGTTCGTCGGTGCCGCGCTCGGCCTGAACCTGCTGTTCGGGGTGCCGCCGACGGTCGCCGCGCTGATCACCGCGGTGGTCGCGTTCGCCGTGCTCGGCCTGCAGTCCCGCGGCGCGCGGCGGTTCGAGATCGCGATCATCTCGCTGCTCGTGATCATCCTCGCCGGGTTCCTGTACGAGACCCTGCGCGTCGGCCCGGACGCGCGCGGCGCGCTGGCCGGCCTGGTGCCGTCGTTCTCCGGCCCGGACAGCGTGCTGCTCGCCGTCGGCATCGTCGGCGCCACCGCCATGCCGCACGCCATCTACCTGCACTCGGCGCTCACCGCGCGGCGCGTGCCGTGGGCGGACGACGGCGAGCGGCGCAGCATCCTGCGGTTCGAGAAGTACGACGTGATCATCGCGCTCGGCGTGGCCGGGCTGATCAACATGGCCATGCTGGCCGTCGCGGCCAAGCTGTTCGCCGGCGCGCCGGTCCCGGTCACCACGATCGAGGGCGCGCACGCCGGCATGGGCGCGCTGATCGGCGGCGGCGCGGCGCTGGCGTTCGCCGTGGCGCTGCTCGCGTCCGGGATCTCCTCGTCCTCCGTCGGCACATTCGCCGGGCAGGTGGTGATGGAGGGCTTCATCGTCCGCCGGATCCCGCTGGTGGTGCGCCGGGCGGTCACCATGGCCCCGGCGATCGTGCTGCTCGCCGCCGGCATCGACCCGACCGCCGCGCTGGTCATCAGCCAGGTGCTGCTGTCGTTCGGCATCCCGTTCGCGCTGATCCCGCTGGTCATGATCACCGGCTCGCGGGACGTCATGGGCGGCCACGCGAACGGCCGGTGGATGACCGCCCTGATGGCCGTCATCACGGCGATCATCGTGGGGCTGAACCTGTACCTGCTGTTCCGCCAGTTCGCGGGGTGAACCGGTAGCGCAGCAGGCGTACCGCGTTCCGCAGGCCGGGCACCCGGGCGGCGGCCCGGTAACCGGTGCGGGCGGCCAGCTCGGGCAGGGCCAGCAGCGGTACGGCGTCGGTCAGCGTGAGCCCGGCGACCCGCGGGTCCCCCACGGTGAGGCTCACCGGCGTGCCGCCGAACCGGGACGTGACGTTCATCGCCGAGATGGCGAACCGGCTGTACGCGTCGAACACCGCGCACCCGCCGGGGAACGCCCGGCCGATCCGCCCGAACAGCGCCACCACCTCCGCCTCGGGCAGGTACGGCAGCACGCCCTCCGCGACGACGGCGACCGGGCGGTCCGTCTCGACGCCGTCGAGCAGCGCCGGGTCGGCGAGCGACGCCGCGATCATCCGGTAGCCGTCCCGCGCCGGATACAGCCGCCTCCGTACGTCGAGCACGGCGTCCCGGTCGACGTCGTACCAGCGCACCCCCGGCGGCGGCGCGACGCGGTGCACCCGCGCGTCCAGCCCGCAGCCGAGGTTCAGCACGACCGCCTCGGGCGCGGCCGCGACGAACTCCCGGACCCAGTCGTCGAGGCGCTTGGCCCGGGTGGCGAGGAGGGTGGCGATGGTCGCCGGCAGCCGCAGCGACCGGAAGTCGAAGTCGATGCGCCGGACCGCCTCGGCCGCGAACGCGTCGCCGAGCACCGGCGTCGCGGCGCCGGCGTCCATCGCCTTGCCGTACAGCGTGGTCAGGCAGGTCCGCTGCTCGCGGTCGCGGGCGATCGGCCGGATGTCCATCGGCTCAGCCGGCCATCAGGCTCTTGCTGGGCGGCCGGCCGTACGCGGCGCGGTACATGCCCGCGAACCGCCCCGGGCTGGCGAACCCCCAGCGCGCGGCGATCTGGGTGACCGTCGTGACGGTGGGGTCGGCGGTGATCAGCTCGTGGTGCGCGTGCGCGAGGCGGACGGCGCGCAGGTACGTGAGCGGCGTGGTGTCCAGGTACCGGCGGAAGGCGTACTGGAGGGACCGGATGCCGACGTGCGCCGCCTCGGCGATCTCCGCGACGGTGATGGGCTGGTCCGCGTGGTCGTCGATGAAGGCCAGCGCGCGCCGGAGCGTCGCGGGCCGGGCGTCCGCGCGGTCCGCGCCCTCCGGGTCGGTGAGCGCGGTGTTGGGGAACGTGGCCAGCACGGTCGCGGCCAGGTGCTGGAGGGCGGTCGAGGCGACGAGCGGCCGGCCGGCGACGGCGGAGTTGGGCAGCACCCGGTCGCGCAGGTAACCGACCAGGCTCCGTAACGTGCGCGTCTCGGCCGGTGAGTGCGGGCGGTGCGCGGTCAGCCGGACCGGGCCGGTGGACCGGCCGGCGGCGACCTGGTTCAGCAGGTCGGGGTCGAACATCACGAGGTTGTACCGGGCCTGGCAGATCCGGCCGGAGTACGGCAGGTCCGGCGGCGCGATGGACACCACGTCGCCGGGCCCGAAGGCGTCGTCCACCCCCGGGTAGACGTGGTCCCGGATGGTGCCCTCGTGCACGACGCAGAGGCAGATCTTGCGTAACGGCGAGACGGAGTAGCTCAGCTCGAAGTTCAGGTCCAGCTCGTCGACGCTGAGCGAGCTCATGGTCCGGCGATGGAACCGGGTGCGGCTGGCCGGGTCGGTGCTCTTGATGCTCAGCCGGGCGTACACGCGGCTGAAGAAGTCCTCGGCGACGTCCAGGTCGCCGCTGTCGAAGGTCACCGTGTCCATGACGGTCTCCTGGCGCAACCCGGGACTTGGAGCGTACTACGGGGCGGGCTTGCGGGGCGGTGTCGGAAGCGGCAGGCAGGCGTCCATCGCCCGCGTCGCGATCCGGACCGCGTGCTGCACGACCTCGATCCCGGCGGCCGAGGACACGTGGTGGTCGGACATGACGGCGATGAGGAAGTCGCGGCCGCCGGTCCGTACCCGGCCGATGCTGTTGACGATCCACAGCTTGCCGTCCGTGCTGCGCGGCAGCCAGCCGTTCTTCAGCTCGACCTCGTCATCGGACGTACGGGCCGCCGCGCTGACGCCCCACGCCTGCTCCGGGGCGACGTGACTCATCAGGTCCAGCGCGTACGCCCGGCGGTCCTCGGACAGGTCGCCCACGTCGCCGGTCAGCGCGGACAGCAGTCGCACCTGGTCGCGCGCGGTGGTGCGGGTGAGGCCCCAGCCGAGGGCGTCGAGCGCCTCGGTGTCGTGCAGGTGCAGCTTGTGGAGGGTGTGCGCGACCGGCCCGGCGCCGCCGACGATCGACCACAGGGCGTCGGCGGCCTTGTTGTCGCTGTACTCGATGGCCCGCTGGGCCAGGTCCTGCTCGCCGGCGGTGAGCGGGCGGTCCTCGCGCTGCGCCTCGGTGAGCAGCGTGACGAGGATGGCCACCTTCGCGACGCTGGCCGTCTCGTACACGTCGTCGCCGTCGTAGTCGTAGTCCTCGCCGGTGAGCCGCTCGTGCACGGCGACGGACAGGTGCTCCCCGGCCAGCTCGGACTCGATGCGCTCGCTGATCCGGTGCCGGGCGGCCGCGCACGGGTCGGCGGGCGTACGGCTCGGGGACGGCTCGGGACCCACCGGCGGCGCCGGTGAGGTCTGGGTGTGCGGGCGGACGGCCGGCGGCGCCTTCGGCGGCGGCATCGAGGTGCCGCCCGCCGTGATGGCGAGCGGCACGATGACGGCCGCCGCGACGACGAGCACCCGGCGCGCGTCCACGCCCATCCGTAAACCCCCGATCCACGGGATCTGGGGAAGCTATCGCGCGCACCGGCCCGCCCGGAACCCCCGAGAAGATCCAGGTTCGTCCCAGGTTTCTCCTAGGCGGGGTCCAGCGGCCGGAGCTCGTCGGCGTAGCTGACCGAGACGCGGCGCATCAGGCCCGTACGGTCGATGGAGTACTGGCCCATCCGCCACAGCGGCGGCGAGTACGCGTGGATGGACACGCTCTGCGGCTCGTCGCCGACCATGCGGTGGATGTGCTCGGGACCGAAGCAGATGGACGAACCGGACGGGATGACCCGCTCGACGTGGTCGCCGCCGATGCGCGGGTTGCACTCCCGTACCGCACCGCGCACCACCCGCACCGCGCCGGACGACACGTCATGGTCGTGCCAGCCGGTGTCGTTCGCCGGGGTCCAGCACAGCAGCCACACGTCCACGTGCTCGTCCCGGTACAGCGACGCGTAGTGCCGCTCGCCGTCGGAGTAGGCCACCTGATGCTCCCACTCCTCGGGACGGCGGGCCAGGTCGTCGACCAGGCGCCGCAGCTCGTGCTTGCCGAGCGTGCGGGCCGGTACGTCGACCGGCGCGGCGGTCGCTTCGGTCACGGTTTCACCTCCAGTAGGTCGGCGTCCCCCAGGGGACGACGGTCGAAGGAACGAACGACGCCGGGGCCGAGCAGGCGCAGCGGGTTGGCCGAGCGCAGCGCGTGCTCGGCCGCCTCGCCCATGCCGTAGTCGCTGGGCGCGGCGTACGGGCGGTCGGAGCCGGTCACCACCGGGTCGATGCCGAGCACCCGGACGGTCGCGTCGACGGCGCGCGGGCCGTACGACGAGGTCTCGACGTACGCGCCGGGGTCCACCACGCCGCGGGCGAGCGGGTCGTCGCCGCCGCGCGCGGCCAGCCGCTCGCCGTGCAGCGGGGCGAGCCCGGCGAGCAGCGCGAAGCAGACGCGCAGCCGGGGATGGCGCGGCCGGCCGTACGCACGGAAGGCGTACCAGGCGGCGTGCATCTGCCCGACGTAGTCGACGACGGCGGGCCACCAGGCCGGCGCCTCCTCCACACCGGCCTGGGGCGGCACCGGGCCGGGATGCACGAACAGCGGTCGGTCGTACGCGGCCAGCACGTCGAGCAGCGGGGCGCAGTAGCGGTAACCGGCGGCGTCGAGCAGCGCGGTGGCGGGCAGCGTGAGGCCGGCGAAGCCGCGGTCGAGCTCGGCGGCCAGCGCGCCGGGGTCGACCTCGCTGAGGCACGCGGCCGCCCAGCCGGTGAACGGGTCGCCGAGCGCGGCGACGCCGTCGTGGTACGCGTCGAGCAGCGGCCCGGCCTCCTCGGGCGGCAGCCATTCGATGCCGAGCGGCGTGGACGGGGCGATCAGCACCCGGTCGAACCCGTCGGCCCGGGCCAGCTCCGCGCGGGCGCGGACGTCGTGCTGCCGCGGGTCGATCTCCGACGGCGGCTCGCCGTCGAGGAACAGCGTCCAGCCCGTCATGTACGGCGGCCGCGCCCGCCGGCGCAGCGCGTCGACGAACGGCTCCGGCCACACGTGCTGATGCACGTCGACGTCCACGTACGCCCCTCTCTGCTGACTTCTGAACCGGTTCACTGGACCGTTTCAGTGAACCGGTTCATCCCGAATCGTGTCAAGCGCGGTCCGACGGGATCGCGATCACATTCTCAACCTACCAGATAGGAAAAGGCCGTAAACGCGCCGCGCCGGAACCCTGGCAGCACGCCCGGTGAACGCGCGAAAACCTTCGTTACTTATCCGGTTCACGGGGGAATGCCCCGAAATCGTCGCAAGTCGGGGACGTAACGGGGAGGAACCGCATGACGCGATTGACCGTCGACGATGTCCTGGAGTACGCGCACGGGATCTCGTTCAAGACCGGGCCGCCGGGGCGGGTGGGGGTGGAGACGGAATGGCTCGTCGTCGACGAGGACGAGCCGGCCCGCGGCATCCCCCTCCCCGAGGTGCGCGCCCTCATCGACGCGGCGGGCCCACCGCCGAACGGAAGCCGCATCACCTACGAGCCCGGCGGGCAGCTGGAGCTCAGCTCGCTGCCGCAGTCCGGGCTCGCGGCGTGTCATGCCGCGATGGGCGCGGACATCGCGCACGTCACCGGCGCGCTGTCCACCCGGCGGCTCGGGCTGCGCGGCCACGGCGTGGACCCGGTCCGCCCGCCGCGCCGCCAGCTCGACACCGGCCGGTACGCCTGCATGGCCGCGTTCTTCGCGGCGCGCGGCGAACCCGGCGACGTGATGATGTGCTCGACCGCGTCCGTCCAGGTATGCCTGGACATCGGCGCGGACGCCGCCACCGCGGCGCGCCGCTGGCACCTGGCCGGGGCGCTCGGGCCCGCGCTGGTCGCCGCGTTCGCCAACTCGCCCGTGCACGCGGGGCGGGCCACCGGCTGGCGGTCCACCCGGCAGGCCGTATGGGCGTCGCTGGACGCGGGCCGTACGCTGCCGCCGTCGCCGCGCGACCCGGGCGACCCGTACGGGCCGGCCGAGTCGTGGGCGCGGTACGCGCTGGACTCCGCGGTGATGGCCATCCGGCGGCCCGGGGCCGACGGCGACGAGTGGATCCCCGACCCCGGTTTCACGTTCCGTGACTGGCTCGACGGCGGCCCCTGGGGCTACCCGAGCCTCGATGACCTGGTCTTCCACCTGTCCACGCTGTTCCCCCCGGTCCGCCCGCGCGGCTGGCTGGAGCTGCGGATGATCGACGCGGTCCCCCGCCGGTACTGGCCGGTGGAGCTCGCCGTCGTCACCGCCCTGCTGGACGACCCCGTCGCCGCCGACGCCGCGGCCGCCGCCACCGAGCCGGTCGCCGGCCGCTGGCGCGAGGCCGCGCGCGACGCGCTGGCCGACCCCGCGCTGGCGCGCTGCGTCCGCGCGCTGTTCGACGCGGCGCTCGCCGCGCTGCCCCGCCTCGGCGCCCCCGGAGAGCTGACCGGGCTGGTGTCCGAGTACGCCGACCGCTACGTCAACCGCGGCCGGTGCCCCGCCGACGATCCGGCGGCCCTAGTCGAGGAGGAGACATGTCCGCAGATCGCGGCCCGGTGACCGGCGCCGACGAGGACCGGCTGAAGGAGCGCATCGCCACCGAGCTGACCGCCGTACGCGGGCGCAGCTTCGGGCTGACCACCGAGGTGCTCGACGGCGACGGCCTGACCACGCAGGTGTCGCCGCTGATGTCGCCGCTGGTGTGGGACCTGGCGCACGTCGGCAACTACGAGGAGCTGTGGCTGCTGCGCGCCGCCGCCGGGATCGAGCCGATGCGGCCGGAGATCGACGACCTGTACGACGCGTTCGAGCATCCGCGTAACGAGCGGCCGTCGCTGCCGCTGCTGACGCCGTCGGAGGCGCAGGCGTACATCGGCGAGGTGCGCGCGAAGGCGCTCGACTCGCTGGAGCGGGTGCGGTTCACACCGGACTCGCCGCTGCTCGACGGCGGGTTCGTGTACGGAATGGTGGTGCAGCACGAGCACCAGCACGACGAGACCATGCTGGCCACGCACCAGCTGCGCAAGGGCGCGGCGGCGCTGGTCGAGCCGGAGGCGCCCGCGGTGCCGTCCGCGCCGGGGCCGGCGGAGGTGTACGTCGGGGCCGGGCCGTTCACGATGGGCACCAGCGACGACCCGTGGGCGTACGACAACGAGCGGCCCGCGCACCGCGTGGACCTTCCGGCGTTCCACATCGACGCGGCGCCGGTGACGAACGGGGCGTACGCGGCGTTCATCGCGGACGGCGGGTACGAGCGGCGCGAGCTGTGGACCGCGGACGGGTGGGCCTGGCGGACCGAGTCCGGGAAGCGGGCACCGGCGTTCTGGTACCAGGAGCACGGGCAGTGGATGCGGCGGCGGTTCGGGCGGGTCGAGCCGGTGCCGTCCGAGGAGCCGGTGCAGCACGTGTGCTGGTACGAGGCCGACGCGTACGCGCGCTGGGCCGGCAAGCGGCTGCCCACCGAGGCGGAGTGGGAGAAGGCCGCGGTGTGGGACCCGGCGGCGGGTCGCGCGCGGCGGTACCCGTGGGGCGATGAGTACCGGCCGGGCCTGGCGAACCTGGGCCAGGAGCGGCTGCGGCCGACGCCGGCGGGCTCGTACCCGGACGGGGCGTCGGCGTACGGCGCGCGGCAGATGCTCGGCGACGTGTGGGAGTGGACGTCCTCGGACTTCCACGGCTACCCGGGCTTCCGGTCGTTCCCGTACCGCGAGTACTCGGAGGTCTTCTTCGGCCCGAAGTACAAGGTCCTGCGCGGCGGCTCCTGGGCGGTCGACCCGGTCGCGATGCGCGGCACCTTCCGCAACTGGGACTTCCCGATCCGCCGGCAGATCTTCACCGGCTTCCGCTGCGCCCGGACCGCCGATGTGTAGGCACCTCGCGTACCTCGGCCCGCCGGTCACCGTCCACGACCTGGTCTACGCGCCGCCGCACGGCCTGGAGCACCAGTCGTACGGCGCGGAGCTGTGCGGCCACGGCCCGCTGAACGCGGACGGCTTCGGCGTGGGCTGGTATGCGGACGGGCGCACCGCGCCCGTCCGGTACCGGCGCTCGATGCCGATCTGGGCGGACGCCTCGTTCGCCGAGGTCGCCCCGGTCGTGTCCGCGACCTGCGCGGTGGCGGCCGTACGGTCGGCGACGCCGGGGTTCCCCGTCGAGGAGTCCGGGGCGCAGCCGTTCGTGGCCGGGCATCGGCTGTTCAGCCACAACGGGCGCATCGAGGGGTTCGCGGGCGTGGAGGCGCGGTTGCGGGAGCGGGCGACCGAGGCGCTCGGCGACGATCCCGCGGCCGTGCCGGACGCCCGCGCGCCGCTGGACTCCGCCGCGCTGCTCGCCCTGGCCGTCGGCTCCTGGCGGGCCGGGGCCGCGCTCGGCGACGGCCTGGCCGAGGTCGTCGCCGAGGTGGGCGCGCTCGGCGGCACCGAGGGGACCCGCCTGAACCTGCTCGCCGCCGACGGCCAGGCGCTGGCCGCCACCACGTACGGCGACTCGCTCTTCGTCCGCGACGACGGCGACGCCGTCGTGCTGGCGTCCGAGCCGTACGACGACGCCCCGTCCTGGCGGCGTCTGCCCGACCGGTCGCTGGTCAGCGTGGACGCGGCCGGCGTCACGATCACCGCACTCAAGGAGATCTGAGCGTGCCGCTCACCAAGATCGACCAGCACCTGACCCCCGACGACCTGGCCAAGACGCTGCGCGCGGACGTACGGGAGGGACTGACCGCGACGCCGAAGACCCTGCCGCCCAAGTGGTTCTACGACAAGCGCGGCAGCGAGCTGTTCGAGGACATCACCCGCCTCGACGAGTACTACCCGACGCGCGCCGAGGCGGCCATCCTGCGCGCCCACGCCGACGAGATCGCCGCCGCCAGCGGCGCCCGTACGCTGCTCGAACTGGGCGCGGGCTCCGGCGAGAAGACCCGCAGGCTGCTGGACGCGCTCGGCGCGCACGGCACCCTGGACCGGTACGTCCCGGTCGACGTCAGCGGCGCGTTCCTCGTCGAGGCCGCGCGCGCCATCGCCGATTCCTACCCGGCCATCGACGTGCACGCCGTGGTCGCCGACTTCGGCGCGCACCTCGACCTGCTGCCGTCCGCCGGCCCGCGGCTGATCGCGTTCCTCGGCGGCACCATCGGCAACCTCATGCCGGCCGAACGCGCCTCGTTCCTGGCCGACCTGCGCGCGACGATGGGCCCGGAGGACCGTCTGCTGCTCGGCACCGACCTGGTCAAGGACCCGGGCCGGCTGGTCCGGGCGTACGACGACGCGTCCGGGGTGACCGCCGCGTTCAACCGCAACGTGCTGCGGGTGATCAACGGCGAGCTGTCCGCCGACTTCGACCCGGACGCGTTCGCGCACGTCGCCCGCTGGGACGCCGAGGCCGAGTGGATCGAGATGCGCCTGCGCTCGGCCCGCGACCAGCGCGTGCACGTCGGCGACCTGGACCTCGACGTGGACTTCGCCGCCGGAGAGGAGGTGCGTACGGAGATCTCCGCCAAGTTCCGCCTGGAGACCCTGCCGGCCGAGCTGGCCGCGTCCGGACTCGCCGTCGAGCGGCATTGGACCGATCCCGACGGCGACTTCGCGCTCTCCCTGTCGCGGCCCGCGGCGGGGTAAGGGTTTTTGTCGGTGGGTGCCGATAGGCTGAATCGATGCCGCAGCGCAAGCGTGCGACGATCCGCGAGGTAGCCCAGGCCACCGGCCTGTCCCCCGCGGCCGTGTCGTACGCGCTGCGCGGCATGCAGGTCTCCGAGGAGACCCAGGAGCGCGTGCGCAAGGCCGCCGCCGAGCTGGGGTACGAGGCCGACCCCATCGCCCGCGCGCTGGCCAGCGGCAAGACCGGCATGGTGGGCCTGCTGTCCGGGTCGCTCGGCGACCTGTGGCAGCAGGCCCTCGCCGTCGGCATCGGCCGGTCGCTGCTCGCCCGCGAGCGGTACGCGCTGATCGTCGACGCGGCCGGCGACCCGGCCCGCGAGGTCGAGCTGGCCCGGCAGCTGCGCGACCAGCGGGTCGACGGGCTGATCGTGCAGCCGCTCGACCCGTCCGCGTCGGTGTGGGCCGAGCTGGCCGAGCACCTGCCGGTGGTGGCCATCGGCGACTCGCTGCGCGGCGCGCAGACGGCGGGTGAGGTGGTGTTCGACAACCGGCGCGGCGTCACGCTGGCGCTCGAGCACCTGCACGGCCTCGGCCACCGGCGCATCGCCGTGCTCACGCCCACCCGCGAGTCCACCCCGGACCGCCCGGCCGAGGTGCACGTCAGCGCCGAGGCCGAACGGCTGAAGCTCGACGTGGAGATCGTCACGGCGCCGCACGCGCTCGACCCCGCCACCGAGGTCGCGCAGGAGGTGCTGTCCCGTACCGACCGCCCGACCGCGCTGTTCTGCTTCGCCGACTCCATCGCGTACGGGGCCTACGCGGCCACCTCCGAGCTGGGTCTGGACATTCCGGGCGACGTCTCCATCGCCGGGTACGACGACCACCCGATGTCCCGGCTGATCCGCCCGCAGCTGACCACCGTCGACTGGGACATCGAGCGGATCATCACCGCCGCCGCCCGCCTCGTCGTCGACGCGGTGGACGGCAAGCCGCGCCGCCGCCGCATCGTGCAGCCGCCGACGCTGCGCGACCGCGCCTCCACCGGCGCGCCGCCGCAACGCTGAGCGGGGACTCCCCCGGACGGATCAGCCCTTGCCCTGGCTTGTAGATTGTGGACAATCCTAGATGGGGCGTCCGCCGGATGCCCCGCGCGAAGCCGGGCAGGGGAGTCTGGAGAGACTTGCCTCAACTGTCACCACCACTGGGAACTGGGGACGCTGCAGATGACGAACGAACGCGAGGCCACGATCATCGAGCAGGTGCACACGGGCGTGTGCATCGGCGGTGAATGGCGCGCGGCCAGCACCGGACGCAGCTTCGCCGTCGTCGACCCGGCGACCGAGCAGAAGCTGACCGACGTGGCCGACGCCGGCTCCGAGGACGCCCTCGCCGCCCTTGAGGTGGCGGACAGCACGCAGGCGAGCTGGGCGGCCGTCCCGCCGCGCGAGCGCGGGGAGATCCTGCGCCGGGCGTTCGAGCTGCTCAACGCGCGCGCCGACGAGATCGCCATGCTCATCACCCTGGAGATGGGCAAGCCGCTGGCCGAGGCGCGCGGCGAGGTCACGTACGGCGCCGAGTTCTTCCGGTGGTTCGCCGAGGAGGCCGTACGCTCGCACGGCGAGTACCGCGTGGCGCCGGACGGCGCGTCCCGGTTCCTCACGATGAAGCAGCCGGTCGGGCCGTCGCTGCTGATCACGCCGTGGAACTTCCCGCTGGCCATGGGCACCCGCAAGATCGGCGCGGCGCTGGCCGCGGGCTGTACCTGCATCCTCAAGCCGGCCCAGCAGACCCCGCTGACCAGCCTGCTGCTCGCCGACGTCCTCACCGAGGCCGGCCTGCCGTCCGGCGTGCTGTCCGTCCTGCCGACCAGCGACGCGGGCGCGATCAGCGAGCCGCTGATGTCGGACCGCCGCATGCGGAAGGTGTCGTTCACCGGGTCCACCGGCGTCGGCCGGATCCTGCTGCGGCAGGCCGCGGACAACATCATGCGCTCGTCGATGGAGCTGGGCGGCAACGCGCCGTTCCTCGTCTTCGCCGACGCCGACCTCGACGCGGCCGTCGACGGCGCGATGGTCGCCAAGATGCGTAATGGCGGCGAGTCCTGCGTGGCCGCGAACCGGTTCTTCGTCCAGGCCGAGGTCGCCGAGGAGTTCACCCGGCGGCTGGCCGAGCGGATGGCCGGCATGTCGGTCGGCCCCGGTACGCAGGAGGGCGTCACCGTCGGGCCGCTGATCGACGAGAAGCAGCAGGACAAGGTCGTCGAGCTGGTCGACGACGCGATCGGCCGCGGGGCGTCCGTGGTCACCGGCGGCGGCAAGGCCGAGGGCGCCGGGTACTTCTACAACCCGACCGTGCTGCGCGGCGTCACCACCGACGCCCGGATGCAGCGCGAGGAGGTCTTCGGGCCGGTCGCCCCGGTGTATGAGTTCACGACCGAGGAAGAGGCGCTCGCCGCGGCCAACGACACCGAGTACGGGCTCGTCGGGTACGTCTACACCTCCGACCTCAAGCGCGGCTTCCGCGTCAGCGAGGGCCTGGAGACCGGGATGGTCGGCCTGAACCGCGGGCTGGTGTCCAACCCGGCCGCGCCGTTCGGCGGCGTCAAGGCCTCGGGGCTCGGGCGCGAGGGCGGCTTCGAGGGCATCGAGGAGTACCAGATCACCAAGTACGTCGGCCTGGACGTCTGAGGTCGTCTGCGGTGTCCGTGCCTTTCCGTACGTTAATGCGTGCCGAAAGGCACGGACACCGCCGGACATTCGTTACTACGCTTGACCCGTGACGGTCACGGAATACGCGGTCTGGGGGATGTTCGGCGGTTTCGCCGTCGAGGGCTTAGAGTTCGCCGCCGCCATCCGCCGTACCGGAACGTGGCCGTGGCGGCTGCGCGGCGAGCCCGGTCCGCTCGCGCTGGTCGTGTCCGTCATCATCCGGCTGGCCGTGGGCGCCGTGCTGGCCGTCGCGTGCGGCACCACCGGGCAGATCTCCGGGCCGTTCGGCGCGCTCGCGGTGGGCATCGCGGCGCCGGTGCTCGTCGAGCGCATCGCCCGGCACGCCTCCGTCACCGGCCTGGCCGACATCGTGGAGGGCGAGCCGCTGAAGGACGAGGAACGTACGGTGGAGGCCCGAGCGTCCCATCCCCCGGAGCGGGTCGGAACGGGAGGTCGCGATGGGCGTTGAGCGGTTCGGCGGGCAGCTGGTGTCCGCGCTGGCCCGGGACACCCCCGCGTTCACCGGTGCGCCCGTACCGTCGCCGCGGGTGCCCGCGACCCCCGTGTGGCTCCGGGAGCTGCGCGCCCGCGCCGGGCGTGAGCTGCCGCTTGAGATGGGCGGGCCCGGGCTGGCCGGCGCCGACCTGAAGGGCATCGCGCTGGACCGGGCCAAGCTGTACGGCGCCCGGCTCACCGGCGTGGACCTCACCGGCGCCACCCTCGTACGGACGGACCTGTCCGATGCCACCCTCATCGGCACCGACCTGACCCGGGCCGACCTGTCCGACGCCGACCTGTGCCGCGCCGACCTCACCCGCGCCGCCCTGACCGGCGCGATCCTGACCGGCGCCGACCTGGTCAAGGCCGACCTCCGCGGCGCCGACCTCCGCCGCGCGGTCCTGACCGGCGCCGACCTGACCAACGCCGATCTGACGAACGCCGACCTCACCGGCGCCCACCTCTCCGACTGCGACCTGTCCGGCGCCGACCTCACCGGCGCCCACCTGGCCGAAGCCGTCCTGTTCCGCGCCCGCCTGATCGACACCCTCCTGATCGACACCGCCCTGGTCGACGCCCGCCTCATCGGCACCGACCTGACCGGCGCCTACCTGACCGGCACCGACCTGCAAAAGGTCCACTGGACCTCAGCCACCCGCTGGCCCACAGACCTCCTGGACCGAATCCAGGCAAGGTCGGTACAGATCATGCCCGGCGTCTTCCAAATCGCCGCGGCGTAAGGCCCTACGCCAGCAAATCTGCACAGCCCCTGCCCCGCTCCCTGCCCGCACGTCGCAAACGGCGCCCAGCCGGGCACGGCGGCCGCACGCGCAAAAATGAGTCTCGCGAAGCGAGGCCTTTGGCCGGGCGTTACTTTGATGCCTTGTCGGCGAACTGGGTGGTGTAGGTCTTCGTCAGGTCGATCTGGTCCTGCTTGCCCTTGACGTTGGGGGAGAACTCGCCGAGGACGTTGAGGACGTTCTTCGCGGCCTCCGGGTCCATGCGGCCGTCGGTGTTGAACATGCCGACGCTGTCGCCGACGGCCTTCTCGTAGAGGGACGTGTCGCCGCCCTTGAAGCCGTCCGGCATCTTCGCGGCGATCTCCGCGCCGGACTTGCCGTGCATCCAGCGCAGGGTCTTCACCAGGGCGTTGGCGAGCTTCTGCACCGTGGGGCCGTTGCGCTTGACGTACGCGCAGTCCATGTACAGCGACGTGGACGGGTACAGGCCGCCGAGCGCCTTCTTCGTACCGGCCTCCGTGCGCATGTCCAGGAGGGGCTTGGCCTTCTTGGTGGACAGGAGCTGGGCGACGGTCGGGTCGGTGGTCATGCCGGCGTCGATGCCGCCGTTCTCCAGCGACTTGATGAACGTCTGCCCGGCGCCGGCCTTCACCCGGGTGATCTTCGTGGGCGACACACCCGCCTTACTGGCCAGGTACTGCGTGAGGAAGTCGGTGGACGACCCCGGACTGGTGACCCCGAGCCGCTTGCCCGCGAAGTCCGCGGGCCCCCGGATCTGCCCGGCCTTGGCGGTGGACACCAGCTCCACCTCGCCGGGCACCTCGGCCATCTGCACGACGCTCTCCACGCACTTGTTCTTCGTCTGCAGGTCCACCGTGTGGTCGTAGAAGCCGACGACGCCCTGCACGTCGCCGGACAGCAGCACGTTCTCCGCCTGCGCCCCGGCGGGCTCGGTGAGCAGCTGCACCTTCAGGCCCTGCTGCTTGAAGTACCCGAGCTGCTCGGTGAGCTTGGCCGGCAGGTAGATCACCTTGTCGATCCCGCCGACCATGATCTTCACGGTGCCGTCCGCCGACGCCGCCGTACGGGAGTCGCGGCAGCCTCCGGCGGCCAGCCCGACGATGACGGTCCCGGCCAGTACGGCCGCTGCGGTCTTACGCATGCGCATCTCCTTCAGACCTGAGACAGCTCGCCGGACAGCGCGGGCGGGCGCCAGCGCAGCAGGCGGTTCTCGACGAACGTGAGCAGCCATTCGGCCAGCAGGGCGATCACCGTGATGATGATCATCCCGGCGTAGATCCCGGCCGAGTCGAACGTGCCCTGGGACGTGTTGATCAGCAGCCCGAGGCCCTTGTCGGCCCCGGTGAACTCGCCGACGACCGCGCCGATCAGCGCGAACCCGAACGCCGAGTGCAGCGAGGCGAGGATCCACGACGTGGCGCTGGGGATCACGATCGACGTGAGCACCCGCACCCGGCCGGCGCCCAGGATGCGCGCGTTGTTGATCAGGTTCCGGTCCACCTCGCGCGCCCCGGTGAACGCGTTGAAGAACACCGCGAAGAACACCAGGACGACGGCCGTGGCGACCTTCGAGGACATCCCGAGCCCGAACCAGATGACGAACAGCGACGCCAGCACGATGCGCGGCACCGCGTTCGCCGCCTTGATGAACGGCGCGCACACGTCGGACAGGAACCGGCTGCGGCCGAGCAGCACGCCGAGCACGACCCCGGCCAGCGACCCGATCACGAAACCGAGCACGGCCTCTTCCAGCGTCACCTCGATCTGCGTCCAGATCGACCCGTGCGCGGTCGTGCCGGTGAACCAGCCGACCAGCCGGTCCCAGATCCGGGTGGGCTGGGAGTAGAAGAACGGGTCGATCCACAGCCGCGCGGCCAGCTCCCAGCTGGCCAGCCAGGCGACGACGGCGAGGATCCGTACCGCCCAGATCCCGGTACGCCGGCGGCGCCGGGCCCGGTACAGCCCGGCCAGCGCGGCGGCCTCGGTCGGCGTACGGTCCAGGGTCGCGGTGTCACGCGGCATTGCGGGCCTCCTCTCGCGCCCGCGCCACCTCGGTGCGCAGCGACTCCCAGACCTCCCGGTAGATGCGCAGGAAGTCATCGGTCAGCCGCACCTCCTCGACGTCGCGCGGCCGGTCGAGCCGTACGGGGAACACGTCCTTGACGGTCGCCGGGCTCGCGGTCATCACCACGACGCGGTCGGCCAGCGCGATGGCCTCCTCCAGGTCGTGCGTCACGAACAGCACGGCGGCGCCGCTGCCGGCCCACAGCCGCAGCAGCTCGTCCTGCATCAGCCCGCGGGTCTGCACGTCGAGCGCGCTGAACGGCTCGTCCATCAGCATGATCTCGGGCTCGTTGACCAGCGTCTGGGCCAGCGCCACCCGCTTGCGCATGCCGCCGGACAGCTGGTGCGGGTAGTACCGGGCGAATCCGCCGAGGCCGACGCGGTCCACCCAGTCGCGCGCCCTGGCCCGCGCCGCCGACCGGGACAGCCCGCGGTACCGGGGCCCGGCCGCCACGTTGTCCAGTACGGACCGCCACGGCAGTACGGCGTCGTTCTGGAACATGTAGCCGAGCCCGCCGGGGATGCCGCGGACGGGCGCGCCGCGTACGAGCACCTCACCGGCGGACGCCGGCTCCAGGCCGGACACCAGCGACAGCGCGGTGGACTTGCCGCAGCCGGTCGGCCCGACCAGCGCCACGAACTCGCCAGGGGTCACGGTCATGGTCAGGTCGCGCACCGCGGTGTGCAGGCCGCCGGCGACGCTGGCGAACCGCTTGGTGGCGCCGCGCAGCTCGATGACGGGTTCACCGTCGCGGGTACCGTGGAACATGCCGTGACCGTAGGACGCCGGACGCGTACGGCGAACCCTTGCGCACGTAGTGCGTTCATCCCGCGTTTCGCCGTGTTTCGCGCGTTCCGCTCAAACGTGAATGGTCGACGGTCCCGGTCACGAGCCGATCAGCACACCCTGTTCTGGGATGACGACGTCGGGTACCGTCCGGCCATGCCGAGGCATCCGAGGCTGTCGGTCCAGGTACTCGTCCTGCAGATCGGCGTCGTCCTGCTCGTCGTCGGGTTCGGGTTCGGCCTGGTCTGGCGGCTGCTCGACGAGCAGCTGACCGCGCAGTACGGGCAGCGCGCGCTGGCCGTGGCCCGGTCGGTGGCCGCGGACCGGCGGATCGCCGACGATGTGGCGCGCGGCGACCCGGACCACGAGGTACGGGTGGCCGCCGAGCGGGTGCGCCGCGCGACCGGCGCGCTGTTCGTCGTGGTGACCGACGCGCACGGCATCCGGCTGGCCCATCCGAACCCCTGGCGTATCGGACGGCGCGTATCCACCGACCCGTCCGGACCGTTGTCCGGACGGGAGGTCGTCAACGTGGAACGCGGAACGCTGGGGGTGTCGGCGCGCGGGAAGGTGCCGCTGCGCGACGGGTCCGGCCGGGTGGTGGGCGAGGTCAGCGTGGGGATCGGGCACGAGACGATCGCCGGGCACCTGACCCGGCAGCTCGCCGTGGTGGCCGGGTTCGCCGGCGTGGCGCTGCTGCTCGGCGTGGCCGGGTCGTACCTGCTCACCCGGCGGGTGAAGAAGCTGACGCTGGGCCTGGAACCGTACGAGCTGGCCGAGCTGATGCGCGAACGCGAGGCGGTGCTGCACGGCATCGGCGAGGGCGTGCTTGCGGTCGACGAGGACGACCGGGTCGCGGTGTGCAACGCGGAGGCGTCGCGGCTGCTGGGCGTGGCGCCGTCGCGCGGGACGCCGGTGGGTTCGCTGGACCTGCCGCCGCGGCTGCGGGACGTGCTCGACCGGCCCGGCGACGTGGACAACGTGCTGGCCGTGGCGGGCGAGCGGGTGCTGGTGGCCGGGCGGCGCGGCGTACGGCGGGACGGGCGCGACCTCGGCGGCGTACTCACCCTGCGGGACCGTACGGACCTGGAGAACCTGACCCGCGAGCTGGACTCGGTCCGGGCGCTGACCGACGGGCTGCGCGCGCAGCGGCACGAGTTCGCCAACCGGCTGCACACCCTGGCCGGGCTGCTGCAGACCGGTCACCATGAGGAGGCCGTGGAGTTCGTGCACGCGCTGTCCGACGCGCCGCCGCCCGGCGCGACCGTCGCGGTCGAGGCGATCCGGGACCCGCACCTGCAGGCGTTCGTGTCCGCCAAGTCGGCGCTGGCCCGCGAGCGCGGCGTCACTCTGGAGCCCGGCGCGGAGAGCTGGGTGCCGGGGCCCGTCACGGCGCCGGTGGAGGTGACGACGGTGGCCGGGAACCTGGTGGACAACGGCATCGAGGCGGCCCGGCTCGGCGCGCGCACGCCGGCGCGCGTGGAGGTGGACCTGGTCGCGGACGGCGACACGCTGTACGTGTCGGTGGCCGACAGCGGCGGGGGCGTACCGGAGGAGCTGCGC
>Ga0164243_10004396_pt1 | contig 22115 bp, 15 predicted proteins | sample OricompcompostOP_FD_108781 | JGI IMG/M metagenome (GOLD analysis project Ga0164243, IMG submission 108781) | Organic Plus compost microbial communities from Emeryville, California, USA - Original compost - Organic plus compost (OP) | ecosystem: Engineered > Solid waste > Mixed feedstock >...
GCCGACATCGCGGCTGACCCGCACGCGATCGTTCGCAACATGATCGTCGATGTGCCCGATGAAGATGGACAGACGCTTCCCATGGAAGGCGTCTTTCCCCGCATGACCGCCACGCCCGGCAAGGTTCGCCATGCCGGCAAAACGATGGGGGCGGATAATGACGACATCTATTTCGAGCGCCTTGGCCTCTCCAGGGAGGAAGTCGCGGCGCTCGCGAAGGAAGGCATTGTTTAGGCACCTCTCTCAGATCACATTCCCCGAGCTTCACCCGAGGAGACCATGAAGAAGCGTCCGCTGATCACCCTTTACACCCCCGGAAACCGCCTCGACCTGATCGAAAAAGCGGCTCGCTTCGAGCCGGATGGCATCGTCATCGACTTCGAGGACGCGGTGCCGCTGCAGATGAAGGCCCAGGTGCGCGAGGATGTGTCGAAGATCCTGCCGACGCTGACGCTCACGACGCTTGTCCGGGTGAACAGCGAACCGCAGTTCCTCGAAGACGACCTGAAAGCCGTCGTCTCCAGTCACATCTACGGCGTTGGCTTGCCGATGGCGGAGACGGTGGAGCAGGTCCAGAACGCCGACAGGATCATTACCGGCCTTGAGCGTGAGCGCGGGCTGGAGCCGGATTCCGTCAAGCTTCTGCTGCTGATCGAGACCGCCAAGGGTGTCGCCAAATGCTTCGACATCTGCAGTGCGGCAAAGCGGGTGGAGTCGGTGATCTTCGGCAGCGCCGAGGACGGCGATCTCCAGCGTGACCTGCATTGCGCCTTCTCGGTCGACGGCCCGGAGATGAACTATTCGCGCAGCCGTGTGCTGGTCGAGTCGCGTGCGGCGGGTCTGCCCTATGTGCTCGACGGCGCATGGAGCGGCATTCAGGATTTCGACGGTCTGCGCCGGGAGTGCGAACTGTCGAAGCGCATTGGCTATGACGGACGGACCCTGATCTACCCCAAGCATGTGCCGATCGCGCGCGAGGCATATGCGCCCGATCCGAAGATGGTCGACTACTATCACCGGCTGATTGGAGCCTTCGAGGAGGGCGAGAAGAAGGGCCTTGCCGCCATCAATTTCGAAGGCAAGCTCGTCGACTACGCCATGTACAAGAAGGCGAAACTCTTCCTCGGAGCCTGAGCGCTCATGGCGGGGAGTTCGGCAGACAAGATCATCAGGCGGACTCCCCTGACCGCCGGGCGAGCCGCCATTCCGCCCTCGGAGGAAGATGCGGCTGCTCTCCGGCAGTTTTCGCTGCAGCGACTGATGGGCTATAGCGTCGAATATTCCGACGCTACGGAATTGCGGGCTTTCGTCGAAGCCGGGATGCCGTGGAAGGACGCGGCAGTCGCGCTGGCCGAGCAGCGCATCGGCCGGGCCGATCATCCGGACGCTCCGCTTCTCTCTTCCAGCCGCAACGACCTGCTTCTGCGCGCCTCGGCGCTTCTCCGCATGGCGCAGATGATGATGCTTTCGGACAGTCCCGAGCGCTTCACCCTTTATCGGCGGGCGGCCGAGCTGTTTGCCGAAGCGCTTCACGGCAGATGCGAGCGTATTTCGATTCCGACCGCCGCTGGATCGATGGCGGCGTGGTCTCTTTCTCCGGATGATTCCGGCCCCCGTCCCGGCGTCCTCATCGTCGGCGGGATTGAAGGCTGGGCCATGGACCTTCTCGGTCTCGGGCAACCCCTCGCCGAGCGCGGGCTCAATGTGCTGATGCTCGATGGCCCGGGACAGGGCGAGACACGTTTCGAATATCGCCACTACCTCGACCGGGATTGGCCGGCAGCCTATGGCGCGGCAATCGATACCCTGCTCGACATGACGGCGGGAGCGCCGGTTGGCGTTCTCGGAAACAGCGTCGGCGGTGGGGTGGCGATGCTCCTTGCCGGGCGGGACCGCCGGGTCGCCGCCTGCTGTAACAATGGCGGGCTTCTGGTGCCGCTGCGCCAAAGGGAACGAAAGGGCTTCTTCCCCAAGGTCGAGGCCTTTTGCGGCCCTGCTTCGGCGGCGGAAATCGAGGAAATCTGGGAGGATTTCGAGATTACCGCGGAAAGAATGAGCCTGACCTGCCCCCTCCTCATCGTGCAGGGCGGCCTCGACCCTCTCGTCTCGGTCGAGGACTCCGCCCAAATGCTTGAATGGGCCGGCTCGGCGGACAAGCAGATGGTCGTTTTCGACGATGGCGACCACTGCATCTATAATCATCCTGCCGACAAGCTGGCCCTCGTCGGAGACTGGTTCGCCAGCCGGCTGGCTGGGGCTGGTGCCTAAAACATGAGCCTTCGGGCGGCCCCCATTGCCTGCATCCCGAATATGTGCAGTTTGTCGGGTCTCTCTCGGGAAATGACACTTCGCTGGGCGTGTCCGCGTCCGTTCTGTCACAAGAAAAGATGGTGAATATTGTGGGAAATTATCGCTCTTACAGCGGCCTGCAGGTTGCGAACGAACTGGCTGATCTTGTCGCGAATGAAATTCTTCCGGGAACGGACATTTCCGAAGAAAAATTCTGGGAAGGCTACGCGAAGATCCTTGCCGATCTGACGCCGAAGAACCGGGAAATCCTGGCCCGGCGCGATGAGCTTCAGGCGACCATCGACGCCTGGCACAAGGAGCATCCCGGCCACAAGATCGACCCGGTCGCCTACCGCAAGTTTCTCGAGGAAATCGGCTATATCGTCCCCGAAGGCCCCGATTTTTCCATTGCGACCAAGGATGTCGATGACGAGATCGCCCTGGTTGCCGGTCCGCAGCTTGTGGTCCCCGTCACCAATGCCCGCTTTGCCCTGAATGCCGCGAATGCGCGCTGGGGCAGCCTCTACGATGCGCTCTACGGCACGGATGCCGTTCCGCAGGAAGGCGATCTCGCGCCGACCCGTGGCTATAACGAGGCGCGCGGACATGCCGTCATCAGCAAGGCGGCCGAACTTCTCGACACCGCCGCGCCTCTGGCGCGCGGCTCCCATGCCGACGTTGCCGAGTATCGTGTCAATGCGGGCGGTGGCTCCGCTACACTGTCGGTCATCCTTCGCGAAGGTGTGGAGACCACCCTTGCCGACCCGTTCAAGTTTGTCGGCTACACGACCGGAGACACCTATTCCGTGCTGCTCCGTAATCATGGGCTGCACATCGAGATTCAGGTCGACCGGAAGCATCCGATCGGCGCGTCCAATCCTTCCGGCGTGAAGGATGTCATTGTCGAAGCGGCTTTGACGACCATTCAGGATTGCGAGGATTCCGTCTCCACGGTTGATGCCGAGGACAAGTCCCTCGCCTATCGCAACTGGCTCGGCCTGATGAAGGGCGATCTGGTCGAGACCTTCGAGAAGGACGGCAAGCCGCTCACCCGCAAGCTCAATGGCGACCGGACCTTCACCGCGGTGGACGGCACGACCATGACCTTGCAGGGGCGCAGCCTTCTGCTGGTCCGCAATGTCGGCCACCTCACCACCACCAACGCCGTGCTCGACGCCAATGGCGAGGAAACGCCGGAAGGCTTCCTCGATGCGATGGTCACGTCGGCGGCCGCGATCCACGACCTTAAGAAGACGGCCGGACCGCGCAACAGCCGGACCGGCAGCATCTACATCGTCAAGCCCAAGATGCACGGGCCGGAAGAGTCCGCTCTCACCAACACGCTCTTCGATCGCGTTGAAGATGCGCTGGGTCTGAAGCGGAACACGATCAAGATCGGCATCATGGACGAGGAGCGCCGGACCACGGTGAACCTCAAGGAGTCGATCCGCGCCGCCAAGGATCGGCTCGTCTTCATCAACACCGGCTTCCTCGACCGCACCGGTGACGAGATTCATACCAGCATGCGCGCCGGGCCGATGCTGCCGAAGGGCGACATCCGCACCGCGCTCTGGCTCAACGCCTATGAGGACAACAACGTCGATGTCGGCCTTGCTCTCGGCCTGAAGGGTCATGCGCAGATCGGCAAGGGCATGTGGGCCAAGCCGGACGCGATGGCCGAGATGCTCACCGCCAAGATCGGGCATCCGCTCTCCGGTGCGAACACCGCCTGGGTTCCCTCGCCCACGGCTGCCGTTCTTCACGCCACCCACTACCATCAGGTGGATGTCAGCAAGCGTCAGGACGAACTCGCGCGCCGCAACTCGGCAAAGCTCGACGATATCCTCGTGCCGCCATTGCTCGGCGACCGCGCGGTTACGCCGGCCGAGGTCGAGCGGGAGCTCGAGAACAACTGCCAGGGCATTCTCGGCTATGTCGTGCGCTGGGTGGATCAGGGCATCGGCTGCTCCAAGGTGCCCGACATCAATGATGTCGCCCTGATGGAGGATCGCGCGACACTGCGCATCTCCTCCCAGCATATCGCCAACTGGTTGCTGCACGGCCTCTGCACGAAGGAGCAGGTGCTGACGGTGCTGAAGCGCATGGCCGCCAAGGTCGATGCCCAGAACGCCAATGACCCGAACTATACGCCGATGGCTCCCGACTTCGACAAGAGCATCGCTTTCGCCGCAGCCTGCGACCTGATCTTCGAAGGGCTGACCCAGCCGAACGGCTATACGGAGATCATCCTGCATAACCGCCGCCGGGAGGTTAAGGCAGCCCTCCGCGCCTGAACGTCAGGGGCGCGGCCTCGGGCGCGCCCCTCCTACTAATTCGGGCATTTATTTTCCTCCCTTTTGGGACTAAGCCAAGCCGGCTCGCGTGCTGTCGCATGCGAGCCGAACTGTATAGAGAGCACCTTTCAATGTCGTCACAGGAAGTCATCGCCGCGCGGAACTCGCCCGGACGGATCCTTTTCGCCAGCCTCGTCGGAACAACGATCGAATTCTTCGATTTCTACATTTACGCGACCGCGGCGGTGATCGTTTTCCCGCATCTTTTCTTCCCGGCGAGCGACTCCACATCGGCGATGCTTCAATCGCTCGCGACCTTCGCGATCGCCTTTTTCGCTCGCCCTTTCGGGGCGGCGCTCTTCGGGCATTTCGGAGACCGGATCGGAAGGAAGGCCACGCTTGTCGCAGCGCTGATGACCATGGGCCTCTCTACCATCGCCATCGGCTTCCTGCCGACCTATCAGACCGCCGGTGTCATCGCGCCCTTGCTGCTCGCACTTTGCCGGCTCGGTCAGGGACTTGGGCTTGGCGGTGAATGGGGCGGCGCCGTGCTGCTCGCCACCGAGAATGCACCTCCCGGCAAGCAGGCCTGGTACGGTATGTTCCCGCAGCTCGGTGCGCCGATCGGCTTCATCTGCGCCACTGGCAGCTTTCTCATTCTCACCGACCTGATGACCGACGAGCAGTTCTTCTCGATCGGCTGGCGCATCCCCTTCATCGTCAGCGCCCTTCTCGTGATCGTCGGTCTCTATGTCCGCTTGAACATTGCGGAGACGCCCGCCTTCCGCAAAGCCGTCGAGCGGAATGAGCGCGTGCGCGTACCGATGCTCGCGATCTTCGTCCAGCACACCGCACCGCTGGTCCTCGGCACTATTGCGGCCCTCGCGACCTTCGTCCTTTTCTACCTGATGACGGTTTTCTCCCTGAGCTGGGGGACGACGGCGCTCGGCTATTCTCGCGACGAGTTTCTGCCCCTCCAGATGATCGGGGTCGTTTTCTTCGGCCTCGCCATTCCCGTCGCCGCCCTTCTTGCCGACCGGTACGGACGACAGTCCGTGCTGATCTGGACGAGCATCGCCATCGCCATATTCGGCTTCCTGATTGCCCCGATGTTCGGTTCGGGAAACCTGTTCGTGATCGGGCTCTACTTCGTGCTCGGCTTCGGCTTGATGGGGTTCACCTACGGGCCTTTGGGCACTGCGCTTGCCGAGCTCTTTCCGACCGCCGTGCGTTACACGGGGGCATCCCTCACCTTCAATCTCGGTGGCATCATCGGCGCCTCTCTCGCCCCCTACATCGCGACCTGGCTCGCAACGAAATACGGGCTGTCGTCGGTCGGCTATTATCTCACCATCGCCGGAATACTGACGGCTGCCGCTTTCATGATTATCAGCTCCAAATCGCTTCACAGAGCTGGCCTCGCCTCAAGCGAAGGAGCCCGCTAGTTCGAAGGACAAGAGGAGCCGAAAGCTCCTCTCAGCCGCCCTTCTCGTAGATGAAGAAGCCCCGCCCGGTCTTGCGGCCGAGATAGCCCGCATCGCACATCTGCTTCAGCAACGGGCTCGGGCGGAATTTCGGGTCGTCGAAGCCGCGCTGAAGCGTCTCCATGATGTTGCGGACGACATCGAGGCCGATCAAGTCGGCGAGCGTCAGCGGCCCCATCGGATGGTTGGCGCCGAGCTTCATCATCTCGTCGACATCGGCGGGCGAAGCGACGCCCTCATGAACACAGTTGATGGCTTCGTTGATCATCGGGATCAGCACCCGGTTGACGACGAAGCCGTAGCTGTCCTTCGAGACATGCGGTGTCTTGCCGACTTCGCCCGTCATCTCGACGATGGCATCGCAGGTCGCGTCGCTCGTCTGGACGGCACGAATGATCTCCACGAGCTGCATCAGCGGAACGGGATTGAAGAAATGCATGCCGATGACGCGGCTCGGGTCCTTCGACACTGCCGCCAGCTTGGTCACTGAAATCGAAGAGGTGTTGGTGGCGAAGATCGTGGTCGGCGCGCAGATCTCGTCCAGCTCCCGAAGAACGCTCGCCTTGATCTCGTAATCCTCAAGCACCGCTTCAACGACGAGGTCGCAATCCGCCAGATCCGACATCTCGATCGTCGGCTTGACGCGGGCGAGCGCGCCGTCGCGATCTTCCGCGGTCAGCTTGCCGCGGGAAGCCAGCCGGTCGAGGCTGCTGGTGATGGTCGCCATGCCCCGATCGACGAATTGCGGCTTGAGATCGCGCATGACGACCTGCCGGCCGGCCATCGCGAAAAGCTGCGCAATCCCGTTTCCCATGGTTCCGGCCCCAACGACGCCGATCCGCGAAATCCCCGTCGACATGTGTCCACCTTGTCCAGAGTTACTGAGCCATCGTCCCGGCTGGGAAGCTGGAGCTCACTTCTCGCCCATTAGTTTTGCGCATCTGTGACACCGATTGGAAGGCGCGGGGTGAGCGGGTTCCGCCCTTTCATCAGCCCGTCATTTGACCCGCGGATACTCAAGCCCGTCAAAGATTTGCCGATACCTCGGAAAGCGGGGCGGCCGCCTCGCTTCATCTCCCATTTTTCACGCTCATTGTCTCGTGGATGAAAAGCATGGACCTGAAAGCAGCAAGCGACTCGATCAATTCGGGCTTCGAGAACGCGGATGCCGTCACCCGCCTTTTCGGCGATCAGCTCCGGCAAATCGCCGAAGAGCATATCGAACAATATGCCAGGCGCATGTCGAAGGTGCCGTCGCTATTGCAGCTTTCGAATGAGACGACGCCCCTGGAAGCATGGTCGAGCTACCTGACCGATGCATGGCAACGCTCCGTTCTCACTCTCGACGTGCTCCGCGAGCGCGGCAACGTCTTCAACGAGCTTTCCGAAGGTGACATCCCGCCGGTGCTCGACTTCGAGTACGACCTCATCATCGATGGGCGTGAGCTGCCGAAGCCGGTCAACTACTCTCTGGTCGTTATCAGGCCGCCGGAGGACGTTACCATCGACCCGGCCCGGCGCCCCTTCATGATCGTCGATCCGCGCGCCGGCCATGGGGCCGGCATTGGCGGCTTCAAGCCCGAAAGCCAGGTGGGCGACGCCTTTGCCGAAGGCCATGCCGTCTATTTCGTGATCTTCAGGAAGTGGCCGGAGCCCGGCCAGACCCTTGCCGACGTTCGCGACGCCGAGGCGGCGTTCCTCGATGAAATCCGCCGCCGCCACCCCAAAGCCGAAAAGCCGGTTGTCATCGGCAACTGCCAGGGCGGCTGGGGGTGCATGCTGCTCGCGGCTTCCCATCCCGACAAGGTCGGGCCGATCGCGATCAACGGGGCGCCGATGTCCTATTGGGCGGGCACCAATGGCCGCAATCCGATGCGATACATGGGTGGCCTCGTCGGCGGCGTATGGCCGGCCATGCTCATGTCCGATCTCGGTAATGGCCGCTTCGACGGGTCGCTGCTGGTACAGAATTTCGAGAGCCTCAATCCGGCCAACACCTATTGGAAGAAGCTCTACAACCTCTATTCCAATGTGGATACAGAGGCCGAGCGCTTCCTTGAGTTCGAACGCTGGTGGGGCGGCTTCTTCATGATGAATGAGGAAGAAATCCGCTGGATCATCGAGAACCTGTTCGTCGGCAACAAGCTGGCGCATGGTCAGGCCTTCTTCGGGATCGAGCGCATCGAGCTGAAGAACATCCGTTCGCCCATCATGGTCTTTGCGTCTCATGGCGACAACATCACGCCGCCCCAGCAGGCGTTGAACTGGATTGCCGACACCTATCACGACGTCAATGAGATCAAGGCCCGCGGGCAGCGCATCGTGTACCTGCTGCACGACACGATCGGGCATCTCGGGATTTTCGTCTCGGCCAAGGTCGCGGGTCGCGAGCACGAGGCGATTACCGACACCATGCGCGCCATCGAGGCCCTCCCCCCCGGGCTCTATGAAATGGAGCTGGAGGAAGGGGCCGACCGGATGCATATCAAGTTCGCTCCCCGGACGGTCGACGACATCCTCAAACTCGATGACGGCCGCAGGGACGAGGAAATGTTCGCGGCGGTTGCCAAGGTCTCCGAAACCGGTGCTGCCCTCTACGAGACGCTGGCGCGACCGATCGTGCGCACTCTGGTGGATGAGGAGTCCTCCAGGCACTTCTTCAGCACGCGGGCGCTGCGGCTCGAGCGCTCCGCATTCTCCGACCAGAATCCGCTGATGGCTCCGGTGAAGAAGCTGGCAGAAAGGGCGCGCGCTGAGCGGAAGCCGGTGGAATCCGACAATCCGTTCCTGGCCGTGGAGCAGTTGATTTCCGACAATATCGAGCAGAGCTGGAATCTCTTCCGCGACGTTCGCGACGCGATGCAGGAAGCGACCTTCCACCTCATCTACTCCTCCCCCTTCATGCGCATGATCGGAGCGAGCGGTCTCGCGACCCGCGAGGAAGCGTCAGCCGTAAACCTCCTTTCTCTGCCGGATGTGCGCGCCGCGCTCGACCGGATCGAGCAGGGTGGCGAGGCGGAGGGTATGGTCCGCATGCTGGAGCTTCTCTCTCGCGCCCGAGGCTATGTCCGGCGGACACGCCTCGAGCGCGAGCTTGAGCTTTTCGCGACGGAGAAGCCCTTCTCCACGATGGACGAAGAGAAGCGGGCCCGGCTGATCCACGAACAATCTCTCATCGTGCAGTTCGCGCCCGAGAAAGCCAAGGAAAGCCTTCCGAAGCTCCTCGATACGCCGAAGGAGCGCGAGCGCGCCCTTGACCTTGTGATGCGGGTCGCGGGGCCGGTCGAAACCATGAATCCCCGGGCGCTGGAGCTCTATCGAGAATTCGAGGCGATGCTCGGGCGTCGAGTTTCCGTGACCGCCCCGGCTGGCGACAAGCTTAAGCGCACAGCCTGACCCGACGGTCAGTCTTTGATGGCAATTCTTGCGAGGGAGTGGCGGCCATGACCGGACTGTCGCATCGGAACACGACCTTTGACGAGCTCACCGTCGGCCAGACTGCGAGCATAGAGCGCACCGTGACGGCGAACGATCTTTATGTGTTCGCTCACGTCTCCGGCAACACCAATCCCATGCACATGCCGACGATGGACGCCGCTCGCAACGCAGCCTCGCCGACCGTTGCGCCGTCGCTCTGGGTCGGCTCGCTGGTGTCGTCCGTGCTGGGCACGATCCTTCCCGGCGCCGGCACGCTCTACAATGCGCAGAGCTTCAACTTCGCCGGGCGCGCGAAACTCGGCGACAGGCTCGTCATCTCCGTGCGCTGTCTGGAGAAGCGTGAAAAGCCGCGCGCCGTCTTCGAGACGAAAGTCGAAAAGGCGGATGGCACGTTGGTATTGGAGGGTGTGGCCGAGGTCGACGCACCCGTCACCTCGATCGTGCTGAAGAACCAGGATCTCCCCCTTCTCCTGCTCGACGAATGCGATCATTTCGGCTCGCTCATCGCTCGCTGCAAGCAGCTTCCGGCCATGCCGACGGCTGTCGTCGCTCCGGACGATACAAACTCCCTTGGCGGGACGCTGCTCTCCATGAGCGAGGGGCTGATCGCGCCGATCCTGATCGGATCGCGCGACAGGATCATGCATGCCGCCGATGCGGCCGGGGTCGATATTTCCGGCGCTCCCCTGATCGACATCGAGGACCATTCCGAGGCCGCGAGCCGCGCCGTCGCCATGGTCAATGCTCGCGAAGCGCGGGCGGTGATGAAGGGCAATGTCCATTCGGACGAATTGCTGGGTCAGGTGGTGAAGAGGGATGGCCTCAGGGGCCCGCGCCGCGTCAGCCACGTCTTCGTCATCGACGCGCCGACGAGGAGCAATCTGCTCTTCATCTCCGATGCCGCGATCAACATCGCGCCTGATCTCACTACCAAGGTGGATATCGTCCAGAACGCCATCGATCTCGCGATTGCCTGTGGTCTTGAAACCCCGAAGGTCGGCATCCTCGCGGCTGTCGAGACCGTCAACATCAACATGCCCTCCACGCTGGAGGCTGCCGCGCTCGCCAAGATGGCGGACCGGGGGCAGATCAGGGGGGCGCTGGTCGATGGTCCGCTGGCGATGGACAATGCGGTGGATGCCGAGGCGGCCCATACGAAGGGGATCAACTCCCCGGTCGCCGGTCAGGCCGATGTGCTGATCGTTCCCAATCTCGAAGCCGGCAATATGCTCGCGAAGCAATTGACCTTCGTCGCCCGCGCCGAAACGGCCGGACTCGTGGTGGGGGCCAAGGCGCCGGTGATCCTTACCTCGCGCGCCGACAACGACAAGGCGCGCCTCGCCTCCTGCGCCGTGGCGCAGCTCTACGACTATTGGCGGCAGAATGGTCGGCCGTTGATGGACGAGGCACTCGCGGACGCGGCGGAGTAGAATAGCGATGTCGGATCATCTCCTCACGATCAACGCCGGCTCGTCTTCCCTCAAATTCTCCCTCTTCTCAGCGGATACGCTCGATTGCCGTGCTGTCGGGCTCATAGAGGGCCTTGGCACCGATCCGGAACTGGTCATCAAGGACGGAAACGGCGAGAAGATCGTGACCGATCATCTCGAAGGCGATCACTTCGTCGCCGATCATGCCGGCGCGCTCCGCACCGTCCTCGATAGAATTAGCGCTCATTTTCCCGACGCATCGATCATCGCTGTCGGCCATCGTGTCGTCCATGGCGGGCTTTCCTACGCAGCGCCGGTCCAGGTCGATGACGAAACCATGCAGCAGTTGGAAACGCTCGTTCCGCTGGCGCCGCTCCACCAGCCGCACAATCTCGCCGGCATCGCCTCGGCAAAGGATGCGTTCCCCGGTGTTCCTCAGGTCGCCTGTTTCGACACGGCCTTTCACCGCTCGCATCCTTTTGTGAATGACGCCTTCGCCCTTCCCCGCTCCCTCTATGAGGAAGGGCTTCGCCGCTACGGCTTTCATGGCCTGTCCTACGAATATGTGACGGGCAAGCTCGCCGAGATTGCGCCCTTCCATGCACGCGGCAAGGTAATCGTCTGCCATCTCGGCTCCGGCGCTTCCATGTGCGCGGTTCGCAACGGGCAGTCCGTCGCCTCCACCATGGGCTTCTCGGCGCTCGACGGCCTCCCGATGGGAACCCGTCCGGGTCAGGTCGATCCCGGCGTCCTTCTCTACCTGATGGACCAGAAGGGGATGGACACCAAGGCGATCTCCGACCTCCTCTACAAGGAATCCGGACTGAAGGGTCTCTCAGGCATCTCGAACGACATGCGCGACCTCGAGGCGTCGAACGATCCGCGCGCCAAGCAGGCGATCGACTATTTCGTGTTTCGCGTGCGGCGCGAGATCGGCGCCATGGCCGCCATTATGGGCGGGCTCGATGCCGTCGTCTTCTGCGGTGGCATTGGCGAAAATTCCCGACTGATCCGCGAGTCCGTGCTTGAGGCGATGGAATGGATCGGGATCGAGCTCGATCCCAGTCGCAACCGGGAGAACGCCGAGATCATCTCGTCGGATCGTTCCGGTGTCAGGGCTTTCATCATCCGCACGAATGAGGAACTGCTCATCGCCCGCTACACCCGGCAGTTCCTGGCTTCCCGTCCCTTCCACCGGCACGACCTGCCGGCTCCGGAAGCCCTGCCGGGCCTCCGACATCAAGCCTGAGGCCAAAGACTGTCCCCGTCGCCGCTTCGTGCTTGCGGAACACAAGCAGAACATGTATTTTGTTCGTGGTTTGTACGCAATTCACGGGGCGATCCAGATGCTGACCCGCAAGCAACATGATCTGCTCATGTTCATTCACGAACGTCTCAAGGAGGCGGGCGTGCCGCCTTCCTTCGACGAGATGAAGGATGCGCTGGATCTCCGCTCCAAGTCGGGCATTCATCGGTTGATCAAGGCTCTTGAGGAGCGCGGCTTCATCCGGCGCCTTCCCAATCGCGCGCGAGCCCTTGAGGTGCTTCGCCTGCCCGAGTCGACTTCTCCGAGCCTTGCCGCCCCGCGTCCGCGTGGCTTTTCCCCGAGCGTGATAGAAGGCAGTCTCGGTCGTGTCCGGCCGGCGGACAGCGAGGCGCCAATCGAGCCGGTTCTGGTTCCTGTTATGGGACGGATCGCTGCCGGTGTTCCGATCGAGGCGATCCAGAACCACAGCCATTCCATTGTCGTTCCACCGGAGCTTCTGGCCCCCGGCGAGCATTTCGCGCTGGAAGTCCGGGGCGACTCGATGATCGAGGCCGGCATCCTCGATGGCGATACTGTCCTCATCCGCAAGACCAGTTCCGCGGATACGGGCGACATCATCGTGGCGCTGGTCGATGATGAAGAGGCGACGCTCAAGCGCCTTCGCAAGCGCGGCGCGTCGATCGCCCTCGAAGCGGCGAACCCGGCCTATGAAACCCGGATTTTCGGGCCGGATCGCGTTCGTATCCAGGGCAAGCTCGTCGGCCTCATCCGCCGTTACTGATTAGACTCGCCGCTTCCATAGGCCGGCATCCACGGGCGTGGCGTCGGCGGATAAGCCGTCTTCACTCGGAAGTCCCCGGGCTGACCAATGGAGATCGCATGGGCGCCTCTTCTCAGCAACGCGCGTCGGTCGATCACAAGGCGGGCGTGACAGCTCGGCGGTACGTCCAGATATGAGATGACGATATCCGCCAGCCGGCAATCCTCCTCCAAAGCCGTGATCTGACGAGCGACGGCAACGAGCGTGCCGTCGCCCGTCAGTCCGGTGCACCCGGTCGGGTCGCAGGCGATCCCTTCCTCGAGGCTCGGATCGCTCGGCAGCCGCGGATCGGCATCGGCGCGCAGCCAGTTCTCGATCGTGAAGCGCTCCCCCTTCCCGCCGATGATGGCATAGCGCCCGTCCTCCTGCCTCACCGCCGCCGCCCTCCCGTTCAGCGCCACAATGATATCCGGACGGGCTGCGGTCATTGCCGGCAACGGCGCGATTAGGATCGGAATGAGGCCGAGATAGCGCCACCGCTCCCTCCAGAGGGCAAGCCACAGGAGGCCTGCGACCAGCAGCAGGAGCGCCGAGAGCGGAGCCTGCCGGATGTTGCCGAGATCGCCGCTCATCTCCGTCGTCCATTCGGCGACACGCATCATCCAGGCGATCCCCCAGTCCATCACCTTGAGCGGTAGCGCCTCGAGGCCGAGGGGCATCAGGAGGATCGACAGGATCACCATCGGCATGATGATAAAGCTGATGGCAGGCATCGCCGCGATATTGGCGACGAGCGAGAGCGGCGCGATCCGCTGGAAATGGAAGACGCCGAAGGGCGCGGTCGCAAGCCCTGCGACGAGCGAGGTGAGCGTCAGCCCGAAAAGGCCGAGCCACAGGCGACGCATCCAGCCGGACTCCCGCCTGTCCTGCAGCGCGGCGCTCCCCGCGCGCCGTCCCGAAACGGCTTCATAGGCGGCTACGAGCGCGACGGTCGCCGCAAAGGACATCTGGAAGCTGACGCTCAGAAGGCTCTCGGGCGAGATAAACAGGACGAGCAGCGCCGCCACTGCGACATTCCTGAGCGTGACGGCGCGGCGGTCGAGAAGCACGGCAACCAGCATGATCGCCAGCATGATGTAGGAGCGCTGGGTCGCCACTTCCGCGCCGGATATGGCGAGATAGAAAGTTGCGGCAACGAGCGCCACGCCGGCAGCCCATTTCTTGATCGGGTAGAAGAGAGCCAGCGTTGTCGAGAGCGCGAGGAGCGCCCTGACGATCCAGAAGACCGCCCCGGCGATCAGTGCCATGTGCAGCCCCGAAATGGAAAGCACATGGCCCAGTCCCGAGGCGCGCATCGCGTCCTGGGTCCGGTCCGAAATGCCGCCCTGATCGCCCATGATCAGCGCGGCGGCGATCCGCCCCGGATCTCCCGGCAGGACCGACATGACCCGCTCGCGAAGAAGCTGGCGAAGCTCCGCGATCGGCATTGCCAGCCTGACGGCCACTGGCGTTGGGCCGAGGTCGGCTCTGCGCGCCCGGCCATAGGCAAATCCGCTGCCGCCGAGCCCCTCATAGAAGGCGGCCCGGCCGAAATCGTAGCCGCCCGGCATGACCGGCCCGGTCAGCGGTCGAAGCCCCGCGGTCACTTCAACGGCATCGCCGACATGGATTTCGTCAGCTCCGGCGCGGATCGTGATCCGGACATGGCGCGGCGTGTCCTCGGCATCGAACCCGTCGATCGACTGCACCCGGAGCATGATCCGGATTCCGCCGCGCGAGGCCGACTCCCGGTTCTCGACCCATCCCCTGACGATGCGCGTCGTCTCGTGAGCTATCCGGGGGCCGGAGACCCAATCGGTTCTGAGCTTCATCGCGGTCAGTCCGGCCAAGAGGAAGGTCAGCACGACGAGAAGACGGAAAAGGCCGAAGCGGGCTCTGCTCGCCGTGCTGGCGATGAGGCAAGCGCTCGTCAGCGATCCGAGGGCGAGCGCCGATGGCTCTCGCGGAAGGCCGAAATAGAGAAGAATCCCGATGCCGAAACAGACCGGAAGCCAGAGGAATCCGCGTCCGTTCTCCATCTCCCGTTCGAACATCGCGGAGATGGATGGCCGCGCCCGATCTGTGACGGCTACCCTATTGTGGCGCTCCGGCTGCGTCCGGCCCCGCCACAGAAAAGCGCGCCGCGCGGCGCGCTTTTCGTCCGTCGATAAAAGGTCGTCGCTGCCGCTCACAGGCGTAGCCCCCGACCCTCATGCTACAACCCGAAAAAGGCACCTGTCATCGCTTCGGTTGCGTTTCGCTCAGCCTTTCGGGGGAAGCGATTTCGCAAAGGTGTCGCGCAGTCCCACGGTCCGGTTGAACACCAGCCTATCGGGCGTGGAGGAGGGATCGGCCGTGAAATAGCCGTGGCGCTCGAACTGAACGGCCTCGCCGATCATTGCGTCTCTCAGCGCCGGCTCGACCAGGCAGTCCTGCAAGGTCTCGATGGATGCCGGGTTGAGCGCGGCGGCGAGATCGCTGGTGTCGGGATCGGGGTCGGTGAAGAGGTGCCCGTAAAGACGAACCTCGGCAGGGATCGCACCGGCTGCTGAAACCCAGTGGAGCGTCGCCTGGACCTTGCGCCCGTCGGGCGGCGTGTTGCCGCCGCGCGTCTCCGGATCGTAGGTGCAGCGCAGCTCGACCACCTCCCCGTTCTCGTCCTTGATCGCCTCCCGGCACTTGATGAAATAGGCATAGCGGAGGCGCACCTCCTTGCCGGGCGCAAGGCGGAAGAACTTCTTGGGCGGGTCTTCCATGAAGTCGTCGCGCTCGATGTAGATTTCGCGGCCGAAGAGAACCGGCCGCGTGCCGCCCTGCGGGTCCTCGGGGTTGTTGATCGCTTCCAGTTCCTCGGTCTGGCCTTCGGGATAATTCTCGATGACGACCTTGAGCGGCCGGAGAACGGCCATCCGACGTTCGGCTGTCTTGTTGAGAAGTTCCCGCACCGAGTGATCGAACATGGCAATGTCGACGATGCTGTCGGCCCGCGCGAGACCGATCCGCTTGATGAAATCGCGAAGCGCTGCGGGCGGAATCCCCCGCCGTCGAAGCGCTGCGATCGTCGGCATACGAGGGTCGTCCCAGCCATCGACATGCCCCTCATGGACGAGGCGCGTCAGTATGCGCTTGGAAAGGACGGTGTGGGTCAGGTTGAGGCGCGCGAACTCGTACTGCCGGGGATGGGACGGCACCGGCAGGTTATCGAGGAACCAGTCGTAAAGCGGGCGGTGGTCGGCGAACTCCAGCGTGCAGAGCGAGTGCGTGACCCCTTCGATCGCATCCGACTGGCCATGCGCGAAATCGTAGCTCGGATAGATCGCCCACGCGGTCCCGGTCCTCGGGTGCTTCGCATGGAGGATGCGGTAGAGAACCGGATCCCGCAGGTTGATGTTCCCGGAAGACATGTCGATCTTGGCGCGAAGCACGCGGGCGCCGTTCGGAAACTCGCCCGCCCGCATCCGCGCGAAGAGATCGAGATTCTCCTCGACGCTCCGGTCCCTGAAGGGGCTGTTCTTGCCGGGCTCGGTCAGGGTTCCCCGGTTCAGCCGGATTTCCTCCTGCGACTGGTCGTCGACATAGGCCTTCCCGTTCCGGATCAGATCCTGCGCCCACGCATAAAGCTGCTCGAAATAATCGGACGCATAATGCAGCCCGTCGCCCCATTCGAAGCCGAGCCAATGCACGTCGCGCTGGATGGCGTCGATATATTCCTGCTCTTCCTTCGTCGGGTTGGTGTCGTCGAAGCGCAGATTGCAGCGTCCGCCGAACTCGCCGGCAACCCCGAAGTTCAGGCAGATGGACTTGGCATGGCCGAGATGGAGATAGCCGTTCGGCTCCGGGGGAAACCGCGTGATCACGGTCTGGCGACGCCCGGTGTCGAGATCCTCCCGGATAATGTCGCGAATGAAATCCTGCCCGGCTTCCCGGGTTGTCTCCTGCACCGTCATTTTAACGTCCTGTCAGCGGCATGGCGGACCGTCCGGCCTTGGGGCCCGCGCAGGGCAGCTATCCCTTATCGGATTGGAAAGTCCAGTTTATATAAGGGCTTGTTCTCTCCTGCGGAATATTCGTTCGCTCGTCCGCCTCGGCATGATACAGGGCGCCTGCATTCGAATTCGGCTTTCTGACCATGACCCGCCCTGTAATCACCCGTTTTGCTCCCTCGCCCACCGGCTTCCTCCATATCGGAGGCGCGCGCACGGCCCTTTTCAACTGGCTCTACGCCCGCCACACCGGCGGCAAGATGCTGCTCCGCATCGAGGACACGGACCGGGAACGCTCGACCGATGCTGCCGTCGCCGCCATTCTGGACGGCCTGAGCTGGCTCGGCCTGAACTGGGACGGCGATCCCCTCTATCAGTTCGCCAGATCGGCCCGGCATCGCGAGGTCGCCGAGCAGCTTCTCGCCGAGGACCGGGCCTATCGCTGCTATGCCACGCCCGAGGAGCTTAACGAGATGCGCGCCAAGGCGCGGGCCGAGGGCCGCTCGCCGCGCTATGACGGCCGCTGGCGGGATCGCGATCCTTCCGACGCGCCTCCCGGCGTAGCTCCCTCCATCCGCATCAAGGCACCGACGGAGGGCGACACCATCATCGAGGATCGCGTCCAGGGCCGCGTCGCTTTCCCGAACAAGGATCTCGACGATTTCGTCATCCTCCGCTCGGACGGCACGCCGACCTATATGTTCGCGGTGGTGGTCGATGACCACGACATGGGCGTGACGCATATCATCCGCGGCGACGATCATCTGACCAATGCCGCGCGCCAGAAGATCGCGTTCGATGCCTTGGGCTGGGATGTTCCGGTCATGGCCCATATCCCACTGATCCACGGGCCGGACGGCGCCAAGCTTTCCAAGCGTCATGGGGCATTGGGTGTCGATGCCTATCGCGCGATGGGCTACCTGCCGGAGGCCATGCGCAACTATCTCGTCCGCCTCGGCTGGTCGCATGGCGACGACGAGATCATGTCGACCGAAGACCAGATCGCATGGTTCGACATAGACGATATCAATCGGGGCGCGGCCCGCTTCGACTTCGCCAAGCTCGAAAGCGTCAATGCCCACTATCTTCGCGCCGAGGACGATGACGCGCTTCTGGCGCGGCTTCTGGAGGCGCTGCCGCATCTGCCGCAGGGCGATGCGTTCAAAGCGCGGCTTGACGGCAGTGGCCTTGCTCTCTTCCGGAGTGCGCTGCCGCACCTGAAGGAGCGAGCCAAGACCTTCAATGATCTGATCGAGGGCGCTGCCTTTCTTTTCGCGGAGCGTCCGATCGCACTCGACGCTGCGGCGGAAGCTCTTGTGGACGACAATGCGCGCGATCTTCTCGGTCGGCTTTCGACGCGGCTTTCGGCTCTCGACGAATGGCGGGTGGCTTCGCTGGAATCGTCCGTGAAGGAATTTGCCAATGCCGAGGGAATCAAGCTCGGCAAGATCGCGCAGCCGCTTCGCGCAGCCCTGACGGGGCGCACTGCGTCGCCCGGCATTTTCGATGTTCTGGAACTCCTCGGAAGAGAGGAAAGCCTCGGCCGGATAGCCGATCAGTCAAGGAAATAAGCCGTTTCCGGCGGGTTTGAACGGTCCACGAAAAAGAGCTAAACCGGCGCTGCGACATGGACTTGCCGCGCCGCAATAAATAAAATGATCCCTGCCTTCGCGACCGTCCTTCCACCCGCCGGCCTCCTCTGGCATCAAGAAGCAAATCAATCGGAAGACGTCCGTATCCACGGGACTGGAGCTGTACATGACCAAGAAGACCGCAACTCTCTCAATCGGCGAAGAAAAGTGGGATTTTGACGTCCTTCCCGGCACGGTCGGACCTGAAGTCGTCGATATCGCCCCGCTTTATGCCAAGACCGGCCGCTTCACCTACGATCCGGGTTTCACCTCGACCGCGGCCTGCGAATCCAAGATCTGCTACATCGACGGCGATGAAGGCATCCTGCTTTATCGCGGCTATCCCATCGAGCAGCTCGCCGAGCACGGCGACTTCCTCGAGACCTGCTATCTCCTCCTCTATGGCGAGCTGCCGACTGCGGCCCAGAAAGAGGACTTCGATCATCGCGTGACCTATCACACGATGGTCCACGAACAGATGAGCCGCTTCTTCACCGGCTTCCGCCGCGACGCCCATCCGATGGCGATCATGGTCGGCTCGGTCGGCGCGCTTTCGGCCTTCTATCACGACTCCACGGACATCTCCGACCCGTATCAGCGGATGGTCGCCTCGATCCGCATGATCGCCAAGATTCCGACGCTCGCAGCAATGGCCTTCAAGTATCATGTCGGCCAGCCCTTCGTTTATCCGCAGAACTCGCTCGACTACGCCTCGAATTTCCTGCGGATGTGCTACGCCGTGCCTTGCGAGGAATACAAGGTCAACCCGATCCTTTCCCGCGCCATGGACCGGATCTTCATCCTCCATGCGGAGCATGAGCAGAACGCGTCGACTTCGACCGTGCGCCTTGCCGGCTCCTCCGGCGCCAATCCCTTCGCCTGCATCGCGGCAGGCTGTGCTTCCCTGTGGGGGCCGGCTCATGGCGGCGCCAACGAAGCGGCGCTCAACATGCTTCAGCAGATCGGCACGGTGGATCGCATCCCCGAATTCGTCGCCCGCGCCAAGGACAAGAACGATCCCTTCCGCCTCATGGGCTTCGGTCACCGGGTCTACAAGCACTACGACCCGCGCGCCAAGATTCTGCAGAAGACCTGCCACGAGGTTCTCGGCGAGCTCGGCATTCAGGACGATCCGCTGCTCGAGGTCGCTCTTGAGCTCGAGCGCATCGCGCTCAGCGACGAGTACTTCATCGAGAAGAAGCTCTACCCGAATGTCGACTTCTATTCGGGCATCACGCTGAAGGCGATGGGCTTCCCGACGACGATGTTCACGGTCCTCTTCGCGCTCGCCCGCACCGTCGGCTGGATCGCCCAGTGGAAGGAAATGGTGGAAGACCCGGCGCAGCGCATCGGCCGTCCGCGCCAGCTCTATACCGGCGCCACCCACCGGGACTACGTGCCGGTCTCCAAGCGTCGCTGACGTTCGGCGATCGTTTCAAGGACAACCTCGGCGGCGCGCGCATTCGGCGTCGTGCCGTCGAGGGTCATCAGTTCATCGAGGCGGTTGAACGCCGAAACCTGCCGGCGCCGCTCGGGACTATCTTCCAGAAGCGGCGCAAGGGCCGCCGCCAACCTCTGCGAACTTCCTTCATTATCAATGAATTCCGGGGTGACGTTCTCACCCAGGACAAGGTTCGAGAGAACGATGGATTTGGCGCGCATCAGCGGCCGAAGCCATCGCAGCATCGGTTCAACCCGATAGGCCACGATCATCGGGATACCCGAAAGCGCCAGTTCGAGCGTGACGGTTCCCGACGCGGCGAGCGCCGCATGCGCCTTGCGGAAAGCGGCACGCTTGGCCTCATCGCCTTCGACGATGGTCGGGCGGACGGGCCAGGATTGAAGCCCCGCCTCGATCTCTCCGCGAAGATGCGATACGGCCGGCAGGATGATCTCGATTTCTCCAAGGGACTCCTTCAACCGGCCCACCGTCTCTCCGAAGGGCTGGAGCAGCCGCCGAACCTCCATGCGCCGGCTACCGGGCAGGACAAGGAGCGTTTTCGGAGAGCCGTCTTCGAGAGGCGCTCTTTCTCCCGGCGCCGGGCGAAACCGTTCGACATGCTCGATCAGGAAGTGACCGACATAGGTCGTTGGCGGACCTGAAAGCTGTTCCATGACCTCCGGCTCGAAGGGCAGAAGCGCCATGATGCGGTCGATCGATTTGACCATCTTCCGGGCGCGGCCGGGCCGATAGGCCCAGACGCTTGGCGCCACATACTGGATCGTCGTGATGGAGGGATCGCCGGCGCGAACATTCCGGGCGACGCGCAGATTGAAGCCGGGCAGATCGACACCGATGAAGGCGTCCGGACGGGTGGCGAGGATATGGTTCGCGGTTTCCCTCTGCCGCCTGAGAAGATTTGGCAGATGCCGGATGATCGCGGCGACGCCGTGCAGGGACACCTCCTCCATCGGGAAAAGCGATTTCAGGCCGAGCGCCTGCATCTTCTTTCCGCCGACGCCGGCAAACCGCACCCGGGGCCCGAGGCGGCTGGAGAGTTCCTGCATCAGGCCGGCGCCCAGTTGGTCGCCGGATTCCTCCCCGGCCACGAGGAACAGCGTATAGGGTCGGGATTCCGGGGCCGTCATCGGCGCGCCAGATCGAGCGCAACGATGAAGATGCCGGCGTCGCGGGCAAGCTTCACAACTTCGTCGCGGTCCACGATCATCACATGCCGGGCCTCGATCGCGATCCCTGCGAGGCCGGCCTTGACCACGCCCTCGACCGTCCTCGGACCGATGGTCGGCATGTCGACCCGGAGGTCCTGCTGTGGCTTGGCGCATTTCGCCAGGACACCCACAGGTCCATCACGGCGGAGACGCCCCTGCTGCTTGAGCGAGGCAACCCGCTCCAGCATGGCGTCGGTTCCCTCGGCCGCTTCAAGGGCAATCACGTGCTTTCCGCTTGATACAGCGGCCTGCCCGGCGTCCAATTCACCGATGGTTCGGGCCGCTTCAAGGGCTATTCGGGCATCTTCCATCTCTGCTTCACGCGGGGAGCGACCGGCCACAGGGCCCAGTTCCGCCACGAGGTCGGTCGCGATCTCATGCGCCCCGACAATCGTGTAACCCCTTGTTTCCATGAAACGAATGACCCCGGTCAGAACCGAATTATCGCCGCCGATCAGGATGGAAGCGATCTCGGGCAGAGCCTTGATGGTGCCGAAATCGGGCTTGAGCCGCTTGAAATCCGGCCTCAACCTTATATTGCCGACCAGCACCAGATCCTTCGTGCCATGCGCCGCCAGTAATCGCTCCAGCCGCCCGATGCTGCCCCAGCCGACCCAGGCATGGGGAAATCCTTCAATACCGGGATCGGCCTCACCTTCTATACCGACGACAAAAAGCGGCCGCCCTGCCTCCATCGCTGCGGTTGCGACACGCGTTGGCACGCTTCCGCCGCCGGCGATGATGGCAAGGGGACGGTCGGTGGCGATCATGGCTGTCCCGCCTCAATCGCGCGGCGTGCAGAGCGGCCGGTCCCCTCCCGCCCGGATGAA
>Ga0164243_10004398_pt1 | contig 22105 bp, 47 predicted proteins | sample OricompcompostOP_FD_108781 | JGI IMG/M metagenome (GOLD analysis project Ga0164243, IMG submission 108781) | Organic Plus compost microbial communities from Emeryville, California, USA - Original compost - Organic plus compost (OP) | ecosystem: Engineered > Solid waste > Mixed feedstock >...
CCTCGGCTTCTCCGCCGGCTCGGCCCGCTCGACCGGCGGCATGCCATCCAATTCGAGCTGCACGCCCGCCGCGCGCCCGTAGAGCTGCAGTTCGGCGATCTCCGCGGCCTTCTTCTTCGCCTTGTCGGCCAGCCGCAGCTTCGCGACCTGCTTGACCAGCTCGGGCTTCAGGCCGGTGTCCTTGATCTCGCTCGCCAGCTCGCGCATGTCGGCCTGGAGGTCGGCGATGTCCGACAGCAGCCGCTCCATGCGGTCGACGTAGCGCGCGATCATCTCTTCGGTGTCGTTCATCGCCCTCTCCTTCGATTTCGGTTCAGCAGCTACTCGGCGGCCGCCAGCGCCTCGTCTGCGCTGGACGGGCTGCGCGGCAGACAGGTCCAGCGAGTCCCTCTCGCGATTCGGCTGATCGTGCGGTCGGATACGCCGAACTCGTCGGCAAGCGAGCGCAGCGCCTCGCCGGCTTTTCGGCGGCGGCGGATTTCATCGACATCCGATGCAGACAACACCGCCATGACATGCGTCTCGCCGCGCATCACTCGCTCCGGATGCGTGCGCGTCCAGTGCCGTGCGCCTCGGTACTGCCGGCCTTTGGCCACCATGTCGGCGGAGTTGTCACCGCGCGTGCCCAGGAAGAAGTGGTCAGGGTTGATGCATCGGCGATTGTCGCAGCGATGAAGCACCCACAGGCCGGCCGGAATCGGACCTCTCGCCGCCTTGAACATCACCCGGTGGGCGTAGTTGGGGCGGCGAAGGTCGGGGTCTGCGGTCCAGCCATAACCGGTGGTGTGGAGTGCCCCGCACCACTCCCAGCAGCCATTGGGGGTGACGGCGGCGCGGCGTCGCAACCGCGCGAAGACGCGTGGGTTAATCATGCCACCTCCTCGCCGCCAACCGGGCGGCGCGAATAACAGAGGGCTGAATGGGATTCGCAGTACGGCCGGCCCTCGACGCTCTGCTTGCCGCAGAACTCCTGTGTTGGCCGTTCGTCATGCCCCCACATCGGGAACTGGCACCGACGCGGCGCCGGGCCCGCGAACACGGGGCGGAGCGAGCGAGGTGCGCGCTCGCGCTGCAGGTGCTTGGCCTGCTCGCGATGGATGTGGAGCGCCACGACGTTCGGCGCGGGCGAAGGAGATGACGAGGCGGCGGACTGTGTCCCTACACCCGGCCGTCGCCGGGGTCCCTCAAAGGTGCTGGGGGCCTTGCGAGCCGTACCAGGCCGCCTCTCCGGGGTATTCAGTGTGATGACCGCAACCGGCTTGATCGGGTTTGCGCGCGGCGCGAGCCCCAGCCGGGCCGCGCGCTTATTGACGACCACGTAGAGGCGATCGAGCGCCTTGCCGATCTCGCGCGAGCCCTTCCCGTCGGCCCACATCCGCCGCAGCGTCTCGTCGTCGGCCGGCGTCCAGGGCCTGCCCTTCGCCTTGCGCTGGGACAACCCGAGCCGACGCGCGCGGCCGAGCACGGCGTTCTTCGACGCGCCGAAGATGGTGGCGATCTCGCTGGCCGGCATGCCCGCGCGCCAGTATTCGCGCAGCTCGTCGTCGCAATCGGGCCAGCGCGGGGCCGCCTCCGAAAGAGACGCCGACTGCTCGCGCGGAGAGGATGCGCTTGCAGTCGGCGCTAGTTTCAGGGAGGCGTCACGAGCCGGCGACGATGCCGGCCCGCCTTCAGCGGGGCGCTGAAGCTCGGTAATTTCGTTAGGTTTCCGCGTCCCGTGTACGAGCCGGAAGCCGCGGCCGCGGATGGTCTCGATCCGCAGCGGCGACCCGCGCAGCTTTTTGCGAAGGTTGGAGATCCACATCTCGATGACTTTGGAGTCGGGCGCGAGCGAGTTGGTGACGCCGTAGAGCCGATCCGTCAGGAGTTCTTTGCTGAGTACCCGCGGCATGGCGCCGACCAGCACGCTCATCAGCTCGGCCTCTTTTGGCCACAACTTGATGACCTGCCCGTCGACGAGGAGCGAGTTGGTCGCAAGATCGACCTGAATGCCGCGCTGCTTGGGCAGCGATTGCCGGCACAAGGGGCAGCACGTCCGGGCCGGCGCATCCTTCGGCACTACCGCCGCTGCGTTCGGGAACCCCCGCCCGCCGCCCGCCGTTGCATCGTCGGCGGAGCCCGTGCCGGCGCTCGGTGCGAGGTCAAATGAAGGCGCTGTCACCGTCCGGTCCTCCCCTTGCCGCGCCCATACCCGGCGCATGCGCTCCGTCTCAGCTCCGCCGCCTGCTGCGCGAGATACGCGCACAGGCTCTCTTCCGTCGGCTCGATGCCGCCGCGCCGCAGCGCGTCGATTGCACGGTCGATCTCGGCAGCGATGGCGGATTCGCGGGCATTCACGCGGCGCTCCCGCGCAGCCGTTGAAATGCCGACACCGCTTGCATGAACTCGCGCTCGAACTCGGGATCGAGGCTCGTCATCATCCCGGTCAAGCGCCGCACTTCGGCCTGGAACTCGGGCACCTTCGCCATCAGGCGGAGCATGTGCAGCCCGCCCGGCGTCGCCTTGCCTTCAAGCCAGTTCTTTGCGGTGCGCTCATTGCTGTTGGCGATCTCCGCCAGCCGCTTGACCGCGTGACGCTCCAGCCCGAACGCGCGCTGCAATGAGTCGCGCACGAGCTGCGTGTATTCGTGCTGGCCGATCTCAAAAGCGAGCGCGGTCATTTGCTGGTCCTTTTCGGGCCGAAACTTTCCGGCCGCTTTGGAGCGAAAATGTTGGCCCGTATCTCCGTGCGACATGTGCCGCGACCTCCTGCCAAGGTTGACCTCGACAGGAGGGAGACAGCGACATGCTTGCGAACACCGAAGCGATCGTCAGCGCGCACGACCTTGGCGGGGAGGAGCGCGCGGCGATTGCGGGGGTGGTGAATTGTGGGGCGCGCTGGTTGGACACGAGCGCGCCCGCCCCCTATCGTCGGCGGAGGCGTAACCGAACCGACGGAGGGGGAAGTGGACCAAGAGACGCGCGCCGCGCTGGCGGCGCTGCGCATGCACATCTCGCAAGCGGCGCTCCAGATCGCCGAGCTGCGCAAGGAATTGAACGAGGCCAAGTCGCGCATTCAAGACCTCGAGGATCGCGTCGAGGAGCTGGAGTCGCGCTGCTGATCGCCGTCGAGCAGGCGGTCGAGGATCGCGACGCACTCGTTCAGGGTGCGCTCCATCGCGCCCGCGACCTCTGCCACCCTGCCGAGCGCCTCGCTGGCGCGGTGATCCGGCGAGCGCCTATCGACGCGGACGGCGGTCATGCCGGCCCTCGCCTTCAGAGCCCCAATGCACGCAAGCCGGGGATCGCTCGGCACGCGCTCAGGCCGCTTGATGTACAGCGAGAGCGCGGCGTCGACGGAGGTGGTGTAAGCCGGAACCAAGATCGTGCCGCTGAATCCCTCGCCGTCGTCGAACCAAAACAGATGCTCGTTGAAGCCGCTCTTGAGCTTGCGATCGCGCTGGACGCTCCGGATTTCGCCATGCGTCTCCGGATCGATGATGCCGAGGATGTCGAAATCCAGCTCCCGCGATCCGGACTGGGTCGCCTCCAGCCGCTCGATCAGTCCTGTGGAAGCGATGTCGCTCATGTCGCGGAATCCTTCTTCGCATCAGCAGCGGAGGCGACCGTGACGGCCGCCCCCGCGTCCCCTAAACTGGCGGTTGTGCAGCAACCATCAGCAGGAGATCTGGCATGGCTCAGCATGTCGTCCGCGCCGTCGGCTTCCCGTGGTATCGGCGCGAGGATTACGAGCGTATCCGCGCGCTCATGGTCGACGGCCACACCCTCCCCGCGACCTTCGAGAAATGGTTCTACGCAGCCGACAAGGGCGCCCGCCGCCTCCAGGACAGCGGGCACATCGTCGAGCGCGTCCACCTCGATCCGGACGAGTTCCCCGAATGGTGCCGGCAGCGGGGCCTGGATCTCGACTCCGAGGCACGCCGCCGGTTCGCCGCCGAGTTCGTCGCCCGGAAATATCAGAACCGAAGCTGACAGGCCGGCGGCCGGGGCGAACAGTCGCGCGTGGATCATCGCCTTCCCCTCATCCAATCAATCAGGTCCGCCAGCGGCTCGGCGCAGCAAAGCAGCGCGACGACAATGGCGGCCGCAGCCACGATCGCGATCGGCGGCAGGGCGTATGACAAGCCAAAGCATGCCCAGCCCGCGGCTGCGATCAGCCAGATTTGCGCGCGCGTCATCATGCGGGCGGCCCCATGACAGAGCCGCCCGCGTCCCCTACGATGGGCGTTGCAACACAACCACCGATAGGAGTTCCCGAAATGACGGACGAAGATCGCGCCTTGTTGAAGGCGATGCTCGGCGAATTGAAGGGTTTGCGGGAGGACATGGCCGCTACCCGCGAGGTTGCCGAGTGGTTCCGGGACCGGATTGTTCGGATGGAGCAGGCGCAGGCGAACCTTTCTCGCTTGCCGTTCCGCGATCCGTTTTAACGAACGCCTCGATCCACGCGGCGTGCAGCTCGGCCAAATTCTCGGGGCTCACCCCCTCCGGCAGCCCCCAGGCCCCAGTGAGCGCCGCGTGGGCGCCCAGCGCGCGGCAGAGCTGGCGGAGCGTCACTCCTTCAACCGCCGCGCCACCTTCCGCGCCACCAGCGCCGGGGCGGTGCGCAGCAGTTCCAGGGTCTCGGATCGTGTCCATGGTTCAGCGTGCTCCTGCGGCGGTTGCCGAATTTTGAGAGGAACCAGACATGAAAGACCTCGCGCACCTCGCGCAATTGGACCGCACGCACGTACTCATCAGCGCGCGGCTCGGCGTCAGCCTCGACTTGCGCGGCGGCGTGCTCATGAAGCTGCGCTTCTGGGGCGGTCGCGTGGCGCTCGCCTTCCTGCACCCAGGCGCCGACGTCCAGCTCGCCGCCTCGCTTCGGGACTTCACCGCCGGCCGCGAGATCGACGGCGCCGACCGCGCGGCGCAGATGTTCGACTCGGACGCGCCGACGATCGAGCCCGGCGATTGGAACCGGGTGACCAACGATGACGGTGTCATACAGGTGGGCGCGCTCGAAATGCGCAATGCGCTGGGTGTCGAGCTTTCACTCGGCAGCGGGCGCGCGCTGGCGATGCTCATGGCACCCTCCGTCGCGGCGCGGCTTGCCGCTGCCCTTCGCGCGGCCGGGGTGCCGGACGATCCGAATAAGCCGCGTCGATCGCCGGGGCCGGCTGGTCATGCTTGACGTACACGCGCGCGCCTGGATCGACGGTGATCGGCGCGATCCGGTACTCGACCCGCGCGCCCTTGGCGCCGAACTCATCGGCGAAGGCGCGCGAGCGCGGCGCCGAGCCGGATGCCGTCCGCGAACGCTTCGGCGATTTCGTCGCGCGGCTCATCGCGCACCTCCGATTGCGACGCGGCGCTCGGGCGCGTCCGGTTGTGTGGCCTCGCGCTCGCGCGCTGCGGTAACACCGGGGCCGTTAACCATCGGAGCGCCCCTTCCGCTTACGCCGTGGAGTCTTCCCGTGATTTTGGATAAGCTCTTCGACCCGTTGGGCTAGTTCGTACCGCGGCTGCCGCCCCTTCCTCAGGTCAAAGACAAAGTTGGGGTCACCCAGGTAGTCGCGGCCGAACGCCGTCGGACTTACCCGCGCCTGCACCAGAAAGGCTTCCACCTTGGCCAGAAAAGCATTCGGCTCGATCATCGTGGCAGGACGATAATAGGCAAATGCCTACCAAGTCAAGAGGCAAAGCACTACTGGCAGATAGGCAACTATCTCCGCATGTTGCCGAGGAGATGGATGCCGTACGCCGATTGATTCTAGAGCTGGTGGAGGCTCGGGGGACGACCCTGAAGGCGGCCTCAATCGCTATTGGCCGCAACCACGCCTATTTGCAGCAGTTCATCCACACGCAGACTCCAAAAAGATTAAAAGAGTCTGACCGAGAGGCGCTTGAAGAATATCTGGGCGTGGAGAAAAACACCTTGAAAGATCCCCAGCCCGGCGCAAGACTCACCACTAAAGGTATCACTCGTTCGGGTGGTGAGGCGCGGTATTTACATCCGCTCCCCTCTGTAGGTCGGCGAGATTTACCTATAAGAGGTCGTGCCGCGGGAGGCGGCCAGGAGTTTCTCATTATTGGCAACGGCGATATACGCGGCTACGTGGACCGCCCGCCCATTCTAGAAGGCGATCTGGACGCCTTCGCGGTTGCGACCGTGGGCAGCTCGATGGAGCCCCGGTACTTCCACGGTGAAATCCTTCACGTTTCCACACTTAAACCAGCAGTTGTCGGCGATTTCGTCCTGATAGAGCTGACGAACGACACCGCCCTTATCAAGCGACTCGTCAGGCAGACGCCATCTGAGATCGTGCTGGAGCAGTACAATCCGCCCCGCACCTTCCCCATCCCGCTCGATCAAGTAAGGCACATCTACCGAATCGTCGGCACCGCCGAACGGTAAGGCGTCCCACCCCTATCGCGCCCCGATTCGCGGGCCTATCTTTGCCTATTGACGCGATAGGCAATCGCCTATAGACTGCCTCTCGTGATCGCCGGTTGATCCGGCGAAGCGAGGGAAAATGCGAAGCGCAGTCAGCGGAGCCGTCGGTTCAGAAATACACAAAGTCCCCTTCGCGCCGCTTGACCGGCAGGAAGGTGATCGACCGATCCGGGTTCGGGCGCGCGACGACATCGAACAGCAGGCGCACGCCCACGTCTCTCTTGGCTTCCTCCAAAGTTCGCGACGCCTTCAGCGAGAGAACGAAAGGGCCGCTCCCCAAGCGGGCGGTCAGAGATCGGAAGCGCCTGCCCGCAACGCTGAAGAAGATATACCGCTCTTTGTCCCACAGCTCCCCGTTCTCGGAGACGCCGTAGAACGAGACGCCGGTTACGCCCTCTTCCGGAAAAAGCTCGTAGGTCGAAACGGTGAAACCGTTTTGCCGCAGGAACGCCTGGATCGCGTTCAGCAACTCTTCCGCGGTGATGTTCACCGCCCTTCTCGGCGCAGGCGGAATCGTGACGGGTCCCTCGTTCATGCTTCCTCTCCCATCGGTTGTGTCGCAACTCCGATGGTAGGCGCGGCACGGTCCGGGCGCCAAGCCCGGATCGTGCCGATGCAATCGACCGGAAAAGAGGCCGCCTGATGTGCGAACGCCTCAATCGCATCGAGCGGCTGGTCCAGGCGTGCCTGCTTGTCTCGTGCGGTGCTCACGCGACGGCGCGCGCCGCGGTTCTGACCCTGTCCGGGACCGGCCGGGACCGGTTCATTGACGACCTCACGGACACGAATTTCGAGAAGCAGATGGCACAGGTCTACGGCCCCGCGCGAGCGGTCGCCGCCGATTTCGGCCTGAACGAAGACGGCAGTTTCGCAACGGAATGGCAGCCCGGTTGAACCGCAGCGCGGGCCGGGGTGAGGAGCGAGGGCGATGCCGAAGGTGGTTGCAGATCTGGCTGAGTACATGGCCGCCAGGACCATGCCGGAACCGAATAGCGGCTGCTGGCTCTGGTGCGGCGAGGTTAACCCGAAGGGCTACGGACGCGTAACGCTCGTGCTGAACGGTCGGACCGGGCGGGGCGCCGCCCGCCGCCTTATGGCGCACCGTCTCTCCTACGAGCAGCACAAAGGCCCGATCCCCGCCGGCCTTCTCGTTCTGCACCGCTGCGACAACCCGCCGTGCGTCAATCCCGGTCACCTGTTCGTCGGGACGGCGCGGGACAACCTGCACGACATGATCCGGAAGGGGCGCGGCTGGAAGCAGCAGGCGGCGCTCAGGCGGGGTGCGATCGAGATTTCCCGCGTCCCGCGGACCAAGCGGCCACGGCGCCCAAACAAACGCGTTTGCGCGGCGGCCCTGATGAACGATCTGGTCGCGCGCCTCCTCGCTGGCGACGACCCACGCACGCTCGCAACGATCTTGAAGGAGGCCGCGTGATGGACACGCACATCGAAAGCCGGCGGATCTGGTTCTGGCAGACGGGCCGGTATCTCGACCGCGGCTGGAACATCAATCGGACGACGTTCCGCGGCACCAGCCCGCTCTGCTGGCCGGAGGCCTTGACGGATCTCGCGCGGCCGTGGGCGGTGCGATCCGAGCCGGATCGCGCGCGGCCCTGGGCGACGGCGCCGGACTTCAAGACATTCTTCGAGCGAGTGCTCGGCGTCACCCAGGGCAGCCTGACTCCGCACCAGCTTTACCGCGCGCTCGGGATGCACGCGGCGCTGAGCCATGTCTTCGGCCCGCCGAAGGGCATGACGATCGACCAACTGGCCGAGGGCTACGCGGCGCAGATCGAGGCCTTCGCCGAGCGCGTGGCGAGCGGCGATGTGATCGGCCGCGACACGCCGGAGGCACCGGCCGCTGACCGCGAGATCGCCGAGGACAACGCGCGGCTCGATGAAGCCATCAGCCGGGGCTTGGATCGCCAGATCCGTGGAGGTCGTTGATGCCCTTCGCAACCATCCCAAACAGCGCATTCAGCCGCTCGCGCGCCATGGCGGCTCTGCCAGCGGCCCGTTCGTCGCGCGCCGAGTCCTCGAACGCGTCCATGAACATCGAGGCCCGCTCGAAGAAGCGGCTCAACGCGGCGCGCGGGTCGTCGGCCTTCAGGGCGGCATCGCCGACCAACTGCCCGACAACGACGCGCAGCGCGATTACGTCCGCATGCAGCATCCTGATCGCGCGCTCGGCTGGACTGTCCATTTGTTCCCTCTCCATCGGTTGCTCGCAACTGCCGATGGTAGGGCCGGCCGGCGGCGGGAGTCGAATCCTGCCGCCGGTCGGAACCGCTGAACGGAGGGCCGCCTAATGCCCGCCCCCGCCCTCTCCCTCGCCGACCTCGACACCGAACTCACCACGATCCGGGGCGCGATCCTCAATGCGATGGGCGCGCCCGGCGTGGATCTGCTCGACGCGCTGACCCTGACCGAGGCCGCGATCAAGGGGCTGCAGGGGCGGCTCGGGCAGACGGTGACGGATCCGGTCGCGAACATCCAGGCGCTGTGCAAGCAGATCGAGACGCGGGCGCGGCATGTGTGGCCGGATTACGCCCGCGCCTATTTCACGGTCGTGGCGGACCGTTTTAGCTTCCACGCCTTCACGCTCGGCGGCGGCGCGGTTGAAGGCCACGGCGCGACGATCGCCGACGCCTGCGCCGACATCATGGGCAAGCTCGCCGAGCTGGATCCGCGCCTCCTCGCCCGCACGCTCGACGTCGACGGCACGGTGCTGCCCGAGGCGCGGGACGAAACGGAAGTGGCCTGCCCCGGCTGCAAAGGCACCGGCCAGGGACACGGCGATAGCGACGTCTGCAATGGATGCGGCGGCGATGGCGTCGTGCCTGCGTGGTCCGTGCGCGCCCGCCCCGCCAAGACGGAGGCCCGCTAATGCCCACCAAATCCAAGCGCATCCTCTCGCGGCGGTTCGAATTCCACGACGCGACGGCCGACGAAACATTCGCCGTCACGATCGAGCCGCAGACGCGCAACCCTGAGCGGCCCGGCATGGCGAGGGTCGATCAGACCTGCGACGGCTTGTTTGAGGGCTCAATCCTTCTCAACCGCGACGGCGCTCAGAAGCTGATCCACGAACTCGACATCGCGTTCGGGATCGCGGGCGGCATCCACGACCTGCTGCGCGAGCACGGCAACGCGGCGCGCGCCTATCTGGTCACGCAGGGTCGGAAAGAGGCCGCATCGTATAGCGACCTGGACGCCATCAAGCGGGCGCTCCTCGCGGTCGCTGCGGAGCGCACGCAGGACGAAGCGGCCGGGCTGCGCAAGGCCATCGCCCTCATCGAGGGGCTGACACTACCGGAGCGGCCAGTTGTCGACCGGCACCAAGAGCAGATCTGCCGCGCGGGCATCCTCAACGTGCTGCGCGACGAACTCGCCAAGACGGAGGGCAGCTCATGAGCAAGTCTCGGGCCGAGATTGCGCGTATGGGGCTTTGGAATTGGCTCCTGTGGCGCGGTGGACTTGCGATCGGCAAGGCCATCAATCGGGTCGGCTATCGCTTGCTGGACGTCGGATTGGCAACAGTCGATAGGGCGGCCGATCGCTACGTGCCCGACGAGACGGAGGGTCGCCCCAATGCTTGACCCCGCCCTCGCGCGCGCCGTCGACGCCTTCAACGCCGACGTCGAGGCCGTGCGCCTCCACCTGATCGCCAAGGGCGAGTCGCCGATCGACGCGGCGCGGATCGCTCGCGAGACGGTGATGCGGCGCAATCGTGAAGCGGTGGAGGCGGCGAATGGCTGATGCGATCAAGCTCTGTCGCGATTGCAAGCACGCACGGCCCGATCGCAGCCTGTTCGCCCGGCTGTTCGGCGAGACGTGGAACTTCGCGAAGTGCGCTGCCGAGCCGGACCCAGTCACCGGCGCGCCGGCATTTCACTGCAGCACGCAGCGCAAGGACTACGGCAACGACGCCTCTTGCGGCAAGGCCGGCAAGTGGTGGGAGGTCCGCTGATGTCGCCCCGCTGCCCGAAATGCCGCCAGCTCGTGATCGACGGCCAGCACATCTGCACGGCGCTCGACAACTCGCCGGGGCTCGATCGGTCGCGCTCCAATGCCGCCCACGAGCTACGCATCCGCGCCGCGCTCGGCGAGATCACGCGCGAGGAGGCCGACCGCAAGCTGGCCGCGCTCGGCGTGGCGCCGGATCCGGTCGCCGAGGCAGCGGCGCGCATGTGTGCCGAGGCGCGCAAGGCGAAAGCCGCCGGCACGTTCACGCCGCATCGCGAGTCCGAATACGGCCGGCGCGCGGCGGTTGGGAAGCTGGGGAGGTGAGGATGGCTGAGACGAAGAGCGCGCTAAACCTCAGTTCGCACGCCGGTCAATTCGGCTTCACGAACAGCGACGACGTGTATCAGGCAGTGCGCGCCTATCGCGGCGCGGCCATTGCGGACGGCTGGCGCGCCGAACCGACGTATCCCCAACACGAGGACCTCGACCGCGCCACGAGCTTGGCCAAAGACGGCTTCGTGATGCGGGTGCTCGCGCGAGTCAAAAAGCCCGGCGAGAAGTGGAAGTACGAGACGCGGGTCAGCATTTGGGGGCCCGACGGTCTCGCGATCCCTGCCATCGCGCCCTACGACTGGGCCCGCATTCAGTCGGGCGTCACGAGTTGCGAGCATTGCGGCGCGACCAACGTGCCGACCGAACGGTTCTATTTCGCCGGCCGAGCGTGCACGTCATGCCTGCCGGGCCTTCGCGCCAAGTACGAGCGCGGGAATTGGACGGATTGAGCCATGAAAACCTCCGACCCCGCCGCCCTGCTCGCCGTGCTCATGATGATCGGCGCGACCATCCTGGGCGGGTTCACGATCGGCGTTTTGATCTGGTTCGGCGAGCCGCTGGGGTTTGAGGTGATGCCGTGAGTACACCGCAACCAATCGAGACGGCGCCGAAGGACGACGAAGCGCTGTTCCTCTCGAAGACGCGCCGCCACTGGTTCCAGGGCTTTCTTTATGACGCGGACCCCAGGGCGGCAATCGAGCCGATCCACGGCAGGATCTACCCGTGCACCCATTGGATGCCGATTCCAAAGGTGACGCCATGACCGCGCGCGTCGTGAAGCTCGCCAACCGATCGCCGCTGGCCGCGCTGGAGCGGCTACCCGGCTGGTGGCTGGGCGCTGCCAGCACGCGCCTGAAGTTCGCCCGCGATGCGCTCGATCTCGGCCTCGAAAGGCTGGCCGACGAGCATCTGCAGGCAGCCACGGACTACGAGAAGCGCGCCGCGAAGGCGGCTTCCACCGCCTGACCGCATTCAAGGGGGGAATCATGAGCTTCGTGATCTTCGACAATCCCGGTGAAATCGATCCGCGCCTGATCTCGACCTTCGGCGTCAACGTGAAGGAAGGCGATAACCCGATCGGCTTCTTCGGGACCGGGCTCAAGTACGCGATCGCCGTCCTGCTCCGCACCGGGCATCGCGTCTCCGTGCAGACCGGGTTGAGCACCTACGACTTCGGCCTGCGCGCCGAGACGATCCGCGGCAAAGAGTTCCAGTTCGTCCACATGATGGGCCGCGCCGAGCCCGTGGCGCTCGGCTTCACGACCGAGCTGGGCAAGACTTGGCCGATGTGGGCGGCCTATCGCGAGCTGTTCTGCAACTGCCGCGACGAGAACGGCGACACCTACACGGCGAAAGCGATGCCGGCGCCCGAAGCCGGCCGGACGCGCTTCATCGTCGCGGGCGCCGAGTTCGAGCGGATCCACGACGACCGCTGGCAGTATTTCCTCGAGGACGAGCCGGACATGATGGCCGGGAGCGTCGAGGTCCGGCGGCGCGCCTCGCTCTGCTATTTCTACCGCGGCGTCCGGGTGGCGCAACTCCCGCGGCCAGCCCTGTTCACCTACAACGACACACAGAAGCTCGACCTGACCGAGGACCGGACGGCAAAGAACTCGTGGGAGATTCTCGGCCGCATCGCCTGGGGCGTCCTTAAGTCGACCGACGAGCAGTTCCTTCGCCAAGTCCTGACCGCCGACCAGGAGTACGTCGAGGGCCAGCTTGATTTCCACGGCTGGGGCGTGGATCCGAGCCCGGCCTTCCTGAAGGTGACAGGCGCCCTCGCCTCCGATCGCGTGGCGAAGGTCAACCAGACCGCGCTCAAGGTGTGGCGCGAGAAGACGCGCAGCACGGTCGCACCGCGCGCCATCGAACTGACGGCGGTCCAGCAGCGGTCGCTCGATCGTGCGCTCGACTTCTGCACCAAGATCGGCTTCCCCGTTCGCGGCAGCTATCCGATCCGTGTCGTCGAGGCGCTCGGGTCCGAGACGCTCGGGCTGGCGATGGACGACACGATCTTCGTCGCCGAGCGCGCCTTTCAGATGGGCGGGGCCAAGCAGGTCGCCGCGACGCTGATCGAGGAGTACGTCCACCTCCGGCACGGCCATCTCGACTGCACGCGCGGGATGCAGAACTTCCTGTTCGAGAAGCTCGTCAGCGTCGGCGAGGAGCTGGCCGGGGAGCCGCTGTGACCTCAGCCGTCGCCACAACCGAGAGAGACCAAACCATGCCCAATGAGACCGGAACCGCCGTTGTGGTCGCGACCGATGCGCCGCTGCCGGCGCCCGCCGCTGACCTTCCGGCGCCGAACTCCCTTCTGCCAGCCATCATCGGACTGGCGAAGGACCCATCGGTCGACGTCGCGAAGCTCGACGCGCTGCTCAAGATGCAGGAGCGCATGGAGGGCCGCCAGGCCGAGGCCGAGTTCAACCAGGCCTTCATCCGCCTGCAGACGAAGCTCCCGCGCATCAAGAAGAACGGCGTCCTGGAATACCCGATCGACAGGAACAAGCCGGACGGCCCGAAACGCAAGGTCTCCAGCTTTGCGAAGTGGGAGGACATCGACAAGGAGATCCGGCCGCTTCTAGAAGCCGAAGGATTCGCGCTCTCATTCACGACGACACCGCGCCAGGGCGATGGCGGCGGGCTGATCGTCACCGCGATTCTGCGCCACGCCGGCGGGCACAAGACCGAGACGCCGATCCCGATCCCGCTCGATACGTCCGGCGGAAAGAACAATATCCAGGGCTACGGGTCGGCCCTCTCCTACGGCAAGCGCTACGCCGCCACGGCCGCGCTGAACATCATCACCGAGGGCGAGGACGATGATGGTGTCCGCGGCGCCATGACGTTCATCAAGCCCGAGCAGGTCGAAGAGCTGCAAAGGCTCATCGAGGAGACCGGCACGGACGAGCGTCGTTATTGCGATCTCCTGGGCGTGGCGCATCTGGGCGAGATCCAGCAGGGCGCCTATGCGGTCGCTCGCAACATGCTGCTGCAGAAGCGCAAGAAGGCCGCGTCATGACTATCGAGCCGACAGCCGAAGGATTGAGGGCGGCCGAGTTCCGCGGGCCCGTTGCATTCTATGACGGGCGCAACGGCTGGGCGCGGCAGGATTTCGAGTGCATCGCCGAGCCCCGGTTCGGCTACTCGTGGCAGCGGGAGAACCGACGCGACAAGGGCCGGCAGTTCTACACGGTGGACGGCCGCGAGGTCGCCGACTTTGACGAGGCCGCGCGCCTGCTGGCGCTGCCGCCGGATCCCGAGAGTCCACGCGAGCAGCGGCGCCGGAGCATTGATGAATTCCGATACTCTCCGAAGATTGACGGGGCAACCCGCGCCCTATCAGAGGCCCGCTGCAATGCTGACGCTGGTCCATTCGGCATGCTTCGGGCATGGATCCGGCGCGCTGACAATCCATGGCACGTCGGCATCAACCGGCACTCGGACGTCGAGTGCAAGGCTGGCCGCCCGTGGCCGAGCTGGGTTTACCGGGTCAAGAGCGCGGCGCACGAGACGTTCCGAGGAATGTATCTGTTCGAAGCCGACCGCCAGGAAGATGTCGGCCTCCGCTGCGCGCTTGGCACGAAGTGTCGCGAGTGCCCGATCCTGCGAGAAATCGAACAGGCGATGGTCGAATCGCGGACGCGCCAGCCATTTCCGAGCGTGATCGAGGACTCGGACATCGACGCCGCGAAGGTGTGGACCTGCATCGGCCACATTCTCACCGAGGGTAAGCAGGTCATCGACGGCGCGTTCTTTAGCACGAAGCACGACAAGGGGCTTTAACGATGAAGATCTACACCAACGTCGAGCAGGGCTCCGGAGATTGGTTCAGGCTGCGGCTCGGCATCCCGACTGCGTCGTGCTTCGACCAAATTGTGACGCCGAAGAAATGCGAGCTGTCGAAGTCGGCGGCGCGATACGCGCTGAAGCTCTGCGCCGAACGCCTACTCAATGCCCCGACAGAGTCCGTCGAGGGCCAGATGTGGATGGAGCGCGGGCGCGAGCTCGAGCCGATGGCGGTGAAGCAATACGAGTTCACCAACGATCTGAAAACCATTGCGGTCGGCTTCATCACGACCGATGACGGCTCGATGGGCTGCAGCCCCGATCGGCTGGTCTTGGATACCCGCAGGATCGGGCTGGAGGTCAAGTGCCCGAGCCCGCACGTCCATCTCGGCTACCTGCTGAACGGCCAGGCGGACGAATACAAGCCGCAGGTTCAGGGGCAGATCCTGATCGCCGAACTCGACCGCGCCGATTTCTATTCCTTCCACCCGCGGATGCCGCCGGCGCTCATTCAGACCACGCGCGACGAGGAATACATCGCGAAGCTCGGCGCCGCTCTGCGCGCCTTCAACGACACCCTTGCCGGCCTGATGGAGCGCGCTCGCGAACTTGGCGTGTACCAGGCTTTCGAGCAGGCGCGCAGTCCGCTGGAGACATACGAGGCGCAGGCACTCGACCAGCAGTTCCGCGAAGAGGCCGACAACCGGCTGTACACGCAAGGCTTTGTGAACTGACCATGATGAACCCGAAACCACGCAAATGGCGCGTCTCCGCCGAAGCGTTCCCGTCCGATCAGGACTTCACGGGCGAGCTGCGGCGCCTGCTTAGCAACAAGTGCAAGAGCAGGGACGACGTCGACGACTGCATGACGGCCAACGTCACGCGGTACGGCGCGCTCGACAAGGCGACGCGGGGGCAGATCGACAAGCTGGCGGGCGAGCGGAAGGCGGGGCTGGGCTGATGCCGATACGTCCCGAAAACCGCGGCCGGTACCCCAAGGATTGGGCGGAGATCAGCCGGCGCATTCGGTTCGACCGCGCCAAGGGGAAGTGTGAGCAGTGCGCTGCGCCGCACGGCAAGGTGATTTTCCGCACCGCTGATGGTGTCGCCTACATCCTCGAAGACGGGCGCACGTACCACGCCGAAACCGGCGATTACCTCGGCCGTACGCGCGGGAGCGACATGCCGGCGGGGCGGTTCGTCAAGATCATCCTGACCGTCGCGCATCTCAACCACACTCCAGAGAACTGCGCCGACGACAACCTCAAGGCTCTCTGCCAACTACATCACCTGCGCCACGACCGGCGGCTTCATACGGAAAACGCACGGCGGACGAACCGCGGGAAGAAGGCTGCGCGCGACCTATTCGACGAGGCCGCGGCATGACCCCCGACCAGATCGACATCGCCCTGGCGCTCGGCAACTGCCGCCTGCAGCTCGGCTCGCGCAACAAGCGCTTCGCCCTGGACACGGCCGAGATCGCGCGCCGTGACGACGCCCGGGCGCACGAGCTGACCGTCCTGCAAGAGGACTTCCTGTACCGCCTCGCGATCATGTACCGGCGCCGGATGCCGCCCGAGCTGGTCACAATGGCGGGGATGCTGCTCACGACCATTCAGCCGCTCGTCGATGACGAACTGGCGCGCCGCAAGCGTGAGGCCGATGACCGAGTGGCGAAGCGACATGCGATGAAGCGGGCGCGCGAGCGCGTGCTGCCGGTCCTGTTCATCGAGAGGAAGGCATGACGACGCAATCACTGACGCCGGCGACAGAGACACGCGCCGACCCGCTGGCCGCTCCCGTGGAGGCGATGTGCGAAGCCTTCGAGCTTTCAATCGACCTGAGCGCAACAGAGCCCCCGGACCTTGGGGCGGCGCTTCGCAAATGCCTCCTCGCCGCGCTCCCGAAGATCGAGGCGACGCCCGGCATGCGAACAGCCGGTTATGAGCGACTTCAGTTGTCCAGCGACATGGACGACCCGCACGGGGCCGAGGAGATCTGGACCACCATGCGGGATGCATTGGTCAAGGAGTCCACACGATGACAGACGCGCAATCACCGACCGCGCTCCTGCCGTGCCCGTTCTGCGGCAAGGCCGATGCCTTTGTTGAGCGCGCCGATTTCTCATCAGCCTACGTCACGTGCAACCACTGCGGGGCGCGCGGTCCTACCGATTGCCAGGAGAGCGATGACGAGGACACGCCGGGCGAGGCCGCGGCCATCGCCGCATGGAACCGACGCGACCGAGCCGCGCGCCCCGTCAGCGACGAGATGGTAGAGCGGGTCAAGTCCGCGATCAAAGCACACGTCGTCTATTTCGACGGGCTTGTCCATTCCATCGATTTGCCTGGGGCCGCCCGCGCCGCATTGGAGGCCGCAGCCCTTCCCGCCGCGCCCGTGACGATACCCGATGGGTGGAAGAGGACAATGGTTGAACAGACGCAACACGACTGGGCCAAATCCACGCTCGGCCACGGCGAGGCCATGTGCCGCAACTGCTTCATGACGAACCGCGAAGCGGCCGTGCTCGGGCTCCTGAACGTATGCGAGGCAGCGCCTTTGGTGGCTGAGGACAGGAAGGAGACGAGCAGTGACAACGCTGGATGAGAAGGCGCGCGAAGTCGCAAAGCGCGTAGGCTGGGAACACTCGAAAGGTCCTGGCTGGCGCCTCGCCCACGTTGACGACATCGAGAAGGCGATCAAACGCGCCATCGAACGCGACCGAGCCGCGCGCCCCGTGACGGTCACGGACGAGGATGTGGAGCGGGCGCTGAAGGCCGCGCAATCTGCATTCAATAGCGGCCATCCGGCGGACAAACGCGGTCAGATGCGCGCCGCCCTTGAGGCTGCCGTCCACACCCCCGCCCCCTCACCCGATACACTAGGGCGCGTGGCCGCGCTGGAAAGTCTCGTGCGCTGCCTCCTAGACAACGACCCGGACGACATCGCCGCCGATGGCGGGATTACCGTGCTGGATGTGTGGCGCAAAGACGCAAAGCGCATCCTGGCATCGTCACCCGACTTCCTCGCCCGCGTCGTCGAGGGGTGCGCGAGGGTGGCGGATGACCACTTTGAGCAGTGGTCACAGAAGCACCAGAAAGCAGTTCAGGCGGATGACGCGAGATTATTTCAAGCGATGAGCCTCGGCATCGCGGCTTGCGAAAAGATCGCCGCCACTCTCCGCACCCGCGCGTCCGAGATCATCGCTGCCGCCCTGGCCGCCAAGGGAGAGGACAATGGTTGAGCTGGTTTGCAAAGGGGCTTGGGAGATTGGAACCGCATGCGGCAAGTGCTCGCGCTGCCTTGAGACGGCCCCCGCCGAGATAGAGCGGCTTAACACCATCGCTGGCCTGCGGATCACGCCGGTAACGGACGCCGAGGCCGTGTTCATCGAAATGCGCGAGGCCAAGGAGTCAGCCGAGCGTGAGTGCGAGCGGCTGCGCGCGGCGCTGACGACCCTCAAGACGTGGGCGGCCAAAGGCCACGCGCATTGGGATGCCGACGAAGACGCGAAGGCCGGAAAGATCCTGATGGCGCTTGCCGGAATGCGCCCCGGCTACAGCAAGGACATCGACGACGCCCTCACCCTCGATCAGGCGAAGGAGACGAGCAATGGATAACGTCTGCACCCAATGCGGGATGGCCTGCGAGCCGGGCGAATATCACCCCTACGCCGCGTGCGTGATGTTCCGACAGGTCCGTAACGGCGACAAGGTCCGCTCCTATCTCCACCAGATCATGGACCGCGGGCGGGAGCTGGAACAACTCGGCCTGCCGAATACGGCTACTCTTGGCCAGCACGCAGCGGCCAGCTTGAAGGCCCGAGCGAAGGAGACTAGCAGTGACCACGCTGGATGAGAAGGCGCGGGCGCGGCGCAATGGGCTCGCATGGCATATGGATGCCGTTGATACCGCCCGCAAGGCCGGCTACCTAGCCGCGCTCGCAGAGCCTACGGAGGCGGAGATTGAGGCGGTCGCAAAGGAACTCTACCTGAACAACAACCTGCACAAGGACCAGGCCGGTCCTGGTTGGGTCATGTACAGAGGCGACGCCCGCGCTGCCGTGTCCGCCTTCCTGAAGGAGCGCGCCGACAATGGTTGATCGGCCCCGCCGCATTCAGCTCTCGCGCCGCAAGGGCTTCCGGCTGCCGCCAAATACGATCGTCGTCGCGCGGCCGAGCAAGTGGGGCAATCCGTTCGTCGTCGGCCGGGACGGCACGCGCGAGTATTGCGTCCATCTGTATCGGGCACTGATGAGCGGCCTGATCTGCCTGACGTGCAAGGCGGAAGTCGCCGAGCAGCGCACGGCGCTCGACTATGCGGAGAAGAACATCGGTAAACTGCGCGGCAAGAACCTCGCGTGCTGGTGCCGCGATGATGGGAAGCCCTGTCACGCCGACGTCCTGCTGGAGATCGCGAACAGATGAGCGCTCACAAACTCGATGCGATGGAGCGCGCGGCGGCATGAAAATCGTCTTCCTCGACGTCGACGGCCCGATGATCCCGCACCGGGCTTACATGCTGCCGTACAATCACGGCGGCCGCGTCTCACTGTTCGATCCTATCGCCGTCAACATGGTCAAGCGGCTGCTCGCCCTGGCGCCCGCGAAGCTGGTCATCTCGTCGACGTGGCGCGGCATGGGGCGCGACAACATCATGCACCTGCTCGGCATGAACGGCTTCCGCGCCGACTGCCTGCACGATGATTGGGCCACCACGCCCCGCAACACGTCACTGCCGCGAGAGGAGGAGATTCGCCAGTGGCTCGATCGGCACCCGGAGACCACGCATTACGCCGCGCTCGACGACGAAGATCTCGGCGACCTGCCCGGCGCGGTCGTGTGCACCTTCGAGGATGGGCTCCAGATGGAGCATTACAAGCTCGCCGGGCGCCTTCTCGACATCGACGAGAAGACGCTGCACCTTGGCAAGCTCAACGCGCGGGATCAGGCGGCATGATTGAAACCATCGCGCTCTTTGCCGCCACCGTCGTCATGGCCGGAATCGGCCTCTGGGCCGCGGTCTCTGCGCTGGCGCTCATCTACGTCGCGGTTGGGTTCACCGGAGCCTTGAGCAGGGAGGTGTGGCCCGGATTGCTGGTCGCCACCGTCGTCGCCTGCGCGGCGTTCTGGGTTGCCTACGAGATCGCGCCGTTCAGCGTACAGGTGGGGCGATGACCGACCAGCCGCAGGCCGAGCCCCAGAGCCGCCGGATCAAGCCGGACGTGCTGCCGCGATCCCTCGCCCCGCGCGGTCTGTCGCGCGTCCAGGCCGCCGCCTACATTGGCGTGTCGCCCTCCTTGTTCGACGAGATGGTTGACGACGGGCGAATGCCGAAGGCGAAGACGATCAACGCCCGAAAGGTGTGGGACAAAGAGAAGCTTGACGACTTCTTCGCCGCGTTGCCCGATGAGACGGCGGCGAACCCCTGGGACGAGCCCGATGAAGATCACGATGAAAGACGGCGCCGGTAAGGTGCGCCTTAAGTACATCGTCGAGGACGTCGACCGGCATGGAAACGTCCGGGTCTACGTCCGGCGCAAGGGGCAGCCGAAGATCCGGCTCCATGAAGAGCCGGGGACAGAGGCGTTCCTCGAGGAGTACAGGCGCGCACTCAAAGGCGACGCGACCAAAGATGCCGACGAGCCGAAGAAGCGCCCTCCGGCATTGCGCGGCTCGCTGCGCTGGCTTGTCGAGCAGTATTACCAATCCGCCGAGTTCAAGCGGCTCGAAAGAGGCCACGTCCGCCGCGCGATCCTAGACGAGATCTGCGAAGCCCACGGACCGAAGCCCTATGCGCTGATGGAGCCGCGGCACGTCCGCAAGATTCGCGACAAGAAATCAGAGCTGCCCGAGGCCGCGAATGCGCGCGTGAAGGCGCTGCGTCAGGTCTTCAAATGGGCCGTCGAGGCGGGACACGCCGAGCGCAACCCCGCCCGAGAGGTGCCCTACCTCAAGTCAGGATCGGAGGGCTTTCATACCTGGACCGTCGAAGAGGTCGAGCAATTCATGAAGCGCCATCCGCGCGGCACCAAGGCCCGGAAGGCGCTCGCCATCATGCTGTTCCTCGGCGCGCGGCGCTCGGACGCGGTTCGTCTCGGGCCGCAGATGGAAACACCGGACGGGAAATGGATCAAATTTGTCGAGGCCAAGGGGCAATCGCGAAAGTCCAAGGAGCGATTGCTGCCGATCCTGCCCGAGCTGCGCGAAGAGCTTGACGCGTGCCCCTCGGGCCATCTGGCCTACCTCATGACCGAGTTTGGAAAGACTTACACGTCGAACGGATTCGGCAACTGGTTCCGCCGTCGGTGCGACGATGCGGGCCTGCCGCATTGCTCGGCGCATGGGCTCAGAAAGGCCGGCGCGACGATCGCGGCCGAGAACGGCGCGACCGAGCATCAGCTCATGGCGATCTTTGGATGGGACAGCCCGAAGCAGGCTGCGCTATACACGCGGAAGGCGAACAGGCAACGTCTTGCAGCGGGGGCGATGCACCTTCTGGTCCCTGAACAGATCGGGGACGCCAGTGTCCCACTTTCAGCGCCGGTTGCGCAAAGTGGGACGAAACGCGGCAAAAAGTAGAGGGAAATCAAAGGGCGATTTTTGGAATGGTGCCCAGGGCCGGAATGCCGTAGTTGAGCAATAGCAAGCACTTATGTCAAGGTGGGACACCAATGGCCGCCACCGAATCATTAGGCTTTCTGGCGCGAGTGTCCCACCGCCCAGGCCGAATCCTCGTCACAGCCCTAGCGATAGTGACTGCCCCCATCCCGCCAACCCATGATCGTCATCCACACCCTCGCCGACCACATCGAGCACGAGCACGAGATCTGGGCCGAATGCCCACACTGCGGCCACGGCCATCAGCTCGATCTGGCTGCGATCGTGGCCAAGGCCGGCGACATGACCCCGGATCAGCTCCGGGCCCGGCTGCGCTGCGGCAAGTGCAACAGGCGCGGCGGGATGGAGCTGCGCGTCACGGCGGCGGTCACGAAGGACATGCGGCCGCACAACTGAAACAAAAAAGCCCCCGGCCTCTCGACCGGGGGCTCTTGCTGCGTGCCGGGCTTCCACCGGCTCCCACATCGCTTTAGCGCCTGCGTGTCCAAGGCGGCCCCTTGCGGGGTCTTGAGTGCCGATGCTTTCGCAGAGCGGCGGACCCGCGCATAATACCGCGCATATTTCAGCGCATAAAATGCAAAACGCCCGGCCTCTTTCGAGAGCCGGGCTTGAGTGCCGGGGCATTTTCGTTACACGAAAACCCGGCGCGACGCGGGGAGAGGTCAGCGCTTGGCGAGCAGGTCGCTCTTCTCCTTCGACCCGCGCGAGCTGCCGAATTCAAACTGGAACGCATCCTTGAGGCAGGCGCCCGCGATGCCCGCGATGGTCGAGATGATGCCGACCGCCTCGCCCGGTAGGTTGGCCCGGTAGCTCACGAGGGCCACGAGGCAGGCGATCAGAATCGCCCCCGCCCCGGCCACCATCAGATCGGCGCGGGTGTTGCGGTGCCCCGCCTGGCGCATCGCGACGTCCCGCGCCCGCGCGTCCTGCCGATCGGCAAGGTAAGCCTTTTCGAGCTCCA
>Ga0164243_10004399_pt1 | contig 22105 bp, 19 predicted proteins | sample OricompcompostOP_FD_108781 | JGI IMG/M metagenome (GOLD analysis project Ga0164243, IMG submission 108781) | Organic Plus compost microbial communities from Emeryville, California, USA - Original compost - Organic plus compost (OP) | ecosystem: Engineered > Solid waste > Mixed feedstock >...
GCCTCGAAATGAATCGATGTCGGGGTCCAGTGGCCGGTGGCGGCACGCACCGCTTCCATCAGCCCGCGCGGACCGCAGCAATAGACATGCTCACGGTTCTTGCGCTCCTCGACAATCGGCCAGAGATCGAGCGCCTTCGACGGGTCGCCGCCGTCATAATGAATGACGACCTTGCCCTTGAACTCCGGCGCGCTCAGTTCTTCGCGAAACGCCGTCATTTCCGGCGTGCGCGAGCAATAATAGAGTTTGAACTTCTTGGCCGGATCGTTCTTCAGCGCATGGATCATCGCGATGAAAGGCGTAATGCCGATGCCGCCGGCGATGAAGATGAAATTGTCGCCGCGCTGCGGCAGCGCGAATGCGTTGTCAGGCGCCGAGATCATCCATTCGTCACCGACCTTGGTGTTGTCGATGAGATAGATCGAGCCGCCGCGGCCGTTGTCTTCGCGCTTGATCGCAACACGATAATGGCTGCGATCGGCCGGATCGCTGCATAGCGAATATTTCCGCACGAGGCCGTTCGGCACCCGCAGATTGATGTGCGAGCCGGCCGTGAAAGCCGGCAGGTCGCTGCCGTCCTTGCGGCGCATCTCGAACAAATGAATTCCGTCGGCGATCTTCTCCGCGCGCGTGATCTGGACAGGGATATCGGCAGGTAGGGCGTTATTCATTTTCCATCAGTCGCTTAGAGGCTCGGCATCTTGGTCGCAAATTTTAACGCGACGCACAAATCACGTCATAACAGCATCTCGACAAGGAGGATGGAATTATTATAGGATAAAAAAACTTAGAGAGCTAATATTATTGGCCGACTGGGAGACGCCCATGATCACAAGCGAAGAAAACGACCTTTTGTGCCGTGTCGAAGGGGATGCGCCGATGGGCCAGATCATGCGGCGGCACTGGATGCCGGCTTGCCTGATCGAGGAGGTGGCCGAGCCTGACGGCCCACCGCTAAAGGTTCGTCTCCTGGGTGAAGATCTGGTGGTGTTCCGCGACAGCGATGGCCGGGTCGGCGTCATCGACGAATATTGTCCGCATCGCCGTGTATCGCTGGCGTTTGGCCGCAATGAGGAATGCGGACTGCGCTGCCTCTATCACGGCTGGAAAATGGACGTTGAAGGTAACGTCGTCGAAATGGCGTCGGAACCGCCGGAAAGCGGGTTCGTCGAGAAGGTGAAGATCAAGGCCTATCCGACGCGCGAATGGGGCGGATTCGTCTGGACCTATATGGGTCCGGCTGAGACGATGCCAGAATTCGAGCCGCCTGCCTTCGCGCCCCATGAAAATACGCGGGTCTCGATCGTCAAGATTCACGTGGGCTGCAATTGGGCGCAGATCCTCGAAGGCCAGATCGATTCGGCTCACTCATCCAGCTTGCATTCGTCGGACATGAAGCCGGCCAAGGTCGATGCGGCGAAAGCGGTCGATACGCACTGGCTGCGTCCCTCGACCGACAAGGCGCCGCGACTTCAGGTGGAGCGTACCAGCTTTGGCTTTCACTACGCGGCCATCCGCCGGCCGATCGCCAATCCCAATACGCATGATTATGTGCGTGTAACGGTCTATGTCGCGCCGTTCACGGCGCTGATTCCGCCGAATAACGCCTACAATGTCGCGACTGTTCTTGTGCCGGCCGACGATACCAACACGGTGTTTCACTTCATCGCCTGGAGCGACAAGGGCGGTATCGATCAGGAAGCGTGGCGAAAGTTCAACGGCGCGCAGCCGGGCATCGATCTCGATCGCTCGTTCCACAATCTGCGCACGCGCGCCAACAATTACATGCAGGATCGCAAGGCGATGCAGCTCGGCGATTTCACCGGCGTCAAGGGCATCCCCAATCAGGACATCGTCATGTGGGAAACCATGGGACCGATTGCCGATCGCACCAAGGAGCGGCTCGGCGCCAGCGATCTTGCGGTGGTGGAATTCCGCAAGCTGATGATCGATGCTGCAAAGCAGATGCGTGATACAGGCGTCGCCATCGGCAGGACGGCGCCGCACATCCCGCACGCCAATATTCGGTCGTCGGAGAGCATCGTTCCCAAGTCGACCAACTGGCGCGATTTTACGGTCGCCAAGACAGAGGAGAGCAAGGTCGCCTGATGGCGATCAGCCCTTGCGCGACGATCCCGACACTGTCGTCCCCGTGCAGGCAGGGACCCATAACCACCGCCGTCAAAAATCAAGGAGAGGTGCCGCGCTTAAATTCTGACGCGTTTTGTCAAAACCGCTGCGGCGTATAGGTCCCTGCCTGCGCGGAACGACGAGGAAGGACGATAACGGCGTAACAACAACGAGTTCATAACAACAAACGTCTCACCAAGAAGGCGTTTTCACACTGGGAGGACTGCAATGAAAGGATGGGCTTTCGCGCCCGTGCTGGGTCTGGTGGCCATCGGTTATCTCACTGGCGTCTCGCCGGCCGATGCACAGGACAAGCTGAAACTCGCCGTTGGCCAGCGCGGCAATTGGGATACATCCGTGTCCGAAGTCGGCCAACGCGCCGGCATCTTCAAGAAGCACGGGCTCGAGCTTGAAATCGTCTACACGCAGGGGGCGGGCGAAACGCAACAGGCCGCCATTTCCGGCAGTGTCGATATCGGTGTCGCTGCCGGCATTATGGGTGTGCTGGGTGCTTATGCGAAGGGCGCTCCGGTCCGCATCATCGGTGCTGAAACGACCGGAGCCGCCGATCTCTATTGGTATGTGAAAGCGGACTTGCCGATCAAATCGTTGAAGGACACGGAGGGCCGCACGCTGGCTTATTCGACCAACGGGTCATCCACACACGGAATCGTGTCTGCCTTCATGAAGCAGTATGGGCTTTCGGCCAAACCGACTGCGACAGGTGGCCCTCCTGGCACATTGACGCAGGTCATGTCCGGTCAGATCGATGTCGGCTGGGCAGCCCCGCCCTTTGGTCTCGATCAACTCGACCAGAAGCAGATCCGTATCCTGGCCAATGGCAACGACGCGTCGGCCTTCAAGGGGCAGACGGTCCGTCTGCTGATGACGACCGCGCCGGTTCTGCAGTCGCGGAAAGCTGTGGTCGATCGCTACATGAAGGCTTATCGGGAGACGATCGATTTCATGTACACGGATGCCGGACTCAAGGTTTACGCGGACTGGTTGAACATTCCGGAAGCCAAGGCCCGCCGCACCCGCGATGACTTCTTTCCCAAGGAATCAATAGATCCGGACCGGATCACGGGCCTCGACACCATCGTCAAGGACGCGGTGGCCCTGAAATTCACACCCTATGAATTGACCAAGGAGCAGCTTGCGGAATTGATCCAGATTCCACGGCGTTGAAATTTCGGGCATTTATGACCATCGGCCGCAGCCCGCCGGGGCCGCGGCCGCGTCTTTGTTGCTTTTGCTTGTGCCCCCCGACTTCTGCTAGTACCTCGCCCGCAATCGCGGCCCGACGAGGGGCGAGCCTGGCCGGCGTTGCAGCGGGGTTTAACGGATGCTCGAAATGTTGCGCGCTTTTGCGCGCTTTATCAGCGAGAAGATCGGCTGGCACCGGATCGGTTTTGCGCTCAGTGTCGTCATTATTGCTGCAGCGGGTGTGGTGCTGTACCGCATGCTGCACAACATCGATATCCAGGAAGTCTTCAAGGCACTGCGTGCCACCGATGCCAAGGATTTCTTCCTGGCCGCGCTGTTCGTCGCCTTCGGCTATTTCACGCTGACATTTTATGACCTGTTTGCGCTCCGTACGATCGGCCGCCGCGACGTGTCCTATCTCACGGCGGCATTGGCCGGCTTCACCAGCTATTCGGTCGGGCACAATGTCGGCGCCAGCGTCTTCACCGGCGGGGCTGTGCGTTACCGCATTTATTCGTCCCATGGTGTGAGCGCGGTCGAAGTCGCGAAGATCTGCTTCATTGCCGGCCTGACCTTCTGGCTCGGCAACGCCACCGTGCTTGGGCTCGGCATTTTTTACGCGCCGGAAGCGGCCAGTGCGATCAACCAAATGCCAGTCTGGTTCAATCGCGTATTGGCTGTCACGGCTTTGATCATTCTGGTCGCGTATATTGTCTGGGTCTGGACACGTCAGCGTGTGATCGGCCGCAGCGGCTGGCAGGTCGCGCTGCCGGGCGGGCCGCTGACGCTTCTGCAGATTGTCATTGGTATCATCGATCTCGGCTGCTGTGCCGCGGCGATGTATCTCTTGCTGCCGGACGAGCCGCATATCGGCTTCATTACATTGTCGGTTATTTTCGTCGCCGCGACCTTGCTCGGCTTTGCCAGCCATTCGCCCGGCGGCCTCGGCGTGTTCGATGCGGCGATGCTGGTGGCATTATGGCAGTTCGACAGGGAAGAGCTGCTGGCCGGTCTGCTTCTGTTCCGCCTGCTTTATTACATTATTCCGTTTGCGCTTGCGCTCGCGATCCTTGGTGGACGTGAAATCATCAAAGGACTTTACACAACGCGCGTTCCGCCTCTTGCCACGATCACCGCCGATGTGCTGGTAGAGCCGGAGGAACGGAAGACAACAGCGAGCAGCGGCGGTCAAAAGCCGTCCCATGGCGATGGATCAAAGCAGTGACCCGAGGTCATCCCTAGCAGAGCTCGGTGAGAAAGCCGGTCACTACGCGCTGTGGATCATGGCGGTACTTGCCGCCATCGCGATCGCCATCCCCCTGTTCAGCGGCGCGTTGCGATTTGCCGTCGCATTTCCGCTCATTGTCATTCTGCTCGCGGCGGCCTGGTATCTCAGTCGCCGGCGGGCCGATGGTGTTGTCGCAATCAACGGCAATGCGCAAACGAACCCGCAAGATGATCATTTCCTTGTCGATGTGATCGCGGCGCTGCCGGACCCAACCATTCTGGTCGGCGCCGACGGGCGGGTCGTGACACTGAATGCCTCTGCGACCACCATCGCGCCATCATTGCGGCCTGGGGAACTGGCTGTTCTGGCGCTGCGTATTCCCGAAGTGATCGATGCGGTCCGGCGCGCCGGCGTGAGCCGCAGGCCGGAGCGGGCCGAATTCGCCGAGCGCGTACCGTCCGAGCGGTGGTTTGAGGTCGTGGTCACGCCGATGCCGGACCAGGGCGGGTTTGCGGGGCGGTCGACCCAGCGCCTGCTGCTCACCTTCCGCGATCTATCGCCCATCCGGCGCGTCGAGGAAATGCGGGTCGATTTCGTCGCCAATGCCAGCCATGAATTGCGGACGCCGCTCGCGGCTTTGTCCGGCTTTATCGAGACGCTGAAAGGGCCGGCGCGGAACGATGTCGCGGCCCGTGAACGTTTTCTCGATATCATGGAGGCGCAGGCCAAGCGCATGGCGCGGCTGATCGACGATCTTTTGTCATTGTCGCGGATCGAGCTGGCGGCGCATGTGCGGCCCCAGACGCCGGTCGAGCTGGTGCCGATCGTGCGTCAGGTCGTCGACGCGCTGCAGATGCTCGCGCGCGACCGCGGCGTGACCGTCACCATCTCTGCACCCAAAGAGCCGCTGGTGGTGTCCGGCGATCGGGACGAGCTGACGCGCGTGTTCGAGAACCTGATCGAGAATGCGCTGAAATACGGCGCGTCGGGCAAGCGGGTGGAGATCACGCTGTCGCGGGCCTTCAACGTCAGCGGCGGCGAGGAAGCCGTGGCGGCGGTCCGCGATTACGGGCCGGGGATCTCGGCGGAGCATTTGCCGCGGTTGACCGAACGCTTCTACCGCGTGGACGTGACCGAAAGCCGCGCACAGGGCGGCACCGGCCTTGGCCTCGCACTGGTGAAGCACATCATGAACCGGCATCGCGGCCGGCTGAATATCGAGAGCCGCTCGGGTGAGGGAGCGACGTTTACCGTCCGCCTGCCAATGTCCACACTGGCTCCCGCGGGGGCTCGTAAAAGTGGCTGATTATTCAAAGGCTTGACCTGTCATCCAGTTGTCATGGGTCCGTCATAGAAGCGAAGGCATGTCGCCCTAGCTGACGGGAGGCAAGCCGGGCTGGTCTTTCCCCCTTTCGATGTCCAATTCGACCGCCCCGCACAACTCGAAGGAGAGATGCTTTGAAAACCCAAACCTTCGCTAGCGCCTTTGCGCTTGTGGCGGCCGGTGTGCTTATGGCCGGCGCCGCAGAGGCCCGCGATCAGATCCGCGTCGTCGGCTCGTCCACCGTTTATCCGTTCACCACAGCCGTCGCCGAGCAGCTCGGCAAGACCGGCGGCGTGAAGACCCCGGTCGTCGAATCCACCGGCACCGGTGGCGGCATGAAGCTGTTCTGCGCCGGCGTCGGCGTCGAGCATCCGGATGCGACCAATGCCTCGCGCCGCATGAAGAAGAGCGAGCTCGAGCAGTGCCAGAAGAACGGCGTCAAGGACGTCGTCGAACTGACCGTCGGCTATGACGGCATCAGCATCGCCCAGTCGAAGGATGGCCCGGCGATCAAGCTGACCCTGCCGCAGCTCTTCCTCGCCATCGCCAAGCAGGTTCCGGGCGCCGATGGCAAGCTCGTTGCCAACCCCAACAAGAACTGGTCGGACATCGACTCGTCGCTGCCGAACATCAAGATCGAAGTGCTCGGCCCCCCGCCGACCTCCGGCACCCGCGACGCGCTGCATGAACTGCTGCTCGAAAAGGGCGCGGAAGCCATCCCGGCCATGGCCGCTCTGAAGAAGGCTGACGCCAAGGCTTTCGACGCCGCCTGGAAGTCGCTCCGTGAAGACGGCGCGTATGTCGAAGCTGGCGAGAACGACAATCTGATCGTTCAGAAGCTGGTCGCCAACAAGAACGCCTTTGGCATTTTCGGCTATTCCTTCCTTGAAGAGAACACCGCGAAGCTGCGCGGCGCGTCGCTTAATGGCGTTGCCCCGACCTACGAAAACATCGCTGCCGACAAGTATCCGGGTTCGCGTCTGCTCTATGTCTACGTGAAGAAACAGCACGTTGGCGTTGTCCCGGGCATCGACAAGTTCGTTGCTGAATACGTGTCGCCGAAGGCGATCGGAGAAGACGGCTATCTCTCGAAGAAGGGTCTCGTGACCCTGCCGAAGGCGGAAGCCGACAAGGTCCGCAAGGCGGTCACCGACATGAAACCGCTCGCGGCTGATGCTCTCGGTTCGTAATCGCTAAAAAGAGGAGCCGCGCATCCAGTGCGGCTCCTCTTTCTTTGAAGCGGCCCAAAGAGGCGGCGAAACAATAATTCTTTATTTCTTTCCTGTGCGGTGGGGTGTTGACGCGATGACGTCGCTCTATTTTCTCGGCCTCGCGGTCCTGGTGATCGCCGGATATCTTCTCGGCCGCTCACGCGCGGTGGCTGCGGGAAGCGCCGGAATTTTGCATTCGCGCCCGACTTATCACGGCGCCTTTGTGGTCATCAGCGCGCTCATTCCGATGCTGCTGATCTTCGCCATTGCCGTTCCGGTAGCCGATAAGATCGTCAACACACAGGCCATTAGCGCGCTCGATCCGGCTTTGCTGGATAATGACCTGCAGCGCGGTGCTGCGATGCGTGATATTCTCGCAGTTGCTTCCGGCAATTATCCAGGACAGCCCAGTGTAGCGCTGAAGAATGCCGCCGATGTCTATACATCGCTGCGGTCATGGACAAACACGCTGATTGTCGGTGCAGGCTGGATCTTCGGTCTTCTCGGCATTGCCTATGCATTCCGCATGCTTTCGGCGCAGTTCCGCGCCCGCAACACAGTTGAAACCGTCGTTAAATACGTTCTGCTGGCAGCCGCCTGCGTCGCCGTGCTGACGACGATCGGCATCGTGTTCTCGGTTTTATTCGAGACCATGCGTTTCTTTCAGAAAGTGTCGCCGCTGGACTTTCTGTTTGGAACGCAATGGAGCCCGCAAACAGCGATCCGCGAGGACCAGGTTGGCTCATCGGGCGCATTCGGGATTGTGCCGCTGGTGGCGGGCACCTTGCTGATTACGACAATCGCGATGCTGATTGCCGGCCCGATCGGATTGTTTGCAGCCGTCTATATGGCTGAATATGCGACGCCGCGTTTCCGCGCATTCGCCAAGCCGATTCTTGAAATTCTCGCCGGCATTCCGACAGTGGTGCTTGGCTTCTTCGCCGCGCTCAGTCTCGCACCGTGGGTTCGCAGCGCCGGCGAGTCAGTCGGGCTGAGTGTCGCGTCCGAGAGCGCGCTTGCGGCCGGCATCGTGATGGGCATGATGATCATCCCGTTTGTGTCGTCATTGTCCGACGACGTGATCAATGCGGTGCCGCAATCGCTGCGTGATGGCTCCTATGGTATGGGCGCGACGAGGTCGGAGACGATCAAGCGCGTTGTTCTTCCGGCCGCGCTGCCCGGTATTGTCTCCGCCTTCATGCTCGCCATCAGCCGCGCCGTGGGTGAAACCATGATCGTGGTCATGGCCGCAGGCCTTGCCGCCAATCTCACTTTCAATCCGCTCGAAGCGGTGACGACCTTCACCGTACAGATCAAGACGATCCTTGTCGGCGATCAGGAATTCGACAGCGCCAAGACGCTCTCGGCTTTCGCGCTCGGCTTTGTCCTTTTCTTCTTCACTCTCGCACTGAACGTGATCGCGATGCAGATCGTGAAGCGATATCGAGAACAATATGACTGATATGACCTTATCGGGAATCCGGACCATCGATCTCGGAACCGAAGCTGCGAAGGCCCGCGTCAAAGCTCGATATCGTGCCGAGTCGCGGTTCCGCTTCTATGGTCTGGCGGCCATTGGCATCACAGCAATCTTCCTGGTTGTCGTTCTGACAGACATCATTGTGAAAGGCCTTCCGGCCTTCACGCAGAACGTGCTGCAGTTGAGGGTCAACATCGCCGCTTCGGAAATCGATCCCAAAGGCACGCGGAATCCCGCCGATATTCGCGCCGGCGATTTCCAGGCCCTCGTGCGCGACGCTCTGCGGGCGGAGTTCCCCGATGCAAAGGACCGGGCGTCGCGTCGTCAACTCGACAACATTCTATCGTCCGGCGCATCCGACTATCTGCGCGAACGCGTTGTGTCCGACCCATCATTGATCGGTCAGACGATAACGGTCCCGGTTTTGATTTCGTCGGATAGCGACCTTTACTTCAAAGGTGTTGGCACCAACGTCATACAGACGCCGGGTCGCGGCACGGCGACGCCCAGCGCGACCTCTGGCGACGTGGAGATCAAGTCCACATCGAATGACTTTGCCAACGCACTTGCCTCGGTAAAGCAAACGCTGACGACCCAAGCCCGCAACGAAGCGCGAGAGGCGGAGCGGCTTCAGGGCTTCGCGCTTCGGGCCGAGACACGCAAGAAAGAGCTTGAAACCGAGCTTGCTGCCGCCAAGTCTGCAAACAATGCCGCCCGGGTGGCCGTGCTCGAGCCCCAACTGGCTGCTGCAACCGACCAGGCGACATCTCTTTCTGGTCGCGTGAAGGAATTGCGGGATGATGTTGCGGCGCTGGAGCAACGCTACAAGAACCCGACGGCGTCGGAGCCGATCACGGACCACATGCCGAGCCTGCTGATTGCGCTGAATGGCGGGGTGGTGAAGGTGACCGAGGTCACCGACCACAGTGTGAAGGGCGAGACCTTGATCGCCCTCACATCCGACAACCCAGCCGCTCCCGGCGCGTGGCAAATTGTGAATTACCAGACACCGGAAGGCAGCCGCCGTCTGAACGACCGGGTGGTCACCTGGCTCAACAACCTGAAAGACAAAGGCCTGATCCAAAGCCAGTTCAATTGGCGCTTCTTCAGTTCGGGTGACAGCCGCGAGCCGGAACTTGCTGGTATCCGTGGTGCGCTTGTCGGCTCGGCGCTGACGCTCTTCGTCACGCTGGTGCTGTGTCTGCCGCTTGGTGTCGCCGGCGCGATCTATCTGGAAGAATTCGCGCCAAAGAACTGGTGGACCGAGATCATCGAGGTCAACATCAACAACCTCGCTGCCGTGCCCTCGATCGTGTTCGGTCTTCTGGGCCTGGCTGTCTTCCTCAACTTCTTCGGTCTGCCGCGATCCGCACCGGTCGTGGGCGGTCTGGTTCTCGCGTTGCTGGTGTTGCCGACGATCATCATCGCGTCGCGCGCTGCCCTCAAGGCCGTGCCTCCGTCGATCAAGGAGGCTGCGCTGGGTGTCGGTGCCTCGCATCAGCAGGCGATTTTCCATCACGTCTTGCCGCTGGCGATGCCGGGCATCATGACTGGCACCATCATCGGCATGGCACATGCATTGGGTGAGACCGCGCCGCTGCTGATGATCGGCATGGTGGCCTTCATTGTCGAAACACCGACGGCGATCACTGATGCATCAACAGTGTTGCCGGTTCAGATTTTCCTCTGGTCCGATCTGCCTGAAATCGGCTTTCAGGCACGCACTGCGGCAGCGATTATGGTGCTGCTGGCCTTTTTGTTCGTGATGAACGGCACTGCAATTATCTTGCGCAGACGCTTCGAGCGGCGCTGGTAAAAATGGGAGTAGGAGATGTTGGCAATGGACGCCATGGTTAAGCCCGCCGTCAATCCGGCTGTGGCCGACGCTGCGAAGCAGTTGCCCAAAGTGGTGGCGCGCAACGTCAACGTTTATTACGGCGAGAAGCACGCATTGAAGGATGTCAACGTCGACATTCCAGAACGCTCGGTGATGGCCTTCATCGGACCGTCGGGCTGTGGCAAGTCGACCTTTCTGCGCTGCATCAACCGCATGAATGACACCATTCCGGTGGCGCGGGTGACCGGCAAGATCGAGATCGACAATCTCGACATCTACGACAAGTCGCTGGACGTCGTGCAATTGCGTGCACGTGTTGGCATGGTGTTCCAGAAGCCGAATCCATTTCCCAAGTCGATCTATGAAAACGTGGCTTATGGGCCGCGGATTCACGGCATGGCGCGATCCAGAGCCGATCTCGACGAGATCGTCACCTCGAGCCTGAAGCGTGCAGGGCTGTTCGAAGAGGTGAAAGATCGCCTGTCCGATCCGGGCACGGGTCTTTCCGGTGGTCAGCAACAGCGCCTTTGCATTGCCCGCGCCATCGCCGTCGGCCCGGAGGTGATCCTGATGGACGAGCCTTGTTCAGCGCTCGACCCGATCGCCACCGCCCGCATCGAGGAGCTGATCGACGAGCTGCGCCAAAATTTCACGATCATCATCGTCACGCATTCGATGCAGCAGGCGGCGCGTGTCTCCCAGCGGACCGCCTTCTTCCATCTCGGTACCCTGGTCGAGGAAGGGCCTACAGAAACCGTGTTCACGACACCACATGATCGTCGGACACAGGATTACATCACCGGCCGCTTCGGCTGACCGGTCGCCGCAAGAGCGAGGACAAGACTATGTCGAACCACATTACCAAAGCCTTTGACGCCGACCTGCAGGAGCTGAACCGCATGGTCGCCGAGATGGGCGGCCTCGCCGAGAAGGAAATCGCCGAGTCGGTTCACGCGTTGACCCGCCGCGATACCACAGTGGCGCTGAAGGTGATCGCGTCGGACGAGCAGGTCGACAAGCTCCAGCACGAGATCGAAGAGAAAGCCGTTCTGACGATTGCCCGACGCCAGCCGATGGCGATCGATCTGCGCGAAGTGGTTGGCGCGCTGCGCGTGGCCAATGAAATCGAGCGGATCGGCGATCTCGCCAAGAATATCAGCAAGCGCGTGCTGGATCTCAACGGCGAATATCCGTCGCTGAAGCTGATCCGCGGTGTCGAGCATATGGGCACCCTGGTTCTGACCCAGCTCAAGCGGGTTCTGGATGCTTACGCCACACGCAATATCGATGATGCGATGGACGTGTGGAAGCGCGACGAGGAAATCGACGCGATGTGCGTGTCGCTGTTCCGCGAATTGCTGACCTATATGATGGAAGATCCGCGCAACATCACCTTCTGCATCCATCTGTTGTTCTCGGCGAAGAATATCGAGCGCATGGGCGACCATGCGACCAATATCGCCGAGACCGTGCATTACATGTTGAAGGGCGAGCCGCTGACGCTCGAACGCCCGAAGGCTGACACCACCAGCTTCACACCCGCTGCGATAGGCTGAACGAGACGCCGATGATGAATGGACCGAATGCGCGCATCCTGATCGTCGAAGACGAGGAACCGCTTTCTCTCCTGTTACGCTACAATCTCGAAACCGAAGGTTACGAGGTTGAAACGGTGGCCCGCGGCGACGACGCCGATACCCGGTTGCGGGAAGGCACGCCCGATCTGGTCGTCCTCGACTGGATGCTGCCGGGTCTTTCCGGGATTGAGCTGTGCCGCCGGTTGCGGACACGGCCGGAAACCAAGTCCCTGCCGATCATCATGCTGACGGCCCGTGGCGAGGAAAGCGAGCGCGTGCGTGGTCTGTCCACGGGCGCGGACGATTACGTCACCAAGCCGTTTTCAGTGCCGGAGCTGGTGGCGCGTATACGCGCTTTGCTGCGCCGGTCACGGCCGGAGCGGCTGGCCGATATCCTGACGCTCGGCGAGATCGAGCTTGATCGCGTCAAGAAGCGCGTGTCGCGCGGCGGGCGCGATGTGGATCTCGGCCCGACCGAGTTTCGTCTGCTGGAATTTCTGATGGAGCGGCCAGGCCGCGTGTTTACCCGCGAGCAATTGCTCGACGGCGTGTGGGGCAGCGAAGTCTATATCGACGAGCGTACGGTCGACGTGCATGTCGGCCGGCTGCGCAAGGCGCTCAATCGCGGCCGCGATGGCGACCCGATCCGCACCGTGCGCGGTTCTGGCTATTCGATCGACGATCGTTTCGGCAAAGCGAGCTGAGAAAACAAAGTTCGCGCCTCACGCTGAGGATTGGCATTTCTCGCGCTGACTATCGATTAAGAAAGAAACGCCCCGGATTTCGGTCCGGGGCGTTTTCTTTTGTCTGTATGGCCTTGGCGATGATTTAGCGGCTTGCCGGCCGCTTGTCGCGCCGCGCTGCCGGCGGCTGATAGGCAATGCGCGAGTGATAGGCGCAATAGGGCAGGCCGGTGAGCGCGTGACCGCCGCAGAAATAGAAATCCTGGGTCGCGGGATCGCCAATCGGCCAACGGCAGGTCTGCTCGTTGAGTTCGAGCAGGGTGCGGCGCTGGCCCATCGGAATGACATTCTCGACAGGAGCTTGTTCGGGTTCGACTTCGTAGTCATAGGCGTAGGCATGCGCGAGGGCGGTGTTGCCTCTCACCACGGGTCTTGCCACCCTCAGCATATGGGTCGCGCGGGGCTTGCGGGGCCGCGGGGCCGCCGTTGAGGGCGCTTTGGTGCGTCCGGACAGGCCGAGGCGATGGACCTTGCCGATGACCGCGTTACGGGTGATTCCGCCAAGTTCCGCCGCGATCTGGCTGGCCGACAGGCCATCCGACCAGAGCTTTTTGAGTTGCTCGACCCGTTCGTCCGTCCACGTCATTGAGCCTCTCCTGTCCGCGTGGTGTGATTCGCGGAATCCGAATCCCTCATCGGGCAGCGCAAAGCCACCGACGCTACGCACACCACTGGTAGATTAAAGTTTAGGTCCGCCGCACGAGATGTCGTATCCGACAGATGGGACACTACAAGAGCTGCTGACTCGCCCGCAAGAGTCCGCGAAGACACATCCCCATAAAGGTGTTCATTTCCGTACGTTATTCAACGAAATGCAGCATCGCATTACCGCTCGCGCGTGTTGACAGGCGGGGGAGCACACCTAGAATGTGCATAAGTGCCGCCCGCCGAGGCGGCATATTTCGTTTTTGTTCTGCGTCTTGTGACGCAAAATCTGCCGGATCACTGCCGTGCTCTCACATCTTTTGCCGACCTATGCCCGGGCCGAACTCGCTTTTGAGCGGGGTGAAGGAGTGTGGCTCACCGCCACCACGGGAGAGCGCTATCTCGATTTCATGTCTGGCGTTGCCGTCAATGTGCTGGGCCATGCGCATCCCGTTCTGGTCGAGGCACTGACGGACCAGGCGCACAAGCTCTGGCATATCTCGAACCTGTACCAGATGCCGGAGGCCGAGAAGCTGGCCAAGCGCCTGTGCGCCGCGAGCTTTGCCGATGTCGTGTTCTTTGCCAATTCCGGCGCCGAAGCGATGGAAGCGGCAATCAAGACCGCGCGCAAATATCATGCGGCAAACGGCCAGCCCGAGCGCGTGGGCATCATCACGTTTGAAGGCGCCTTCCACGGCCGCACGCTGGCGACGCTCGCGGCCGGCGGTCAGAAGAAATATCTCGAAGGATTTGGCCCCGTGGCGGGTGGTTTCGATCAGGTCCCGTTTGGCGACATCGAAGTGGTGAAGAAGGCGATCACCCCGGAAACCGCGGCGATCATCATGGAGCCTGTGCAGGGCGAAGGCGGCGTGCGCGTTGTGCCGGTCGAATTCATGCGGGCGATGCGCGAATTGTGCGATCAGCACGGCCTGATGCTCGTGTTCGACGAAGTACAGACCGGCCTTGGCCGCACCGGTGAACTGTTCGGCTATCAGCGCAGCGGCATTTCCCCGGACATCATGGCGCTCGCCAAGGCGTTGGGCGGCGGTTTCCCGATCGGTGCCTGCCTTGCCACAGCGGAAGCGGCAAAGGGCATGACGGTCGGCACGCATGGCTCGACATTTGGCGGCAATCCGCTGGCGACGCGCGTCGGCAATGCCGTGCTGGATGTCGTGCTGGCGCCCGGCTTCCTCGATCATTCCAAGAAGATGGCGCTGCTGCTGAAGCAGCGGCTGGCGGAATTGAAGGATCGTCATCCGGCGGTCATTTCCGAAGTGCGCGGCGAGGGCCTGCTGATCGGCCTGCGCAGCGTTGTGCCGAACGGCGATCTCGTCGCCGCCTGCCGGGCCGAGAAGTTGCTGACGGTCGCGGCCGGCGACAACGTTGTGCGTTTGCTGCCGCCGCTGATCATCACCGAAGAAGACATTGCCGAAGCGATCGGCATGATCGATCGTGCCTGTACGCGCCTTGCTGCCAATCAGGCTCCGGCCAACAAGGTTGCCTCGTGATGACCAAGCGGAAACTGCGCCATTTCATCGATCTGATTGATGTCTCGTCGGCCGACCTGCGCGAGATCATCACCTCTGCGCGGGCGATGAAGAAGTCGAAGGGTGGCACGCGCGCCAAGCGTCCGCTTGCTGGTCAGACGCTGGCGATGATTTTCGACAAGCCGTCGACCCGCACGCGCATCTCGTTCGAAGTGGCCATGCGTCAGCTCGGCGGTGACGTCGTGATGCTGACCGGCCAGGAAATGCAACTCGGCCGCGGTGAATCCATCCCTGATACCGCGCGGGTGATGTCGCGCTTTGTCGACGCTGTGATGATCCGCACGCTCGAACACGATCTCATCACCGAGATGGCGGAATATGCCACCGTGCCGGTCATCAACGGTCTGACAAAGCGGTCGCATCCCTGCCAGGTGATGGCCGATGTCATGACCTTCGAGGAGCATCTCGGGCCGATCAAGAAGAAGACCGTGGCCTGGACCGGCGATGCCAACAACGTGCTGACGTCGTGGATGCATGCCGCCGAGCGGTTCGATTTCCGTCTGAATGTCGCGACCCCTCCGGAATTGGCGCCGCAGAAATGGCTGCTGGACTGGGTCGAGAGTTCCGGCGCATCCATTCAGGTTGGAACCGATCCGGAAGAGGCCGTCAGCGGGGCCGATTGCGTCGTCACCGATACCTGGGTGTCGATGGGCGACGAGGCGACAAAAGCCAACCGGCACAACCTCTTAAAACCCTATCAGGTCAATACGCGGCTGATGGCCAAGGCCCATCCCGATGCCATTTTCATGCATTGCCTTCCGGCGCATCGCGGCGAGGAAGTGACCGATGAGGTGATGGACGGTCCGCAATCGGTGGTGTTCGATGAGGCCGAGAACCGCTTGCATGCGCAGAAGGGCATTCTTACTTGGTGCCTTAACGCCACCATTCGGTAAATTCCGCGACGATTTTGGACCAGCCGGCCCAAAGTCGTCGTGATCGTTTTTGACATATTCCGAGCCCGGCGGCGTTTGCACGTCTCTGTCCCGCTGAAGCGAACGGCTTGCGCAGCGGATATCTGTTTTTCAACTTCCGGCGCGACGCTCCATGAATATCGAAATCCCGACCCGTACGCCTTCGCCCCAATCCGTCGATGACACTATCCTGCCCTTCGAAGTGGCGGCGCTGGATCTGCGCGGCCGTGTCGTCCGGCTTGGACCGGCCGTTGATGAAATCTTGGCCCGGCACGATTATCCGTTGCCAGTATCAAAGCTGCTGGGCGAAGCGATCGCGCTTGCCGCCTTGTTCGGCTCGTCGTTGAAATTCGATGGCCGTTTCATCATGCAGACGCAGAGCGACGGCCCTGTTCGCATGCTGGTGGTCGATTATGCGACCGGCGGCCGCGTCCGCGCCTGTGCGCGGTTCGATCGCGCGCGCGTCGATGCGGCCATCAAGGATGGCAAGGATTCGCCGGGTGAATTGCTTGGTCATGGTCACCTTGCGATGACCATCGATCAGGGCGCCGATATGAATCGCTATCAGGGCGTAGTTGCGCTCGACGGCGGCGGCCTTGAAAGCGCCGCGCATGAATATTTCCTCCGTTCGGAGCAGATCCCAACGCGTGTGCGGCTTGCTGTTGCGGAAGAGTTTCGTTCCGGCAATAACGGCGCGACACATCGTTGGCGCGCAGGCGGCATCATGCTGCAATTCCTGCCAAAGTCCGAGGATCGGATGCGCGTGCCCGATCTCGATCCGGGCGATGTGCCAGAGGGCGCAGAAATCGACGCAGCGCCCGAGGACGACGCCTGGGTGGAAGGCAAGGCGCTGGTTGAGACCGTCGAGGATATCGAATTGATCGATCCCGATCTGTCGACTGAGCGATTGGTCTATCGCCTGTTCCACGAACGCGGCGTGCGCGTTTTCGATAATGCCAATGTGGAAGCGCAATGCTCCTGCTCGCGCGAGAGTGTCGAAGCGATGCTCAAAAGCTTCTCGCAGGACGATCGCGACCATATGGTCGAGGATGGCAAGATCGCTGTGACGTGCGAATTCTGCAATCGCACCTATGACTTCGCGCCGGACGAGATCGGCGCGAATGAGGGCGACGGGAAGAACTAGTCTCACCGTCATGGCCGGGCTCGCCCCGGCCACCCACGTCTTAGAAATAGTGAAGAAAGACGTGGATGCACGGCCCAAGGCTTGTGCTCGGGCCGGGCGCGCAAGCGCGGACCCGTGTGCTGGGCATGACGACCTGCAGGTCAGCGCGACGCACGTTGTCTCAATGTCGCTCTTTGACGGCCTCGCCCAGCCACGGGACGACATTGACGGCGGCGGTCAATGCCGCATCGTTAGTAGGGTAGGCGATGTCTGAATAATGTTGCACAGGCGTCCACTCTCCCGCGTCCTCGACGTCCCGGCGAAACTCTTCGAATCCGAAGGTGCCGTCAGGCCGTTGGAACAGATCGACACACCGGTCATGGTCGCTGTTTTCGATGCTGCGAAAGACAAGCCATGATTTATCGATGTGCCCGGGCATAGCTTCGCTCTTGGCTTTCGATGCGGCCAACCTCTACCGCGCTTGCCTCATCCCGGAGCGATGACCCGCCCTCTCAATTGATCGTACGTGACGCGTGGGCGCAGTCGAGCGAGAAGGCGGGGATCTCGATGTCGAAATGCTCGCCGCTGCTGGTCACCATGCCGTAGTGGCCGACCATGAAGCCTGACGGTGTCTGCAGTGGAACGCCGCTCGTATATTCGAAGCTCTCGCCCGGCTCGATCACCGGCTCCTCGCCGACGACACCTGGGCCGCGGACTTCCTGGACGCGACCCTGCCCATCGGTGATGTGCCAATAGCGCGTCTTGAGTTGTACGGTTTCGCCACCGTTATTGGAGATCTCGATCGTGTAGGCCCAAAAAAACTGCCCCTTGTCCGGCGCTGAGCGGTCGGACAGGAAACGGGGCGAGACCGTGACCTCGATATTGCGTGTGACGGCGCGGTACATGGCCTGCGGTCCGATACTCTATTGCACCTTAAATATTGGATTGAACCTTAAATCGGGCAAAGATTTTCTACAAATACCAGTCTCGACGTGGCTTGCAACCGGCGATGGGCTCGGCAATTGTCCAGCCATTGATCCGGACTCTTGGAACAGCGCACCTGATGGCCCCAGCGATCCCGACCGACCGCGACTTGCGGCTCGACCTGTTTCGCGGGCTTGCGTTGTGGCTGATCTATCTCGACCATATTCCATCGAATATTGTCGCCTGGATCACGATCCGCAATTACGGATTCAGCGACGCGACCGAAATCTTTATTTTCATTTCAGGCTTCACAGCGGCTTTCGTTTATGGCCGTGCCATGCGCGATTATGGCTTCGTGGTCTCGAGCGCGCGCATCCTGAAACGCGGATGGCAGATCTATGTCGCGCATATCTTTCTGTTCGTGATCTATATGGGCCAGATTGCCTATGTGGCGCGTGGCTTTCAGAACCCGCTCTACGCGGAAGAAATGAATATCCTCGAATTTCTGCAGCAGCCCGACATCATTCTGGTGCAGGCGCTGATGCTGAAATTCAAGCCCGTCAACATGGACGTGTTGCCGCTATACATCGTGTTGATGGTGACATTTCCGCCGGTGCTGTGGCTGCTACTGCGCAACAGCACATTAGCCCTGGCTTTATCGGTGCTGCTGTACATCCTGACCTGGGAATTCGGCTGGAACCTGCCGGCCTATCCAGGCGGTGGCTGGATCTTCAATCCATTCGCCTGGCAGCTTTTGTTCGTTTTCGGGGCCTGGTGCGCGCTGGGCGGGGCGGACCGGTTGCATGATTTCCTGCGCTCGCGCATCACGCTGGCGGTCGCCGCGGTCTATCTGCTGTTCGCCTTCTGCATCACGCTGACCTGGCACATTCCCTGGCTGGCGCCCTATGTGCCGCGCTGGCTCGCGGAACTGATCTATCCGATCGACAAGACCAATCTGGATGTGCTGCGTTTTGCGCATTTCCTCGCTTTGGCCACCGTGACCATCTATTTCGTGCCGCGGGACTGGGCACCGCTGAAATCCCGCTGGTTGCGACCGGCTATCCTGTGCGGGCAGCATTCGCTCGAAATTTTCTGTTTGGGCGTATTTTTGGCCTTCGCGGCATATTTCGTGAAGGTGGAGGTCTCGCCGGGCATCCCGATGCAGATCGCTGTCAGTGTATTAGGCATTTTAATAATGATTGCCGTGGCCTGGATGCTATCGTGGTACAAGGGTGCCACGGGTCGAAAAGCCGTCTCGCGGACCGGGCATTCTCCGGACGCGGACCTCGCAGGAGGCGAGGGATGAGAGCAGTTGTTTTGGGGCTTTTGGGACTGATCGTCACGGCTGTTCCCGGCCGTGCGCAGGACCCGATTCAGCCGCCCGAACACAATCCCTGTGAGGTTCCGGGTTACATCTTGTTCGGTGATGCCAAGCTTGAGCACGTCAAAAAGTCCATCGAGCAGCACAAGAAGCTCACAATTCTGGTGATAGGATCAGGCTCCTCGGTGCTGCCGGGGACAGACGGGGCAAACAAATCTTATCCCGGTCGACTGGAAGATGTGCTGCGCAATCGCTTCCCGGATGTCGCGATCAAGGTGATTGCCGTTGCGAAATCGCGGCTGACTGCCGCAGACATGACGCAAGGCCTGGAAAAAATTCTGACTGAGCAGAAGCCCGATCTCGTGATCTGGCAAACCGGCACCGTCGACGCGATGCGCGGTGTCGATCCTGAAAGTTTCCGGACCTCGCTCGATGAAGGGATCGATCACATCGCGGAAAGCGGCGCCGATGTGATCCTGATGAACATGCAATATTCTCCACGCACGGAAACCATGATCGCGCTTGGCAATTATGCTGACATCATGCGTGTCGTATCGCGCGATCGCGAAGTGCCGCTGTTCGATCGCCGCGAAATTATGCGCTATTGGAACGACAACGGAAATTTTGATCTCAATCTTGCAACCAAGGACGTCGCCACCGCGTATCAGGTGCACGATTGCCTTGGCCGGGCAATGGCGTCGCTTGTGGTTGAAGCCGCCAACCTCGACGGTATCAAAACGAGGCCGACGCAATGATGGTATTTCTTCGCTCCCCTTTTCGTCTGTCGAAAGGGGTAATCGCTGCGGCGTGCGCTGCAGCGATCGCCGGTGTCGCGCAGGCGGAAGACATTAAACCGCGGGCTGTGCAGTCTGTTGCACAAGTTGCACCCGCACCGGTCTGCGCAGCGCCGGACGACATGACGCGGCTGATGAATCCGCTGGCGCGCACGGGCAAGCGCCTTGCGGCCGGTGAGCCCGTAAAGATCATTGCTGTTGGCTCGTCGTCAACTGCCGGTGCTTTTGCAAGCTCGCCCGACAAATCCTATCCGAGCCGTCTTGCCGTAGAATTGAAAGAGCGCTTTCCGGGCCAGTCGATCACGGTGATCAATCGCGGCGTGAATGGCGAGGATGCGCCGGACAATCTCGCCCGCCTTGATACTGACGTGCTCGCGGAGAAGCCGGATCTGATCCTGTGGCAGGTCGGCACCAACGACGTGCTGCGCGATCAATCGATGGGCGCGACCAATGCGCGGCTGCTCGAAGGGCTAAAGCGCATGAAAGCGTCGGGCGCGGACGTGATCCTGATCGATCCGCAATTCGCGCCAATGATGGTGACGAAGAAGGATACCGACGCCGTGGTACATCTGCTCGCGAGCACGGCGAAGGCACAGAATGTCGATCTGTTCCAGCGCTTCGCCGTCATGCGCCACTGGCGGAATGTGGTCCGTCTGCCGTTCTCGGCCTTCATCTCGCCGGACGATCTGCATATGAACGACTGGAGCTATGGCTGTCTCGCCAAGCTGCTGGGCCGCGCGATCGCCGAAGCGGCCACCCGGACGACCCTGACGGCCACCGCCGTCAAGCACTGAACCCGGCGCAAAATGGCCGCAAATCGCGTGAAAGGCCGGGATAATTGCGCGCCCGCACCGGGGTATGGCTTCCCGCGGCTAGTCTCATCCTCTAAGCGTGAGGCGTCATGGCCGGGCATGTCCCGGCCATCCACGTCTTTGTTCTCGAGCGGGGAAAGACGTGGATGCCCGGCACAGGGCCGGGCATGACGAGTTTGGAGCACGCGACTTGGCATCCCTATTCGCGAGTGCCGATAACGGCATCCTGACCGACCGCATGATCGCGGAAATGACGCTGGCCGGGCATATCCTGCCATCGGCGCCATACGCTGACGACCAGGTGCAACCGGCGAGCCTCGATTTGCGGCTCGGGCCGATCGCCTATCGCGTGCGGGCGAGCTTCCTGCCGGGGCCGGGTGCGACCGTCGCGCAGCGGATCAAGGATCTGCAACTGCACATCATCACGCTGAATGACGGCGCGGTCCTGGAGACCGGCTGTGTCTATATCGTGCCGCTGATGGAAAGTCTGTCGCTGCCATCGGATATTTCGGCGACCGCCAATCCGAAAAGCTCGACCGGCCGTATCGACGTGTTCACGCGTGTGATTGCCGATCGTTCGCGCGGCTTCGATCAGGTCGCTCCGGGCTATCAGGGGCCGCTCTATGCGGAAATTTCGCCGCGCACTTTTCCGGTGCTGGTGCGGCAGGGCTCGCGGCTATCGCAGATCCGTTTCCGTCGCGGCGACACGGCGCTGGATGCCGCGCAATTGCGCTCGCTGCATGCGAACGAACGCCTCGTGGACGCAGACGACGCAGACCTCACCGATGGCATTGCTGTCGGTGTCGATCTGTCGGGCGAATTCGCCGGCGGTTTGATCGGCTACCGCGCCAAGCGTCACACCGGGCTGATCGATGTCGATTTCCGGGGCGGCTACGCCATCGCCGATTTCTGGGAGCCGATGACCGCGCGCTCAGATCGCAGCCTCGTGCTCGATCCGAACGAGTTCTACATCCTCGCCTCGAAAGAAGCGGTGCAGGTGCCGCCGGATTACGCCGCCGAGATGGTGCCGTTTGATCCGCTGGTCGGTGAATTCCGCGTCCACTATGCCGGCTTCTTCGATCCGGGCTTTGGCTATGCCGGGGCCGGCGGGCGTGGCTCGCGCGCGGTGCTGGAAGTGCGTTCGCGCGAAGTGCCGTTCATTCTCGAGCACGGCCAGATCGTCGGCCGTCTCGTCTACGAGAAGATGATGGCGCGACCGGAGACGCTCTACGGCCAGGGCATCGGTTCGAATTATCAGGCGCAGGGTCTGAAACTGTCGAAGCATTTCCGCA
>Ga0164243_10004400_pt1 | contig 22102 bp, 20 predicted proteins | sample OricompcompostOP_FD_108781 | JGI IMG/M metagenome (GOLD analysis project Ga0164243, IMG submission 108781) | Organic Plus compost microbial communities from Emeryville, California, USA - Original compost - Organic plus compost (OP) | ecosystem: Engineered > Solid waste > Mixed feedstock >...
CCGCTGCGCGACCGGTTCGGATTCACCGCGCAACTGGACTTCTACGGCCCGGCCGACCTGGAACACATCGTCCACCGCTCCGCCGGGCTGATCGGCGCGGACCTGGATCCCTCCGGCGCGGCTGAGATCGCCGGCCGGTCCCGGGGCACACCGCGGATCGCCAACCGGTTGTTGCGCCGGGTCCGCGACTACGCCCAGGTCCGGGCCGACGGCCGGATCACCGCCGGCGTCGCGCGCGCCGCGCTCGATCTGTACGAGGTGGACGCGCTCGGCCTTGACCGGCTGGACCGTTCGGTGCTGGAGTCGATCTGTACCCGGTTCGGCGGTGGGCCGGTCGGACTGGGCACGTTGGCGATCTCGGTGGGCGAGGAGGCCGAGACGGTGGAAGAAGTGGCCGAGCCGTTCCTGGTCAGACTGGGCTTCCTGATGCGGACACCTCGCGGCCGGGTGGCCACCGAAGCGGGCTGGCGGCACCTCGGGCTCACCCCGCGTCCGGGCCCCGGCTATCCGGCTCCGGCCAGGGGGAACGCCCGCGAACCGGACCTGTTCGCAGCCGGCGAGGAGGACACTTGACCGAAACGGAATACCGGCCTGCGCCGCCCGGCGAGGCTGGGTTTCGCCGAGTTCCTGGGTAGAGTACGGCGGTCGGGGCCCGGAGCGGCCTGCCGCTGACCAACGGCGCGTGGAGCGCCGATCGAAGAGGACGTGAAACTCAATGGGATCGTACGGATCGATCGTCTTGATCGTCGTGATGATCATCGCCTTCTACTTTCTGATCATGCGCCCGCAGCGCAAGCGTCAGCAGCAGCAGGCACAGATGATCAACGCCATCGGGCCGGGCGCCCGGGTGGTCACCACGACCGGTATCTACGCGACGGTGATCGCCGTCGGTGAGAAGCAGATCGTCCTGGAGACGGCTCCGGGCAACCGGGTGACGATGCTGAAGCAGGCCGTCGGCAGGGTGGTCGGCGAGGGCGAGGAGGACGCGTCGCTGGCCGGCTACCGCGCCGGCACCACCGCCGTCGCCCACGACGCGACCGGCGAGTCGGCGGGCGAGCCCGTCGCCGAGTACGGCCGGGACGAGGAACCCGGGGTGGCCAGTGGGATGGCCGGCGGCGCTCCGATCCAGGAGTACACCCCCGGCTCGGGACCGGACTTCACCCCGCCCGCGGACGAGGAAACCAAACCCGACCACGAGACTGCACCGTGGCCGCCGTACGGTACCTCGCAGGGTTCGGTGCTCGGGGAGTCGTCCCTCGGTGGCCGGGACGAGGAGCGGACCGATCCCGACCGGCACACCGACCAGAACACCGAGAAGGGGAACGACTCCGACCGCTGAGTCGTTCAGCTACCCGACTCCGACCCGAAGGACCGACTGACCGTGGCATCCAAGGTCGGCCACCCGCTGCGCACCCTGGTGGCCTGCTTCATCGTCATTGCCGTGCTCTACGGCGTGATGGCGGCGACCAAGAGTTGGGCTCCGAGACTCGGCCTCGACCTCAGCGGCGGAACCACCATCACGCTGACCGCGCGGAACGTCAGCGGTAAGGGCGGCGTCAGCGCCAGCAGCCTGGACCAGGCCAGGACGATCATCCAGCAGCGGGTCGACGGCCTGGGTGTGGGGGAGAGTCAGGTCACCACGGCCGGCGGCAACCAGATCATCGTCAGCGCGCCGAACGTGCAGCGCGACGAATTGATCCAGCAGGTCGGCCAGACCGCGGAACTTCGGTTCCGCGCGGTCTACGACGAGCAGCAGACCACCCCGACCTCCCAGCCGGGGGACAACTCCAAGGCCGGTTCCCCCAGCGATTCCGGCACCGGCTCGGCCGGCCCGTCGTCGAGCCCGACCCCGAGCGAATCCCCGAGCCCGAGCTCGACGGCGACCGCGAAGTCCAAGGGCAACGGACGCCCCGCTCCGGCCCTGCCGACCGAGCCGCCCGCACCGGCAGCGCCGTTCCCGGACGACAAGACCAAGGCCGTTCCGGCGGACCAGGCGATCAACTGGCAACCCACCGACGACGTCCGGAGCGCGTTCGCCAGCTTCACCTGCCCGCGGGACACCGACACCTACAAGGACGTTGCCGACAAGCCGCTGTTCGCCTGTGACGAGGCAGGGACCACCAAGTACCTGCTCGGCCCGACGGTCATCTCCGGCAACGAGCTGACCAGCGCCAACGCGGGCCTCGGCCAGAACAACTCGCTGGGCTGGGAGGTCAACCTCGGGCTGAACGGCAAGGGTGCCAGCCAGTTCCAGAACGTCACCGGCGTGCTGGCCACCCGGCAGAGCCCACAGAACCAGTTCGCCATCGTGTTGGACGGCTCGGTCGTCTCGGCGCCGTACGTCGACAAGGCCATCCCGGGCGGCCAGGCCACCATCAGCGGCGGCGACATGAACCAGGAGCGGGCACAGAACCTGGCCAATGTGCTGCGCTACGGCCAGCTGCCGCTGGCCTTCGAGATCTCCAGCGTCGACACCGTCTCACCGACGCTCGGCGGCGAGCAGCTGCAGGCCGGTCTGATCGCCGGCGCGGTCGGCATGGCCCTGGTGCTGCTCTTCTGTTTTCTGTACTACCGCGGCCTCGGGCTGGTGGTGATCGCCTCGCTGGCCGTCGCCTTCGGCACCACCTACGCGGCCATGGTGCTGCTCGGTGCCGCCGTCGGATTCGCGCTCAGTCTTGCCGGCATCGCCGGCGCCATCGTGGCCATCGGCGTGACCGCGGACAGTTTCGTCATCTACTTCGCCCGAATACGAGACGAGGTGGGCGAGGGCCGCACCATCCGTACGGCCGTGGAGACCGGCTGGCGGCGCGCCCGGCAGACCATCCTGGTGGCCGATGCAGTGTCCTTCCTGTCCGCGCTGATCCTGTTCATCGTGGCGATCGGCTCGGTGCGCGGCTTCGCCTTCACCCTCGGCCTGACCACGATCATCGACGTCATCGTGGTCTTCCTGTTCACCAAACCGCTGGTCACCCTGCTGGCCCGGACCAAGTTCTTCGGCGGCGGACACAAGCTGTCCGGTCTCGACGCCCGCCATCTCGGAGTCCAGGCGCTGCCCGGCAACCGGCGCCGGGTGAGGACCGCGTCGGCGACCGCGGGCCGCGGAACCGGAGGTGAGGCCTGATGTCCCGGCTCGGCAATCTCGGCCACCGGCTCTACACCGGTGAAGTGTCCTTCGACTTCGTCGGCCAATGGCGTCGGTGGTTCATCGTCTCCGGCATCGCGATTCTCATCGTCGTCGCCGGGTTCGCCCTGCGCGGACTCAACCTCGGCATCGAGTTCACCGGTGGTGCCGAATTCCAGATTCCGGCCAGCACCGACCAGGCCACCATCCAGAAGGTCGAGGACGCGCTGTCCGCCAGCGGCGTTCCGCATGCAGCGGACGCCGAGGTCACCCGGGTGGGCAACAGCACCATCCGGGTGGAGACCGCGACGCTGAACACCGCCAGCGAGGTGCCGCAGGTCAAGGAGGCGCTGGCCGAGGCAACCGGGGCATCGGTCGACCAGATCAACTACAACCTGATCGGCGCATCCTGGGGCAGTCAGATCACCGAACGCGGCATCGTCGCCCTGGTTGTCTTCCTGGTGGTGGTCAGCCTGGTGCTGTGGGCGTACATGCGCAACGCCAAGATGTCGGCGGCCGCGCTGATCGCCCTGTTGCACGACCTGGTGATCACCATCGGCGTGTACGCCGTGGTCGGTTTCAGTTTCACTCCCGAGTCGTTGATCGGGATGCTGACCATCCTCGGCTATTCGCTGTACGACACCGTGGTCGTCTTCGACAAGGTGCGGGAGAACACCCGCAACCTGACCGGAAGCGCGACGCGGACCTACAGCGAGGCGGCCAACCTGGCGGTCAACCAGACACTGGTCCGGTCGATCAACACCACTGTCATCGGTGTTCTGCCGGTGGCGGCCCTGCTGTTCGCCGGCGGTGTGGTGCTGCACACCGGCCCGCTGAAGGACCTGGCCCTGGCTTTGTTCGTCGGCATGATCTCTGGGGCGTACTCCTCGATCTTCATCGCCACACCGCTGCTGGCGCTGTGGAAGGAACGCGAACCGGACATGGTCCGGCAGGCCAAGCGGGTCGCCAACCGGCGCGCCCGGGAGGTGGCCCGGGCAGCGGGCGAGGAACCGCCGTCGCGTACCCGGCGGCGTACCGCAGCGGCGGCCGGACGTGCCGGGCCGGCCACGCCGGGCGTGAAATCGGGGACTCTCACTGCGGATGAGACCCGGGACACCGCGGACGACACTGCCGAGGGCACCGACGAGGACAAGCTGACCGACCAGGATGCACCCGGCGACCGGGCGCCCAGCCGGGGCCGGATCACCCTGGCGGTGCGGGAATCGGGGACCGGTGCTGGCGCCGCCGCCGACGCACGGCGTGAGAGACTTTCGGATCGTGCGGCCGGCAGGCCACAGCCCCAACGCAAGCCCCGCAGTGAACGGAAGAAGTAGATGACCAATCAGACCTGGGTCGACCTGATCCGCGACATTCCGGATTTCCCCGAGCCGGGCGTGGTGTTCAAGGACATCACGCCGCTGATCGGGTCGCCGGGAGGCTTCTCCGCGGTGATCAACGAGCTGGCGACCAAGGTCCCCAGCGACATCGACGTGGTCGTCGGCATGGAGGCCCGCGGCTTCATCTTCGGCGCGCCGGTCGCGCTGTCCCTGGGCACCGGCTTCGTCCCGGTCCGCAAACCGGGCAAGCTGCCCGGTGAGGTGATCACCACCGAGTACGAACTGGAGTACGGCACCAACTCCCTCAGCGTTCATCGCGATGCCATTCCCGACGGTTCCCGGGTGCTCATCGTCGACGACATCCTGGCGACCGGCGGGACTGTGGCCGCCACCGCCAAGTTGATCAAGGAACTCGGGGCCGATCTGGTCGCGGTCGCCGTGGTGATGGAACTCGACTTCCTCAACGGACGCAAATATCTCAGCGAGCAGGGGATCGACGAGGTCATCGCATTGACCAACGTCGAAGGCTAGCGATACGGCCCGACGCCGGTGTTCGAGAGCTACCGTCAGGAGAAGACGGAACGGTCGGCCGACAGACGGTCGCGGCGCGGGTGGATCAGCGAGACGCTGGTCAACCTGCCCACCCATCAGGCCTCGCCCGGACGTCAGCTGGCCACCCGGGGACTGGTGGCGGTCGGTCTGCTGGCACTGATCGTCGCCATCGTCTACATCGACCGGGGCGCCTACACCGACAGCTACGACGGGTCGGTGTCGTTCATCGACGCGATCTACTACGCAACCGTCACGATCACCACCACCGGGTACGGCGACATCACCCCGGTCCTGCCGCATGCCAGGATCATCAACGCCATCCTGGTGACACCGCTGCGGATCGCCTTCCTGGTGTTGTTGGTCGGCACCACCCTCGAGGTGCTTGCCACTCAGGGTCGGCGGATCTTCCTTGACGCCCGCTGGAGGAAACGGATGCGCAACCATGCCGTCGTCGTCGGCTTCGGAACCAAGGGCCGCAGCGCGGTCCAGACCCTGACCGACACCAAGTACACCCCGGACCGGGTGGTGATCATCGACGCCCGGCCAGGTGTGATCGCCGAGGCAAATCTGCAGGGTTTCGCCGGCATCGCCGGCGACGGCACCCGCCGGGAGATCCTGCGGCGCGCCGAGATCAGCAAGGCCCACGATGTGATCATCACCCTGGACCGGGACGACTCGGCGATCCTGGTGACGCTCACCGTCCGGCAGCTCAATCCCAGCGCCCATATCGTCGTCGCGGTCCGGGAACAGGACAACGCCTCGCTGCTGCGGCAGTCCGGCGCCAACGCGGTCATCACCTCCTCCGAGGCAGTCGGGCGGGTGGTCGGACTGAGCACGATCAGCCCCAATCTGGGCAGCATCATCGAGGATCTGCTGACCGCCGACCAGGGCCTGGAGATCGCCGAACGGCAGGTTTCGGCCCAGGAGGTCGGGCACAGCCCGGCCGACATCCGGGAGGAGCGGGTGCTCGGCGTGGTCCGGAACAAGACGCTGCGACGATTCAGCGACCCAACCGTCGAGAAACTGGAGACCGGTGACCAGCTGGTGGTCGTCCGGCACGTGCCGAAGACGCCGGGGGAGCGCAAGACCGGTTGACCGGCGCCCCGACGATCTGCCGGCGCCTGCCCGCCGAACCCCGAATTTCTGCCGGGAATTAGACTTGCCACGGTCGTCGTTCTTCCTCGACAACGGGAGTCCATATCGGCAGACGTTCACCAGGTATCGAGCAGGCTGAGAGGGTCGCATTGAACGAACCTGCACCCGCCATCGGTTCCGACCTCACGCCCGAGCAGAACGGGGCGGATCGGACGATCGGGCGGCCGGCTGACGACAGCCGGACGCGGGAACGTCGCGCCCCGTCGACACCGCCGACCCCGGTGCGCGCAACCACCGGCCCCGAACAGCCGCGGGTGCGGATGCGCCAGCGGATCGCCCGGTTCGGCAACAGCAAGCCACAGACCCCGGTGCTCGAGGCACTGTTCCGGACCGTACGCGCCAACCACCCGAAGGCCGACACGGCATTGCTGGAACGGGCCTACCGTACGGCCGAGCGGCTGCATGCCGGGCAGCTGCGCAAGAGCGGCGACCCGTACATCACCCACCCGCTGGCCGTCACCCAGATCCTGGCTGAACTCGGTATGACCGAGCCGACCCTGGTCGCGGCACTGCTGCACGACACGGTGGAGGACACGCCGTACACGCTGGCCGAGCTGAGCCGGGACTTCGGCGAGGAGGTCGCGCTGCTGGTCGACGGCGTGACCAAACTGGACCGGGTCAAATACGGCGAGACCGCCGAGTCCGAGACCATCCGCAAGATGATCGTCGCGATGAGCCGCGACATCCGGGTGCTGGTGATCAAGCTCGCCGACCGGCTGCACAACATGCGGACGCTGCATCATCTGCGGCCGGACAAGCAGAGCCGCAAGGCCACCGAGACTCTGGAGATCTACGCCCCGCTGGCGCACCGGCTGGGCATGAACCGGATCAAGTGGGAACTGGAGGACCTGGCGTTCTCCACCCTGCATCCCAAGGTCTACGACGAGATCGTCCGGTTGGTCGCCGAGGCGGCGCCGAAACGGGACGAGTTCCTGGCACGGGTGATCGACGAGGTCACCGGCGACCTGCGGGCGGCAAAGATCAAGGCGACCGTGACCGGCCGGCCGAAGCACTACTACTCGATCTACCAGAAGATGGTGGTCCGCGGTCGGGACTTCTCCGAGATCTACGACCTGGTCGGTCTGCGCATCCTGGTGGAGACGCCCCGCGACTGTTATGCGGCGCTCGGCGTGATGCATGTCCGGTGGAATCCGCTGCCCGGGCGGTTCAAGGACTACATCGCGATGCCCAAGTTCAACCTGTACCAGTCGCTGCACACCACGGTGCTGGGACCGGGCGGCAAGCCGGTGGAGTTGCAGATCCGCACCGAGGAGATGCACCGCCGTGCCGAGTACGGCGTCGCCGCGCACTGGAAGTACAAACAGGACGCGAAGGGCGGAGTACCGGCACCGGCCAAGGGATCCCCGGACGACCTGGTCTGGGTCCGGCAGCTGCTGGACTGGCAGCGGGAGACCGCGGACCCCGGTGAGTTCCTGGACTCGCTGCGCTTCGAGATCAACTCCTCCGAGGTCTTCTGCTTCACCCCGAAGGGCGACGTGATCGCGTTGCCGTCGGGCGCCACGCCGGTCGACTTCGCCTACTCCATCCACACCGAGGTCGGCCACCGCTGTGTTGGCGCCCGGGTCAACGGACGGCTGGTGCCGCTGGAGTCGGTGCTGTCCAACGGCGACGTGGTCGAGGTGTTCACTTCCAAGGCCGAGGGTGCCGGCCCGAGCCGGGACTGGCTGGCCTTCGTCAAGAGCGCCCGGGCCCGGAACAAGATCAGGCACTACTTCACCCGGGAACGGCGTGAGGAGTCCATCGAGCAGGGCAAGGAGATCCTCGCCAAGCATCTGCGCAAGGCCGGGCTGCCATTGCAGCGGCTGCTCACCGTCGAACACCTGACCGCCGTCGCCAACCACTTCCGGCTGGCCGACGTCGACGCGCTGTATGCGGCGATCGGCGAGGGCAACGTCGGCGCTGCGGCCGCGGTCAACCGACTGATCAGCGTCGAGGGCGGCGAGGACGCCGCGGTCGACGAGACCAGCGAGGACCGGGTGGTCACCGGACGTCGCCGGAACAAGAGCGGCGGCAACGAGACCGGCATCGAGGTCGTCGGTGCGAGCGATCTGTGGGTCAAGCTGGCCAAGTGCTGTACCCCGGTCCCGGGGGATTCGATCATGGGCTTCGTCACCCGCGGTTCCGGGGTGTCGGTGCACCGCACCGACTGCGTGAACGCGGACAGCCTGAAGGCCCAACCCGAACGCCTGGTCGACGTCGTGTGGGCGCCGGGAGCCCAAAGCTCCTATTTGGTTGCGATCCAGGTCGAGGCCCTTGATCGGAACCGGCTGCTCTCCGACATCACCCGGGCGCTGTCCGACCAGCATGTCAACATCCTGTCAGCGGCGCTGAACACGTCGAAGAATCGGATCTGCAAGGCCAAGTTCACCTTCGAGACCGCGGACCCGACCCATCTTGATCATGTACTGCAGGTGGTCCGCGGCATCCCCGGCGTCTTTGACGCCTATCGCATCAACCAGTGATCGAACCCAGTGATCAACCAGCTGCCCGGCGGGATCACTCAGGCCGGAACTCGTCGGCTGCCTGCTGTGCCTGGGTGAGCCACTGCCGATAGGTCGAGGCGCTCTCCGACGCCTCCTGCGCGGCCCTGGTGTCACCCCGGGCAGCGGCCTTGGCGGCCCGCTCCTCGAGCTGGGCGATCTGTGCCTCAAGTTTGGCGGCGGTGTCCTCGGCCCGCGCCCGGGCCTCCGGATTGGTCCGCCGCCACCGCTCCTCCTCGGCGTTGCGGATCGCCGTCTCGACCGCCCGCAGGCGGTTGTCCATCGGCCGCATCGCCTCCCGCGGCACCTTGCCGATCTGGGACCAGCGGTCAAGGAAGTCCCGGAACGCCGCCTTGGCCGCACCGACGTCGGTCACCGGCAGCACCTTCTCGATCTCGTCGAGCAGTGCCTCCTTGGCGCGCTGGTTGTCCCGGAACTCCGAGTCCTGGGCCGACAGCGCCGCCTGCTTCGCGGAGAAGAACTGGTCCTGGATGCCGCGGAAGCGTTGCCAGAGGTCCTCCTCGACCTCGCGCGGCGCGGGGCCGGCCGCCTTCCAGCGCGTCATCAGGTTGCGGAACGCACCGGTGGTCGGTCCCCAGTCGGTGGAATCGACCAGCTGCTGGGCCTCGGCGATGATCTGCTCCTTGGCCTGCCGGGCTGCCTCGCGCCGCTCGGCCTGCTGGGCGAACTGGGCCTTGCGCCGGCGGGTGTAGGTGGTCCGGGCACTGGAGAACCGATGCCACAGCGCGTCGTCGGTGGCCCGGTCCAGCCGGGGCAGCTGCTTCCACTGGTCGAGCAGCGACCGGAACCGGTTCACCCCGCCGCGCCAGTCGTTGCTCTGCGCCAGGCGCTCGGCCTCGGCGACGAACCGTTCCTTGGCCGCCAACGTCTCCTGCTGCTGCCGGGCGCGTTCGGCCCGGCGTTCGGCGCGCTTCTGGTCAAGCAGCGGGTTGAGCGCGTCCAGCCGGGCGAGCAGGGAGTCCAGGTCGCCGACCGCGTTGGCCTCCCGTACGGTCCCGGTCACGGTGCGGATCGACGCCGCAGCATCGTCGGGGGACAGGTTCCCGCCGCGCACCCGGCGCTCCAACAGGGAAACCTCGAGTTCGAGCGCTGTGTACCGACGGACGAAGAACTCCAGCGCTTCCTCCGGACTGACGTCGGGGACCTGTCCCACGGCACGTTCGCCGTCCTTGGTCCGGACGTAGACCGTCCCGTCGCTGTCGACTCGCCCAAAGCTTGCCGGGCCATCAGACGGAGCGGGCGTCGCCGCAGCGGCCCCGTTTGCGTCTTCGCTCATGAGCCAATCCTGCCCGATACTCTGAACCGCGTGGTGCTTGCCTCCTTCGCTGCCGGTGCGTTGGCCGCGAATTGTTACGTGGTCGCTGCAGCCGGGGACGGCAGCTGTGTGGTCGTCGACCCGGGGATGGACGCGATGGACGGCCTGGAGCGGCTGCTCGGCGAGCACCGGTTGACCCCCTCGCTGGTGTTGCTGACCCACGGCCATTTCGACCACGTGGCCTCGGCGGCCATGGTCGCGGACCGGTATGACGCCGCGTGCTACGTCGGTGCGGCCGACCGCGCCTGGCTCAGCGACCCGTTGGCCGCATTGACCCCGGATTTCGCGCCGCTGGTCGCCGACTACCTGGCTCGGCACCGGTCCGGCGCACCGGCGGCAGAACCGCGAACCGTCCTCGAGCCCGAACCGGAGCCTGACGGCGTGACCCGGCTGCGCGCGGCCGGGCTGACCTTCGACCTGCTCCCGGCACCCGGGCACACGCCCGGCTCGACGCTGTTCCGGACCAGCTACCAGCAGGCCGGGATCGGGTACGAGCTGGTCTTCACCGGCGACGTACTGTTTGAACAGACCATCGGGCGTACCGATCTACCCGGTGGCGATCCGAGCGCCATGAACCGTACGCTCACCTCGACAGTGCTGTCGCTGGCCGATGACACGGTCGTGCTGCCCGGACACGGGCCGCAGACCACGATCGGCCGGGAGCGCACCACCAATCCCTTCCTGCAATCCCTGCGCCGGCTCGACTGACGCAGCCTCCGACGAGAGTGAGGCCAACAACCGTGGCTCGTCCCAAACCGCTGTCCGGCTTTCCCGAGTTCCTTCCCGAGGGGCGGATCGTGGAACAGCATGTGCTGGGCCGGCTGCAGCGGACCTTCGAGCTCCACGGTTTCGCCTCGATCGAGACCCGCGCGGTCGAACCGCTGGACCGGCTGGCGAAGGGCGGCGAGATCGACAAGGAGATCTACTCCGTCCGCCGGCTCAGCGCCGGTGACGATGCCGCCGACGACCTGGGTCTGCACTTCGACCTGACGGTCCCGTTCGCCCGGTACGTACTGGAGAACTCCGGCCACCTGCAGTTCCCGTTCCGCCGCTACCAGATCCAGAAGGTGTGGCGCGGCGAACGGCCGCAGGAGGGCCGCTACCGGGAATTCACCCAGGCCGACATCGACATCGTCGGCAACGGCGACCTCGCGGCCCACCACGACGTCGAGCTGCCGCTGGTCCTGTTGGAGGCGATGGAGGCGCTGCACCGCGACCTCGGCCTGCCGCCGGTGCTGATGCACGTCAACAACCGCAAGCTGGCCCAGGGCTTCTACACCGCGCTGGGCATCGAGGACCTCGCCGGTGTGCTGCGGACCGTCGACAAGTACGACAAGATCGGCCCCGACGCGGTCCGCGAGTCGTTGGTCACCGACATCGGGCTCGACGCCTCGCAGGCCGAGCTGTGCACCCGGCTCGCCCAGATCGCCACTCCCGATGCGTCGTTCGTCGACCAGGTCAAGCAGTTGGGCGTCTCCGGCGACCTGCTGGACGAAGGTGTGGGTGAACTGGCCGCCCTGGTGGAGGCCGCCGGTGCACAACAACCGGGCCGGCTGGTGGCCGACCTGAAGATCGCTCGCGGCCTGGACTACTACACGGGCAGCGTCTACGAGACGGAACTGGTCGGTTTCGGCTCGCTCGGGTCGATCGCCTCCGGTGGACGGTACGACTCGCTGGCCAGCGACGGCCGCACCAACTATCCGGGGGTCGGGATCAGCTTCGGCGTGACCCGCACCCTGGTTCCACTGCTCGGCAAGGGGCACCTGGGGGCCAGCCGGCCGGTGCCGACCTGCGTCCTGGTCGCCGTCGAGTCGGAGGAACGACGCGGGGCCGCGCTCGCGGTGGCCGGCAAACTGCGGAAACGCGGGATCCCGACCGAGGTCGCACCCAAGGCCGACAGGTTCGGCAAGCAGATCCGGTACGCCGACCGCCGGTCGATCCCGTACGTCTGGTTCACCTCAGCCGAGGCCGGCGCCGGCGGCGAGGTCAAGGACATCCGGACCGGCGAGCAGTTGCCGGCCGACCCGACGCGATGGCTGCCCGACGACGAGGATCTGCACCCCACCGTCCACGGCGTCTGGGATCCCGCCGGCTGACCCCATCCCGCCGAGGGGTCAGATAATCCCTCATTTTTGCGGCGTGTCGCGGTGTCCCGCGGCCGCTGAGGGCCCGCAAGCTGGCATCGTCATTTCATGACGGATACACGTTTGTAACGGAAAGTTGTTGCCACTGGGACAGCTGTTGCCTATGTTACGAACGCTGCGTCGAGCGGATCGGCGGTTCCCGGTCGCGATGCAGTAGCCGTACGACTCTGCGCCGCGAAGGAGACCGATGAAGCGCAAGATCCTCGCCGGGCTACTGGCCGCGATGGCACTCCCGCTGGCCCTTGTCGGCTGTGGCGGTGGCGGGAACGCCACCGGTACGGCCGCCGACACCACCAAACCACAGGCCGGGGGCGACCTGGTGATGGCCCGGGCGGACGAGCCCACCAGCCTGGTGCCGTGGGTGCCGACCGACAATGCCTCGATCTGGACCATCGAGGAGATCTACGACACGCTCCTGGTGCCGGCCCAGGACGGCAAGTCGGTCGAACCGTCGCTGGCTACGTCCTGGAAGCAGTCCGCGGACAAGCTGTCCTGGACCTTCACCCTGCGCAAGGGGGTGACCTTCAGCAACGGTCAGCCGCTGACCTCTGCCGACGTGAAGTTCTCGCTGGCCCAGGCCCGCAACAAGGACAACCCGTTCGCGTTCATCGACGCCGTGATCGCATCCGTGACCACGCCGGATGATCAGACCGTGGTGATCAAGACCAAGCAGCCGTGGTCACCGTTGCCGGCCGACATGGCGCTGTACGCGAACTCGATCGTGCCCAAGGACTTCGGCGGGATGACCGAGGACGCGTTCGCCAAGAAGCCGACCGGATCAGGGCCGTTCGCCTTCGATCACTGGACCAAGGGCCAGGAGCTCAAGCTGGTCAAGAATCCGAAGTATTGGCAGCCAGGCAAGCCGTACCTGGATTCGGTCACCTTCACCGTGGTCACCGACAGCAACACCCGGGCGACCCAGCTGCAGAGCGGCCAGGCGCAGATCAACGAGTTCCCGGCGTACTCCAGCATCCAGGGACTGCAGGGCAGGAGCGGCGTCCAGGTCGGCAAGTTCCCGTCCAGCCGGGTGGACTACCTGGTGATGAACAACGCCAAGAAGCCGTTCGACGACGTCAACGTCCGCAGGGCGATCGCGCAGTCGGTGGATCGCGGGTCGTTGATCAAGACCGTGTTGTTCGGCACCGGGGAAGCGGCGGGCTCCTACCTGACACCGGCGCTGTGGTCGCACGACGATTCGATCAAGCCACTGCCGTACGACCTGAACGCAGCCAAGGCCGACCTGGCGAAATCCTCGGTGCCGAACGGATTCAGCACGACGATGACGATCAACAGCGGCGATGCTGATGCGCTCACCGCGGCCCAACTGGTCCAGAACGCGTTGGGCAAGATCGGGATCAAGGTCCAGCTGAAGACGCTCGACCCGTCGGCGGTCTCGGCGGCCAAGCACTCCGGCGACTTCGAACTCGGCTTCACCTACTGCACCACCGACATCATCGATCCTGACGAGATCATCCGGTTCGGCGGCCTGTACAGCGGCGGCTCGCAAGCGCTCTACAGCCAGTACAAGAATCCGAAACTGGAGAAGCTCGCCGACCGGGCGGCGATGATCACCGATCAGAGCAAGCGGACCGCGATCTACCACCAGATCCAGCAGACGGTGAACGCCGACCAGCCGATCGTGCCGCTGTACTACTCGCCGGCGCTGTACTCCTATTCCGACGCGGTGCACGGCTTCAAGACGTTGCCCACCGGCAACTACAACCTGGTCGACGTCTGGCTGTCCAAGTGACACCGGGGCTGCGGGCGAGGGCGGCGTGGCGCGCTATCTGATCCGACGGCTGCTGCTGTTGCTGGTCGTGATCTTCGGAGTGATCACGATCGCGTTCTTCCTGATGCATCTCACTCCGGGCGACCCGGCACGTACCTTCCTGGGGGAGAAGGCGACGCCGCAGGCGGTCGCGGCGCTGCGGCACGAATGGGGTCTTGATCAAAGTCTCGGCAGCCAGTACGCGCGGTTCCTCGGTCAGACGCTGACCGGGCGGCTCGGAGACTCGGTCTACTTCCGTACGCCGATCGTCCAACTCCTCGCCGTACGTCTTCCGGTCACCCTGGCGCTGATGTTTCTCGGCGCGGTGGCCAGCGTGATCATCTCCTTGCCGCTGGCACTGCTCAGCGCGACCCGGCCCGGCCTGCCGGCACAGGCGGTCCGGCTGTTCAACGCCGTCGTGCAGGGCATGCCGGCGTTCTTCGTCGGCAGCATGCTGATCGTGCTCCTCGGCCTCCGGTTGCGGATCTTCCCGGCCGGCGGGTACGGGGACAATCCAGCGACCAAGTTCTACGCATTGATCCTGCCGGCCGTGACCATCGGACTGGCGATCGCGCCGTTGCTGATCAGAAGCCTGCGCGCCTCGATGGTCGAGGTGCTGTCCAGCGAGGTGATCGCGTTCGGCCGCGCCAAGGGACTCGGCGGCCGGCGGCTGCTGGTCGGCTACCTGCTGCGCAACAGCAGCATCTCCGGGATCAGCATCCTGGGCATCCAGGTCGGCGGGCTGGCCGGCGGTGCCCTGGTCGTCGAGCAGGTCTTCGCCCTGCCCGGCATGGGATCGATGCTGATGACCGGGATCCTGAACCGTGACTATCCCGTGGTCCAGGCCTGCACGCTGAGCTTCGCGATCATGGTCGTCATCGTCTATCTGATCACCGACCTGGTGTACGCGTTGCTCGATCCGAGAGTGAGGCTGTCGTGACCGAACCGGACCGGCTGGAGCCGGCGACCGCGATCGGGCCCGCGGCGAGCAGCACGATCGCCGAGGTCAGAGTGGCGCCGCTGCGATTCTGGGGACCGCGGTTCCTACGCTCCGGCGGCCTCGGGCTGTGGGTCGGCGGCGGGATCATGGCGATCATGGTCCTGGCGGCGGTCTTCGCGCCGCTGCTCACTTCCTACGACCCGGTCCAACCCGACCCGACCGCCGCGCTGCAATCCTTCTCGGCCGCCCATCCGCTGGGCACCGACAACCTCGGCCGGGACATCTGGGCCAGGCTCGTCTTCGGCGCCCGGTCGGACCTGTCGATCGCGACGATCGCTGTCCTGGTGCCGTTCGTGCTCGGGGTGGTGCTTGGCACGATCACCGGGTACGTCGGCGGCTGGCTGGATGCCGTCGTGATGCGGATCGCCGACATCGTCGCCGCCTTCCCGTTCTACGTCCTGGTGATCGCCCTGGTCTTCGTGCTGGGCAGCGGCCGAAGCAGCATCTTCATCGCGATCAGCGTGGTCAGCTGGGTGGCGTACGCCCGGATCGTCCGGGCCGAAGCGCTGGTGCTGCGGGACCGCGAGTTCGTCCAGGCCTGCCGGGCCGGGGGCATCGGCGGTGCCCGGATCGTCTTCCGGCATCTGGTCCCGAACGTGATCACCCAGGCCATCGTGTACGCGATGAGCGACATCGTGATGAACATCGGGGTGATCGTGACCTTGAGCTACTTCGGACTGGGCATCGTGCCGCCGACCCCGGACTGGGGCCGGATGATGGCCGACGGTCAGCAGTTCCTGGCGGGCGGCTACTACCGGCTCACCCTGGTGCCCGCTGCGGCCGTGGTGTTGAGCAGTCTCGGACTGTCATTGTTGGGTGACGGGCTGGCCCATCGATTGAGGATCAGCCGATGACCGGCGCGGTGGCGCACGACCCGGGCAGCCTGCTCGAGGTGATCGATCTGCGCATCGCGGTGGACCTGGGTGATCGCGAGGTGGCAGCCGTCGACGGCGTCTCCTTCACCCTTGCACCGGGGGAGGCGCGCGGCCTGGTCGGGGAGTCGGGGTCCGGCAAAAGCCTCACCCTGCGGGCGATCATGGGCCTGCTGCCCGGCAACGTCCGGGTCACCGGCGGGCAGATCCTCTTCCGGGGCAGGGATCTGCTGGCCGACGGCGGGCAGCTGCAGCAGCAGGTCCGCGGCCGGGGCATAACGATGATCTTCCAGGAGCCGGCGGTGGCGCTGAATCCGGTGATGCGGGTGGGGGAGCAGATCTCCGACGGGTTGGTCCAACATCGCGGTCTGGGCCGGCGGGAGGCCAGGGCGCAGGCCGTCCGGTTGATGGACCTGGTCGGGATCCCCGATCCCGAACGCCGGATCAACGCCTATCCGCACGAGCTGTCCGGTGGTCTGCGGCAGCGGGTGATGATCGCCGCGGGAGTGGCCTGCGAACCCGATCTGATCTTGTGCGACGAGCCGACCACGGCCCTGGACGTGACGGTCCAGGACCAGATCCTGCGACTCTTCGCCCACCTCCGTGACGAACTCGGCGCGGGCCTGCTGTACGTCACCCATGATCTTGCCGTCGTGGCCCAGCTGTGTGATTCGGTGACGGTGCTCTACTCCGGCCAGGTGATGGAGGAGGGTGATGACCTGCGGTCGGTGTTCGCCCGGCCGTTCCATCCGTACACCGATGCCCTGATCGGGGCGACGCCGCGCATCGACGGCCCGATCACCCGGCTGCAGGCGATCCCGGGCACCGCTCCGGCGCTGCAGGACCGGCCGTCCGGATGCCCGTTCCACGACCGGTGCCCGCGGGCGACCGAGGAGTGCGCCGAGGGCCGGATCCCCTTCGCAGAACTGGATCGGGGCCGCCGGTCGGCCTGCCTGCATCCGCTGCTGCCGGCCGGGCTCGTGCGATGAGCCCGCTGGTGGAGGCGGTCGGGGTCTCCCAGACGTTCCGCACCGGACACGGCCGGACCGCGCACACCGTGCACGCACTGGACCGGGTCAATCTGCAGGTCGACCGGGGCGAGATCGTCGGACTCGTCGGGGAATCCGGATCCGGCAAGTCCACCCTGGCCCGGGTGATCTGCGGGCTGCAGGCGTACGACGGCGGCGAGGTGCGGTTGGACGGGCAGCTGCTGACGGTCCGACGCAGCCGGGAACAGCGGCGGCGGATCCAGCTGGTCTTCCAGGATCCGTACGCCTCGCTGGATCCGCGGATGACGATCCGGCAGACGCTGGCGGAGATGATCACCGTCCACCGGCTGGTTCCCAAGGATCGCCTGCGGGCCCGCTGTCTTGAGCTGATGGAGTTGGTCCAGTTGCCGGCCTCGCTGCTGGATGCCCGGCCGGCCGGGATGTCGGGAGGCCAGCGGCAGCGGGTGGCGATCGCCCGGGCGCTTTCGGTGAACCCCGAGGTGCTGGTGGCCGACGAGGCGGTCGCCGCCCTCGATGTGTCGGTGCAGGCGGGCGTGATCAACCTGCTGGACGACCTGCGCCGGGAACTCGGCCTGGCGATCCTGTTCATCGCCCATGACCTGGCGGTGGTGCGTTCGCTGTGCGACCGGGTCTCGGTGATCTATCGCGGCCGGATCGTCGAGGAGCGGCCGACCGCCGAGCTGTTCAGCGATCCTGCCGACGACTACACCCGCCGCCTGCTGTCCGCCGTCCCTCGGCTCGACGGCGCCCGTACCCTCCCCACCACCCCGGCGAGGGGTCAGTAAATCCCTCATCTTCGCGGCGTGTCGCGCTGTCGACGGTGGATTGGTGGCCACTCGATCTGGATTGGACTGCTGTTTGGTATCCAGTCGGCGGGTCCGGTGGCTCAGAATTGAGCCATGAGCGACGTGTCACAGACCCAGCATCCCGGCGACCAGCAGTTGGGCACCACGCCCGTCAAGCGCGGCATGGCCGAGATGCTCAAGGGCGGCGTGATCATGGACGTGGTCACCCCCGACCAGGCCAAGATCGCCGAGGACGCCGGCGCCGTCGCCGTCATGGCGCTGGAGCGGGTGCCGGCCGACATCCGCGCCCAGGGCGGCGTGGCCCGGATGAGCGACCCGGATCTGATCGACGGGATCATCTCCGCGGTCTCCATCCCGGTGATGGCCAAGGCGCGGATCGGACATTTCGTCGAGGCCCAGGTGCTGCAGTCGCTCGGTGTGGACTACATCGACGAGTCCGAGGTGCTCACCCCGGCCGACTACACCAACCACATCGACAAGTGGGCGTTCCGGGTGCCGTTCGTCTGCGGCGCGACCAATCTCGGCGAAGCGCTCCGCCGGATCACCGAAGGTGCGGCGATGATCCGCTCCAAGGGCGAGGCCGGCACCGGCGACGTGTCCAACGCCACCACCCACATGCGCAAGATCCGGGCCGAGATCAACCGGCTGCGGTCGATGGCGCCCGACGAGCTGTACGTCGCCGCGAAGGAACTGCAGGCGCCGTACGACCTGGTCAAGGAGATCGCGACCACCGGCAAGCTGCCCGTCGTACTGTTCACCGCCGGCGGCATCGCCACCCCGGCCGATGCGGCGATGATGATGCAGCTCGGCGCCGAGGGCGTGTTCGTCGGGTCCGGCATCTTCAAGTCCGGCAACCCTGCCCAGCGGGCGCAGGCGATCGTCAAGGCGACCACCTTCTACGACGATCCGGACGTGATCGCGAAGTTCTCCCGCGGGCTGGGTGAGGCGATGGTCGGGATCAACGTCGACGAGATCCCCGAGCCGCACCGGCTGGCCGAACGCGGATGGTGAGACCACGGATCGGTGTCCTGGCGCTGCAGGGCGATGTCGTCGAACACCTGCGGGCGTTGGAATCCGTTGGTGCGCAGCCGGTGCGGGTCCGCCGGCCCGAGGAGCTCGACCGGCTGAACGGCATCATCATTCCGGGCGGAGAGTCGACGACGATCGACAAGCTGTCCAGGATCTTCGAGGTACGCGAGCCGCTGGTCGACAAGATCAGGAACGGTCTTCCGGCGTACGGCTCGTGTGCCGGGATGATCCTGCTCGCCGACCGGATCGTCGACGGCATCGATGATCAACAGACCTTCGGCGGCCTGGACATCACGGTCCGGCGGAACGCGTTCGGCCGACAGGTGGACTCCTTCGAGACCGATCTTGATCTTGATCTCGATGACATCGACGGCTCCGGTTTCCATGCGGTGTTCATCCGCGCGCCCTGGGTGGAGAAGACCGGCGCAGAGGTCACCGTCCTGGGCCGGGTGCCGCACCGCGCGGACCCGACCGGTGACGGTGCGATCGTCGCAGTACGCCAGGGGCAGTTGCTGGCCACCTCGTTCCATCCCGAGGTGACCGGCGATCGTCGGCTGCACGCCTATTTCGTCGCGATGGCCGCCTGACACCCGGAGCAGACCAGCGGAAGACCTCACCACGCCCGGGCGTTGTCCGGCAAGGAAGCCGGACGACGCTTGACCCTGACACCGGTGTCAGGCCGTACCGTCGTCCCGACGGGAGGCATCGGCATGCGAATCGGTGAACTGGCGGAACGGACCGGGGTGAGTGTTCGTTCGGTGCGGTACTACGAACAGCAAGGACTGCTCGCGACCCGCCGGACTGCGAACGGCTATCGCGAGTTCGACGAGGACGACCTGCAGGTGGTCGATCAGATCAAGCGATTGCTCGGCATCGGGTTCACCCTGGAGGACGCCCGACCGTTCGTCGAATGTCTGCAGTCCGGAGCGCCGACCGGCGACTCCTGTCCCGGCTCGGTCGTCGTCTACCAGCGGAAGCTCGCCGAACTTGATCACCAGATCGCGCTGCTGGGCCGGCGTCGTACCGAACTGGCCGAACATCTTGCGCGCAGCTGTCCCGGTTGCGCGCCGACACCGGAGGAACTTCATGCGGGCCTTGACCACTGACACGTTCGACGACTTCCTGCACACCGCGGATCGGCCGGTCCTGGTCGACTTCTGGGCGGAATGGTGCCCGCCCTGTCGGATGGTGGAGCCGGTTCTTGATCAACTGTCCGGTGAGCTGGCCGACCGGTTGGTGATCACCAAGCTGAACAGCGACGAGAATCCGGTGATTTCTGCACGCTACAAGGTGCTCGGTCTACCGACGATGATCCTGTTCGTGAACGGGGAACCGGTGACGTCGATCATGGGAGCCAGGTCCAAGCGCGCGCTGCGCGCCGAGCTCGAGCAACACCTGGCCGGCGTTTCGGACGCGGCCCTGGGGTGACCGGTACTGTAGGACCAGTTGGCGGTGGTTTGACCCGTCGCCCACCTCATGACGGCCAGCGGAGTCCACGACACGCCGTACGGATGAGGGATTATCCGACCCCTCGGCGGACGACTTGACTCTGGGGAACAGGTGTTCGAATATTGGTGAATGACGGTTACCACCTTGCCGGTCGCCCGGAACGCCGAGGAGCGGTTGGCCAACATCCAGGAGCTCCGGCAGCGGGTGCACCGGATGCAGGGGACCGCCACCTCCCATCCGTTGCCGACACTGCCGGTGCTGGACGGACTGGTCCGGCTGCGTACCGGTGCCAGCTATGCCGTCGACCGTCCGGGGCTGGCGATGGCGTTGATGGCCGGGCCGTCCGGTGCCGGCTCCTGGTCGGCCGTGGTCGGCGTGTCCGATTTCGGGCTGGAGGCGGCAGCCGGCTTCGGCGTCGACCTGGATCGGACCGTACTGGTACCGGAGCCGGGGGACGCCTGGCTCGAGGTGGCAGCGGCGCTGGTCGACGTCCTGCAGGTGGTTGTCGTCCGTCCGCCGGCGCGGGTCACCCAACACCAGGCAGCCAGGCTTTCGTCGCGGCTGCGGCAGCGCGATGCGTTGCTGATCTCGGTCGGTGACTGGCCGCAGGCCGAGAGCCGGCTGTGGATCGAGGAATCCACCTGGACCGGGATCGGTCGGGGGCACGGCAGGGTGACCGGACACCGGGCACGGGTCGCCGCTCTGTTGCACACCGGACAGCGACGCGATGCAGAGATATGGTTGCCCGCCGACGATCTCCGACTGAAGACCGCCGACGGTCAGCTGGTCGACCGGGAACCCGGGCGGCTCAGCAGCGTCGGGTGACCGTGGTCAGCCGACGGCCGAGGTGACACATTCGGTCACCACATCACCGAACACCTTCTGCTCGCCGGCTGCCAGGTCGGCGGCGTCCTGCTTGACGAGCAGGTTCAGCGATTGCGGCGACAGCTCCTGGTAGGCCGGATAGACGGCGCAATCGGCGGCCACCTGTGCCTTGTCCGGCGGCAGATCCCGATGATTCCGGAAGTACGCCTGCAATGCGGTGCGCAGTGTGCCGATCGGTGGGCGGTGGTGGCTTGTCGGGGTCGCGCCGGCTGCCGGAGCGGTCGGCGACGCGTTGGTGGACGGCCTGCTGCTGGGACCGGCCGACGGCGTCGGCATGCCGGGCGTACCAGGTGGTGCGCAGCCGAACAGCGCGATCACTGCCACGACCCCTGCCACGACCTTTGCCACGACCGCGGGCACGCGCTGGATCCGAATCCTCGACTGCTCTGACACCCGCCGAATTCTACGAAACGTAGAAGCGTGTCGGATGAGCTGAAGCTGTGGAGGCTATCCGTACGCCTCAGGCCCTGTTCGGGGTTGATCACCGGTGGCCGCCTGGCCGGTCGTTGCGAAGTCCGGAGGGTTGGGTGCCGACGGCGGTGTGCCCGGTTCTGATCCACCCTGGTCGAGCCGGAACGGAGGGTACACGTCGGTCAGCAGAGCGGCATAGACCGTGACCCGGAGGACCCAGCGCTGGATCCCCATCACGAAATCGAAGACACCCGGCAGATACCGTCCGGTGAACAGCAGGCCGAAACCGACGATCAGCATCAGGACCGCGATCACACCGATCGCGTCCGGGCGGTCGTCGTACTGGGTGCTCCGGGCAGCGATGTAGGCGCCGCCGGAGAACGCCGCCAGGATCAGATAGTGCGGGATGGCGAGCAGCCACCACTTGACCAGGACCAGTCCCCGGGACAGCGTCTCGGGATAGCTGAGTTCCAGCCCGGCGGGATAGTCGGGGACGTCGGCGAGGGTGAATGGTGGATAGTGGTCGGTGCCCAGGGCGCCGTAGCTGTAGAAGCTCACCCGCCAGTTCCAGCGCAGTACGCCGACCGCGAAGTCGAAGAGTGATCGCGGATACCGGCCGGTGAACAGGATGGCGAAGAACGCGACGATGCTCACGCCCACGAACGCGATCCACAGGAAGAACAGCACGACGTAGTGCGGGATCGCGAGCAGCCACTTGACCAGCCA
>Ga0164243_10004401_pt1 | contig 22099 bp, 19 predicted proteins | sample OricompcompostOP_FD_108781 | JGI IMG/M metagenome (GOLD analysis project Ga0164243, IMG submission 108781) | Organic Plus compost microbial communities from Emeryville, California, USA - Original compost - Organic plus compost (OP) | ecosystem: Engineered > Solid waste > Mixed feedstock >...
GCCCAGTGGTACGGGTGGGCGAACGGACGTAGACCGTAGTCCACCGGCGCCGGCCGGCGCATCGCCCGCCGGCACCGGGTCTGGGCGACGAGCAGCCCCTCGGCGGCACCGGGCGGTGCGTCCGGGGAGCCGGCCAGCTCCGCGTAGAGCGCGAGGGCCCCGGCGAAGTCCCGGCACCGGAACCGGAGGTCGGCGATGTCACGCCGCAGCAGCCACCGGTCGGGCCCCGCGGCGTGGTCGAGCGCCGCCTCGCAGGACGCCACCACCGCCGCGCCGGTCACCTCGCGGGTTTCCCGCTGCGCGTCCCGCAGGGCGGCCGCCTTGCCGGCGCCGGCGAGCAGGCGGCGGTAGAAGCCGGTCATCAGCAGCGTCGTGGAGATCTCGTCCACCTTCCAGAGGCTGGCCAGCACCGCCGGCGTGCCGGCGTACATGGCCGCCTGCGCGAGGCCGACCAGGTCCTCGCCGAGCCGGTGCGCGCTCACGCCGCTCTCGCAGGCGCTGAGCGTCACGAGGTCGGCCCGCATCCGGCGGCCCATCAGGTCGGCGGCCGACAGCCGCGCGTCGCCGGCCAGCAGGACGCCGGAGGCGAGCGGATCGCCGGCCACGAACTCGCCGTGGCAGGCCAGGTGGACCAGGTCGGCACCGGCGAGGCCGGCGTCGAACGCCGCCAGGGTGGCGCCGGTGCCCTCGTACCGGTCGTGCCGGTCGCCGGGGAAGAGCGCGGCGATCTCGGCGGCCTGGATCCGTCCGTGCGGCAGCGGCGCCTCCGGCCGCGAGTCGGCGAGCAGCAGCAGCCTTTCGCGGCGGCCGGTGCGCTTGGCCGCGCAGAGCGCGAGGACGGTGGCGCTCGGCACCACGCTGACCGGGTTGCGGTCGACGAGCGGGCCGCCGCCGACCGTCATCGCGTGCAGCGGCACCGCGTGCATGGCACCGAACGGGGCGAGGCACACCACGTCGCCCGGCCGCGTCCAGTCCAGCACCGGGGCGAGGAACGGCGCCAGCGCCGCGTCCAGCGCTCCGAGGTCGCCGGCCCAGTCGACGTCGCGGGTGGCGCGGTAGATCTCCGCGTGCTCGCGGGGTATCCGGACCACGGCCGGCTCGGCGAGGTCGGCGCGGGCGACGAACACGGCCATCTCCGCGTCGTCGGTCATGTGGTACGCGAAGAGCGTGACCCGTTCGCCCGTACCGGCGAGAAGGTCGCGGACCGCGTCGTAACCGAGCGGGTCGGCCCGGCGCAGCCGGGCGTACTCGGCGGCCCGCCCGCCGGCCGCGACCAGTCCGTCGAGGGCCGCGGCCACCTCGGCCCGCCACTCGCGGACCATGCGCAGGGCGAGGATCCGGTCCTCGGCCCCGGGCAGCGCGTCGAGCGCGGCCGCGTACCGCGACTCCGCCGCCCGCAGCCGCTCGACCGCCGGCCGCGGCCCGGAGGCGAAGGAAGGGCCCCTTCCTAACGCCTGGGCGTTAGGAAGGGGCCCTTCCTTCGCCTCCGGCGGGGCCAGGCCGGCGCCGAGCCGTTCCCGCATGCCGCGGGCCCGGGCGGCCTCCGCGAGCGCGAACGCGGTCGCGGCGGGCCGCTCCTCGATGCCGGGATGGTCGAGCAGGAGGGTCAGCGCGAAGCCGTGGACGACGGTCAGGCCGCCGATGTCCTCGTCGGCGTCGGGGTCGAGGAGAGTGCCCCGGTACAGGTCGTAGCCGTCGACCGCGCGGAGCGCGCTCGCGTACGCCGCCGCGGGGTCGCCGCCGGCCGCCAGCGCGCGGGCGAGCCAGTGGGCGGCGTTGAACAGCGGGAACGGCAGACCGCGCCGCTCCGCCTCGTCGGCCGCCGGCCCCAGGACGGCCGCCGCCCGCTCGTGGTCGCCGGTCTGGTACGCGTACTGCCCGGCCTGGATGTCGGAGAGCAGCGCGTTCGCCTCGTCGAGCACCATCGGCACCGTCAGGCCGGTGACCCGCGCGACGGCCTGCCCGGCGACGACCCCCTCCAGCGCGCGCATCGTCTCGAAGCTGCCACGGAACGTCCACACCGGACGCCACCGCCCCACGTCGCGGCGCATCTCGGCGAGCAGCGTGGCCCGGTCGCGCCGGCGCGGCCGCAGCTTCACCGCCCGGAGGTAGAGGTCGGCGGCCCGCGCGTCGTCGACGGCGTCGGCGGCCGCGGCGTACAGGGCGATGCGCCGGATCACCCGCGACAGCGACTCGTCCTCGGCGATCCGCGGGGCGGCGCCGCCGTCGGGGATCTCGGTGGCCGCGTACAGGTCGCCCAGCGCCGCCATGTTGGGCAGCCCGCGCTCGCGGGTCAGCGCCGCGCTCCGGGCGAGGTGCGCGGCGGCCTCCTCGCGCTGCCCCCGGGCCCCCGCGAGCTGGGCCCTGGCGCTGGCCGCGTACGCCTCGACGGCCGCGAACCGGTCGAAGACCAGGTCCCACTTCCGGGGTGCGGCCTCCTGCAGCAGCAGCCACCCGCGCAGGTAGTCGAGCGCCTCGCCGGTCAGCCGCAGCAGCTCCTCGGGGTCGTCCGGCGCGTCGTCGTGGAGGAGCGGCGGCAGGTCCCGCCGCCCGGCGACCGCGTCGACCGCTCGGGTCACGAACGCCCGCAGGAGGCTGTCGTCGGGCCGGTACGGATCGAGGAGGGCGTCCCGGGCCCAGACCTGCCACAGCACCAGCCGGGCGGCGGGCGGCTGGCCGCCGACGATGCGCGCGTCCACCGTCCACATCGCCAGGTAGGTGCCGGAGACCCGGTTCACCAGCGGCGGCACGAGCTGGGCACCGGCCACGCCGGCGGCCGCCGGGACCAGCACCGGATCGGGGTGGAAGACACAGGCGACGAGGACGACGAGCACGCCGTCCCGGAGCAGGACCAGGCCGACGCCGCCCCACACCCGGGTGACGGCGCGCGGCAGCCGGTCGCGGAACCACCACAGGAGCAGCACGAGGATCGCGGGCAGCGCGCCGGCGTACGCGTACAGCGCTGGCACGGCCCGCCACCCGGCGGCCACCCACCCACCCGCCGGCGTCGCCGCCACCACCCCGGCGGCGAGCAGGAACAGCCCGTTGTTGAGCCAGAGCCCGAACCGCAGGACCCGGTGATGCCGCGCGGTGGCGGCGTTGCGCAGCCCGAGGTTGACGGAGACGAACAGCCCGGCGAGCACCGCGAGCCAGCCCTGTCCGGCGACGGCGCAGGCGACCACGGGCACCCCGCCGACGAGGTACGCGAGCGCGGCGTAGACCCGCACGGCACCCTCCGAGGTCGCGACGCTGCCGCGATTCTCCCGGAGCCGGGCCGCCGCACCACCGATCTATCCGGAAGCCGACGGCCGCGCCGGGCCCGGTGGGGGGAAGGGCCCGGCGCGGGGTCGGTCGTCAGCGGGTGACCACGACCCGTACGGCGTCGAAGGCCGGGATCTGGTTGGCGCGCTCCATCATCGGCGGGCGGTGCGAGCCGTCGCCCGCCCACGCCGCGCACTGCGCGATGCCCGTCGACGGCAGGCCCGGGATCTGGACGGTGACCGTGTCGGGGGTGGCACCGCCCCTGCCGTCCTCCGTCGCGGCGAAGAACGCCGGGGCCGGGGCCGGGTCGGGGGCCTGGCGGCCCGAGAGCATCCGGCAGGCCACGTGGAAATGGCCGCGGACCAGGCCCTCGGGGGTCAGGTACGCGCTCTCCTTGTAGTACCCGCCGTCCTTGGCCGGCAGGAAGCGGTCGCGGACGAGGTTGCGGGTGCTGACCTGGAGCGTGAACGGGCGGTTGACCCGGACCCGGCTCGGGGCCTGGCTGATGAGCAGCGTCGGGTTGTTCGCCGCCGGGCCCACCTCGCCGAACTCCGTGCTGACACAGCGGCCGCCGACCTGGAAGCCGTCGTGGGCCGGGAGCCGGCTGTCGGCGCAGCTGTCGCCGAGGATCTCCAGCGGCGCGCCGCCGCCGCTCGGGGTCGTCGGGGCCGCGGTTGGGCCGGTCGTCGGGCGGCAGCGGCGGTCCGGCGTCCGCCGGCGCTGCTGCTCGGCGACGGCCGCGCCGGCGGCTTCGGCGGCACCGGCGTCCGTGCCGGTGGTGGCGTCGCCGTGGTCGTGCGCCGCGCCGGCCGCCGACGGCGACACGGGGGTCGTCGGGGCGGTGGTCGTCGGGGTCCCGCCGCCGGTCGGCCGCGGGCAGGCCGCGGACGTGTTCCCTCCGCGGCGGCTCTCCGCCGCGGACACCTGGGTGACCGCGATGAGGCCGGCGAACGCCGCCAGCGTGGCGAACACGGCCACGAGCCGCCGGCTCCTTCGGGGTCGTTGCCTGGTTCTGGTCATTGCGGGTGTCACCTCTCGTGTGTGTACGGCGGTTAGCGGGGACGGACGACGCGCAGCACGGTGGACGCGCCGGCGACGAGGGCGGCGCCGAGGATCAGCCAGACCACGAGCGGGTCGACGCCGCTGCGGATGCCGCCGATGGGGATGGCCGCGGCCGCCGGCTCCGGCTCGGGCGGCAGCGGAAGCACGGTCCAGTCCACGAGACCCGTGCTCTCCAGCAGGGTCAGGTGGGTGAGCACGTAGTCGTTGGCCTCCTGGGCCAGTTCGCGGACGACGTCGTTGCGGGTGCCGGCGCGGACGGCGCCGATGACCGGGAAGATCTTGCCGTGCGCGGCCCGCAGCCGGTCGACGAAGACCTGGTCGAACTCGGCGCCGGAGGCCCGTTCCATCTCGGCCAGCCAGCCCTGCTGGTCGGCGTTCGGCTGGCTGGGCAGCTCCACACCGACCTTCGCGGCGGCCTCGCGGACGAGCGCGTCGAGCTCGTTGTGCTGGGAGGAGATCTCCTTGCCGACCTCCCGTACCCGCGGCGAGACGCCCTTGGTGGCGGCCATCTGCCCGGCGGGCATCTCCCACAGGCCGGCCAGGCGGACCTTGACGAGCAGGTCCCGGTCGGCGGGTCCGACGGGGCCGCCGCCGGCGGGTCCACCACCGGCGGCACGGGCCGGCGTGGGCTCCGGGTGGGCGAGGGCCGCCGCCGCGGGCACCAGGCCGGCGAGCGCGGCGAGCAGCACGACCGCGAGGATCTTCACCACGTCACCTCCAAGGGTCCGGAGAGGGGGTCCGGAGAGGGGTCCCAAAACGCTGGGTCACGTGGCGACGACGATAAACGCACGTCAATTAGGAAATTCTTAAATACAGGAAGACTTAGGACTCGCCTAATGCCCATTTATGAGCGCCGGAGAACAGATTGACATTTCTCCGGCCGGGACCATACTGGCGATTATCCCCGCCGCCGGATCGAAGGAGGAACGGCCGTGCGCAACGCCCAGGAAAGCGTTCACCTCGTGGCGGCGACCGTCGGCTTCCTCTCGCTGTTCCTGCTCTGGCTGGCCGTCGTCTGGGGCCTGGTGCTCCGCAACGGCTGGGCCCAGAGCCGGATCCGGCACGCCACGGTCTACGGCATCCACCAGACCGTGGCGCTGCTCGGCCTCTGCCTGGCGGCGGTGCACGCGTTCGCGCAGCTCGCCGTTCCGGGTGGCCCGGTGCGCTTCGTCGACACGCTGGTTCCGTTCACCAACCGTTTCGACCGGCTGGGCATCGGCGTCGGCGTGATCGCGATGGAACTGATGCTCGCCTGCGCCGGTTCGGTGCTGATCCAGCGCCGTCTCGGCTACACCCGGTGGCGATCACTGCACGCATTTACCTACGTCGCCTTCATGTTTCTCGTCGGCCATGTGCTGATCTCCGGTTCCGACATGGCGTCGCCGGTCCGCTGGGGTGCCGTGCTCGCCGCGTGGCTCGCCACCGTCGTCCTCTGGGTCACCACCACGTCCTGGTACGCCGGCCTGCGGCAGCGGCTGACCCGGCGCGGCGGCCGCAGCGGCGAGGAGATCCTGGTCAACGTCGACGGCAACCGGTGTGCCCGGTTCGGCTTCTGCGAGCACGAGGCGCCGGACGTGTTCGCGCTCCGCACCGACGGCCGCCTCTCGTACCGCGCCGCCGTCCCCGTCGAGCAGGCCGCCGAGGTGATCCGCGCGGTCGAGGTCTGCCCGGCGCGGGCGATCGCGCTCAACCGCATCCCCACCACCGTCCTCACGCAGCAGAAGGAGCAGTCCGAGATGACCGGCCCACAGCCTGTGCCGGCTGGCCCGCGCCGTCGCCGGGGCGACCGGTGAAGCGGCGGTTCTCCCGGTTCTCCCGGGACCGGATCGTCATCGTCGGCGCCGGCCGCGCCGGGGTCGCGGCCGCGGAGGAGTTGCGCCGCCTCGGTTTCACCGGCGAGGTGGCGCTGCTCTGTGACGAGCGGGACGGGCCGTACGACCGGCCGTCCTGCTCGAAGGGCCTGCTCACCGGCCACAAGCGACCGCAGGACGTGGGCCTGCCGGTCCACGACGCCGGCGACCTGAGCTGGTACCTCGGCCGCCGCGCGATCGACCTCGACCCGGTCGGGCGGGAGGTGTTCACCGACACCGGCGAGACGTTCGCGTACGACGGCCTGGTCATCGCCACCGGCGCCGGCGCCGACCGCTTCCCGCCCTGGGCCCGCGACGCGACCGCCGCCGGGGAGCCGGGCGTGCACGCCCTGCACAGCCTGGCCGACGCCTGGGCCCTGCGCCGTGCGCTGCGCGACGCGCATCGGGTCGTCGTCGTGGGTGGCGGCATCACCGGCAGCGAGGTGGCCTGCGCGGTCCGCTCGCTGGCTCGCGAGTGCGTGATCGTCCACTCGGGACGCGCGCTGATGGGCCGCGCGCTGGGCGAGGTGGTCGGCGGCTTCGTGACCGACGCGGTGGCCGAGGAGGGTGTCGACCTGCGGCTGGGCCGCCGGTTGCGGGCCCTCCACCGGGTACGCCGCGGCTGGCTGGTCGAGCTCGACGACGGCGACACCGTCACCGGCGACCTCGTCGTCGCCACCACCGGCGCCAAGCCCGACACCGACTGGCTCGCCGACACCGGCGCCGACCTCACCCAGGGCGTCCTCTGCGACGAGGCGCTGCGGGTCGAGGGCCTCGACGGCGTCGTCGCCGCCGGCAGCGTGGCCCGCTGGCCCAACCTGCGGTACGGCACCCGCCCGCGCCGCAGCGAGCACTGGATCGGCGCCCTCGAACAGGGCCGCGGGGCCGCCCGTACGCTGCTGGCCGCGGACGGCGAGGCCGCACCGGTCACCGTCACCCCGCGCTTCTGGTCCGACCAGCACGGCCTGCGCATCCAGGTCTGCGGCGAGGTCCCCGACGACGGCGAGGTCACCATCACCGAGCTGCGCCGCGGCCGCCGCGACGTGGCCCGCGCCGGCGTGGTGGTCGGCTACCACCGCGACGACCGCCTGGTGGGCCTGGTGGCGGTGAACGCCGCCCACGCGTTCACGTCGATCGCCCGCGGCATGCTCGCCACGCCGCCGCCGGTCCTGGAGCGGCCGGTCCCGCTGCACCAGCCGGCGACCTCCCACCGCCGCCACCACCTGGCCGCCGTGAGCTGACGGCGGCTCGCGCACCGGCGGGTGGGATCATCGGCGTATGACAGCGTGGCGGGAGATCGAAGAGGCGGCACCGGAGTTCGCGGCCCGGGTGCGTGCGCTCTTCGACGCGCACAGGCACAAGACGATCGCGACCGTGCGCGCCGACGGTGCGCCGCGGATCTCGGGCATCGAGACGGTGTTCGAGGACGGCGAGCTGGTGTTCGGCTCCATGCCGAACGCGCGCAAGGGTGCGGATCTGCGCCGGGATCCCCGGTTCGCCCTGCACAGCGCCACAGTGGACCCCGTCGAGGGTGCCGAGGCGCAGTGGCCGGGCGAGGCGAAGATCTCCGGCCGGGCGGTCGCCACCGGCGGCGGCGCGGACGGCGACCGGTTCCGCGCCGACATCGCCGAGGTGGTGCACACCCACCTCGACCCGGAGGCGACGCGGCTCGTCGTCGAGTGGTGGACGCCGGCGGGCGGCCTGCGGCGCGTCGAGCGGGAGTAGGCGCCGGTGGCCGACCTGACCGACCTGTTCCGCGCGGCCGCCGACCACGCGGCCGGCTTCCGGCGGTCGCTGCCGGACCGGCCCGTCGGCGCGCCGGTCGACCTCGCCGCGCTGGCGGACGCGTTCGCGGGCCCGCTGCCCGCCGCCGGAGCCCCGCCGGAGCGCGTACTGGCCGAGCTGGTGGCCGCGGCGGAGCCGGGTCTGGTCGCGAACGCCGGGCCGCGGTACTTCGGGTTCGTGGTCGGCGGCGCGACTCCCGCGGCGACCGCGGCCGACATCCTCGCCGCCGGGTGGGACCAGTTCGCCACCAACGCCGTCACCTCGCCGGCCGCGCTCGCCGCCGAGGCCGCCGCCGGCGCGTGGCTCAAGGAACTGCTGGGGATCCCGGCGGAGGCCTCGGTCGGCTTCGTCACGGGCGGGCAGGCCGCCAACACGGTGGGGCTCGCCGCCGCGCGGCACCAGGTGCTCGCGGACGCGGGCTGGGACGTGGAACGGCGCGGGCTGGCCGGCGCGCCGCGGATCCGGGTGGTCGCCTCGGCGGAACGCCACGCCACGATCGACCGGTCGCTGCGCTTGCTGGGCCTCGGCACGGAGGCGGTGGAGCCGGTGGCCGCCGCGCCGGACGGGGCCGTCGACATCGACGCCCTGCGGGCGGTGCTGCGGCCGGCTTCGGGCCCCACCATCGTGTGCCTCCAGGCCGGCAACGTGAACACCGGCGCGTGCGACCGGCTCCGCGAGGCGTGCGAGCTGGTCCGCGCGTACGGCGGCTGGGCCCACGTGGACGGGGCGTTCGGACTGTGGGCCGCGGCGAGCCCCGCCACCCGGCACCTGGTGGACGGGCTGGAGCTGGCCGACTCGTGGGCCTGCGACGGCCACAAGTGGTTGAACCTGCCGTACGACTCCGGCTTCGCCTTCTGCGCGAGGCCGCAGGCGCACGCGGCCGCGATGGCCTACACCGCCGCGTACCTGGTGGGTTCCGGCGTCGCGCCGGTGGGTGCGGAGCTGACTCCCGAGTCCTCCCGCCGGGCCCGGGGTTTCGCCGTCTGGGCCGGGCTGCGGGAGCTGGGTCGCGACGGGGTGGCGGAGCTGGTGGACCGGTGCTGCGCGCTGGCCCGCCGGTTCGCCGCCGGGCTGGCCGCGAACGGGTTCGAGGTGGTGAACGAGGTGGTCCTCAACCAGGTCCTGGTCGGCTTCGGCGACGACGCGCGCACCGACCGGGTGGTGGCCGCCGTGCAGGCGGACGGCACCTGCTGGGCCGGCGGCACGACGTGGCGGGGCCGGCGGCTGATGCGGATCTCGGTGTCCAACGCCACCACGACGGAAGCCGACGTGGACCGCTCGGTCGCCGCGATCGCCCGCCTCGCCGCCTGACGGGCCGAGACAGGGCCTAAGGGCGTCGGCGGTGCGGGCCGCGGCGGCGGTCGATCAGCCGCTCGATCTGGTCGAGCTGGTCGGCGAGGGCGGCGTACGGCAGGTCGCGCGTCTCGCCGAGCGCCGCGGCCAGCACCGGGTACCAGGCGCCGGGCGTCGTGGCCGGCGGGATCTCGTCGGGCGGCGCGTGCCGGGCACGGAGCAGGCGGACCCGCGAGGCGGCGGCGACCGCGCGGCGGCGCTGCGCGACGTCGGCCGTGGCCGCGGTGACGTCGAGCAGCGCGGCCAGGTCGTCGAGCAGCTCCGCCACCTCCGCGGCGGTGGCCGGGTGGTCGGTCACCGCGGGCCGCCGTCCGGGTCCGCACCGGCCGGGCTCCCATCCAGCCGGTGTACGAGTCCCTCGACGGCGGCCCGCGGGCCCATCACCACGACCGCGTCCTCCGGGCCGGGGAGCAGGCTCGCCTCCTCGTCCCTGATCACCGCGATCGCGGTGCTGCTCGCCGGGCCGGTGCGGGCCGCCGCCGGGCCGTCGTCGTCCGAGGTGGCGCAGGTGGGGCAGGTGGCGAGCAGGCCCGCCAGCTGGTGGGCCTCGTTCGGGTCGAGCGGCACCGCGACCGCGACCCGCTGCGGCTCGTCCGGGTCGTAGACGACGACGTCGCGGCGGCCGGTGCGGTGGCGGATGACGCCGACACGTTGGCGGCGGCGGGTCGTGGTGGCATGGCAGGTGCCGATCCCGGGTAGCGGCGTCCGTTCGATGATCATGGTCCCCTCCCGCCTCGGCGGCCGTACCCCACGATGGTGTGTTCCGGGGCACGGTGACCATCCGTGGTGGCACCCATTGCCGTGGCTAGGGTGGGTGGACCCGCCTATGGGTGGCAGCCCGGATGGACACCGCGCGGGGTGGCCGCGCACGCTGGCAGGGAAATGAGGCACAGTGCCCGAAAAGGGCACGTGGGAGGCAGGCGGAGTGCCCGAGCAGGGCACCGGGGCACAGGCGGGGAGCGGTGCCCGAAGGAGGCGCGGGCAGAGTGCGTGCTCGTGCGGCCCGGAGGGGGGATCGGCCGGCGTGTCGCTGTTCTGGCGGATCTTCGTACTCAACGCGGTGGTCCTGACCGCGGCGACGGTGGTCGTGCTCGTCAGCCCGGTCACCGTCTCCACGCCGGCCCTGCTCACCGAGATCGTGATTCTCTGCCTCGTCCTGGTGGCGATGCTCGTGGCCAACGCCGTGCTGCTCCGGATCGGGCTCGCGCCGCTGGCCCGGCTGACCCGCACGATGGGCACCGTCGACCTGCTGCGGCCCGGCAACCGGCTCGCGGTCACCGGCAGCGGCGGCGTCGCCGAGCTGATCCGGACGTTCAACACCATGCTGGACCGGCTGGAGGCCGAACGGGCGGCGAGCAGCGGCCTGGCCCTCTCGGCGCAGGAGGGCGAGCGCCGGCGCATCGCCTGGGAGCTGCACGACGAGGTGGGGCAGAGCCTGACCGCGGTGCTGCTGGAGCTCAAGCGGGTCGCCGACCAGGCGCCGCAGCCGGTCCGCGACGAGCTGCACGAGGTGCAGGAGACCACCCGCAACAGCCTCGACGAGATCCGCCGGATCGCCCGCCGGCTCCGTCCCGGCGTCCTCGCCGAGCTGGGCCTGGCCAGCGCCGTCCGGTCGCTCGCCGGAGAGTTCAGCGGCGGCGGGCTCACCGTCCGGCACCGGGTCGACACCGACCTGCCGGCGCTCGGCGAGGACGAGGAGCTGGTCGTCTACCGGGTGGCGCAGGAGGCGCTCACCAACGCGGCCCGGCACAGCGGCGCGGGTACGGTCGAGCTGACCCTGCGCCGCCGTGGCGACGCGGTGGAGCTGCGGGTACGCGACGACGGCAAGGGGTTGGGCCGGTCCCGCGAGGGCGCCGGCATCCGTGGGATGCGGGAGCGGGCGTTCCTGGTGGGTGCCGACCTGACACTGCGGACGGCGCTGGGCGGCGGCACCGACGTACGCCTGCGGGTGCCGCACGGGGGAGGGGAGTGACGACATGGCGGAACCGGACACCCGGATCCTGCTCGCCGACGACCACGCGCTGGTGCGCCGGGGCGTACGGCTCATCCTGGACGGCGAGCCGGGCCTGTCCGTCGTGGCCGAGGCGGCCGACGGCGCGCAGGCCATCGAGAAGGCCCAGGCCACCCGCCCGGACCTGGCCGTCCTCGACATCGCGATGCCCCGGCTCACCGGCCTGCAGGCCGCGCGCGAGTTGTCCCGGACCCTGCCCGAGCTGCGCATCCTGATCCTGACGATGTACGACAACGAGCAGTACTTCTTCGAGGCGCTCAAGGTCGGCGCGTCCGGGTACGTGCTCAAGTCGGTGGCCGACCGGGACCTCGTCGCCGCCTGCCGGGCCGCCATGCGTGGCGAGCCGTTCCTGTACCCGGGTGCGGTCAACGCGCTCGTCCGCCACTACCTGGAACGGGTCCGGGTCGGCGACGGCGTGCCGGCCCGGGCCATCACCGACCGCGAGGAGGAGGTGCTCAAGCTCGTCGCCGAGGGGCACTCGTCGAAGCAGATCGCCGACATGCTCTTCATCAGCGTCAAGACCGTCGAACGGCACCGCGCGAACCTGCTCCAGAAATTGGGCCTGCGCGACCGGCTGGAGCTGACCCGCTACGCCATCCGGGTGGGTCTGATCGAGCCTTAGGGTCCGTTTCATATCTGGGGCCGGGCTGCGGCGGGCCCAGCCGCCGTCTGACCGCACGCCCAGACGACCCCAGCGTGAAAGGAAGGGCCCCTTCCTAACGCTGAGGCGTTAGGAAGGGGCCCTTCCCTTCACGCTCCGCCTCGCCTGGACCCCAGATATGAAACGGCTAGTCGGCGAATAGGGGTTGTCGGGCCGGCGATGTGGGTGCCGGCACCGATGGTCCGTGGTGGTCGCCACGGGTGATCGTGGCGCATGACCACCAGAGACGACCTGCGCGCACACGGCAACGCCTCCGAGACCGGGCCGCCGGGGCGCCGCCTGTGAACGGGCTCGCTCCCATCGCGGCGATCATCATCTTCGCGATCGCCTTCGCGCTGATCGCCACCGAGCGCATCCACCGGGTGGCCGTCGTGCTCGGCGCCGCCGGGCTGATGGCCGCGCTCCGGCTGGTGCCCGGCGACGACGTCTTCTACTCCGAGCACGCCGGCATCGACTGGGGCGTGATCTTCCTCCTCCTCGGCATGATGATCATCGTCGGGGTGATCAAGCAGACCGGCATCTTCGAGTACCTGGGCATCTGGGCCGGCAAACGGTCGCGCGGCCAGCCGTACCGCCTGCTGGTCCTGCTCATGGTCATCACCGCGGTGGCGTCGCCGTTCCTCGACAACGTGACGACCGTGATGCTGGTCGCCCCCGTGACGATCGCCGTCTGCCAGAAGCTCGGCCTGCCGGCCGCCCCCTACCTGATCGCCGAGGCGCTGGCGTCCAACATCGGCGGCGCCGCCACGCTGGTCGGCGACCCGCCGAACATCATCATCGGCACCCGGGCGGGCCTGAGCTTCAACGACTTCATCGTCCACATGACACCGATCGTCGTCGTGCTCTTCGCCCTCTTCGTGGTGATGGCGCGGTTCATGTTCCGCAAGTCGTTCGTGCACCGGCCGGACCGGGTCGAGGCCGTCATGGAGCTCGACGCGCGGGAGGCGATCAAGGACAAGGGCCTGCTGATCCGCTGCCTGGCCGTCCTCGCCCTGGTCGTCGCCGGCTTCTCGCTGCACACCGTGCTCCACCTGGAGCCGGCGATCATCGCGCTGCTCGGTGCCGGCCTCATGGTCCTCGTCTCCGGAGTGAAGACCGCCGACTACCTGGCCGAGGTCGAGTGGTCGACGCTCGTCTTCTTCATGGGCCTGTTCGTGATGGTCGGCGGGCTGGTCGAGACCGGCGTCATCCACCGGCTCGGCGGCTGGGCGGTCGACGCGATCGGCGACGACTACTTCGTCGCGGCCACCGCCCTCGTCTTCGGCTCGGCCGTCCTCGGCGCGTTCTTCGACAACATCCCGTACGTCGCCACGATGGCACCCGTCGTGGAGGACCTGGTGGCCCGGGCTCCGGACCCGGCGACCGGCGAGTCGCTGTGGTGGGCGTTCGCGCTCGGCGCCGACCTCGGCGGCAACGGCACCGCCGTGGCGGCCAGCGCCAACGTCGTGGTGATCGGCATCGCCGCCCAGCACGGCCACCCGATCACGTTCTGGCAGTTCACCAAGTACGGCATCATCACCACCGCGGTCACGGTGGTGGTCGCCTGGGGCTACGTCTGGCTCCGCTACTTCAGCTGAACAGCCACCCGAAGGCCCGCAGGCTGTTGCGGACGTACCGCTCACGCCCGGTGCGCAGGCCGAACTCGAAGTCCTCGAGGGCGGCGCACCGGGCGTAGAAGCGGGCCCGGCCGTCGACGGGTCCCCAGGACGGCCCGAGGTCGCGGTGGAGGCGGCCGGCGTCCACGGCCGGGTCGCCGATCGCCGCGTCGGTCCAGTCGATGACGCCGGTGACCGTGCCGGACTCCGGGTCGACCAGGACGTGCTCGGCGCCGAGATCCTGGTGGCCGAAGACGAGCCGCCGGGCCGGCTCCGGCGGCGGCTCCACGAGGAACGCCGCGACGGCGGCCCGGTACGCCGCCGGGATCTCGCCGCTCACCCGCTCGTACGTCTCCGCCGCCTCCTCGCGCCATTCGGCCGGCGCGGTGTCGTCGTCGGGCACCCCCAGCGCGCGCAGCGCGGGCAGCGGCATCGCGTGCAGGTCGTCGAGGAGCCGGGCCAGCGCGGGTACGACCCCGGGCGGCGGCGGCAGCGGCAGGTCGGCGAGCGGCCGGCCCGGCAGCGCGGGGTAGGCGAGCAGGCCCTCCTCCGGGCGTACCGCCTCCGGCTCCGGCACCGGCACCGCGACGGCCGCGCGGACCGCGCGCAGCACCGCCGCCTCGCGGCGCGTCGCCTCCGCGTCGGTGTCCTTCGCGACCCGCACCAGCGTGCGGCCGTCCACGAGGTACGCCTGGTTGTCGTACCCGTCGCCGGCCGGCACCACCGACGACACCTCCCGGCCGAGCAGCCGGCCCAGCTCCGCGGGCGTCACGGTCACCGCCCCGGCCGCTCGGGGAGGAGGCGCTCCTCGTGGTCCAGCTCCCGCTGGAGCACCCGCAGGCCCTCGTCCGGCAGCCGGCCCGCGTCGCGCCAGCGGATCAGCTCCTCGCGCTGGGCCGCGATCGCCGCCCGGCGGACCCGCAGCGCCGCCTCGTACTGCGCGGACACCGGCACGTCCGCCGACTCGGACTCGCGGAGCAGCTCCAGCCGGCCCTGGTAGCGGGCGTGCCGCGCGCGCAGCGAGGCGCGCATCGCCTCGACGGTGGCCGGGTCCACGTCGGGCTCCTCGGCCGCGATCTCGTCCAGCCGGTGCAGCGCCGCGTCGACGGACGCCGAGCGGGCCTCGTTGCGCAGCCGGGCCTGGTCGGCCTTGTCGGCGCGCAGGCCGAGCATCCGCACCAGCGGCGCGAACGTGAGCCCCTGGCCGACGAGCGTGACCAGCACCACCACGAACGTGCAGAACAGCAGCAGGTCGCGGTCCGGGAACGGGGCCCCGCTGTCCACGGTGAGCGGCAGCGCGAAGATCGCGGCGAGGCTGATCACGCCGCGGGTGCCCGCCCAGCTGAGCGCCACCACCTCGCGGCCGGAGAGGCGGTCGGCGAGCCGTGCGGCGCGCCGCCCGCGCGGCTCGTCGGGCTCGTCCGCGTCCCGGTCGGCGTCGTCGCCGACGAGCCGGGTGTGCAGGGACCGGGGGAGGAGCTGGGTCAGCACCAGCCAGAGCGGGCGGAGCAGCAGGGCCACGCCGACGCTGATCGCCACGGCCGTGACGATCGTCGACACCTCGTACTGCTCCAGGTTGCGGACGACCGCCGGCAACTGCTGGCCGATCAGGAGGAACACGAAGCCTTCGAGCAGGAACTCGACCAGCCGCCACACGGCCGTCGTCTGCAGCCGGCTGGCGCCGGTCGAGGTCCGCGGCGCCTCGTGGCCGATGATCAGACCCGCGACCACCACGGCCAGCACACCGGAGACGTGGACCTCCTCCGCGATCAGGTACGCGACGAACGGCGTCGCCAGCGAGATCGCGTTGGCCGACAGCGGGTCGTCGCGCAGCCCGCGCAGCAGCCGCACGCCGTACGCCACGAGCATCCCGACCGCGACCCCGCCGCCCGCCGCGATCACGAACTGGCCGACCGCCGACGGCACCGAGAAGCCGTCACCGGTCGCGGCGGCCACCGCCACGCTCAGGATCGTCAGCGCCGTCGCGTCGTTGAGCAGCCCCTCGCCCTGGATGATGGTGAGCAGCCGCGGCGGCAGCCCGACCTTGCGACCGACGCCGAGCGCGGCGACCGGGTCCGGCGGGGCGATCGCCGCGCCGACCGCGATGCCCGCCGCCAGCGTGGCGCCGGTCACGAACAGCTCGAACCCGACCCCGATCACCAGGGCCGTGGCGAGCACCAGGAGGACGGAGAGGCTGACGACGGTGCGCATGTTCTGCCGGATCGCCAGCAGCGACGAGTCCAGCGCCGCGCCGTAGAGCAGCGGCGGGATGACGAACGTCAGGATGATCTCGGGATCGAGCGAGAGGTTCGGCCCCGGCAGCAGCGCGTAGACGATGCCGATGATCGGCAGCAGCGCGGCGGCCGGGAGCCCCGTCCGCTCGGCGATCCACCGGACGGCGACGACCACGGCCGTCGCGGCGAGCACGAATATCAAGATCGTTACGACGTCCACCGGCCCCATTCTCCGTCACCGCGCGCGCCGACCACGGCACGGGGAAAGGCCCCGTGCAAGCGGAACCCGGATGCACGGGGCCTTCCGTCACTGGCACGCCGGGCCCGCCGGCGCCGCCGTGGTCGTTCTCCCCGGTCGACGTCGTCCCTCATGACACGTGATCGTCAGCCGTACGGCTATGGGTGGCAGCACCCATTTCGGGGTGCGCGGTGGACGGCCGCGTACGCTGCGCCGCAAGCTCGTTCCAGTCGCACACGGGCGGAGGTTGCCGGGTTGTCCCTGTTCTGGCGGATATTCGTGCTCAACGCCGTGGTGCTCTCCGCCGCGACCGCCCTGCTGATCTTCACCCCGGTCACCGTCTCCACCCCCGCCCGCCCCGGCGAGGCCGCCGTCGTCTTCTCCGGCCTCGCCGTCCTCCTCGTCGTCAACGCCGCGCTCCTGCGCGTCGGCCTCGCCCCCCTGTCCCGGCTCACCCGCACGATGGCGGCCGTCGACCTGCTGCGACCCGGCCGCCGCCTCGCCGAGTCCGGGAACGCCGGGATCGGCACGCTGGTGCGCACGTTCAACACCATGCTGGAACGCCTGGAGGCCGAGCGGGCGGCGAGCGCCGGCCGGGCCCTCTCCGCCCAGGAGGAGGAGCGCCGCCGGATCGCCCAGGAGCTGCACGACGAGGTCGGCCAGACCCTGACGGCGGTGCTGCTGGAACTCAAGCGGGTCGCCGACCACGCGCCGTCGCCGGTCCGCGAGGAGCTGCACGAGGTGCAGGAGAGCACCCGCAACAGCCTCGACGAGATCCGCCGCATCGCCCGCCGCCTGCGACCCGGCGTCCTGCACGAGCTGGGCCTGACCAGCGCGCTGCGCTCCCTGGCCACCGAGTTCTCCACCCGCGGCCTCACCGTGCGGCCCCGCATCGGCACCGACCTGCCGGCCCTCGGCGACGATGCGGAGCTGGTGCTCTACCGGGTGGCGCAGGAGGGCCTGACCAACACGGCGCGCCACGCGCGGGCCCAGGCGGTGGAGCTGGTCCTGGCCCGCGTACCCGGTGGTGTCGAACTGGTCGTCCGCGACGACGGCCGCGGCCTGCGCGGCGCGCCGGAGGGAGCCGGCATCCGCGGCATGCGTGAACGCGCACTCCTCGCCGGCGCCGACCTGGTCGTCGGAACGGCCCCGGGCGGCGGTACGGAGGTCCGCCTCCGCGTCCGCGCTCCGGAGATGGGTGCCACCACCGATGCGGCACCGTCCCGGATCCCGGGACGATAGGCGTCAACGTCTGTCGATCTGTTTGCGAGGCGCCGATGTCCGCTCCTCCGGAGTCCCTGACCGGCCGCACGCTCCACGACCGCGACGACCGCCCCCTGGGCCGCATCCAGGCGGTCTACCGTTATCCACACGAGCTGGCGATGCCGTGGGGTGCCGCGGCGGTGGTGAGCGGCCGCATCCGCCGCACCATCCATCTGGTCGACCTCCAGGACGCGACGATCGGCACGTCGTCGGTCCGGGTCCCGTACCCACGCGCCACCATCACGGCGGCACCCCACTTCACACCGCTGGTCGGCGACACCCTGGCCGCGTCCCACGCGGAACGCGTGGTGGCGCACTACCACCCGCCCGACTGACCTCACCCTGCGGCCGGCCATGGGCGAGGCCACCCGGCCTCGGCCTTCGCCTTGGGGTGGGGTCGGTCCGGTGTGGCGGCTGGCCGCGGGCTGACGTTATCCGGCGGTCCGCGACGGGCGAGGCCTCCCGGCCTCAGCCTTGGCCGCGGGCTGGGTCGGTGGGTGTGACGGTTGGCATTGGGCTTGGCAGGTTGTGCGGCGGTTCGGCTTTGGACTGGGTCTGTCCGGTGAGGCGGTCGGCCGCCGGCTGGGTCAGTTCGTTGCGGTGGCGGCCTGGGCTGAGCCGGCGGGTCGCGGCGTCTTCCCTAACCTTTCCGGCGATGGGAAGACGCGCCGTACCCGGGCACCTGGGGATCATCGTCGACGGCAACCGGCGCTGGGCGGGCCGGCGCGGCCTCGACCTGTCGCGGGCCTATGCCCGCGGCGCGCGCCAGGCGGTCGACGTGCTGACCTGGTGCGAGGAGCTGGGTGTCGAGGCGGTGACGCTGTGGCTGCTGTCGCTGGCCAACTTCGACCGCGCGGGCGACGAGCTGCGGCCGTTGCTGGCCAGCATCGCCGAGGGCACCCGGATGCTGGCCGGGACGCGGCGCTGGCCGATCCGGGCGATCGGCGCCATGGACCGGCTGCCGCGAGCGGTCGCGGAGGCGTTGCGGTCCGCGGAACGGGAGACGGCCGGCATCGCCGGCATGCGGGTGACGCTCGCGGTCGCGTACGGCGGTCGGCACGAGATCGTCTCCGCGGTGCGCGCCGTCGCCGCGACCGGATCACCGATCACCGAGGAGGCGATCGACGGCGTGCTGGCTAGCCGGGGGCACGAAACGCCGGATCTGATCATCCGGACGGCGGGGGAGCAGCGACTGTCGGGTTTCCTGCTCTGGCAGTCGGTCCACAGCGAGCTGTACTCCTGCCGGGCCCCATGGCCCCGCCTGCGCCGCCGCCACCTGCGGCGCGCCTTCCGGGCGTACGCCCACCGCCGCCGCACCTTCGGCACCTGACCGCGCGGCCGCCCACGCATGCCGGTCAGCGCGCCGACCAGCCGCCGTCGGAGGCGATCGTCTGCCCGGTGACCCAGTCGGATTCGTCGCTGAGCAGCCACGCGACCAGCCGCGCGGTGTCCCGCGGCGTGCCCCACCGCCCACCCGGATTCGCGGCGGCGACGGCGGCACGGGTCGCGTCGTCGGCGTACCCGGTGTCGTTGGGCCCGGGGTTGACGCAGTTGACGGTGATCCCGCGCGGCATCAGGTGGACCGCCAGGCTGCGGGTCACTTCGTGCAGGGCGGCCTTGGACGCGATGTACGGCAACTCGCCGGGCATGGCGCCGTGATACTGGCCGGAGGTGAACAGCACGACCCGCCCACCGGGACGCCCGTCGTCGTGCTGGGCGGCGAACGCCTGGGCCAGCAGCAGCGTCGCCCGGGTGTTCACGGCGAAACTGAGATCGAGCTCGGCGGCGGTCAGGGTCTCCAGCGACTGCGCGCTGCTCCGCGCGTGGTTCGCCACGACCGCGTCGACGTGCCCGAACGCGTCACACGCGGCGGCGACCAGCGCCGCCGGCGCGTCGACATCGGCGAGATCGGCGGAAACGTGCGCGACCCGGCCGCCGCCCCGCCGCAGCTCCTCGACGAGCGCCTCCGCCCCACCGGGATCACGACCCCAGGGCTGCTCGTCGTCGTGCGGTGCCCACGAGTGCATGAGCACGGCGGCCCCGTCGGCGACGAGCCTCCGCACGACCGCGGCGCCGATCGCGATCCGCCGACTCACCCCGGTGACGACGACGACCCGCCCCGTCAAAGCCCGCATACCCACCCGCCGATCATGGCCCACCCGACCGCACCGCACGTCATCGGCCGGACCTTCACCGCGACGCCGCCCCTGACCGCATCACTTCGGTTCGTGCCAGCTGCCGGTACGGATTTCGGCCGCGGGGGTGGCCGGGTCCGTGACGTGCAGGCGGGCCCGGAAGTACGGGCAGTCCATGGGATCGTCGTGGTCGCACTCGAGTGCCTCCCGCAGGGCGGCGCGCACCGCCTGCAGCAGCGTGATCTGCTGGTCCACCTCGTCCAGCTTGGCGCGGACGACGGGCCGCCATTCGCCGGTGCCGCGCAGGATTCGGCGCGCCTCCTCGAGGGTGAACCCGGCGGCGCGGCACAGCCGGATGGCGATGAGCCTTTCGATGTCGTCGCTGGTGTAGCGGCGCTTGCCGCCGGCCCGTTCGGGCTCCGGCAGCAGGCCGCTGTGTTCGTAGAAGCGGATGCCTTCCGGGGTCAACCCGGTACGCCGGGCCAGTTCCCCGATCCCCATCACATCGGTGTCCACGCCGGGATCCGTCCTTCGCCGCGGGCTTGAGGTGTAGTGCACTACAGCTTGCACGACGCCGGGCATGACCGTCTCCGGGCCCGAGAGTGGGCATCCCCGACGTTGGCAGATCCTGGCCGTACTCAGCCTGAACGTGGTGATCGTGGTCGCGGCGAACAGCGGCCTGAACGTGGCGCTGCCGTCGCTGGTACGCGAGTACGACGCGTCCCACGCCGAACTGCAGTGGATCGTGGACGCCTATCCGCTGGTGTTCGCGCCGCTGCTACTAACCGCCGCGGCACTGGGTGACCGGCTCGGCCGCAAGGGGGTCATGCAGGCCGGGCTGATCGTGTACGCCGCCGCGAACGTCGCGGCCGCGTTCTCCCACACTCCGTGGCACCTGGCGGCGTTGCGCGGCGTCATGGGGGTCGGCGGCGCGATGGTCATGCCGGCCACGCTGTCGCTGCTCACCTCGGCGTTCCCCGCCGCGCAGCGGCCGAAGGCGATCGCGGTGTGGGCCGGCTTCGCCGGCGCCGGAGCCAGCATCGGACCGCTGGCCAGCGGCGCTCTGCTGGAGCACTTCAGGGTCGCCTCGGTGTTCTGGATCCAGGTGCCCATCGCGGCTGCCGCCCTGGCCCTCGGCGCGCTGGTGGTGCCCACCGCCCGCGACCGGAGCCCTCGCCGGCTCGACCTAGGTGGCGGCCTGCTCTCGCTGATCGGCGTCGGGCTGCTGGTCGGCGGCCTGATCGAGGCACCCGAGCGGGGCTGGACCGACCCGGTCGTACTGGGCTGCCTGGCCGGCGCGGGACTCGCGCTGGCCGGCTTCGGCCGGCAGCAACGCCACGGGAGGCATCCGACGCTGCCGCTGACCCGGTTGCGGGACCGGAGCCTGGCCACCGCATCGGCCACCATGGCGTTGCTGTACCTCGTCATCTTCGGGCTGTTCTTCATCGGCGCGAGCTACTTCCAGTTCGGACTCGGGTACGGCCCTCTGCGGGCCGGCGCCGCGTCCCTGCCCCTGGCCCTGGCCGTCATCGTCGGTGCGCCGCTCTCGGACCAGCTCGCCCGGCGCCTGCCACGCGGTGCAGTGGTCGCGGCCGGCCTGACCATCGCGGCCGCCGCGACCGCCGCCTTCGCCGGCTTCGACGCGTACACCTCCTATCCGCCGATCGCCGCCGCGCTGGCCGCGTTCGGCTTCGGAATGGGCACCGCCGTGCCGTCGCTGACCGCCGCGATCCTGCAACCGTTCCCCGACGCCGAACACGGCGTCGGCTCCGCCCTCAACGATTTGTCGCGCGAACTCGGCGGCGCTCTCGGCGTCGCCGTCATGGGCAGCATCCTGGCCACCGGCTACCGCGCCAGCGGCCACCTCCAGCCCGACCTCTACCCGGCAGAGGCCGCGGCCGCTGCCCACCGCTCGGTCGGCCAGGCTCTCCTGGCAGCCCAACACCTGCCACCCGAACTCGGTCGCCGCCTGGCCGACGCCGCTCGCGAGGCGTTCGTCGACGGCATGGCCGACGTCTTCGTCACCGCCACCGTGATCCTGCTCATCGGCGCCGTGCTGGCGCTGCTCCGCCTGCCCTCCGCCCCGGCACCGACGCCGAACGCCACCGGCGCCGCCGAACCGGCCACCCCGTCACCCCCACCTGGCGGCACGACCGGCTGAGCCGTGGAGAACTCCTCCCGCGTCCGTCGGGGCGGGTACGGCCGCGTATCCGCCCCGCGGTCGCACGTCCGTCATCGCGGTGCGCTGCGTCTACAGTGCTTACCGTGACCCGGGTGGTGAACGCGAAGGGATTCCGCCGCGGCCGGCGGGGTTGGTACGCGGGCGTCGCGGCGGTAGCCCTGGTGGTGCTGGGCGTGGTGTTGGCTCTCTGGGTGACGCGCGAGCCCGAGCCCCGCGCGCGCCAGTACCTCGATTTCACCGCCTGCCTGTTGACCGATGCACAGGGTGTCGCGGGACCGGAGGCTGCCGCAGCGTGGGCAAGCATGCAGGAGGCATCGCTCGAGACCCGCGCCAAGGTCCAGTATCTGGCCGTCGCGGGGGAGCAGACCACCGCGAACGCTCTGACCTTCCTCGCCAGCCTCGCACAGAGCAACTGCTCGCTGGTGTTCGCCGCGGGTGACCTGCCCCGGGACGCCGTGGTGGCCGGCGC
>Ga0164243_10004402_pt1 | contig 22095 bp, 17 predicted proteins | sample OricompcompostOP_FD_108781 | JGI IMG/M metagenome (GOLD analysis project Ga0164243, IMG submission 108781) | Organic Plus compost microbial communities from Emeryville, California, USA - Original compost - Organic plus compost (OP) | ecosystem: Engineered > Solid waste > Mixed feedstock >...
AGACCGGTGGGGCGGCCGATGCCGAACTCGCGCAGATAGTGGTAGAGAACCTTGTTGGCCTGCTTGCGGGTGCTGCCCAGCTGTTCGGTGGCCAGGATGGTGCCGATGTTGCTCGACTTGGCCAGGACGCCGTTGAGGGTCAGGTGCCAGGTGGGGTGGTCGACGTCGTCGGCGAAGTAGCGGTCGGCGCGCTTGAGCCGGTTGGGGACGGTCACCGCCGTCCTGGGGGTCGCCCGGCCCTCCTCCAGCACGGCGGCCATCGACATGACCTTGCTGGTGGACCCCGGCTCGTAGGCGTCCTGCACCGCCGCCGCGCCGAAGGAGTCCACCTTGGCCCGGCCGATGTCGTTCGGGTCGAACCCCGGTGCGCTCGCCATGGCGAGGAGCTGCCCGGTGCGGGTGTCCTGGACGACGACGTACCCGCTGTCGGCGTGCGAGTCGCGCACCTGGTCGCCGATGGCCCGCTGGGCCGCCCACTGGATGTCCCGGTCCAGGGTCAGCTCGATGTCGGAGCCCGGCCGGGCCGCCTGTTCGCGGACGCCCGCGGTGGGGACCTGGCGACCCCCGGACTGGGCGTAGGTGATCTTCCCGTTCTCGCCGGCCAGCTTCTTGTCGAGCATCGCCTCGATACCGGCGCCGCCCTTGCCCTCGGCATTGACGAAGCCGAGGACGGGCGCGGCCAGCTCCTTGTTCGGGTAGACGCGCTTGGCGTGCTTCTCCTGGTAGACCCCCGCCAGCACATTGGGCCGCTCGCCCTTCGGGCTGCGCGCGGCGCGGGCGGCGAGCTGCTGCTTGAGCTTCTTGATCTCGCGCCAGGTCTGCGGGGTCTGCTGGCGGGCGAGCAGCACGTAGCGGGTGTCGGGCCGGGAGAGCTTCTCGGCCAGCTCGGCACGCTCCTCGCCCAGCAGCGGGGCGAGGATGCGGGCGGCCCGCTCGGGCGCGTCCTTGATCTTCGTCTGCTCGGGCGTGAACAGATACGGGTCGGCCGTGATGTCGTAGGCGTCAACCGTGGTCGCCAGCGCCGAGCCGTCCCGCGCCGTGATGGTGCCGCGCTCGGCGGCCAGCGGGACGGTGATGTAGCGGTTGACGGCCGCCTTGCTCGCGTAGGCGCTCGCGTCCACGGCCTGCACCTGGAGCAGCCGGACGGTGAAGACCAGCATCACCAGCGTCAGGCCGACCGCGACCAGCCGCAGCCGGGGTCTGGGGCGGGCCAGCCGCAGCGCGCCGCCCTGCGGCGGACGCTGCCCCGCACCGCGCGCCGGCCGGCCGCCCGGTGCCGGACGTCCGCCGCCGGACCTGCCCGCCGCGGAGCCGCCCGTACGGGCGGTACGGCCCGGCTGTGCGGGACGCGGCACACGGCGCGGGTCACGCCGGCCGCCGCCCTCCCCCTGTCCGCGGGAACGTTCGCTCACGGGCCCACCCTCCCGCTGTCCGGTGCGCTGTCGGGGATGCCCCGCACGGTTCCGTCCGGGCGGAGGAAGACGGGGTTGCCGCTGGGGACCATGCCCAGCTCACGGGCGCGCTTCTCCAGCCTGTCGGGGGCCGAGTAGCCGTCCACCTCCTGCTGGAGCGCCTGCTGCCGGTCCGTCAGCTCCTCGGTCTCCCGCTCCAGCTTGCTCAGCTGGAACGAGCCCTTGTTGAGCGCGGCGTTCAGCAGCAGCAGGGCGAGCAGCCCGACGCCCAGCAGCAGGACGATCAGCAGCACGAAGGGGGTGCGCCGCGCCACGCGGGCGTTCCTGGCCGGGACCAGCCCGGTCAGGCGGGCGAGACGCTGCTGCGCGGACGTCGGGGTCAACCCGCCTCCCGGATGCGCTGGGCGGCCCGCAGCCTGACCGGCGCGGCCCGGCGGTTCTGGGCGATCTCCTCCTCGGACGCCTGCTCCGCACCGCGGGTCAGCAGCTTGAGCCGCGGCTGGTACTGCTCGGGCACCACGGGCAGCCCGGGCGGCGCCGTGCTGCTGGCGCCGCCCGCGAAGACCTGCTTGACCAGCCGGTCCTCCAGCGAGTGGTAGGCCAGCACCACCATGCGCCCGCCGACGGCCAGCGCGTCCAGCGCCGCCGGGAGCGCCCGCTCCAGCACCGCCAGCTCCCCGTTGACCTCGATCCGCAGCGCCTGGAAGGTGCGCTTGGCGGGGTTGCCGCCGGTGCGTTTGGCGGCCTGCGGCAGCGCCTCGCGGATCACCTCGACCAGCCGGGCGCTGCGGGTGAACGGTTCCTTCTCGCGCTCCCGCACCACGGCCGCCACGATGCGGCGGGCCTGCTTCTCCTCCCCGTAGGCCCGCAGGATGCGTACGAGGTCGCCCGGCGCGTAGGTGTTGAGGACCTCGGCGGCGCTGAGCCCCTTCGTCTGGTCCATCCGCATGTCCAGCGGTGCGTCCTGCGCGTAGGCGAAGCCCCGGTCGGCCTCGTCGAGCTGGAGGGAGGAGACGCCGAGGTCGAAGAGGACGCCCTGGACCGTGGGGACGCCCAGCCGCGCCAGGACGTCGGGCAGCTCGTCGTAGACGGCGTGCACGAGGCTGGTCCGGTCGGCGTAGGGGGCCAGGCGTTCGCCCGCGAGTTCGAGTGCGGCCGGGTCCCGGTCGAGGCCGATCAGGCGGACGGCGGGGAAGGCGGACAGCAGGGCCTCGCTGTGACCGCCCATGCCCAGGGTGCAGTCCACGACGGTGGCGCCGGGTGTTTCGAGCGCGGGGGCGAGCAGGTCCAGGGTGCGCCGGAGCATGACCGGGGTGTGCAGTTCGCCGACGGGCCGCTCGTTGGTGGTCACTGTGCCCTCTCAGATCTGGCGGGCACCGTGCACATGCTCCTTGGTCCCCGCCCGCTCGAAGGGGAGTGGCCCGCCCGCGCCGGTGAGCGCCGGAGGCCGGGAGCGGGAGGAGGCCGAGCCGCACGTGCGCGCCCGCGCACGCGAGGGGATTCGGGGGTCCTGGGGGAGAGATGTCGCCTCCCACTTCGCGCCACTTTAGTCCACTCGTCCCCTCGGTCAACTACGGGACCAGGCGCGTCCTGACCGCGGCTGACACACGATCCGCCGAAGATCGCGGCGAACGGCCAGCGGCCCGGTCCGCCCGGTGGTGCCGTACGGACGGACGAGCTCCGGGTGACCCCTGTGGGTTACCTCACACCCTTCCGGCCGCTCCACTTCCACCCCCTCCGCGCGGGCCGGGCCGCCGGGGTGCGTCTACCGTCGTATCCATGTCCACAACAGCGCCCCGGCCCGAGTCCACCGGCTCCGTGACCGACGAGCTCGTCACCGCCAACCAGGAGTACGCGCGGAAGTTCACCGACCCCGGTATGGACGCCCGGCCGGTGCGCCGCGTCGCCGTCGTCGCCTGCATGGACGCCCGGCTCGACCTGCACGCCGCCCTCGGTCTGCGGCTGGGCGACTGCCACACCATCCGCAACGCCGGTGGCGTGATCACCGACGACACCATCCGGTCCCTCACCATCAGCCAGCGGGCCCTGGGCACCCGCTCGGTGGTGCTCATCCACCACACCGGCTGCGGGCTGCTCGACCTGACCGAGGACTTCCGCCACGAGCTGGAGCTGGAGGTGGGGCAGCGCCCGTCCTGGGCCGTGGAGTCCTTCAAGGACATCGACCAGGACGTGCGGCAGTCCCTCGCACGCGTGCGGACCTCGCCGTTCCTGCCGCACCGGGACGATGTGCGCGGCTTCGTCTTCGACGTGACGACGGGCCTGCTCCGCGAGGTCGGCTGACCCCGCGGGATAACCCGGGAGAGTGACGGGAGGCCCCCTCGCCGTGAAGAATGAGCAACAGCGCACAATGCGGGGCCCGGTGGTGCGGACGCGCCGGCGTACGCGGCGGGCCGGTATGAACGGGGACGGGGCCGAGGAGGGCCGGTGACGACCTATGACGAGCGGGCGAACCTGAGCGAGCTGAGCGCCACGGCGGGCGAGGTGCTGCGCTGTGTCGAGTCGGTGATCGAGGGAAAACCCGAGGTCGTCCGGCTCTCCCTGACGGTGCTGCTGGCCGAGGGCCACCTGCTGATCGAGGACGTGCCGGGCGTCGGCAAGACGATGCTCGCCAAGGCGCTGGCCGCCTCCGTGGACTGCTCCGTGCGGCGCATCCAGTTCACCCCCGACCTGCTGCCCTCCGACATCACCGGGGTCAGCGTCTACGACCAGCAGCGCAAGGACTTCGAGTTCAAGCCCGGCGCGGTCTTCGCCCAGGTCGTCATCGGCGACGAGATCAACCGGGCGTCGCCCAAGACCCAGTCGGCGCTGCTGGAGTCCATGGAGGAGAGACAGGTCACCATCGACGGGCAGACCTACGAGCTGCCCGACCCGTTCATGGTCGTGGCCACCCAGAACCCGGTGGAGATGGAGGGCACCTACCCGCTGCCCGAGGCCCAGCGCGACCGGTTCATGGCCCGCGTCTCGATCGGCTACCCCAGCCCGGCCGCCGAACTGGAGATGCTCGACGTGCACGGCAGCGCCTCACCGCTTCAGGACCTGCGGCCGGTGGCGCACGCGCACGACGTCGTCAAGCTGATCGAGACCGTGCGGGGCGTGCACGTCTCGGACGCCGTACGGCGCTACGCCGTCGAGCTGGTGGCCGCCACCCGCGCACACCCTGAGCTGCGGCTGGGCGCCTCGCCGCGCGCCACCTTGCACCTGGTGCGCGCCGCCAAGGCCGCCGCCGCGCTGGCGGGGCGGGAGTTCGCGCTGCCCGACGACATCCAGGCGCTGGCCGCCCCGGTGCTGGCCCACCGTCTGCTGCCCACCGCCCAGGCGCAGTTGAACCGGCGTACCGCCGAGCAGGTGGTGACGGAGATCGTCCAGCGGGTGCCGGTCCCCGCCGTCGGCCGCACCCCGGCAGCCCCCGGGATGCCGCCCGCGCCCTACGGGCAGCCGCCGCAGCACGGCGGCACCCGGGGCTACTGATGCCCGCCCAGTCCCCTCCCCCGCCTCCGCCCGGCAGACCCCCCGGCACCGCCGAGGGCCCGCAGCCCGGCCCGGCCCCGGCCCCGCACGGGCACGGTGCTCCGGCCGGGGTGTCCGGCACACCCGGCGCCCCCGGGCAGGGCGCGGGCGGCGCGCAGGGGACGCGGCGCGGATCGCTGCGCGCGGCGCTCGGCGGGCTCACCACCCGGGGGCGGTCGTTCCTGGCGGCGGGCCTCGCGGCGGTCGTCTGCGCCTACGCGCTGGGCCAGCAGGAACTGCTGCGGGTGGGCGCCCTGCTGGCGGTGCTGCCCCTGGTGTGCGTCCTGGTGCTGCACCGCACCCGCTACCGGGTCGCCGCCTACCGCAGACTGTCGCCCGCGCGGGTGCCGGCCCGGAGCGAGGCACGGGTGAGGCTGCGGATCGAGAACGTCTCCCGGCTGCCCACCGGACTGCTGATGCTCCAGGACCGGGTGCCCTACGTGCTGGGCCCGCGCCCCCGCTTCATGCTGGACCGCATCGAGCCGGGCGGGCGGCGCGAGGTGTCCTACCGGGTGCGCTCCGACATGCGGGGCCGCTACCCGCTGGGGCCGCTCCAGCTCCGGCTGACCGACCCGTTCGGCATGTGCGAGCTGACCTCGTCGTTCTCCACCTACGACACCCTCACCGTGGTGCCGCCGACCGAGACGCTCCCGGCCGGCCGGACGGCCGGGGAGACCAGCGGCCTGGGCGAGGGACGCAGCCGCGCGCCGGCGCTGGCCGGTGACGACGACGTGATCCCGCGCGGCTACCGGCACGGCGACGACCTGCGCCGCGTCCACTGGCGCTCGACGGCCCGCTACGGCGAGCTGATGGTGCGCCGCGAGGAGCAGCCGCAGCAGCCCCGCTGCACCGTGCTGCTGGACACCCGCCGCACCGCCTACCCGGGGGCCGGACCCGACTCGCCCTTCGAATGGGCGGTGGCCGGCGCCGCCTCGGTCTGCCTCCATCTGCTGGAGCGCGGCTACTCGGTGCGGCTGCTGACCGACACGGGTGCCGCAGCGCCAGGCCCGGACGGCGGAGGTTTCTCGGCGGACCGCGCCGGCATCGCCGACACCGCGAACACCGCGGGGCTGCTGCTGGAGACGCTCGCCGTGGTCGCGCACTCCGAACGCCCGGACCTGTCCGGCGCCTGGGAGATGCTGCGCGGCGGGGCGGCGGGACGCGAGGGGCTGCTCGTGGCGTTCCTCGGCGGACTGGACGAGGAGCAGACGCTCGCCGTGGCCCGGATGCGGCAGCGCGCCGGACGGGCGGTGGCCTTCCTGGCGGCCCCCGGGCCCCCGGAAGCGGCCGGCCCCGGCGGCACCTCAGCGGGCCTGGGCTCCGGCGGCGCGGCGGACCCGGGCGCCGACGGGCCGCTGCGGGCGCTGAGCGAGGCCGGATGGACGGCGCTGCCGGGCGGCCCCGGCATCTCGGTGGCCGCGCTGTGGCAGGAGGCCGGCCGCACCGGCGGAGCCGGACGGGAGTGACATGAGGGGGCGGGAGTGATGAGCGGACGGGCACGGCTCGCGGTCTGCGCCGCGCTGGCGACCCTGGCCGCGGCCTGCGCGCTGCTGCCACTGGTGGACCCGGCCACCTGGCTGCTCCAGGCGGCGATGCTGGTCGGCATCCAGGCGGGGGTGGGCGCGGCGGCCCGCCGGGTGCCGCTGCCCGGAGCGGTCACGGTGGCGGCCCAGGCCGTCGTCTCCCTGCTGCTGCTCACACTCGTCTTCGCCCGGCAGTACGCGCCGGGCGGCTTCGTGCCCGTCCCGGGAGTCTTCGTACGGTTCGGGGAGCTGCTGCGGCAGGGCGCCGACGATGTGAGCCAGTACGCCATACCGGCGCCCGTCACCGACGGCATCCGGCTGATGCTGGTGGGCGGTGTCCTGGTCATCGCGCTGCTGGTGGACATGCTGGCCGTCACCTTCCGCAGCGCGGCCCCCGCCGGGCTGCCGTTGCTGGCGCTGTACTCGGTGGCCGCGGGCCTGTCCGAGTCGGGCGCCCGCTGGCTGTGGTTCCTGTGCGCCGCGGGCGGCTACTTGCTGCTCCTGCTGGCGGAGGGCCGGGAGCGGCTGTCCCAGTGGGGCCGCGTCTTCACCGACAGGTCCCGGCCCGGCTCCGCCCCGTACCAGCCCGGCTCCGTCCGCGGGGCGGCCACAGTGCCCGTGCGGACCGGACGCCGTATCGGAGTGCTCGCACTGGGGCTGTCGCTGCTGGTGCCGGCGGCGCTGCCCTCGCTCGGCGGGGGGCTGCTGGAGGCGGCCCGTGACTCGGGCGGCCAGGGCGGGAAGGGCGGCGGGACGATCTCGGCCGTCAATCCGCTGGTGGCCCTCCAGGACAGCCTCAACCAGCCGGAGAACCGCACCGCCCTGGTGTACTCGACCGACAGCGAGGAGACCCAGGACCTCTACATGCGGATCGTCGCCCTCGACAAGTTCGACGGCTCCGCGTGGAAGCCCTCGGAGCGGCGCATCGGCGAGGTGCCCGACCCGATGCCCACCCCCCGCGGGCTGGCCCCGGGCGTGCGGACCGACAAGGTGCGCAGCACCGTCAAGGCCGGCGAGTGGTACGCGCAGGACTGGCTGCCCATGCCGTACCCGGCGAACCGGGTACGGATCGAGGGCAAGTGGCGCTTCGAGCCCGAGGGCCGCACCCTGGTCGGCTACGACGGACAGACCACCCGCGGGGTGCGCTACGACGTGGAGAGCGTCCAGGTGCGGCCCACCGCCGAGCAGTTGCGGAACGCACCCGAGCCGCCCGCGGCGCTGCGCCGCGAGTACAAGGCCGTACCCGACTCGCTGCCCGATGTCGTACGGGAGACCGCCCGCCGGGTCACGCGGGGCGCGGAGGACGACTACGACAGGGCGGTACTGCTCCAGGACTGGTTCGCCGTCAAGGGCGGCTTCAGCTACGACACCCAGGTGCAGGCCGGCAGCGGCACCGCCGCGATCACCAAGTTCCTCCAGGAGAAGGAGGGCTTCTGCATCCACTTCTCCTTCGCCATGGCCTCCATGGCGCGCACCCTGGGCATCCCGGCGCGGGTCGCCGTCGGTTTCACGCCCGGCACGGCGCGGGGCGACGGCAAGATGGAGATCGGCCTCCAGGACGCGCACGCCTGGCCGGAGCTGTACTTCGAGGGCGTGGGCTGGACCCGTTTCGAGCCGACCCCGACCCGGGGCACCACCCCCTCCTACGCCCAGCCGAACACCCCGGACTCCGACGGCGACACCGGCGAGCAGCTGCCCGACCGGGGCCAGGCCGACCGGCCCGCGCCGAGCCCGTCGGACGACGACCGGTGCACCGCACAGGAGAAGCGGTCCGACCCCGAGTGCGGACTGGCGAACCCGCTGCCCGGCTCCGGCGGCTCCGAGAAGGGATTCCCCCTCCCGGCCGCCGTGGGCATCGCCGCGGGGGCGCTGGTGCTGCTCCTGCTGCTGGTACTGCCGATGCTGCTGCGGCTGCGCAGCCGGGCCCGGCGGCTGCGGCCCGCAGCCCGGCCGGCACGTGGGGCGTCCGCCGCCGGGGAGAAACCGCCGCCGGGCCGCATGTCCCCGGCCGACGGGTCCCCGGCCGGCACGCACGACGACGAGATCGCCGCCGCCACCGCTCAGGTCCGCGACGCCTGGCAGGAGATGATCGACACGGCCTGGGACTACGGCGTGGTCCCGCAGGAGGCGGCCACCCCGCGGAACGCCGCCGCCCGGATCGCCCGGATCGGTGAACTGGGCCCGGAGGAGACGGCCGCGGCGCACCGGGTGGCACTCGCGGTGGAGCAGGTCCTCTACGCCCCGGTACCCCGCGCCACTGCCGGACTGGCCGACGAGGTACGGCGCGTGCACGCCGGGCTGCGGGCCGCGGCGCCCCACCGGGTACGGCTCCGCGCCCTGCTGCTGCCGCCGTCCACGGCCCGGCTGCGCTGGGCCGCAGCCGGCCGGCTGCGGGCGGTCCGGTCCCGGCTGACACCCCGCTTCGCGAAATGAGGAAACGAGACAGCCCCCGGTCGTGGTGACCGGGGGCTGTCTCAAACCGGCCGGGGCCGGTGAACGCTGTTCCCTCCGCCGGGGCCCTCCCTGCGAGACCGTGAACCGGGCGCCGGTGGACTCCGGAATCCGGCGCCTTCGGTCACGGGACGGGAGGGGACGTCAGCGGAAAGTCAACGAGGAAGGGAAAGCCGTACCGCCGTACGGCGGGAAGCGTGCCGGGCGCGACGGGTGTGACGCCACCAGGCTCGGCGGTGACTCAGCGGCGTCTCAGTGGTGCCCCTCGTCACGGCGGCGCTGCCAGCGCTCCTCGATGCGGGTCATCATCGACCTGCGGGCCCGTGGCTGCTGCCGGCGGCCCGAGGCCGGACCCGGGCTGCCCGCGCCCTCGCCCTGCTTAGGCGCCTTCCGCCAGCTCGTCACGGCGAGGACGGCGCACCCCAGCATCACGAGGAAGCCGACGACGCTGATCCAGGGCTGCTGGGCGACCATGCCGGCCATGAGGAGGGCGATACCCACCAGAAAGCCCGCCGCCGCTTGGTAGACCCGCTTGCGGGTGTACCGGCGCAGCTCACTTCCCTCGAGCGCTGTCGCGAACTTGGGATCTTCGGCGTACAGCGCTCGCTCCATCTGCTCGAGCATCCGCTGCTCGTGCTCAGAGAGCGGCACGGAGTCCTCCTACTCGTCGGTCGCGGGGGCGACCGGATGCGACCCTTCAAGGATAGGCAGGGAATCGCCCCCGTGAAACCCGCCCCTCTCCGCCAGTTCCTCCCACCACACCCGACATGCCGGACGGGGGTGGCGAAGGCGTGTTCCGTACATTCCCGCGCCCCCTTTCCGCCATGCCGGACGGTGTACCTCGATCATACGGGGCGTAGCCACGGAACGGGCCGGCGAAGAAAGGCCCCTGCCACGACGGTCTTCCCCGGCGCGCGGCGGTGGCACCCCGCCCGCGGAAACGGCCGGCGGCCCGGCGTCGCGCGCGACGGACGGGACCGGGCCCACTGCCCCGGCGGGCGGGGACGGTGGCCCGGCGGCCGTCAGGCGGCGGGGCCGGCGGTGGGCCGGGGCGGGACCTCCGCGAGGACGTGGAGCTGGCTGGCGACGGACTGGAAGTCGGGCAGCTCCGCGGCAGCCGCCTCCAGCCGGGCCAGGGCTTCCAGCGCGTCCGGTTCGGTGTCCACCAGGGCGCCGGGCACCAGGTCGGCGAAGACCCGCACCCCGTGCAGGGAGATCACCTCCAGCCCGGTGCTGGTGATCAGCGCGGTGAGCTGTTCCGGGGTGAAGCGGCGGGGCATGGGGTCGCCCTCGCCCCACCGGCCGCCGGGCGAGGTGAGGGCGTGCCGTGCCTCGGTGAAGTGGCCGGCCAGCGCCCGGGCCAGCACGGCGCCGCCCAGCCCGGAGGTGAGCACGCTGAGGGTGCCGCCCTCGGGCCGCAGGGCGGCGACGGTGTTGCGCAGCCCGTCGGCCGGGTCCTCGACGTACTCCAGGAGGCCGTGGCAGAGCACCACGTCGTAGGCGCCGCGCTCGACCACGTCGAAGAGGCCGCGCACATCGCCCTGCACGCCGCGTACCCGTTCGGCGACGCCGGATTCGGCGGCGCGGCGCTCCAGGCCGAAGAGGGCGTTGGGGCTGGGGTCCACCACGGTGACGCGGTGGCCGAGACGGGCCACGGGCACGGCGAAGTTGCCGGTGCCGCCTCCGGTGTCGAGGACGGACAGCTCGGCGCGGTCCGACAGCTTGGCGCGCTGGTCGAGGGCTCCTCGCAGGACGTCCCAGACCACTGCTGTACGGAGGGATGCGCTCGGGCGGGACATGCGGCTGCTCCTCGGCTCAGTGACGGGCGGATCCCAGCCTATTGCCTCCTCGCCCGCGCACTCGCCCGGCGGGGCCCCAGGGCGGGGCCCGGTCCCGGCCGGTGCGCCGGCCGGGCCGCTCCGGCTCACCCGGCACGGCGGTCACCGGGGTGCGGGGCGCGGGCCGCGGGCTCGTCACCGGGCGCGGTGCGGGGGCGGGGGAAGGCGGGCTGGGTGACGAGCATGCGCTCCACCAGGCGGTGGAACATGCCCGCGTGGTGGAGGAGCTCGTCGGCCTGGGCCCAGGTGGCGGCGCCCGTGATACCGGCTTCGGCGCGGGCCCTGCGGGCGGCGCCGGCCGCGAACAGAGCGCTCCATTCGGCGAGTTCGGGGGCGACTTCGGGGAGGAGTTCCCAGGCGCTGCGGATGGCGGGGCGGCGGGGACGGCGGGCGGGGGCGCCGCGCCGGGGGGCGGTCCGCGCCTCGGGCCTGCCGCGGACGGCGAGGACGGCGGCGGCGGTGCGGAGCGCCGCGAGGTGTGCCGTGGCGTACCGCTCGTTGGCGGTTTCCATGGCGGCGGCCTCGTCGAGACCGTGCTGGGCCTGGGCGAGCAGGTCGAGGGCGGCCGGCGGTGCGCTCGCGCGGCGGAGCACGGGGTGGATGTCGTGGGGGTCGCGGGGCCGGCCGGGGGCACCCGGGGGCGGTGTCGTGGGCTGCGGGGTGGACGCGGGACCGGACGAGGGGACGGGTGCGGGGGTGGGCGCGGGGACGGGTGCGGGGTTGGACGGCGTCATGGGCTGCGGGGCCGCGTGGCGGGCTCCCGCGGTGGGTCGCGTCGAAGGTCGCATCGCTGCATCAACCTCCCGTCGGCGGTTGCCGGTTCGGCGCCGTACGGCCGAACCGGTCGTATGCACACATCGTGGAGCATGCCACTGACAATCCGCGCTGACCTGCGCAAAGGCCACCGGCGGCCAGACGGGGCGGGGGCGATTGGCGGCCGGGGCCGGGACTGCGGCATACTTTGAACTGACCGGTCAGTTCAAAGACTGGCCGGGCACGCCGCAGCACGCACGATGCGGCGCGCACGAACACCACGAGCACCACGAGACACCTCGACCACGCAGCGAAGGGACGCCATGCCACAGCCGCGCGGAGCCGCCGTCTCGGCGGACGACTTCGGGCTCGACGGACCACGAGGACCCGTTTTCGAGGGGGTCGGCTTCACCGCGGAAGCGGGTTCCCTGATCGCCCTGACCGGACCCTCCGGATCCGGACGGACCTGTGCGCTGCTGGCACTGACCGGCCGGATGAAGGCCGGCCGCGGCCACGCCAAGGTCGCCGGGCACCCGCTGCCCAAACGGCTGGCGGCGGTACGCCGGATCAGCGCGCTCGGCCCGGTGCCCGGCGTCAACGATCTCGACCCGGCCCTGACCGTCACCGAGCAGCTGCGGGAACGGGTGCTGCTCCAGCGGCGGTTCGACGGTCCGCTGCGCTCTCTGATGAGGTCCCGCCGCGAACGGGCAGCCGCCAGCCGGGCTCGGCTGGAGCAGGCGCTGGAGACGGCGGGCCTCGACCTGGACGCGCTGCCGAAGGGCGGCCGTACGGCGGTGCGCGACCTGGGACGGCTGGAGGAACTGCGGCTGTCGGTGGCGCTGGCGCTGCTGGGCGAGCCGCGGCTGCTGGGCGTGGACGACGTGGACCTGAAGCTGTCCGAGGCCGAACGGGAGGCGGCCTGGGAGATGCTGCGCGCGGTCGCCGCCACCGGCACCACGGTGCTGGCGGTGTGCAGCGAACCGCCCCAGGACGGCGACGCCGTGGTGGTCCGTACCCGTACGGACGCGGCGCGCGCCTCCCGCGACGGGGCGCCCGGGGAGGGCACAAAGGACACCGGGGAGACCGGCGAGGCCGAGACGGAGAAGGAGGGGGCGGCCGATGCGCTCGCCGAGGCTAGCCGCGCTTGAGCTGAAGCGGTTCGGCAGGGGACGGCTGCCGCGGGCGGCGATGGCCGCGATGCTGCTGCTGCCCCTGCTGTACGGCGCGCTGTACCTGTGGTCCTTCTGGGACCCCTACGACCGGCTGGACAAAGTGCCGGTCGCGCTGGTGAACGAGGACAAGGGCGCCACCGTCAAGGGCGAGAAGATCACCGCGGGCGACGACATCGTCAAGGGCCTGCACGACAGCGACTCCTTCGACTGGCACGAGACCAGCGCCGAGGACGCGCGCAAGGGCGTCGAGGACGGGCGCTACTACCTGTCGCTGACGGTCCCCGCCGACTTCAGCAAGCGCGTCTCCTCCAGTTCGGGCGACTCCCCCGAGACCGGCGCCCTCAAGGTGCGCGCCAACGACGCCAACAACTACATCGTCGGGCAGATCTCGCGCACGGTCTTCTCCGAGGTCCGCGCCAGCGCCTCCAGCAAGGTCTCCCGCGGCTTCTACGACAAGATCTACGTCTCGTTCTCCACGCTGCACCACAAGACGGCGCAGGCCGCCAAGGGCGCCGACGACCTCGGCGACGGCATCGGCAAGGCCAAGGAGGGCGCGGGCAAGCTCAAGAAGGGGCTCGGCGACGCCGAGGAGGGCTCGGGCAGCCTCAAGAGCGGCACCGCCACCCTGCACAAGGGCGCCGGTGATCTCGCCTCGGGCGCCGGCCAGGTGGCCGAGGGCACCCAGAAGCTCGCCGACAAGGTGAACGGCGCCGCCTCCACCGTGCGGCCCTTCCTGACCGAGCACAGCGGCGACATCGCCAAGGCCGCCCGCGGGGTGTCCCGTACCAGCAAGACGCTCAAGGAGAACCTCGGCAAGCTGCCGGGCGCCGCACAGCGTGCGCAGAGCGACGCACGCCAGGCGGCCGACACCCTCTCGACGCTGTACGAGGCCCGCTGCGGCAAGAACAGGCCCTCCCCGCAGGGCGGTACCGCACCCGGTGGCGGCACCCCGGCGCCGGGCGGCTCGTCGTCGTCCTCGTCGTCCCCCTCCTCCCCCGAGGGGAACTCGGCGGGCGGGAGCTCCTCCGGGGACGGCACCAAGGGCACGCCCAGCGTCTTCCCGGACTCCTGCCCCGACCTGAAGAAGGCCGTGGACGCCGCCGAACGCTCCGCGTCCGTGGCCGGGAAGGTCAACGGCTACGTCAAGAACGAGAAGAACCTCGACGAGCTGGGCCGGCACCTCGACGACCTCGACAAGACCGCCACCGCCCTCGCCGAACGCGCCCCGCACCTCAAGCAGGACGTGGACAGCGCCGTACGCCAGATCAACAAGCTCAACAAGGGCGCACACGCCGTCTCCTCGGGCGCGGGCGAGCTGCACACCGGGCTGGGCACCGCCAAGAGCGGGGCCGCCGCGCTCGACACCGGTCTGGGCAAGCTCTCCAGCGGCGCAGGCAGCCTCGACGGCGGCCTGTTCAAGCTGGCCGACGGCTCCGGCAAGCTGGCGAGCGGGCTGCACGACGGCACCGAGCAGATACCGGACTACGGCAAGAAGGAGCGGGACGAGCGCACCGGTGTCATGTCCGACCCGGTCGGACTCGCCTCCCACAAGGCGCACGAGGCACCCAACTACGGCACGGGCTTCGCCCCGTACTTCATCCCGCTCTCCCTGTGGGTGGGCGCGATGATCGCCTACATGCTGCTCCAGCCGCTGAACAAGCGGGCGCTGGCCGCCGGGGCCCCGGCCTGGCGGATCGCGCTGGCCGGCTGGCTGCCCGTCGCGGCGATCGGGGTGGCACAGGTCGCCGCCCTGATGAGCGTGCTGCACTGGGGCCTCGGGCTCCAGATGGCGCGGGGGCTGGGCACGATCGGGTTCCTGCTGCTGGTGGCCGCGTGCTTCACCGCGATCGTCCAGTTCCTCAACGCGCGCTTCGGCCCGGCCGGGCGGATCCTGGTCCTGGCGATGCTGATGCTCCAGCTGACCTCGGCGGGCGGCACGTACCCGATCCAGACCAGCCCCGGCTTCTTCAACGCGCTGCACCCGTTCCTGCCCATGAGCTACGTCGTCGAGGGGCTGCGCCATCTGATCACCGGCGGTGAGCTGTGGCCGGTGTGGCGGGCGTGCCTGGTGCTGCTGGCGTTCACCGCGGGCGCCGTCGCCCTGACGGCCGTCACCGCACGCCGCAAGCAGGTGTGGACGCTCGACCGGCTCCACCCGGAGATCTCGCTGTGAGCGCGGGCAGCACGCTCCGCGCGGGCTCCGCACGGCCGGGCCGCGGACGAGGGGAGAATGGCCGCATGACGAGTGCCCGTACCACCAGCCCGCGCAGCCGCAGCGCCACCAGGGACAAGCTCTTCCAGGCAGCCGTGACCCTCATCGCGGAGCAGGGGTTCTCCTCCACCACCGTGGAGGAGATCGCCGAACGGGCCGGCGTGGCCAAGGGCACCGTCTACTACAACTTCGCCAGCAAGACGGAACTGTTCGAGGAACTGCTGCGGCACGGGGTGGCGCTGCTCACCGCCGATCTGCGGAAAGCGGCCGACGAGACCGCCGGGCGCGGCGGCAGCCGGGTGGACGCGCTGGACGCGATGGTCCGCGCCGGACTGCTCTTCATCGACCGCTACCCGGCCTTCACCCAGCTGTACGTCGCCGAACTGTGGCGCACCGGACGGGCCTGGAACGAGACCCTGCTCATGGTGCGGCAGGAGGCCGTCGCCGTCGTCGAGGACGTCCTGCGGGCCGGGGTCGCCGAGGGCGAGCTGAGCGAGGAGATCGACATCCAGCTCACCGCCGCCGCGCTGGTCGGCATGGTGCTGGTCGCCGCGCTCGACTGGAAGGCGTTCCAGCCCGAGCGCTCCTTGGAGGACGTGCACGGCGCGCTGTCCCTGCTGCTCCAGGGCCGCGTCGGCGGACGCGAGCGCACCCGCTGAGAGCGGCGCCGCTCACGGGAGGGCGACCGGCTCCGTTCCGCGGCCCCGTGTCAGCGGTCCGTGCCCCGCCCTCCCGTGGACCTCACTCTGCCGTCCGCGCCGGGGGCACCCATCGGCGCGGCTACTCAAGACCTCTTCTGAGTACCGGTACCTAGCCCCTGGGTACGCCCCGCCTTCCCCCGCGGTGCCGCGGTACCCCGCGGGGTACCCCGGGTGCCGCTCCGTGCCCCCGGCTCCGCCCCGGGGAGCAGCGTCCTGCCCGCTCCCGGCCGGGTCAAGGGGTGAGGGGGCGCCTCCCGGCGGGCGGCCGGGCGCGGGCTAAGGTCACGGCATGGCACGGATCGTGGTGATCGGCGCGGGAACGGGCGGGATGGCCGCCGCGGCTCGACTGGCCGTGGCGGGCCACCGGGTGACGGTGCACGAGCGCACCGAGACCTACGGCGGCGCGCTGCGCAGGTACACGCGCGACGGCTTCGCCTTCGACACCGGGCCGGGCCTGCTGCACCTGCCGGCCGTCCACCGCGACCTGTTCGTCAAGACCGGACGCGAGCGCCTGGAGGACCGGGTCGATCTGGTGCGGGTCGCCGCTACGGCACGGCACGTCTTCCCGGACGGCAGCGCCGTGACACTGCCCAACGCCTCCCGCGGCAAGGTGATCGCCGCGCTCGACGACGCGTTCGGCGCGGGCGCGGGCGACCGGTGGGCCCGGATGCTGACCCGGGCCCGCGAGGCGTGGGAGGCCACCCGGCGTCCGCTGCTGGAGGAGCCGCTGCGCGACGAGCCCGCCTCGCGGGGCGCCCTGGTGCGGGACGGGGCCTACCCGGCCCTGCGCCGGAAGGGCCTGCTGCGCCGCCGCCCGCCGACCCTGGCCGAGGCCGCGCGGGACGAGCTGGGCGACCCCCGGCTGGCCGCGATGCTGTGCGGCTGCGTGTGGGGGTACGGCCTGGATCCAAAGACCGCTCCGGCGACCGCCGCCCTGCTCGCGTACGTCGAGGACGCGTTCGGCACCTGGTACGTGCGCGGCGGCGGCCTGCGGGCCCTGGCCGACGCGCTGTACGACAGGTGCCGCGAGCGGCGGGTCGCCTTCGTGTTCGGCAGCGAGGTGACCGCCGTACGGGAGAAGGACGGACGGGCGGCCGGGGTGGAGCTGGCCGACGGTTCCGTCGAGGAAGCGGACGTGGTGGTGACCGGCGGCGGGCCCGCGGCGCCCGGCAGCCCCGGCGCCGGGCCCGCCGGCACGGCACGGCTGACGGTGCTGCTGGCCCTGCGCGGCGCCCGCCCCCAGGGCACCCCGCACCGCACGCTGGTGCACCGCGCCGAGGCGCCGGGCCGCCCGCTGACGGTGCTGCGGCCCGACGATCCGGCGCTGCGCCCCGACGACGCGCACGAGACGGCGGTGCTCAGCCTGCCCGTACCGGCCGGCGCGGTGGAGGGGACGGCCGAGGCGGAGCGGCTGGCCGAGGAACTGCTGGCGGCGGCCGACGGGGCCGGGCTGGGCCTGCGCGAGCGGCTGCTGTGGCACGCGGTGCGCACCCCCGCCGACAACGAGGCGGAGACCGGCGCCCCGGGCGGCCTGGTGCCGCCGCCGGCCCTCCCGGGCGCGGGCGGCGCCTTCCTGCACCCGGCGAACACGACACCGCTGCCGGGGCTGTACGCGGTGGGCGGCTGGTCCCATCCCGGCGGCGGACTGGCCGCTGCCGGGATGACGGGCGCGATGGCCGCCGGTCTCATCGAGGACCCGGACTGGCGCGGCTCCACCTGACCGCCGCCCCGCATGCGGGCGGGTACGACACCTGGCGCGCCGCGCCCCGTCAGTAGCCGCTGTAGTAGCCCTGGGGGTACTGGGGCTGGTGCGGCGGCTGCGCGTGCGGGTCCGGCGTCTCGCCGCCTGCCGCGTACGGATCGTCGTAGCCGGTGCCGTACCCGTACCCGGACGGGACCTGCCCCGGCAGTGCCCCCGGGCCGGCGGGCGGCAGCGTCCCGGCGCCGTCCCGTTGCTGGGGCACCCACACGCCACCGGGCGGCGTCTCCGGCACGTCCGGGTAGTAGGGCTGCTGCGCCGGGTAGTCCTCGTGCCCGGGCTGCTCGCCGTAGGAGCCGGCGTACTGCGCCGGGTAGGCGGCGGCGTGGTTCTGGTAGTCGTACTCGGCGTACTGGGGCTGCTGTTCCGGATACCCGGCGTAACCGGACTGGTCGCCGTAGCCGGCGTACTGGTCGTCGCCCTGCGCGCCGTACGGGTAGGGCTGCGGCTGCGCGCCGGGCGCCTGCCCGAAGACGGAGGTCTCCTCCTCCAGCCCGTCGTAGCCCCCGTGACCCCCGTAGCCCCCGTAGCCGGGCTGCGGCGCCCCGCCCTCGTAGCCGGGGACACCGGGGACGCCTTCGTGGCCCGTGGTGCCGTACTCGTGCCCGGTGCCGTGCTCCGGTCCCGCGCCGGTCCCGTCGAGGGGGGCCGTGCCGTCGTCGGGCCGGCCGTACCCGGCGTGGCCGTAGTCGTCGACCGGGTCCGGCACGGGGAGGGTCTCGGGAGCGGCGGGGACCGGGCCGGTGTCGGGATCGTGCGACTCCAGACCGCTGACCTCCAGCGACGGCGAAGCCGCGGCGGCCTTGCCCGCACCGCGGCGGCGCTGGCCGGCGCCGGGACCGCGGCCGGCGCCGGGGACCCCGCGGATCGCCCAGCCGCCGGTGAACCCGCTGCGGACGGACAGCGTCACGAACGTCTGCCCGACCGCGAACGCCGCGATGCCCAGGCCGATCACGACGACGGACGGCAGCACGGTGCCCACCACGACGCCGAGGAAGCCGGCGAAGGCCAGCAGGCGCCAGCGCAGCCGCGCCTTGTACTGGATCAGGACCTCGGCCAGCAGCCACAGCGCCACGATCCCGAACGCGATATAGAGGACCGTCCAGCCCATCTACGCCCCTCTTCCCGCTCCCCGCCGCCCGGTGGACGGCCGCCTGGCTCAGGCCCTCTCGCGAAGGCCCAGGTTCTGGTGGATCTCCAGCGTCGCCGTGGAATGGTTGAGCGTGATGAAGTGCAATCCCGGGACGCCCTCGGCCATGAGACGCGCACACATCTGGGTGGCGTACTCGATACCGACAGAGCGTACCGCCGCCGGATCGTCCTCGACCGCGCGGAGTCGCTCGATCATCTCGTCGGGGAGCGTGGCGTTGCTCAGCTGCGCGAAGCGCTCGATCTGCTTCACGTTCGTGACCGGCATGATCTCCGGGATGATGGGGGTGTCGCAGCCGGCCGCGGTGACCCGGTCGCGCAGCCGCAGATAGTCCTCGGCGCGGAAGAACATCTGCGTGATGGCGTAGTCGGCCCCGGCCCGGCACTTGTTGACGAAGTGCCGGATGTCGGTGTCCCAGTCCGTGGAGCGCGGATGCATCTCGGGGAAGGCCGCGACGCCGACGCAGAAGTCACCGGACTCCTTGATCAGCTCCACCAGCTCGGAGGCGTAGTCGATGCCCTCCGGATGCCTGACCCACTCCCCCAGCGGGTCGCCCGGCGGGTCGCCGCGCAGGGCGAGCACGTTGCGGATGCCCGCGTTCGCGTACTGTCCGATGACGTTGCGCAGCTCGGCCCGCGAGTGGTTGACGGCGGTCAGGTGCGCCACGGGGGTCAGCGTCGTCTCGTTGGCGATGCGTTCGGTGTTGCGGACGGTGCCCTCGCGCGAGGAGCCGCCGGCGCCGTAGGTGACGGACACGAAGGTCGGCGACACCGCCTCGATCCGGCGCAGCGCGTCCCACAGCGTCCGCTCTCCCTTGGGGGTCTTCGGTGCGAAGAACTCGAAGGAGAAGGACTTCTCGCCGCTCGCGAGCTTGTCGCGCACGGTCGGCGGACGTTCTGTCCTGGGAGCTGAGATACCGATGGCCATGCATGCAGGCTAGCTGCCTGGCCTGCAGAGCGGCTCGACAACGAGAGGTTAAGGACTGTTCTGTCCGGTTCCCGGATGGCCGATGTCCACCCTGTGGACACCGGGGCGACCGTCTGTTACGGCCCCCTGCCACGGCGGGCGAGGGCGCGGCGTGGCCGGGAGGCCACGGAACAGCCCCCGTCCCCTGCGCCGCAGCCGTCCTATCCGGCCGCCTCCCGCAGCCGGGCCGCCAGCGAGGCGGCAGCCGCCCCCGGATCATCGGCCTGCGTCAGTGCGCGGACCACCACCACACGGCGGGCACCCGCGTCGAGCACCTGGCCGAGGTTGCCCTCGTCGATGCCGCCGATCGCGAACCACGGCCGCGCGGCGGGATCACCGGCCGTCCGCGCCGCGGTATGACGGACCAGATCCAGCCCCGGTGCCGGACGCCCCGGCTTCGTCGGCGTCGGCCAGCACGGTCCGGTGCAGAAGTAGTCCACACCGCGCTCCACGAGTGCCGCGTCCGCCTCGGCCGCCGAGTGGGTGGAGCGGCCGATCAGCACCCCCTCCCCCAGCAGCGCACGGGCGGCGGGGACCGGCAGATCGCCCTGGCCCAGGTGCAGGACCTGGGAGGCGGCGGCGTGCGCCACATCGGCGCGGTCGTTGACGGCCAGCAGCGCGCCGTGGCGGCGGCACGCGTCGGCGAACACCGCCAGGTGCTCCAGCTCCTCGGCCGCCTCCATGCCCTTGTCGCGGAGCTGGACGATGTCCACCCCGCCCGCCAGCACCGCGTCGAGGAACTCGGGCAGATCGCCCTGCTCCTTCCGGGCGTCGGTGCACAGGTACAGCCGGGCGTCGGCGAGCCGCGCGCGGGCGGCCTCGGGCGTGGTGGTCATGGTGCGGTGTTCCCCCCCATGAGGGGGTGTGCGGGCCGGCGCGGGCCCGCACACCCGGTGCTGGTGCTGATGCTGATTACTGATGGTCCCGGGCGGAGACCCGGATCAGACGGCGAGGGCCTGGGCGCGGCGCTTGACCTCCGTGCCCCGGTTCTCCCGCAAGGCGGTCACGGGCGAGCCCGGCAGCGACTCGTCCTCCGTGAACAGCCATTCGAGCATCTCCTCGTCGCTGAACCCGTCGTCCTTGAGCAGCGTGATGGTGCCGGACAGGCCCTTCACGATCCGGCCCTCCCCGATGAAGGCGGCCGGGACCTGGAGCACCTTGTTCCCGGACTCGGCCTCGCGGCGGACCGCGATCAGCTGGCCCTCCTTCACGAGCTGCCGCACACGGGTCACTTCGACATCGAGCTTCTCGGCGACCTCGGGCAGGGTGAGCCAGGCGGGCACGAGAGCATCGGTCTTTGCGTCAATCTCGGTCACGCTCCCAGCCTGCCATCCGGAACCGACAGTCACTACCGCGCGGCCTTCTTCAGGGCGACGGCCGCGTCGGCCAGCACCGCCCCGTCCACGGCCGTACCCTGCTGGATCAGCTTGCGGCCCTGCGCCAGATCGCGCGGACGGCCGACGGCCAGCAGCGCCGTCAGCCGGTCGTCGCGCAGCCAGCACACGCTCCACGCGGCGGTGGCCGGATCACCGCGCCACACCAACTCGTCACCGTCCCGGTGGTGACCCGCGTACTGCACGAAACGGCCGAACTGCTCCGACCAGAAGTACGGCACCGGGTCGTAGCCGACGCTGTCGGCGGCGGCGTCCGCGTGCCCCTCCGCCACCAGGTTGGCGGCGACCGTACGGGGACCCTGCAGGGCGTTGTCCCAGTGGTGGACCAGCAGCCGCTCCCCGAAGCGGGCCGACGGGAAGGAAGCGCAGTCGCCCACCGCGTACACCCCGGGCACTGACGCCCGCAGCCCGGCGTCGGCGAGCACCGCGCCGTCCGCACCCAGCTCCACCCCGCAGCCGCGCAGCCAGCCGGTCGCCGGACGGGCCCCGATGCCCACCAGCACCGCGTCCGCGGCCAGCCGCGTCCCGTCGGCGAGCAGCACCCCGCCCGCCTCGACCGCGGCCACCGCCACCCCGGTGCGCAGCAGCGCCCCGGCATCCGCGTACCAGGCCCGCATCGGCTCCGTCACCTGCGCCGGCAGCGCACCCGGCAGGGGTGTGGCCGCCGCCTCCACGACGGTGACCTCGCACTCGCGCTCCCGCGCGGCCGTCGCGAACTCGGCTCCGATCCAGCCCGCGCCGACCACCACGATCCGGCCGCGCGCCGCCAGCACCGGCCGCAGCCGCCGCGCATCGTCCAGGGTGCGCAGCAGATGCACCCCCGGTACGCCCTCGCTGCCCGGCAGCGTCACCGGTTCGGCGCCGGTCGCCACCACCAGCCGGTCGTAGTGGACGGGGCCCGCGTCGGTCTCCAGCAGCCGCTCGGCGGGGTGCAGCCCCGTCACGGTGCGGCCCAGCTCCAGCTCGATGTCCAGGGCGGCGAAGTCGATGTCGAACAGCGGCGGCGCGTCGCCCTCCGGCTCCTCCCCCTTGGCCAGCAGTACGGCCTTCGACAGCGGCGGCCTGTCGTACGGCGGATGCGGCTCGGCCCCGATCAGCCGCACCGGCCCGGGCCAGCCCTGTTCGCGCAGGGCCACGGCGGTCTGCACCCCCGCCATCCCGGCGCCCACGATCACGACGCGCTGCTGCTTCCCGCTGTCACTCACCCGCTCACTGTATGCCGGGGCTCCCCCGCTC
>Ga0164243_10004405_pt1 | contig 22088 bp, 20 predicted proteins | sample OricompcompostOP_FD_108781 | JGI IMG/M metagenome (GOLD analysis project Ga0164243, IMG submission 108781) | Organic Plus compost microbial communities from Emeryville, California, USA - Original compost - Organic plus compost (OP) | ecosystem: Engineered > Solid waste > Mixed feedstock >...
CGCTGCTGGCCGAACCGTCCAGTAACGCCCGCGGAGGCCGGACCGCGATCAGCAGCTACCGGCTGCTGCTGCAGTCGTCGCTGGTCGACGACATCGAACGGGTGATCGTCGTCGGGCATGCCACGCTGTCCCGCCCGGTCACCCGGCTGTTGGGCCGCCAGGACATCGAGTTGATCATCGTCGACCCGTCGCCGGAGTGGAACGATCCGACGATGAACGCCGACCGGGTGATCGCCGGGTTCGATCTCCCCGACAGCGGACCGGACGAGTGGCTGGGCCGGTGGCAGCAGGCCGACCGCGCGATCCGGCCGTTGATCACCGGGGTGACCGACGACGATGCCGTGATCACCGGGCCGGCGCTGGCCGAGCTGGTCTGGCGATCGCTCGGGACCGACGACCTGCTCTTCGTCGGCTCCTCCAGCCCGGTGCGTGATCTCGACCTGGCCGACCGGTCCGCGACGCCGCCGGTGACCTATGCCAACCGTGGCCTCGCCGGGATCGACGGATCGGTGTCGACGGCGATCGGGCTGGCGTTGGCGGCCGACCAACCGGCCCACGCACTGCTCGGCGATCTGACCTTCCTGCACGACTCCAACGGTCTGATCATCGGACCCACGGAACCACGGCCCAAGCTGCGGATCATCGTGGCCGACGATGACGGCGGCAGCATCTTCGCCACCCTCGAGCAGGGGCATCCGGCCCAGATGCGCGCCTTCGAACGGCTCTTCGGGACACCGCACCATGCCGATCTCGCCGGGCTGGCCTCGTCGGTCTCGGCCGATTACACCAAGATCACCGAGCTGGATGATCTTCGTCCGATCCTGGCGAAACCGCCGCAGGCTTTGGAGGTCATCGACGTCCAGGTCGACCGTGATCATCGGCGGACGATGAACGAACGGCTCAACTCGCTCGCAGCCACGCTCTGACCCGAGCGGTCGCGATCACGTCGTCCTCGTTGTAGTTGAGCACCCGTTCCCTGGCCAGGTCCCGTTGCTCGGCGGACTCGGCGTGCACCGCGTCGATGAACCAGCGCGTTGAGTTGAGGCCGCCGGCGTCGTCGTCCCGCCAGCTGAATCCCGCGCCCGCGCTGGCCACCGGCTTGAGCCCGACCCCGTTCACACCGAAGAAGTGCTGTTTGACCAGGCCGAGCAGGTCACAGAACGCCGTCTCGGCGAATTCCAGCGCCCAGCCGAAGACCGGTTCGTCGGGGTAGCTTTCGGCCAGCCGCCGCAACGCCGCCGTCTCGAAACCGCTGTAGTGGTACACCCGAACGCTGTCCGGCCCGTCCGTCTGCCGGCGCAGCCAGCTCAGCGCCCGCACTGCGAGCCGTCGCTCCGCATCGTCGTCGATGTCGGAGAAGTCGACGAACGGGTGGTAGGTGCCGTGGGTCGATCCGGAACGGTGCGTACGGAATCCCCACAGATAGATGGCGCCCTCGGCCGTCGTCTCGATGTCGAAGTCGATCTCCAGCGCGGCGCCCGGTACGTCGATCGGGCCGGCGGTGATCCGCTCGAATTCGACACCTGCGGTGATCAACTTCGCCCGTCGTGCGGCCTGCCGGAGCCGCTCCTCCGCACCGGCCCGGTGGGTCACCTCCGGCAGATACCAGTCGAACAACTCGTCGAGATCGACGCCGGCGAGTTGATCAACGGTGGAAATGCCGTGGGCGCGCAGCGTGGCGATCTCCCGGACGTCCAGTGACCCCTTGCCGATCCGCAGACTGACGTCGTCGTCGGGAAGTTTCGACCGGCAGTGGTCCCACCACTGACAGCCGGAGCATTCGGCGACCACGATCGGTTCCACCAGCGGCCGGGGATCGCCCGGGCCGCCGGTCCGGCGCCGGGCGATCTCGGCGACGTCGACCCGGAACGTGTGCTCATGGTCGTACCGCTCCAGAGCACTGCGCGCCGTCCAGCCGGAGTCGTCGCTGCGGGAGAAGGTGCGCAGCAGCGGCTCCGCCAGATCCATCCAGGTGATCATCCCGTCGGGGTCGGACATCCAGTCGTCGGTGCCGACCAGGCCGGCCAGCGGACGGCCGGGTGCGTCCCAACCGAGATCGCCGAGCATCCGTTGGTAGTGCGCGATCTGCAGCAGATCGGCTTCCCGGGAGGTCAGCCGGAAGCCGTACCCGGGCACCTCGTCGGCGTCGGCCGGCGCGGGCGAGGAGAACGAGCTGACCAGCACCGAACTGTTCGGCCGCGGTTGGGCGAGCGCCTTCTTCCGCTCATGGATCTTGTGGTGCTTGATGTCGACCACGTGATAGCCCGGCCGGCCGTCAGGCCGGTCCTCACCGCGGACCAGCACATCCGGCCTGCCGGAGCGGTGATGATCAAGGTCACGGGGCAGCAGGCCGCCGATGATCAGGTCCGCTCCGGACGCCACGGCCTCCGCCGTCGCGCCGGACTGGATGTGCGGCGGCAGATCGGCGGCCAGTCGGAGATCGATCACCCGGCCCCGGGATGCCGCGGCCAGGCGGCCGATCACCGCGTCCTCGAACTGTTGACCACCCTCGAAGAGCTCCGCCAGCCGGTCGTCGACCTCCCGGATGTGCAGCGGAATGGTCCGGTCGAAGGCGTTGTGGGTTTTGACGGCACAGCTGCGAGCGGCATAGGCGCCCAGGGCGAACGAGGTGGTGTCTCCGGTCGTTTCGCCGGTCGTCTCCCCGGTCGCGAGTCTGCCAGCCGTCGTCATGACAGCCTAGGTTGCCATCCGGCTCGGACAGTGGTGATCACCGGCGCATTCTCGGCGAGCCTGATCCGTGGGGCACAATGCTCTATATGGCTAAGCGCGGTTCAGTGGTGTTGAAGGTGTCCGGTCTCCGGCGCGCCTTCGGCCCGGTGACCATTCTGGACAAGTTCAATCTCGAGGTACGCGAGGGTGAGGCGGTCGCGCTCACCGGCCGGAACGGCGCCGGCAAGTCGACCCTGCTGCGCTGCCTGGTCGGCGCGGACAAGCCAGACGACGGCACCATCGAGATCGACGGCACCAAACTGACCGAGTCCGCGGTGGAGATCCGCCGCGACATGGCCACCGTCATCGACGACCTGGACTTCTTCCCCGACCTGAGCGTGGTCGAGCACCTCGACCTGCTGGCCCGGGCGCACGGCCTGAGCGACCCCGAGCCGGTGGTCGACGAGATCCTGCACGAGGTCCAGCTGATCCCGCAGTCCGGCCAGCTGCCTGGCACGCTGTCCTCGGGCCAGCGTCGCCGGTTGGCGCTGGCGACGGCGTTCGTCCGGCCCCGCAAGCTGCTCATCCTCGACGAGCCGGAGCAGCGGCTTGACACCGAGGGCATCTTCTGGCTGGCGCGTCGGCTGCGCGAGGAGCGGGAGAACGGCCTGGCCATCGTTTTCGCCAGCCACGAGCCGTCGCTGGTCAACTCCGTGGCGACCCGGATCCTGCATCTCGGCGCCGCCCGTGACGGCGAGATGGTGGGCCCGACGCCCGACCAAAGCCTGGCCGAACCATCGCTGACCCCGGAGACCGTGGTCCCCGGAGAGCCGTCCGCGGCGGTTCCCGGTCAGTCGGCCCAGAAGACCGCGCAGAAGCAGAAGCAGCCGGCCAAGAAACCGCGGCCCAGCCAGGGCCGCAAGCCCAAGTCGACGCCGAAGTCAGCCGCCAACCAGCGGCGGAACCGGTGAGCATCCGGTGACCACCGCAGACGTTCCGTTCGCGGAGCACGGGCAACGCGCTCCGCTGATCGCCGACGATCCGGCAACGGCCAAAGAGCTGAAGCTGATGATCAAGGACTGGCGGACCGGCCGTGCCACCCGGTCCCTCGGTCAGGCACTCTCCGACGGCTACATCGCCGTCTTCGGCTTCCTGCTGGTCGGTGCGATGGTCGCCAACGTCATCGTCCAGGCGCAGGGCGTCGTGTCGCAGTGCAACAGCCAGGCGTGTCTTTCGGCCCGGACGTTGTTGCCGTGGGCCACCTTCGCGCTGTGTGTCTCCGCCGCACTGGTGTTGAGCCGGCTCTTCGGCCCGGTACTCGCCTCGGCTGCCGAGGGTTTCTGGCTGCTGGACGCTCCGGTCCAACGCAAGCGGCTGCTGACGCCCCGGCTACTCGGCATCACCGCCGCGGGCCTTGGCATCGGCATGCTCGCCGGCGGGCTGATTGCGGCGCTGACCGGTTCCCCGTTCGACGAGATCGTCATCTGGGGAGTCGGTACCGGACTGGCAGCCGCCGCCTCGATCTCCTTCGCCGCCGCCGAACAGGGCGCCGAACGGCATCTGCCGACCCGGCTGGTCAGCTACCTCTTCGGACTGCTCGGGCTGGTCGCGCTGCTCGCGGTGATCGCGGTGGCCGCCAAATGGGTCGTCCTCGACGTCAACGCCACCCGCGCGGTGGACATCGGACTGGCCCTGATCGCCGCCGCCGCGATCGTCCTCGTGCTTACCTCGGTGCTGGCCCTGGCCAGGCTCAACCAGATCCGCCGCACCCGGCTGTTGTCCGGCGGCGCACTGGTCAGCGGCATCTCCGGCGCCTTCTTCGCTCTGGACTTCGGCCTGATCCGCGACATCGTTGTCGACCGGCGCGCCATGGAGATCGGCCACGTCCGGTCCCGGCCTGGCCGTGGCGTCGGTCTGCGGCCGCTGGTCTGGCGTGAGGCGCAGCGGTTGGCGCGCAGCCCGCAGCCGCTGCTCTGGGTGGCACTCAGTCTCGTCGTCCCGTACGCCGTGGATGCGCTGGGCATGGGCAGTGTGATGCCGATCTTCGGCTCCCTGGTGCTGTTCGGTGCGATGGTGCCAATGCTCAACGGTCTTCGGGTGCTGACCCGGACCGGCGGTCTGGCCCGGGCGATGCCGTTCAGCAACAAGGCGATCAAGCGGGCCACGGTCGCCGTACCGGCGGTGGTCGCGCTGCTGTGGGCGCTCGCGACCATCCCGGCGTTCCTCGGCTTCGCCAGTGACCACCACCCGTTCCCGGAGGCTGCTCTGATGGCCCTGGTCACCGGCGCCGCCGGCTTCCTCGGAGCGGTGCGGTGGACCACCGGGAAGCCGCCGAACTTCGGCGGCCCGGCCGTCGCCAGCCAGTTCGGCGCCATCCCGCCCGGACTGATCATCGGCATGATCCGCGGCTTCGACATGTGCCTGTTGATCACCGCGCCGCTGCTGCTCGGCATGCCGCCGATGGTGTCGCTGGTGATCGCCGCGATCGTTGCGTTGATCCTGCTGACCCTGGACTGGGACGCGATGAAGGCCCAGGCCGAGGAACAGCAGAAGCAGGTCAGAGCGGAGCGCCAGCAGCGGGCCGGGAACTGAGCCGTTCGGCGATCACCCGTCCCAGGGCGGCGATGCCGGTACGGATCTGGTCCTCGGTCGAGGTCGCATAGCTCAACCGCAGCGTGTTGCCGCGTTCCCCGGTGGCGTAGAAGGGGCGTCCCGGAACATAGGCCACGTCGTCGGCGACCGCGGCCGGCAGCATCGCCTCGGTGTCGATGGACTCGTCGGGCAGCGTCACCCAGCAGAACATGCCGCCGTCCGGATCGGTGCAGGTGACACCGGCCGGCAGGTCGCGGGACACCGCATCGATCATGATCTCCGCCCGCAGGCCGTACACTCCCCGGATGATCTTGATCTGTTCGGGAAGCACGTCGTCCAACAGTTCTGTGATGATCATCTGGTTCAGCGTCGGAGTGTGCAGATCGGCCGCCTGTTTGGCCTGGACCAACTTGTCGATCACGTGCCGTGGCCCCTGCACCCAGGCATCGCGCAGACCGGGCGCCAGCACCTTGGAGAAGGTGCCGAGCATGATCACGTTCAGTTCGTCGACCGGCGTCGTGCGACGGGCCAGGCTGAACAGGGTCTCGACCTCCGGGCCGCGGAACCGCAGTTCGTTGTACGGCCCGTCCTCGATGATCGTCACCCGGTGCCGCCGGGTGATCTCCAGCAGGGCGAGCCGGCGCTGCCTCGACAACGTCCGCCCGGTCGGATTCTGGAAGGTCGGGACGGTGTAGAGCAGCCGGCCATCCACCCGGCCGAGCAGCTCCTCCAGCGCCTCCGGAATGATGCCGTCGTCGTCGGTCGCCACCTCGACGAACCGTGGGGCGTACGGGGCGAAGGCCTGCAGCGCACCGAGATAGGTCGGCGACTCGACCAGCAGCACGTCGCCGGGATCGATCAGCACCCGGCCGAGCAGATCCAGCCCCTGCTGGCTGCCGGTGGTGATCTGGACCATCTCGGGGATGATGTCGCTGCGCTCGGCGATCCACCGGCGCAGCGGCAGGTGTCCCTCGGTGGTCGAGTACTGCAGGGCCCGCTGGCCGTGCTCGGTCAGCACCCGGTCGGCAGCAGCCCGGATCTGCTCGACCGGGAACAGCTCCGGCGCGGGCAGGCCGCCGGCGAAGGAGATCACCTCGGGCCGCTGGGTGATCTTGAGAATCTCCCGGATGGCGCTCGAGGTCATTCGTCGTGCTGTGCTGCTGACCGGAATCATGGCCGAAGTCTGCCAAATCCCACCGCCCGGCCGCGCGCGCGTTTCTGCTGGCAGCGAAAGAACGGGCGTCTCGGTCCGCGCCGGGGCTAGCGTTTCTGCATGACCGAAGCAGCGCAGCGTGCCGATTCGGACCAAGATTCGGACCAATTGGACGGCCGGAACCGGTCCGATCGCCCGACCGGGATCGACGCCCCACGCCCGACCGAGGGGACCGTCGTTCCGCTGAAACGTCACGCGAATCCTCCGGGCGCCCGCCCGGAGCCCGGTCCCCACGCGCAGCCGAACCGGCGTGATCCGCTGCTGCGTACGCTGCTCGGCGACGTGCTGCGTCAGGCGCGCCGCGAGCAGAAGCGGACGCTGTCCGACGTGGCCGAACGGGCGGGAGTCTCCGTGCCGTACCTGTCGGAGATCGAGCGCGGGCGCAAGGAACCGTCCTCTGAAATGCTCGCCGCCGTTGCCGGTGCGCTCGGCCTTGACCTGCTCGACCTGGTCTCACGGTCCTACATCGACCTGGTCGGTCGGCGGGTCGCCGAAGCCGACGCCGTCCGCCCGCAGCGGGTCGGACGTACCGCCGGCCGTCACGGCGACGTGCTCGCGGTCGCCGCCTGATCGGCGATAGCCCGACGGCCTGATCGAAACTTTTCGGAAGTCACGCCGGCGCGGGGTAGACAAGTCCAGTGCATATCTGTCCAAACTATTGGACGTGCCATTGACCGATCTTCCCTGTTGTGTCTAGATTTCTGCGCTATAGATCGATGAGCATTTCGGTCTGCAGTTTCCTCTCGGTACAACGTCGTGACTTACGGAGGAATCGTGAACCCCGTTTCACGTCGAAAGTTTCTGGGCGCCGGGCTCGGTGCCACTGCGCTCGGACTGGCCGGCTGCGGGCGCGGCGCCGGATACGCCAGCGGGGTGGTCACGCCGCGGGACGACACCGTGAACATCCTCAGCAAGGACACCCAGCTGGTCCGGAACTTCAATGTGTATTCCCCGTCCAACCATGCCGGGCCCTCGAAGGGACTGATCTTCGAACAGATCGTCCGACTGGACACCTTCGACGGCGCCACGATCAAACCCTGGCTTGCCTCAGGGTGGGAGTTCGGCAACGGCGGCAAGGAACTCACCTTCACGGTTCGCAACGGGCTCCGTTTCTCCGACGGCCATCCGGTCAGCGCGGACGACTTCGCCTACAGCATGGAGTTGCCGCTGAAGTATCCGGAGCTGAACTCCTCCGGTGCCGGCTACACCGGAGTCGAGAAGATCAACGATCATCAGGTGAAGTTGATCTTCGAAGAGCCGTCGTACCAGAACCTGATCAACTGCACCAACATCGTGATCGTGCCCAAGCACCTGTGGCACCGGCACGATCCACGATCCTGGACGGCACCCGATCCGGTCGGCACCGGACCGTCCTTGCTCGCGGGTTTCTCCAGCCAGCAGTACTTGTTCCGGAGCCGCAAGCAGTATTGGGCGGGATCGTTGCCGATGAGCTATGTCAGGTTCCCGACCGCCAGCGAGGACTCCGCCAAGTTGATGATGATCGACGGACAGCTCGACCTGTCGACCATTGCCTGGCCGGGCGGCCAGGAGCATTACGTCGATCGGGATCCCAGCACCTTCTTCTACGCCCCCAGGCCCAGCGGCGGCTCGGAGGGCATCGTGTTCAATCTGACCAAACCGCCCTGGAACGACGTCCACGTCCGCCGCGCACTCTCGATGGCCATCGACCGCGGCGTGGTGTCCACGGTGCTGGCAGACGGGCAGCAGCCGATGACGGTCACCAATCTGGATGACGACATCTACCGGGACTGGCTGCTCGATGACTACGCCGGCAAGGTCCAGCCGCTTGACGTGCGCGGCGCACGACGCGAATTGCAGCGGGGTGGCTGGTCTGTCGAGGCGGGCAAGCTCGTCAAGGACGGTACGAGCTACCCGGTGAATTTCCGCTTCATCACCGACTATCCGGCCTGGCACATCGAGACCGCGGTCATCGCGGATCAATGGCAGCGCTATTTGGGCCTGAACGTAAATCTCATCGCCCAACCCGCCGCCACCTACAACGGGAAGGTCAATTCCGGCGACTTCGACGTCGCGTACTGGTTCTGCGGTAACGCCAACGGTGTGTACCAGGCCTACTACTCGCTCATCGATCCGAGCCTGAAGGTGCCGATCGGCAAGGTCGCAACCGGCAACCCGGGTCGTTGGGACGACCACCGGACGAAGACGTTGATGGCCAGGATGCGGGGCACCGAGGACCGGGCGACGCTGCTCAGAGCTGCGCACGGGATGCAGCGGATCGTGGTCGAACAGGTCCCGTTCATCCCGGTGTTGTCCGGCGGGATCTGGAATGCCATCAACCGGACCTACTGGGGCAACTGGCCGATCGGCGAGCATGCGCCGTTGAAGGTCGCCGATACGACCGCCGATCTCGTCCTCATGCTGCAGAACCTGCGAAAGGCGGAAGGCTCGTGACCAGCCAGGCCCTCCCGGGCGCCGCAAGCCGCCCGAGGCGATCACGCAGCGGAACCTCCGGCTGGGTGTTCCTCGGTCGCCGGATCGGCTTCTACGTCGTCGCGGCCTGGTCGGCGATCACGCTGAACTTCCTGATCCCCCGGTTGATGCCGGGATCGCCGGCGGATGCGGTCATTGCCGCGCTGCAGCAGAAGGGCGCGCAGCTCACCCCACAGACGATCGCTTCCATCCAGAAGATCTTCGGCCAGCCCGACGCGAACCTGCTGCAGCAGTACGGCGACTACCTGGTGCAGTTGGCCCATTTCGATCTCGGCGTCTCGACCAGCAGCTATCCCAGCCCGGTCAGCGATCTGATCGGTCAGGCGCTGCCCTGGACGTTGCTGTTGGTGGGCACGACGACGGTCCTGGCGTTCCTGATCGGCACCACCGTCGGGGTGGTCTGCGGGTGGCGGCCCGGTAGCCGACTGGACAGCGTGCTGAGCCCGCTGTCCACCTTCATGGCCGCCGTACCGTATTTCTGGGTGGCCCTGTTCGCCCTCTGGCTCTTTGGGTTCGAACTGGGCTGGTTCCCGCTGGCCGGTGGTTACGATCCGAACACCGTGTTCGCTGCCAGCCCGGGCTTCTGGGCGTCCACCTTGAAGTACGGCTTCCTCCCGGCGTTCACGATCGTTGTGTCGGCGTCCGGTGGCTGGCTGCTCGGTATGCGCAACATGACCGTGACGACGACCGCCGAGGACTACGTGTTGCTCGCCCGGGCCAAGGGCCTGTCATCGCGGCGCGTCGTCTTCTTCTACGCAGCGCGCAATGCCGTCCTGCCTCAGTTCACCAGCTTCGCGCTGGCCATCGGCAGCATCCTGGGCGGCGCGCTGCTCACGGAGACGGTCTTCACCTATCCGGGCGTCGGCTACCTGATGTACCACGCGGTCTCCAACCGGGACTTCCCTGTGATGCAGGGAATTCTGCTGATGACCACCCTGGCGGTGCTGGTCGCCAACTTCATCGCCGATTCCGTCTACGTCCTGCTGGATCCCCGGACCAGAGAACAGGGGGAGTGACCCATGCGAACCGAGATCCTCCGCAGCGACAAGGTACGCGTCGGGTTGGCGATCTTCGCTGTGTTCACGATCGCCGCCTTCTTCGGGCCATGGTTCGACCGCCATGTCCTCGGCTACGATGCGGCGGCCCTGAACTACTACGCGATCGGCCGTCCGCCGAGCACAACCCACTTGTTGGGCACCACCTCCACCGGACAGGACGTACTCGCGCAGCTGATCGCCGGCAGCCGCAATTCGCTTCTTGTCGGTGTGCTGGCGGCCCTGGTCGGCACGGCCCTGGCGATCCTTTTCGGTGTCACTGCAGGGTTCTTCGGTGGTGCGGTCGGCATGGTGCTCAACTTCGTCACCAACCTGTTCATCGTGATGCCGGTCTTCGCCCTGACCCTGGTTGTCGCCGGTTACGTCGAGGGCACCGGGCCGGTGGTCATCGCCCTGGTGATCGGCGTCTTCGGGTGGGCCGGCGGCGCGCGGTCGCTTCGCGCCCAGACGATGAGCCTGCGCAACCGCGATTTCACGATGGCGATGCGGATGTTGGGGGAGAGCCGGCTGCGGTTGATCTTCGTCGACGTGTTCCCGCAGCTGTCGGGCTGGGTGTCGGCGATGTTCCTGCACGGTGTGATCGGCGGCGTCCTCGCCGAGGCAGGCCTTGCCTTCCTCGGAATCTCGAATCCGGGCACCATCAGTTGGGGCACGATGATCCAGAACGCCCAGCAGCAGAACGCGATCCTCAACGGACAGCTCTGGTGGTTCATCCCGCCGGGGTTGTGTATCGCGGCGATCGGAACCGCGGTCGGTTTGATCAACTTCGGCGTTGACGAGATCGCCAACCCCAAGTTGCGCAGCGCCCGTCGCCGCGTGGTGCGGCGTACCCGGAGGGCGGCCGAGGTCGCGAACCTGGAGGTCGCGGCATGACCCGGCCCGACACCGACGACGACCTGCTGTTGGAGGTCGAGGGTCTTTCCGTCGCGTACCAGGCCGAACGCCCGGTGACTGCCTGCGACGGAATCGATCTGCAGTTGCGACGCGGCGAGATCCTCGGAGTGGCCGGCGAGTCCGGCTCGGGCAAGTCGACCTTGATCACCGCCCTGACCCGACTGCAGCGGCCACCCGCATCGACCACCGCCGGTCGGATCCTGTTGCACGATCAGGGCCGAACCGTCGATCTCGTCGGAATGACGGAGGACGAACTGCGCCGATACCGCTGGAACACCGTATCGATCGTGCTGCAGAGCGCGATGGACGCGCTCAACCCCGTGCTGCGGCTGGGCAGCCAGTTCGCGGATGTGATCCGGGCAAACGATCCGGATGTCACCACCCGCACGGTGCTCGACCGGACCACCGAGTTGCTGGCGATGGTCGGTATCCCGGCCAACCGGATCCGCAGCTATCCGCACGAGCTCTCGGGCGGGATGAGGCAGCGCGCGATGATCGCCCTGGCGTTGGCATGCGGACCGAAACTCGTGGTGATGGACGAGCCGACAACCGCGGTCGACGTGGTGATGCAGCGCAGGATCGTCCGGCAGATTCTTCGACTGCGCCGCCAGCTGGGCTTCGCCGTCGTCTTCGTGACCCACGACCTGTCGCTGCTGCTCGAGCTCGCCGACCGGATCGCGATCATGTACGCCGGCCGCATCGTGGAGATCGGCACCGCTGATCAGATCTACCATCGGCCGCGCCATCCGTACACCCGCGGGCTCCGGGATTCGTTCCCGCCCCTGCATGCGCCGCTGACCAGACTGCAAGGCATTCCGGGCAGCCCACCGAACCTTGTCCGGTTGCCGCCGGGCTGTGCGTTCGCTCCGCGATGCCCGGAAGCCATCGACGCCTGCCACGATGCCCGTCCGGCGCTACGCATCATCGAAGATCAACAGGTTGCCTGCCACCTCTACGATGTCGCCGATCGCGACGACGTCGACGATGTTGCGATGAGCCGGTGATCATGAGCCGCCGTCGCACGTTCCAGGAGACGCCATGACCGTTGTTGACGAACCGGCCCGTTCCGCGCAACCCGAGGCCGCCGAACCGGTGCTCGAAGCGCGCCGGGTGACCAAACACTTCAAGGTGCGCGACGGCGCCGGGCGCGCCAGTGTTGTGCAAGCCGTCGAGGAGGTCGACCTGGCCTTGCGTCCCGGCCGGATCGTCGCGCTGGTCGGGGAGAGCGGCAGCGGCAAGACCACCCTTGCCCGACTACTGGCCCGCTTCTACCCGGTCACCGACGGCGAGATCAGGCTGCGGGACGTTGCCGCGGCCGGCAGGCCCGACAAGGCCTACCACCGGTCCGTCCAGTTGATCTTCCAGGACCCGTTCGGTTCCCTGCATCCTGGGCACAAGATCAGTTACAACCTGGAGCGGCCGCTCCGCATCCACGGTCACGCCACCAACCGGAGCCAGGCGCGACAGCAAGCAGCCGAGCTGTTGGAGCGGGTCGGACTGATCCCGGCAACTGATTTCCTCGACAAGCTCCCGCACGAGCTGTCCGGAGGACGACGACAGCGCGTGGTGATCGCCAGGGCGCTCGCCGTCCGGCCGGAGGTGTTGCTGGGTGACGAGCCGATCTCGATGCTCGACGTCTCGATCAGGTTGGACATGCTCAATCTGCTCGCCCGGCTGCGGGACGAGGAGGACCTGGCCCTGCTCTACATCACCCACGACATCGCCTCCGCCCGGTATCTGTGTGACGACGTCGCCGTCATGTACGCCGGCCAGATGATCGAGTCCGGACCGAAGGAGGCGGTCATCCAGCAGCCCATGCACCCGTACACCAGGTTGCTGGTCGCCGCCTCCCCCGACCCGTCCCGGCGACGCGCCGCCGACGGCGACGATCTGGACAGTCTCGACGCCGGGCCGGACGAGCCGCCCAGCCTGATCGATCCGCCGACCGGCTGCCGGTTCCATCCGCGCTGTCCCTTCGCCATGGACGAGTGCCGGGTGCAGCTACCGGAGCCGACAACCTTCGGCGACGGCCGCTGGGCCCGCTGCTGGCTGCATCAGAAGGGACGCAGCCACGAGCTGATCCCGGCCGCGCACTGAGCGGGCTGGGCCGAACCGGCCGGGGCCGCCAGACCGGGCCGGCCGGTGTGCCCGCCGACGTGCTCGTGCTAGCCGATCTGGTAGGCGGACCTGCTGACCTCCCGCGGCTGCATCACCTGATCGACCACGCCGTACGCGATCGCCTGCTCCGGGGTCAGGATCAGATCCCGGTCCGTGTCGGTCTTGATCTTGTCGACCGGCTGCGCGGTGTGCCGGCTGAGCACCTCGTTCATCTGCCCCCTCAGCCGGACTATCTCCTTGGCCTGGACGGCGAGATCGGGCAGCGTACCTTCGGCACTTCCCGACGGCTGGTGCAGCAGGACCCGGGAATGCGGCAGCACCGACCGCTTGCCGTGGGTGCCGGCGGCCAGCAGCACGGCGGCCGATGACGCGGCCTGACCGATACAGACCGTTGCGATGTCGGCGCTGACGAACTGCATGGTGTCGTAGATGCCCATCAACGCCGTCAACGAACCGCCCGGAGAGTTGATGTAGAAGCCGATGTCGCTCTCGGAGTTCTCCGAGTCCAGATGCAGCAGCTGGGCGATGACCACGTTGGCGACGCCGTCGTCGATCGGCGTACCGAGGAAGATGATCCGGTCGCTCAACAGCCGCGAATAGATGTCGGACACCCGTTCACCGCGCATCGTCTTCTCGACCACGGTCGGGATGGTGTACTGGCTCATGATCAACTCCTTCGGTTACAGCCGGGCCGAACGGGTCCGGACAGCGGGACGGACATCGGTGACCTCGGTGACCACGGCATCGATGAAGCCGTACTCGAGAGCCTGCTCTGCGGTGAACCACCGGTCACGCATCGAGTCGGCGTCGATGGTCGCCTTGCTCTGGCCGGTGTGCTCGGCGATCAAGGTGTTCATCAGCTGGTTGGTGTACTCCAGGTTCTCCGCCTGGATCTCGATGTCGGCGGTCGTGCCGCCGACGCCGGCCGATCCCTGGTGCATCAGCACCCGGGCGTGCGGCAGGCAGTAGCGCTTGCCCTTGGTGCCGGCCGAGAGCAGGAACTGTCCCATGCTGGCGGCCAGCCCCATGCCGAGGGTGCTGACGTCATTGGGGATCAGCTTCATCACGTCGTAGACGGCGAGGCCGGCGGTGACCGAACCGCCCGGCGAATTGATGTACAGGCTGATGTCGGCCTTGGAGTCCTCGGCGGACAACAACAGCAGTTGGGCGCACAGCCGGTTGGCGATCGCGTCGTCGACCGGTTGCCCGAGCACGACGATGCGTTGCTCCAGCAGCCGTTGGACGAGTTGATCATCGAGCCCGGAGCGGAACTGGGGTTCCCCCTCCCGGGCCATCGTGTCGCGGGTATCGCTGCGAGTGATCACGGATCCTCCTCAATCTGGTTCGTGATCAACACTGCCCGGTCCTGCCGCAGGATTCCGGCTGATCTGCCGACCGCAGATCTGCTCAGGGCATATGCTCGTCAGCGGGGTACCCGATGCCGTACAGAACACGGGAGCTGTCGAAGCGCACCTGGCCGGATTTCGTGGACTTCTTCGACCGGGTGCACGGTTGCGCGTGCACACTCAACTCCTTCGGCCGGCACTGCACCCTCGAGGGCAAGAACGCTGCCGAACGGGCCAGGATCTACGGCGCTCCCGACCGTTCGCGCCGGTACTTCCCTGCCCAGGAGGCATTGCATCGGATGCGGTTCGACGCGATGAAGGAACTCGTCTGGTCGGACCGTGCCCACGGGATTCTCGTCTACGCGGCTGCGCCGCAGCGGTCGGCGGCCGCGCACCCCGTCGGTTGGTGCCAGTTCGGTCGGGTGCAGGAGCTGCCGGTGCCGACCCGCTATCCGGTCCCGGAGAAGATGTACGCCCGCGACCCCGCCTCACAATGGCGGATCACCTGCTTCACCACCCGGATCGATCACCGCGGACGCGGAGTCGCCACCACGGCACTTCGGGCGGCACTCGCGGCGATCGGTAGATCCGGCGGCGGGCAGGTGGAGGCCGTGCCGATCGCGTTCACCCACGCCGACAGCGAACTCCCGAAGCTGCGCAAGACCTACGGCTGGCGGTCCGACGAGGTCCGGAAACATCTTGCTGACTGGCCGACCCGGACGATTCCGGGCATCGGCACCGTCCGGGCAACCCACGTCACCGCCAAGACGCTGTCGGGCGTCGGCACGATGTCGATGTTCGAGCCGTTCGGATTCCGGCCGGTGAGGCTCGACCCTGCCGCCGAGGAGCAGTGGTGGATTCCCGGCGACCGGGTGTTGATGACCGTACAGCTGTGAGGAGTGGCCGGATCGGGCGGCGTGTCGCCCGGCGACCGTCGCGACACGCCGCACAAATGAGGGATTTACCGACCCCTCGGCCAATGGCGGCGCTCGGCGAGCCAGTCGGCGACGACCGCACCGCTCCAGCGCTGGTGTTCCCGCAGGTACGGTGAGCCGTCCGGTTCGGGCGAGCCGGAGGCGATCGCGTAGTACAGGGCAAGATCGGCGAGCAGGCTGTCGATCCCTTCCTGATCGTCGGGGCCGACCAACCGACTGGCGGCAAGGATCGCATCGGCATCCCACCCGTCGCCGCGGACCGAGATCAACAGGGTCACCAGATCGGTCCATGGCCTGCCCAGCAACGGAAAGTTCCAGTCGACGATCCAGCCCCGCCCGTCCGCGCCGATGAGCATGTTGTCGTCGCGGAGATCGGCATGCACCAGCGTCGACCCGTTGCATCGCTCCGGCAGCGCGGCCACCAGGTCACGCATCTCGCCCGCATGATCACCAAAACGTTCGGTGATCATCTGTTCCTTGTCCGGTGTCAGTCCGCCGAGTTCGACACTCAACGGTTCCCAGGGGTAGCCGGCCGGCGCCGGGGTCAGCGCCCGGGCCGCATCCTCGACCGCACGGACGGCGACCCGGATGTCGCCGGCGATCCACGGCCGGTGCGGCGGCCGACCGTCGATCTCGGTGAAGATCACCAACTGCCACTCGGTCGAGTCGATCACCGTCCGGGCGTCGATGATCAACTCCGGCGCCGGGACTCCCGCCGGGAGGGTCCGTCGCTTCGCCGCCTCCTTCGCGTACGACTCCAGCAGCCATTCCCGGCCCCAACCGGCGACCTTGGCGAAGACCCGGCGGCCGTCGGCCAGCACCAGGCGCGCGGCGAACCCCGGCGTGTAGCCGCTGCGTTCGCTGATCGCCGACACCACCGCGGCACCGAGTTGATCAACAACCCAGTCGCGGACCTCGGCCGGCAGGTCGGACCAGTCCGGTCGCTGTGCCGTTGCGGCGTGCGGCACGGTCAGCGGCGTCGGCGTACGGGATCCCGGCATACCCGCGATGATGACCGACCGGCATCGGTGGGCGCGACCGGTATTGGCTGCCCGGTCACCGGCTGAGACACAGATCACGAGGTGCACGTCACAACCTCCGGATGGTCGGTCCGGGAAGTTTCGCGGCTAATCTGAGCGGCGTGAGGACGCTTGCCGACGGCGGGATCGGACGGCCGAGACTGCATGTCACGACCGAGGAGATCGCCGACCCCGGCCCGCTCCCCGCGGCGATGCCCGACGCCGCGACGCTGGCCTGGATCCGCCGCGGCGAAGGCATGGTCGGTTACGGTGAGGCCGCCCGGCACAAGGCGACGTCCCCCGCCGACGCCGAGCAGTGGTGGCGGGAGATCCGCGACCAAGTCGTCATCGAGTCGACGCTGCCCGGCCCGGACCTGCCCGGCACCGGATTCATCGCCTTCGGCAGCTTCGTCTTCGACCCGGACAACACCACCGCCGACTCGGTTCTGATCGTCCCCGAACTGATCATCGGTCGGCGCGCCGGCCGCGCCTGGCGCACCACCATCCGCCCGTCCGATGCGCCACCGACTCCGCTCCCGGCGGTCGACCCGGTCGAAGCTCCTGGTGTGGTGAGCTTCGCCGACGGCAAGCTCAGCGGTCCCGAATGGCAACGGGTCGTTGCCGAACTCGTGGGGCGGATCACCACAACCAGCCTGGACAAGGTCGTTCTCGCGCGGGAACTGGTGGCCATCGCCGACAACCCGATCGACCCGCGCCGGCTGGTCGGCAGACTGGCGACCGAGTACGCCACCTGTTGGACCTACCACGTCGACGGCCTGGTCGGCGCAACACCCGAGATGCTGGTCCGCCGGGAGGCCGGCCTGGCCACCTCCCGGGTGCTGGCCGGCACCATCCGGCGATTCTCCGAAACCACCCAGGACCTGGCACTTGCCGCCGCACTCGCACAGTCCAGCAAGGACCTTGAGGAACACGAGTACGCAGTCGCCTCGGTGGCCCGGGCGCTGGCCCCGCACTGCTCGGGAATGAACGTCCCCGACGCGCCGTACGTCCTGGAACTGCCCAACGTGTTGCACCTGGCCACCGATGTCACCGCGGTGGCCGATCCCCGGTCGAGTTCGCTGGCGCTGGCCGCCGCACTGCACCCCAGCGCAGCGGTCTGCGGCACCCCGACCGACGCTGCGCGGGCGATGATCGCCGAGCTGGAGCAGCTGGACCGCGACCGCTATGCCGGACCGGTCGGCTGGATCGACGCCGACGGCGACGGGGAATGGGCCATCGCCCTGCGCTGCGGCAGGATCGATCCCGATGACCCGCGGCAGATCCGCCTCTTCGCCGGCTGCGGCATCGTCGGCGGCTCCGATCCGGAGGCCGAACTGGCCGAATCCGTCGCCAAACTGGTGCCCATGAGGGACGCGCTGGCCGGCTGATTTGCCGTGGCCGTACCGGGTACGCGGGCGGCCATGGCTGCTACCACCCGCAAGGACCGGATCGGACCCGACGACCTCGGCGTCGACCTGAGCAAGGGCACCGACACCCAACTGTTCAGATGGCTGGTCGCCTGTGACCTGTTCGGCCGCCGGATCAGCCAGGACATCGCCGCCGCAGCATTCAAGGAGCTGGACAAGGCGAGGCTGCTGAATCCGAAGAAGCTGGCCGACGCGGATTGGCAACAGCTGGTCGACCTGCTCGGCGCGGGAGGCTACAAGCGCTACGACGAATCGACCGCGAGCGAGTTGATCAGACTCGGCCAGGACGCCCAGGACCGGTACGGCGGACGGCTCACCAAGATCACCCGTGGTGACGACGGCCGGACGGTCGACAAGACGGTGATCAAGAGGCGCGTCCAGGAGTTCAAGGGGATCGGACCGACCGCCGCCGCCATCTTCGTCCGCGAACTACACCTCTGAGTCGGCCCGGACCGAGTCCGTTTCGGTCAGGAGTTGATCGAGCGCGTCAAGCGCGTCCACCCGCGGCTCCACGCCGTCAGCCACGTCGGCCGCGATAATCCAGGTTGCCCGCAGCGATGTCGCCGTGGAACCACACCGCGACCCGCTGGGTCCGGCATCGAGCGCGCACCGCCACAGTCGGCGCAGCTGATCGGCACCGCTCTGGTCCGGCAGGGCGGGCAGTGAGTCGTCGACCAGTCTGACGAATCTGATCAGCGGGCCCCCGCGAAACCAGTTGTGCACCCCGGCCCCGGGCCGCCGTCGGTGTCAACCGACTGCAGCGCCAGCAGGAACCGGGCCAGCTCGGCGGCGAACCGGCGCAGGTCGGTGATCAGCGAACGATCGGCCGGCTGCCCGGGCAGCCACCCGTACACCGACAACGGGTGCGGATACTCCTCGGCCGGGCTGCCGTGGCCGAGCGGCACCGGAACCGGCAGCGGGAGCCGGGGTGCCAGCACGGCAACCACCGCTGCTCCTTTTGCACGGCCAGCGCGTACGGCTCGGCGCTCGGCAGCCGAACCGACATCGCCGGGCCGAGGTGGAAGGTGCGATTGTCCCAGACCTGGGAACCTAGGCTGCCCAGGCGCCGTCCGGCCAACATTTACTCCGGCCGGATTACGCAAGGTCACGGTTGCGAAAATAGTGCGGTTGGCAAGGGGAAATGCTGTTGGAGGCGCCGAATTGACCTATTCCGCATCGCCGAGTTCACTAGCCGGGGTACCGACGTGACTCCCGGGGTTGTCCCGTCGTAGAGTGACCGGTAGCTAGTGAAGAGTTTCACTAAGTCCCTCGGAGTGTTTGATGACTGGCAGCGAACGCGGCGCGATCACCAGTGATGTGATCGTCGTAGGCGCCGGACCCGCCGGGTCGGCGGCTGCGACGTACCTGGCGCGCAGCGGCCTGGACGTGTCGCTGCTGGAAAAGACCAAGTTCCCGCGGGAGAAGGTCTGCGGCGACGGGCTGACCCCGCGCGGCACCAAACAGCTGATCAAACTCGGCATCGACATCTCCACCCAGAACGGCTGGGCACACCAGCGGGGCCTGCGGTTCTGGGCCGGTGGCCGGCACTGGGACCTCGACTGGCCCGACCTGGTCGACTACCCGGGCTTCGGCGTCACCCGGCAGCGCGCCGACTTCGACCAGATCCTGGCGGAGAACGCGGTCGCCTCGGGTGCCAAGCTGTACGAACTGGCCAATGTCACCGAGCCGGTGATCGACCCGGTGACGGACCGGATCACCGGTGTGGTCACCAAGGACGGGCAACGGTTCAGCGCGCCGCTGGTCGTCGCTGCCGACGGGAACTCCACCCGGATCAGCATCGCGATGGGCATCAACCGCCGCGAGAAGCTGCCGATGGGTGTCGCCGTCCGGACCTACTACAAGAGCCCGCTGCACACCAGTCCGTACATCGAGTCCTGGCCGGAGTTGTGGACCGGGAAGCCGGGGGAGTCCGACCTGCTGCCCGGCTACGGCTGGATCTTCCCGTTGGGCGACGGCACCTGCAACGTCGGGCTGGGCATCCTCAACACGTCCAAGGCGTTCGGCAAGGTCGACTACAAGCAGATGCTGAAGGTCTGGATGGACAACACCCCGGCCGAGTGGGGCTTCCGGGACGAGAACCAGGTCGGTCGGGTGCTCGGTGCCGCCCTGCCGATGGCGTTCAATCGCACGCCGCACTACAGCCGCGGACTGCTGCTGGTCGGCGACGCCGGCGGCATGGTCAGTCCGTTCAACGGCGAGGGCATCCCGTATGCGATGGAGTCGGCGGAGATGGCGGCGATGGCGATCGCCGAGGCCCACTACCGGGGTGTCGGCACCCCGAGCGCGGAGAAGGCGCTGCACGGCTACCCGGCCCAACTGCGGGAGACCTGGGGCGGCTATTACTCGCTGGGCCGGGTGTTCACCAAGATCATCGCCCAACCGGCGATCATGAAGGCCTGTGTCCGCTACGGCCTTCCCCGCAAGGTGGTCATGCAGTTCACCTTGAAGATGTTGTCGAATCTGACCGACCACAAGAACGGCGACATCTACGACCGGATCGTCAACGGCCTGTCCAAGATCGCGCCGGCGACGTGAGTTCGCAGATGAGGCCCCACTGCGACGCGCAGGTGCGGGTGCGATAGGGATGGATCTGATGCATCGAGAAAGAAGGCAGGGATGAGCCTCTACACCGGCTTCGTGATCGCCCTGATCATCGCTGCGGCGTTCGTGGCACTGACCATCACCGCCAGCATGCTGGTGGGCGGTCCGGGGCGATACAACCGGGCCAAGCTGGACTCGTACGAATGCGGTATCGAACCGACGCCGCAGCCGGCCGGCGGCGGCCGCTTCCCGGTCAAGTACTACCTGACCGCGATGCTCTTCATCGTCTTCGACATCGAGATCGTCTTCCTCTACCCGTGGGCGGTGACCTTCCACCAGATGGGTCTGTTCGCCCTGATCGAGATGGTGTTGTTCATCGTGACGGTCTTCGTGGCCTACTTCTACATCCTGCGTCGAGGGGGACTGGAGTGGGACTGATCACCACCGAGCCCGTACCAACGAACGAGATGAGGATCTGCTAACCATGGGACTCGAGGACAAGATCCCGAGCGGGATCCTGCTCACCACGGTCGAGGCACTTGCCGGCGCCGCCCGCAGCGCCTCGTTCTGGCCCGTCACCTTCGGCCTCGCCTGCTGTTCGTTCGAGATGATGACCATGGGTACGCCCCGGTTCGACTCGGCGCGCTGGGGCCAGGAGGTCTTCCGGAACTCGCCGCGACAGGCGGATCTGATGATCGTCGCCGGACGGGTCAGCCAGAAGATGGCGCCGATCGTGCGGCAGGTCTACGACCAGATGGCCGAACCGAAGTTCGTACTGTCGATGGGGGTCTGCGCCTCCAGCGGCGGCATGTTCAACAACTACGCGATCGTCCAGGGTGTTGATCACATCGTCCCGGTCGACGTGTACGTTCCCGGCTGCCCGCCGCGACCGGAGATGTTGATCGACGGCATCTTCAAGCTGCGCAAGCTGAAGGTCGAGAAGCTGCCGATCGGCACCCATCGCGCGGAGGTCGAGGCGAGCGCCGAGCAGCAGGCTCTGGAGAAGCCGGCGACCATCGAGCAGAAGGGTCTGTTGCGGTGAGTGATCCCAACACCCCGAAGAACCCGAATCCGGCGACCCCGAAGAACTCGCCGCGCGACGACTCCAACGCCCAGCAGCCGGGCAAGGGGGCCGAGGAGACCAAGGCGAAGGTGCCCAGCACACCACCCGATGCCACCCCTGGCGGCGGACCGGAGGAGCGCGGCGATCTCGAACCGACGCCCACCGGACCCGGCAGTGCCCAGGGGCCGGAGATCCTGGCCGTCCGGGACGGCATGTTCGGCGTCAAGGGCAGCCCGGACACGTCCGGGTACGGCCGGCTCCGCCGGGTCATCGAGTTCCCCGGGCCGAGCCCGCGACCGTACGGCAGCTGGTACGACGCCGCCATCGACCGGATCGCCGAACTGATGCCGAACTTCGGCGAGGTGATCACCAAGGTGGTCGTCGAGCGCGGCGATCTGACCGTGCACGTGGCCCGGGAGCATCTGGTCGCGTTGCTGAAGATCCTTCGTGACGACGCACACCTGCGCTTCGAGTTCTTCAGCGGGGTCTCCGGTGTGCACTATCCGGCCGACAAGGGCCGGGAACTGCACGCCGTCTACCACTTGGGTTCGTTCACCCACAACCGGCGGATCCGGCTCGAGGTGTCGGTGTCCGAAGCTGACCCGCACATCCCGTCGGTGGTCAGCGTCTACCCGGGCGCCGACTGGCACGAGCGCGAGACGTTCGACATGTTCGGGATGGTCTTCGACGGCCATCCGCACCTGACCCGGATCCTGATGCCC
>Ga0164243_10004406_pt1 | contig 22084 bp, 20 predicted proteins | sample OricompcompostOP_FD_108781 | JGI IMG/M metagenome (GOLD analysis project Ga0164243, IMG submission 108781) | Organic Plus compost microbial communities from Emeryville, California, USA - Original compost - Organic plus compost (OP) | ecosystem: Engineered > Solid waste > Mixed feedstock >...
CCGCCCCCTCCCCCTTCGCCGCCTCGGCCGATCGGCTCAGGAACGCCGGGACGGTCGCGCCCCCCATCGAGACGAGCGTGCTGGAGGCGAGCGAGGACCGGAGGAAGTCGCGTCGGTTCGCGGGCATCGGAGGGGCTCCGGGGAGGTGGATCAACGCGCGTCTATCAAAGACTGTTCCGTCCCACCGCGCCGACCGTCCCGTCATCAACCGGCACTCACGCGAGTTGATATTCCGGGGACGAGAGGACCAGCATCGCGGCCTCGCGCGCCGGGGCGGCCGCCTTCCGGGCCGCGGCGTCGACCGAGGCGCACACCTTGGGGTCCAAGGCATCTTGAACGAGGAGGTCGGCGTAAAACTTGGCAACGGACGGTGCACCGTCGAACCCGTGCCGCCGCGCCAGTGCGGCGGGATCAACTCGCTTACCGAGACCCGGGTCGTCGGTCGAAAGCAACGCGAGGGCAAAGTTCGTACGGGCGAGCAGCGCGGTCGAGTTCGCCCAGGACGCGCCTCCGTCCCAACCGGCGACGCTCGGCGGCGCATAGAGCCCCTGCCCCATCCGCGCACACGCTTCGGCCGCCGCATCCGCCTGTACGGTCGGCTTGACCACCTCCAGCGCCCGGACCGTCCCCACCACGAACTCGACGGGGCTCTTGACCCGCCGGCGCCGGACCGACGGGTCGAAGAACAGGTTCGACCGCAGGATCGTCGCGACCGGCACGCGGACGTCGTACCCCGACGACCGGAACGCCTCCGCCAGCGGCGCGACCAGGCCGGGGGGTAGAGGATCGACCTCGGTCACGAAATGGCGGACGAGCTTGGCGCACAGGAACTCCGCGCAGGCCGGTTGGCCGAGCAGGATGGCGGGGATGTCGTCGCCGTTGAAACGGCCGGTGTGGCCGAGGACGGTTTTCGGACCGTCGTCGTGCTGCGAAGCAATATCCTGGACGCGGTCGCGGACGACGAATCGACCCGTAAACGCCCGTGCGGCCTCCTGGACGTCCTTCTCGGTGTAACGGCCCCGGCCGAGGGTAAATAACTCCATCACCTCGCGGGCGTAGTTCTCGTTCGGGTGCGCCTTGCGGTTGGCCGTCGCGTCGAGCCAGACCAGCATCGCCGGGTCTTTGCCGACCGCGGCGAGCAGCGCCTTGAAGTCGCCCAGGGCGTGCGCCCGGAAAAGGTCGTTCTGGCGCTGCATCATCCCGCCGTCCCCGACCTTCGCCTGGGACGTGGCGAAGTGGTTGTGCCAGAACAGCGTCATCCGCTCGCGGAGCGGGTGGGCGGTGAAGATCATCCGGTAGAGCCAGAGCCCCTGGAGCCGCGTCAGCGCGGCCGAGGGGGCGAGTTGGCGAGCCATCTCGTCCGCAAGGGCTTCGAAGGCCGCTGCGGGCGAACCGTCGGTCGCGGTCGGCTCGCCGTCGAGCAGACGCGCGACGGCAACGGCGGGGCCGTCGCGGAGGTCGCGCTGAAGGGTCGACCAGGGCGGGGCGAATCCGGCCCGGCGGTGCAAATGGCCGACCCGCGCCAGGTCCCACGGCGCGGCGGGGGACGGCTCGTACGGCGCCCAGGCGCGGACCGGGTCGGCGAACAGCGGGGAGGGCGTCATCGGTTCGCTCCGGGCAGCCGGCCGGAAGGGGTGTCCCGCGACGGCGGACGTTTGCCGTCCGCCGTCGCGGGGACCGCGTCACTTGCCCAGCGAGAATTCGAGCCCGACCCGGGTGGCGTCGGCGGCGTCGAGGACGGAGAGCCGGCCGCGGCCGAGGTAGCGGAGGAGCGCGGCGAGGAGGCCGACCTCGGCCTCGGCCTGCCCCTTGTCGTGGCCCTTATCGAGCATGTTCTGCATGACCAGCCGGTCGCGGTTCAGTTCGACGAGCGTGGCCAGGGTCGCGCCGTCGGCCTCGGCGACGAGGGTAGAGTTAGACGGTTTGCCGGGCGACTTGAGCGCCTTGACGAGGTCGCGGGTCAGGCCGACGCTCGACCCGATTACGAAATAACGGCCGACCTGCGCGGCCGAGGGGCTGTAGTTGTGGCGGTAGTGGACCGGCTCGGCCTTCGCGCCCGCCCCCTCCTGCCCTTCCGGGGCCTTCCGGGCGGGCATGAAGTGAGAGGTCGAAATCGTCACGCCTTCGAACGTCTCGGAGCCGAGTTCCAGCGGCGGCGCTTTCGTCTGCGCGGCGCCCAGATTGGCGAGGCCGATGAACGACTGGTAAGCGACCTTGAGCCGCTCGGCGAAATCGTCGTCGTCCGGCTTGACGTCGGCGACCAGCGCGAAGGCCGGCAGCTTCACGTCGGGGACGGGACTCATTTTCGCGTAGTCTTGGAGGGCGACGACCAGCCGCCAGTCGCTCCCGAGCGCGCCGAGCACGCCCGTACCGAAGTCGCGTCCGCCGAAGAACTGGCCGGCGAACGTGTCGAGCTTGGCGAGCTTCTGCACGTCCTCGGGCGGGAGTAATTCGGCACGGGCCTCCCAGACCGTCGCCAGGTCGCGCCAGAGGCTCAGGCTGGCCACCGTCCCGGGCGGGGTCGCCAGGGCCGGTGCGCCGGACCCTTTCGGGGGGACGAACCCTTTCAGCACCGCCGGGCGGCCCTCAGCCGGTACGGGCAACGTCAGGGTCGCGGCCATCCGGCTCTCGGACCAGTCCGCCGACGCCGACAGCCAAGGGGCTTTACGAACCGCGTCGAGCCAGCCGCCGAACAGGATCATCTCCTGGGGCTTCCGGTCCCCGCCGCCCTTGCCGAACTTCTTCGGGTCGAGTTGGCGGAGCCGCTCGGTCCGGACAAACGCCCAGGCCAGGGTGTCGGCCTTAATCGCGTTTTGGCGCCCCGACCACTCGACCAGTTCGGTGATCGGCTTCTTCCCGCCGAGGCCGTCGAGCACGCGGTCGGCGACTGCCTTGGCCGTCGCGGCACGGTCGGCGACGATCAGGCAGTCCTTCACGATCGCGTAGACCGTCTTTTCGACCTGATAGCCGGTCAGCCCGCGGTACTCGACCGACTTCACCGGGTCGGGCTTCCCCTTGGCTTCGGCGTCGCTGCGGGCGAGGTCGAGGAGCGCCTCGTTGGCCTTTTTGAGCAGCGACGGGTCGGTCGGCGTCACGATCAAAAAGGCGTTCGGGGCTCCCCCCTGCCCGGCCTCGACGGCGAACACGGCGCCGCCGCCGGTCAGCGAACGAAACGCCTTGTCGGGCGACGTGTCGAGCTTCGACGCGACGAGGCCGGCGACCTCATGGAGCTTGCGGAATTCGTCCTTCGCGAGCGCTTCCTTGATCGACGGAAGGGCGGCGAGGGGGGCGCGGAGCCGGTCGTCGGTCAGCCGGTCGAGCAGCGCGGCGGGACGGGGCAGCTCGACGTAGAGGACCGTGTCGGCCGAAAGCCAAGGGACGACCTCGTCGTTTGCTTCACCGGCTGCGGACGCGTTGCGTCCCGCGAACGCGGCGAGCACGGCCAACGCCGCCACGCCAAACCTCCACGACCTCGCCCCACGGACGATTCGCTTCGTCATCGCGTCGGACTCCCCTCCGGCCGCCGCGCCGCGACCGCCCTTCGTGTCGCGGCTTCACCGCGGACGTTTCCCCCGATTACCCGGGTCTCCGGCGACCGGTTTCACCTCGGACCGTTCGGCGTGGACTTACCGCAAGGAGTGCATGCACGGATTCTTCCGAGTTGCCGCCCACCGGGGGGAGTGATAGAATGGGCGTAACCTCGCAAAGGGCCTTGTTCTGGGTCCGAATTCAAGGCCCCCTCGCCGCCGCCCGTCAAAGGGACGATCATGAAAGCCGAACTGGTCCCTGAAAACGGTGATCCGCCGATCCCGATCGTCAAAGACGTGACGGTGGTCGGGCGTCGGGACTATTGCGACGTGCAGATCGACCACCACAGCCTTTCGAAGCGGCACTGCGTGCTGGTCAAGACCGACGGCCTCTTAATCATCCGCGACCTGGCGACGACGAACGGCACGAAAGTCAAAGGCCAGAAGGTGCGCTGGGCGGCACTCCTGCCCGACGACAGGGTCACCCTGGGCGGCTATAAGCTCCGGGTCTACCTCGGCCCTGACGACGTCCCCGGCCCGTCGGAGCAGCCCCGGGCGGCCCGCGCGGCCCGTCCGGCCCCCCCTCCCGCGGCGCGTCGGCCGGTGCCCGAAGGTCCTCCGCCTTCGTCCCCGTCCGGATTCCCTTCGCCGTCCCCGATGCAGGGCGTCCCGGCCGTCGGCGACCTCGAAATCCTCGACGACGACAACGACGACGATTCGGGGTGGCGCAACCTGATCTCGTCGAAGCCCCGTAGCGACGACCAGGACGACATCCTGATCGAGCTGGACTGAGCCCGTTGCGTTCGACCGGCGGACGCGGCCGCCCGCCCCGTCACCCCTTGGCGTGGTGATGCCGGAGGCCCGCGCGCGAACGAGCCGGGCGTCCGACCCGGGGTGAGCCGAGAAGGGACGTCCGGCCTGGTGTTCGCTCAAGGCACGGGGCGAGCCGTTCCGACGGAGGACCGACGGCCCGGCGCCACCGGCGCGGCGTGGTCCGCGCCGGCATGGCACGGGCCACCACACCTCGCTCCGAGGCGTCGAGGGGGGCGACGCGGCCCAGACCACCTTCCCGGACGTCGGACTCGGGGTTCCGGAACCGGAGGGTTCCGGGACCCGTCGCCCGGCGGTCGGGAGGTCGGACGGACCGGCCGTTCCCCGGGCGCTTCAGAAGTCCTCGCCGCGGGGGCGACGGAGGTCGCGCCGGAGCGGGGGGTTGAGGTGTTCGAGCTGGCGGGCGTCCTGGGGGTCCAGTCGGCTCGCCTGCCGATTCTCGCGCTGGATGGCCTCGTACACCTCCTGACGGTGTACGGAGATCTCGATCGGGGCCGCGATCCCCAACCGAACCTTGTCGCCCCGGATGTCCACCACGGTGATGACGATGTCGTCACCGATGATGATGCTTTCGTCGCGGTGTCGGGACAGGACCAACATCTTCGGGCTCCTTCCTCCTGCCAACGAGACCCGTGGCCTTCCGTGACCACGTTGCCCGGGCTCTCGGTTACCACGACGGGGCAAGGGATGAGACGGCACCGGCGCCGGCTGAGGGCGTCGGCGTCGACCGCAGGCCGGTCAGGCGGTCGCCCGCAGGGCGGACGTGCCGGGACCGGGCAGCAGGGTCGGTGCGGGGGTGTGCAGATCCAACGGGTACCGCACGGCGTAGCGGCTGGAGGTCAGCACCAGTTGCCGGCCGAGCCGGCGGACCGGGTTGAAGACCAGCGGGCCCTGGAGGTTGGCCGTAAGGCCCCCCCCGTCGCCGCGGTTGAGGATGACGAAGACGAGCGCGGAACGCTCCTCGTCCAGCTCCAGCGCCGCACGGTCGCCCGGGCGGAGCTCGATCCGGTAGTCGCTGACCGCCAGAGGGGGCGGGATCAGCCCGAAGGCCAGCTCCGGCGCGGTCACGCTCTGTAACCACGACAGGCCGGCCACGACCTTATCGGGGAGGTGGACGTACTGGGTGAACGAACGGAACCCGACCAGGCCCTCCGGAATTCGGATGATCTCCGAGTCCGGCACCTGGACGAGGCCGAAGCGGGTCGTGACGATGTTCACTTCCTGTTACCTCCTTGAACGTCGGGCTCCGGCGTCGCCTCTGCCCGGCGCGACGCCTGACGACCCGGTCGGACCGGACCGGTCCCGACGGCCCCCCAGCGGCGGACCACCGAACCCGCTCCCGCGCCGGCCAAAGCCGCCGAACGCGACCACGACGCATCCCGCGGACAGTCCCCGCCCCGACCCACCGGCTCCCACCGGGGCCCCGAGGCGGGTTTGACCGACCGTTATATCGTCGCGCCGCTCCGGGATGGCTGAGCCCCTGGCGCCCGAAATCCCGCCCCGACGCCCTGTTGGATTGGCTGCGCCGGTCGGTCCGTTCGTGACGGCGGCGCCTGCCGACCGGACGTCGCCCCTCGGACCGACTTAGGTCCGATTCACGCGGCCCTACGGGCCGCGCAACCGGCCCCCGTGCGGGGGGCAAAACCGCCACCGGCCGGGGCCGACGCTCAGGGGACCGCCGGCGGCTCGATCGAGGCCGCCGGCGGCTCGGCGAAGTCGCGCCAGAGCCGCTCGTTCCGCACCGCATCGGGACGGCCGTCGTGGATCACGACGCGGTAGCGGAAGACCGTCGGGCGGTCGGCGCGGATCGTCACCGGCGCGTCGTGGCTCGGCGTGAACGCGAAGAAGGGGAGCGACGTGGGGTGGATGCGGGCGACGGTCGGGTGGTTGACGTTCGAGGGGTGGTCGAGAATCATCGCACCGCCGTAGCGGTCGGAGCCGTCCGCGACCGGTCCCGTCAGGTCAACCCAGCGCGCGGGCTTCTGGTCGCCCCGCTTGCGGTCGAGCCCCGCGCTCGTCAAGACGTCGAGCGCCCCCTTCAGGAACGGCTCGGGCCCTCGGTAGGCCATCCCGCCGTACCGATAGGGGGGTAGCTCCATCGGCCGGTCGACGGCGACCTGGGTGCTCGTCAGGTCGAACAGCCAGTAGGGCGTGCCGGGGATGTCATACGCTTCGACCTCCCACCGTTCCCGGAGGACGGCCCCTATCCCCTTCGCCTCCCAACGGTGACGCGCCTCGATCCGGGCCGTGACCGGCCCCACGGCCGACGAGACGAGCCGCTCAAAGACGACCTTCCCCGTACCGTTCTGGATGTTCCAGAAGTCGGGGTGATGGCCGCCCACGTCCGTCTTCGTATAGGCGAAGAAAAACCCGCGGTGGTGCGAGTGGGCCCTTGAGAAATCGCCGGTGATCAACGCGCCGGAAGGCGTGTAGGCCGGGTGGATGTAGGCGTCGCGGGCGAGGGCGGGATAGTCCTTGTTGGAGACGGGGGCGGTGTTGTAACGGAAGACGGGGTGGTTACGGTTCTCCAGGAAGATCCGGCCGCGTTCCGGCTCGTTAAGAGACCACGGCCCCTCGGCCGCGGCGAGCGTGGCCGGGTCGAGTTGGAACCGGCGTTCGGCGCCGGCGGGCGTATCACCCGGGAGAACGAACGTGACCCGAACGCCGTCCGCAGCCGTTCCCATGTCGGCCTGGGCGACGTGCGGCTCGCCGACCGGCCGGCCGTCGCGAACCTCGCGGAACGACACCGCCTTCGGCCCCCCGGCCAGGGCCTTCTCCGCGGCGGGACCGAAGCGGTCGAGGGGGATGTCGAGCCGGACCGGCGTCTCCTTGCGGGCCAACGTCCCCGCACGGACGACGACCACGACCGGCTCGGGGGCGGCCTGGGCCTCCCGGCAGGCGACGCCCGCGGCGAACAGTCCGGCGAGAAGGATCGTCCTGGTCGCGGCCATCGGCTCATCCTTTCCGGGTGTCGAATCGATCCCCCGCGCCCGTTCGTTAACAAGGCGGTTGTCACGAGAAAGGCCGAGGACGGCTGCCGACCTCACTCAAAGCGATACCGTCACGACCGATAATTCTCCTCCAACCCCCAAAGCCGTTGGAGTTGTCGGTCGCGCTTGCCTTGCTCGTACTTGTAGATCGCGATCTCTTCCAGGACCTCGCCGGCCCGCGGCTCGTACTCTTCGCGACGCTGTTCCGCATCGCGGAAGACCGGTTTGATGTGGTCGGAGCAGGCGAAGCCGTACGACTTCAACTCGGAGAAACTGCCGTCGCTCCACTGCGCGGCGATCTTGTACGCGGCGGGCTCGGCGCAACCCGGGAGCGAGCACCGGACGACCGTGCTGGACATCGCTAGGGCCTCGTCGGAACGTGACGAACGGGGGTCATGCGGGGGTCGGCGCACGTGTCGTGGAGAGGCGAGCGAACCCGGTCCCCGGAAATCCAGGTTCGAGAAATAACCGATCCGGCCGGCCGGATGCCAGAGGCCAACCCGCTCAAGGCACGGGTTCCCGCCCGAAGTCGGTCCGTCCCGCGGAACCGCGCGGGTGTAAAACGACGACCCCGGCTCAAACCAACCGTTTCAAGACGGCCCGGGTCGTGTCGAGCGTTGAGGCGCGGCCGCCGACGTCGGCGGTCTGGGCCTCCCCCGCGACAAGCGCGGCGGCGACGGCCGCTTCGATCCGCCGGGCCGCGGCTTGAGGGGCGGGGTCGTCGCGGGTGTCGGCCAGGTGGTCGAGCAGCATGACCCCCGAGAGGATCGCGGCGAGAGGGTTCGCCACGCCCCGGCCGGCGATGTCGGGGGCCGTGCCGTGGCACGGCTGGAAGACCGCGTGGCGGTCGCCGAGATCGGCCGAAGGGGCGACGCCGAGCCCCCCCACGAGCCCGGCGCCGAGGTCGGAGAGGATGTCGCCGAGCAGGTTTTCGGTCACGAGCACGTCGAATCGCTCGGGCCGGCGGACCAACTCCATCGCCGCCGCGTCGACGTAGAGGTGGTCGGCCGCCACGTCGGGGAATTCGGCGGCGACCTCGTCGAAGACCTTTCGGAAAAAGGCGAACGAGCGGAGGATGTTCGCCTTGTCCACGCAGGTCACCCGCGGCGCGGGCTTCCCGCGCCGGCGCGCCAGGCGGAACGCGGCGCGGACGACCCGTTCGGTCCCGCGGCGGGTAATCACCTGGGTGTCGGTCGCCAGTTCGTCGCCGAGGACGATCCCCCCGCCGAGCGAGGCGAAAATCCCCTCCGTGCTCTCGCGGACGAGGACGAAATCGATCGGCGGCGACCCCGCCAGGGGTGTCGGAACGCCCTCAAGTCGCCGCGCGGGGCGGACGCCGGCGTACAGGTCGAGGGCGATCCGTAGCGTCACCTGGGGGATGATCTCGGTGCCGTCGGCGTGTCGGACGTCCGGCAGGCCGCAGGCGCCGAGCAGGACCGCATCGGCCGCGCGGCAGGCCGCCAGGCTCGCCGGCGGCAGCGCCTCGCCGGTCTCCAGAAAGACGCCCGCCCCCGCCGGCGCGGGGATGAACTCCAGGGCGAACCCGGAACACGCCCGACAGGCCGCGTCGAGCACGTCGGCCGCGCACGCGGTGACTTCGGGCCCGATCCCGTCCCCCGCCACGACCGCGACCCGGTACGTCGTCATCGCCCCCCCTGCCCTTGGGCAAGACAGGTCTTCAAGACGTCCACAGCCGGCCGAGGAACCTCGACCACCACGACGCGAACGGCCCGGCGGACGGTACGGCGTGCTCCCCCTCGGAAGGGCTCGCCCGCCCGGTGCGTCGGGCCGACTTTAACGCGAGGGCGTGAACGTCGCGTTGGAGTTCGACGAGGTCGGGGTCGCCGGGGGGGAACGTCAGCAAGGCGCTGAGCGCGTCGGGGCCCAAATCGTAATTGCGGTCGAGGAGAAAGATCGTCAGGGCGAGGCCGGCGCGGAGCGCTTCGGCCTCGTCTTCGGCCTCGAAAACGGCGGCCACCAGGGCGTCGTATTCCGGGTCGTCGCGCGACACGTCGCGGTGCGGCAGGGTCCAGACGCGGCCGTCGGCGAGCCGGACCCGCGGCCCATCAACAAACGCCGGCCGACGCGCCGAGCACTCGTCGGGGGTCATAGACGGGTCCCCATGCGGAGGAAACCGATCGGTCTAACCCCCGAGGCCACCCGGAACGGCCTCGGGACGCGATCGGGCAAATCGCAACGTCAAAGAATATCAAGAAAAAGGTGTCATTCGCCGCCAACCCCGGCGTCAGGCGGACGAACCCCGCCGCTCGGAGCGACAGGGGGCTGACAGTTTAAGGAAGCAATTCGGATACCGCCCGACCCCCGCGACCGCTCAAATCAAAGCCGTGCGACCGTCAACCTCCTGTCGGCCGTCGCCGTGCCCGACGGGGGCTTCAATAGCGGTGAAAGGCATACGCGGGGTTCGCCGGGTCGAAGTCCTGGGCGGTCAGCGCCGCGTCCAGGTTCAAGTTCTCGTAATGGTAGTGCTCGGCCAGGAGGAGGTCGCCCGTATGGCCGGGGGGCGGCCAGTCGTAGCTGCGGATGTCCATCGGGAAGAACGATTCCGGGTCGTACAAGACCTCGACCCGCGCGAACGGCCGTTCGGGGTGGTGGTTCGGGTGGGTGTGGACCGACCGGAGCCACTCGCGGCCGTCGGCGTCGCGCGTCCGGTCGAGCACGGTCTCGGCCTCGGGGTCGTTCAGGTCGAGGCGGCGGAACCGGATGAGCTTGGCGGTCAGGTTCGCCAACCCGGCCTCGGTAACCGGGTGTCGCGAGTCGGCCAGGGCGAGCGGGTGATCCGGCGGCACGGCGAGGCGCGGAACGAGGAACCGCGCGACCCCCGAGGAGTGGGCGATCAGCTTGTTGTCGTGGTGCCCTTCGGCGTACACGACCTCACTCCCGTCTTTCGGCGAGAGGAACTTGAAGTAGATCGCGAACGGCTTGTGCCGGACCTTCATCTCCAGGGTCTGGACGGGGCCGAGCTTCCCCTTGATCCGTTCCTGCTTTCGGAACGTCGCGGTGTAGTCTTCGACCCGGCTCAGCCGCGCGGCCGCCGCGAGCAGGACTTCAAGGGCCACCGTCTTGGCCCGCACGCCCGCGGTCCGGCCTTCGGGCCAGACGGGCGACCTCTCCCCCGGCTCCGGGGTCGCCACCTCCTCAAGCACCGGCGGCGGCGGAACCCACCCCGGGGGCGCGCCCCGATCGGTCAACGGTTCGGTCAACCACCAACTCCCCAGCGCCAACCCGGCCGGAAGAATCAGGCTAACCGGCAGCCACCACCGCCTCCGGCGGACACGGACTGATCCGACACGATCATTCGTGCTCGCAGCCATGCGAAGCCCTCCGCAGACACGGTGTCGTCGGCCGCGTCCGCCCGACCGTCGGGGTGCGTTTGGGGGTCGACACCGACGGGTTGGGGCGTTCAGGCCGTTGGTCAGCGCTCACGCGAGAGATTATCGATTCCAGTGTGGACCCGGCTTTTCCTTTCGTCAACCGAATTGATTAAACAGGGGCCCGTTCACACGGCCCCGCCCGGCCGGGGAACGGCCCGCGCCGAATTGACCGACCACGGGTCCCCCGTCTAGGATGAAGGGCCTTGGCCCGGGTCGGCCGCCGCGCCGGTCCGGGCCTCCCCGCGAACCAAGGCGATCCGCGCGACGGCAGGCCCCGCGCCGACGCCGGGCCACCGATAAGGAGTTCCCCGCACCATGACCCAGATCGAACAGGCACGGCTCGGTCGGATCACGCCCGAGATGGAATACGTCGCGGAGCGAGAGTCGCTGGAGCCCGAGCTGATCCGGTCGGAGGTGGCGCGCGGCCGGATGGTCATCCCCGCCAACGTGAACCATCTGAAGCTCGGCCTTCAGCCGATGGCGATCGGCATCAAGGCCCGGTGTAAGATCAACGCCAACATCGGCAACTCGGCCGTCACGTCCGACATCGAGAACGAGCTGGCCAAGCTCAAAATGGCCGTCGGGCTCGGCTCCGACACGGTGATGGACCTCTCCACCGGCGGCAACATCGACGCGATCCGCCAGGCCATCCTCGCCGCGAGCCCCGTGCCGGTCGGCACCGTGCCGATCTACCAGGCCATCCAGCAGGTCAAAAAAGTCGAGGACCTGACCGAGCAGGACATCCTCGACGTCGTCGAGCACCAGGCGAAGCAAGGGGTCGACTACATGACCCTGCACGCCGGCATCCTCCGCGAATACATCCCCCTGACCGCCCACCGGGTGACCGGGATCGTCTCGCGGGGCGGGTCGCTGATCGCCCAGTGGATGATCGCGCACAACAAGGAAAACCCCCTCTACACGCGGTTCGACGACCTCTGCGACATCATGCGGCAGTACGACGTGACCTGGAGCCTGGGCGACAGCCTCCGCCCCGGCTCGATCGCCGACGCCTCGGACGCCGCCCAGTTCGCCGAACTCAAGACCCTGGGCGAGCTCACCCGCCGCGCCTGGGCGCGGGGCTGCCAGGTCATGGTCGAAGGCCCGGGGCACATCCCGATGGACCAGATCGCCATGAACATGGAGAAGCAGGCGGTCGAGTGCAGCGAGGCCCCCTTCTACGTCCTCGGCCCGCTCGTCACCGACATCGCCCCGGGGTACGACCACATCACCTCGGCCATCGGCGCGGCCCTCGCCGGCTGGCACGGGGCGAGCATGCTCTGCTACGTCACCCCGAAGGAGCACCTCGGCCTCCCCGAGGTCGAGGACGTCCGCCAGGGGGTGATCGCCTACAAGATCGCCGCCCACGCCGCCGACCTCGCCCGGCACCGCCCCGGCGCCCGCGACCGCGACGACGCGCTCAGCCGCGCCCGCTACGCGTTCAACTGGGAGGAGCAGTTCCGCCTCTCACTCGACCCCGAAACCGCCCGCCGGATGCACGACGAGACGCTCCCGCAGGACGCCTTCAAGACGGCCGCGTTCTGCAGCATGTGCGGCCCCAAGTTCTGCTCGATGCGGATCACCGAAGACCTCCGCAAGCACGCCGCCGAGGCCGCCGCGCTCGTCCAGATCTCCGCGCCCGAGGCCGTGACCGCCAACCCGTGAGCCGGGTCCGCAACGCCGTCCGCTTGAACGGACTCCATCAAGGCTTACCAAAACGAAGCCCCGGGGTCCTCCGTGCCCCCGGGGTTTCATTGTTTTACAACGGCCGCCGGAACGCTCAGTAAGGGAGCGGCACGACCCGCTCGATCACCGGGAGCGGCTGGACGTACCGGGTCTCGACGAACGGGACCGTCGGGACGTACGTCCGCGTCACCACCGTCCTGGGGACGGCCACGCGGCTCGTAACCACGGGGACCGCGGGGACGTAACGGGTTTCGGTCACGGCGACCGTCGGCGCCACGACCGTGGGGGCGACGCCCGCGGGCACCAGCGTCACACCCCGGGCCGCCCTGCGCCCGTTCACCTTCACCTTGTACCGCGCCGGGACGTAAACCGTTTCGTAAGCGGTGGTCGCGGGTACTTGAGCCGCCGCCGGACGGCCGCCGTCCGCGAGCACGGCCCCGACCGTCAGGATCGCCAAGGCGGCGGCGTTCTTCGAAAGGCTCCTCGTCGTCTGCATGTTGTACCTCGTGTTGATCCGTCTCGGCCGCGCCGCTCCCGGCGCGACACGGCCCACCGCTACTACGCAGGATGCGGGCCGAAGTGCGAGAGCACACTCCCGATTCTTTTCGGAGACGGCTCAGGTCGTGCGACAAGGCAAAAGGTGCCGACCAGCAGAGCTAGACAGACTTGCCGGCCTGCGCAAAGATCGAGGCCGGACGTGGTGCCGTCCGGCCTCGATCGTCGACGAGCGATTCCGTCCGCGCGTTAGCTGGCCTTGGCCAAGGCCGGCGACTTCTTGTAGGCCGCCGCGGCCTCGGTAAACGATTCGATGAGCTGCATGTCGAGGGAGATGTTCCCCTCGTTCTCGGGGTGCCACTGGACGCCCACGACCCACCAGCCCGCGTCCTTGCCCTCGAAGGCTTCGATCAGGCCGTCCGGGGCGACCGCGGCACTGCGGAAGATCGGGGCGAGCTTGCGGATGCCCTGGTGGTGATAGCTGTTCACGCGGATCTCGCCCGGCCCGTAGATCTCCTCCAGGCGGGTCCCCGGTTCCATGATCACGGTGTGGCGGTGGACGCCCCCTTGGGGGTCGCGGTGGGGGATGCTGCGGGGCAGGTCTTCGGGGAGGTGGAGGAAGATGCCGCCGCCGTTGACCACGTTCAGTTCCTGCATGCCCAGGCCGATCCCGAGGACGGGCATCTTCCGCTGCTGGATCAGTTTACAGAGGAGCCGGTCGGCCGTCTCCCGGCGCTCGGACATCACGGTGACCGAAGGGTGGGGGGCCAGGCCCATCTTCTTCGGGTCGAGGTCGTCGCCGCCGGTCAGCATCACGCCGTCGAGCCGGTCGAGGATGGGGGCGAGGTCGTGTTCCTTGGTGAGGGGCGGGATCAGCACGGGGAGGGCGTTGGCCGAGAGAAGGACGTCGTAGTACCCGCTGTGCATGAAACAGTGCGGGGAGCGGCCTTTGGCGTTGGCGCGGTAGTCGGTGTTGATCCCGATGAGCGGTCGATCCTTCATGGCAGGCATCCCTTCCTTAGAGCAGCGTGGGCGTCAGGTCAGCGAAATCCGTTCGTTGACCGCCCCGGGCCGGCTTCGGACCCCAAGGCAAATGCTCGTGGTTCTCTCGCGGTGGAAACAGGCGGGTCTGAACCGTCTCCCGATTGGGCGGAGGCCAAGGGCGCGACGACGCACCGGCAGGGGGCAAGTGGCGTCGGCCCACCGCGCTTGCGACTCCAGGAGGTCACCGCGCAAACCCGCAAGTAGGGAGGATTCCCGGGCGGGGGCGGGCGACCGAAACGCGATCGCTCAAAGGTGTGTTGCGAGGAGGTGAATCAAGTGTGACGGGCTCCGTTCTTGCGTCCGTAAGCCCGTCAAGAGCGAGTTCGAGTCTAGCCGCCGCGCACGGCCGACTCAAGAAAAATCCGCGACTTTTCCCCGGTTTTCTTTGAAGTTTCGCGCCCGAACCCGATCCGGGAAGACGGGTTGTCACATCGGCCAGGTCGCTCGGACGCCGAAGTGATCATGTGTGACGCATCCGGCGCAGCCGAGAGATCCCGGCTGCCCATTTTTTCGACGGGTGTTCGCCCGGACTGTGTCAATCGGAAGACAAAGCGACGGGGGAAACGGCAGGAGTAAGCACTCTATTAAAAAACGCCGGCCGGCCCCCGGGACGCCCCGGTGGTCGGCCGGCGTTCTATGGAACGGTCCGGCTCAGCGGTCGGACGCCGGCTCCGGAGAAACGGGGGCGCCGGGGTAGTCGTTTTTGAGATACCGGACGACGGTACGGACGTCGTTGTCGGTCAGTTGCCCGGCGTAGGAGGGCATGCGGTCCTTGGCGTCGAGGTAGCCGTATTTATCGGGCGCGCCGGGCTTTTGGGTCATCCGGGTGATCCACTGAGGGGTGCCCCAGCCGAAGAGGCTCGGCGCTTCGTCGCTCGGCCCGGACCAGTCGGTGTGGCAGGCGACGCACTCGCCATCCTTGTTAAAAGCCTTGTAGCCGGGGTGTTCCTCCAGGCCGTCCAGCGCCAGCCACTCGGCCGGGGAAAGGTCGGGTGGGGTCGTGACGACGTATTTAGCGAAGAAGTCGGCCACGTCGTCGAGCTCTTTCGGCGTGAGCTTGCTGTTCTTCTTCCAGCGCGCCATCCCGCCACTTTGGGCGACCTTGCCGAAATAGGTCGGCGACTTCGGGGCGTCCAGCAGCCCCCGAATCCAGGCCCGAGAGCCGAAATCCTTGAGGTCCGGCGCGGTCTGCGTCCCGACGCCTTGGCCGCCGTAGACGTGACAACCCAGGCACTTGGCGTCGAGCACGGCGCGGCCGTGGAAGAGCGGGTCCTGGGTCAGAAGCGCGGACGCCCCTTCCGGGGGAACACCGAGCCGGGCGAGGGAGACGGCTCGGTCGCGGGCAACGGCCGACTTCTCAAGCGTCTCACGGTGGTGGGGGTCGGCCGCGTCGGCCCGGAGCGACCGGACCGTCAGGTAAGAGGCCCCGCCGAGCACGGCGAAGACGAACCCGCAGGCGACGAAATGGGCGAAACGCCTGGGAAAGAGGCGGTCGAGAAAGGGGAGCAGGACCAAAACCCCGGTGATCGCGCCGGGGATCACCATGGTGGCGATCACCTCATTGGAGCCGGTGAAGCGCTTGCGGAGTTCGAACAGCCAGAGGAAGAACCAGGCCGGTCGGGCGGGGTATTCCCCGGCCGGGTCGGCGGGCGCTTCGAGCGCCACGCCGTGGTTAACGACCACCAGCGCGGCGACGATCCCGAGCAGCACCACCGAGGTGAGGAGGTTTACGAAGACCTGCTTCGGCCAGGCCGGCTCGACGGACCCCGTCCTCCCGTCCGGCCGCGCCAGGGCGTGGCGCCTGGCCAGAGCGACGTGGCCCCCCAGGGCCACGAGTACGAGGGCCGGCAACAGGCCGACGTGGAGCGCGTAGAGCCGGCCGAGCGCCCCGTTACCTAACTCGGCGCCGCCGACGATCAGCCGCTGGACCAGCGGCCCGACGACCGGCGCGCCCCCCGCGATGCTCGTCTCGACGTTCCAGGCCCAATAGCCGTCCTGGTCCCAGACGAGGGCGTTGCCGCTGAGGGTGAAGACGATGACCATCCCCAGCATGGCCAGGCCGAGCCACCAGTTCATCTCGCGCGGGGCTCGGTACACGCCCGCCGCGACCACGCTCAGCAGGTGCAACGCGGCCACGACGATCATCGCGTGCGCCCCGAAGCCGTGCATCCCCCGGATGAACCAGCCCGCGGTCAGCACCCGGTCGATGTAGAAGGTGCTCCCCCAGGCCGTCGTCGTCGACGGGGAGTACGACACCATGAGGAGCAGGCCGGTGACGGCTTCCACGACCAAGGCCGCGCCGAGCGAGGCCCCCAGGGCGTAGCGCCAGCGGGCCGTGCTCGGGACGAGGGGGTTCAACGCCGCGCGGAGGATCGCGCCGAGGCCGCTCCGCGACTCGATCCAGGCGGCCAGACCGGCCCCGGAGGAACCGCGGTTGTCCCCGCCAACGTCTTGAGCGGTCGGTTCGGCGGATTCCATCAACGCGTGTCCGGGGGCGCCGTCGTGCCGAGACTCGCCGACCAAATTCGTGTCAGACAAGGGGGGTCGGCTCCTTCGTCTGGGTGCGGAACCGTTGGAAATGGACGACCACGCCGGGGTCGTCCCCCCCGGTCAGTTCGACCTTCAGCGCGTCCATCCCCCGGGGGGCGACCAGGTTGAGCGGCTTGCCCTCCAGGTCGAACTTCGCCTGGTGGCAGTGGCAGGTGAACGACCGGCCTTCGGCCGCCAGGCTGATCGGGCACCCCAGGTGGGGGCACGCCGCGGTGAACGCGACGACCGGCGACGCCGAGCCCTCGGGCTGCCGGACCAGCCAGACCGTCCCCACCGGCTCGCGCGGGTACTTCACCCAGGCGTCCCGGCGCTCGTCGACGATCGGAAAGGAGCGGGGGACGCCCTCCTCCAGCTCGCTCAGGCGGACGAGTTCCTGGGTCGTCCCCGACCCGCTCTTTCGGCGGAGCGGGTCGAGGACGTAGGCGACGCCGGGGATGGAGAGCCCGAAGGACATCAGCCCCCCGAGCATATAACTACCGATCCGGTAGAAATCGCGGCGTGACTGCATCGGAAGGTCCTGCAAAGTGCGGCGGGGCGGTCAGGCGGGTGTCGCAGAGGACGCAGACGCGGGGCGTTTACAGGGCGGGAAAGACGCTCGGCTCGCGGCGAGAATCGGGGCGGGGAACCCCGGGTCAGGCTTGTCCCCCGAGGGCTTCGCGAACGGCCTTTAGGACGCGCTCGGCGCTCTCTTCGATCGGGTCGGGCAACATCGCACCGGCCGCGGCGCGGTGGCCGCCGCCGCCGAACTGGCCGGCCAGACGGGAACAGTCGAGCCCGTTCCGCGAACGGATGCTCAACTTTACACCACCCCGGGCTTGTTCGAGGAACAACATACCCACCTCGACGCCGACCAGGCTCACGGTGAAATCGACGAGGTCTTCCGTATCTTGCGGGATGGCGCCCGTCCGGGCAAGACTTTCCCGGGTCACCGTCGCATAAGCCACACGTCCGCCGGCGTCGGTCTTGAGGCCGGCGAGCGTCTCGCCCATCAGGCGGAGCCGCCCCGTCGTGTTCCGCTCGAACAGGAGCCGGTAGATGGCGTCGATCTCCGCCCCCGACTCGACCAGGTCGGCCACCGTCCGGAGCGTCTCCGGCTTCGTGTTCGGATGCCGGAACCAGCCGGTGTCCATCGCGATGGCGGTCAGCAGGCCCGTCGACACCTCGGGGGTAAACGTCCCGCCCAGCGCGCGGACGGCCCGGACGATCAGCGTCCCGGTCGCTTCGGCCGACGTGTCTTTCAGGAACGTCGCGCCGAGGTCGTCCTGACTCACGTGGTGGTCAATGACGACGCGCTTACCCGGGAATTCGCGGACGAACCCCGCCATGTCTCCGAGCTGACCCCACGACGACAGGTCGAGGACGACGAGCACTTCGCGGTCGGCCAGCGTCGCGGGGTCGACCTGCGTGCCGAAGTGCTCAAACAGGGTGCCGTCCGGGTCGAGGAAGTCGTAACGGGGCGGGGTCCGGCTCACGTTAACGACCCGGACGTCCTTCCCCTTCTGACGGAGCAGGCCCGCCATGCCGACTTCCGACCCCAGCGCGTCGCCGTCCGGGCGGACGTGCGACGTCACGAGGAATCGGTCGTGGGTCTCGATCAGGTCGGCCAGCGGCGTCCAGTCAATGCTCATGTATCGTCAGCCCGGGTAGGTTGTTATCGGAACTCATCTTAACGAACGCGGGGCGGCGCCTCAACCCGGTCGAAGGGTCGGGCCGTCGCCCCGGACTTCTTGAGGGAAGCGCGCCCTCAGGTCGTGTAGGAATCGACCCGGAACGCGCCGAGGTTGTCGCGCACCCAGGCGATGGTCTCGTCGAGCCCCTCGTCGAGCGAGTAGCGCGGCTGCCAGCCCATGACCTCGCGCGCCACCGCGGTCCCGGCAAGGAGCCGGCCGACCTCGCTCGCGGCGGGGCGCACCCGCGCGGCGTCGGTCTCGACGCGGATCGGCCGTCCGAGGCGCGCCCCGATCCGCTCGACCAGTTCGCCGATCGTGACGTCCTCCCCCCGGCCGATGTTGATCACCCGGCCGATCGCCGCGTCGCAACCGGCGATGGCGACGAACCCCGCGGCGGTGTCTTTCACATAGGTTAAGTCGCGCCGGGGGTCGAGGCTCCCGAGGCGGACGACCGGCCGACTCAACGCCTGGCTGATGATGGTCGGGATGATCGCGCGGGCCGACTGCCGGGGCCCGAACGTGTTGAACGGCCGCAGGATCGCGACCGGGAGGCCGAAAGACCGGTGGTAGCTTTCGCCCAAAGCGTCGGCCCCGATCTTACTGGCCGCGTAGGGCGACTGGCCCCGCAGCGGGTGCTTCTCGTCGATCGGGACGTACTGCGCCGTACCGTACACCTCCGACGTGGACGTCAGGACGACCCGTTCCAAAGCGTCGCTGGCGCGGCAGGCGTCGAGCACGTGGGTCGTCCCGATCACGTTCGTCTGCACGACGTCGAGCGGGTTCTGGTACGAGTACGGGATCGCGATCAAGGCCCCCAGGTGAAAGACCCACGCGCGCCCGACGACCGCCTTGCGTACCGCCTCCGGGTCTTTCAGGTCGCCCCGGTGGACGTCCAAGGCGTCGCGCACGTCGGGGTCGAGTCGGTCGAGGTGGCCGCGGTCGTCCCGGCCGTTGTACCGGACCAGGACCCGGACTTCGTGACCGTCGCGGACCAGACGCTCCGTCAGGTGACTGCCGATAAAACCGCCCGCGCCCGTCACCAGGACCGTCTTGCCCATCTCGGACACTCCCTCGCACCCCCACGGCCCGCGATCCGGCGCGGACAACTCGCCGCCATCCTACGTTTTTTCCCCACCCGGGCAACGCGAGATATCCCGTCTGACGCCCTGAACCCGCGGCAATCGCCACTCGAAAAAGTCTCGTGATTCCAAGTTTCTTTCCAAAACTCCCCGTGACCCCTAAAGAGCCCGCTCTCCCCCGTCGATAATGTTTAACATGAAGGAGTCATAGGCACTGGGGAACGGACCTCCCGACCTAGGGAACTCTGCGGTCATGATCCCTCTCCGACCTGCTAGCACGCATCATGGAGCGAGTGCCATGGCTTTGCGACTGATATTGGTGAGCGCGGTGGCCGGGCTCGGGTTGAGCCTGCCGTCGGCCGAGCAGCTCCAGACCTGGGGCCACTCGACCCAGCGGTGGATCAACGCCCGTCTCGCCGACTGGGACGCCCGGATGCCGGCCGACGAGAACGCGTTCGTTCTCGTCTCCGAACCGACGACGGTTCTGGCCGACGCCCCCGAGCCGATCGAATCCCCCGCCCTCACCGCGCCCCCCGCCACCACGCCGACGACGGTCCACGAGGAAACGTCGGCCCCCGCCACCACCCCGACTCCCGAGGCCGTCCCCGCAACCGCACCGGCCGTTACCGAGGTCGCACAGGTCGATTCAACCGACGCCGCCCCGACTCCCGAAGCAACCCCTGTAACCGCCCCCGCCGTCGCCGAGGTCGCACAAGCCACGACGGCCGACCCGATCAACGGGCTCGACGCCCCGACCACCCCGATGGCGCTCGACGAAGCCGAGGCCGCCCCTTCCGCCCCGGCGTCCGAACCGCTGGACACGGCGTTCGACAACGCCCAGATGGGCGTCTTGTCGGCCTTCGCCTCCGACGCCGAGGCGCTGGCCGCTTCCGAAGCGCCGGCGACGGCTCCGGCCCCGTTCGAGCCCCTGGACGTCGACGACAACTTTTACCCGGGTGCCGCCTTCGCCCTGAACCGTGAAGCCGAGGGCCTGTGCCTCCAGTCGACGACCGCCGCCGCCCCGCCCCGACCGGAACCCCGGTTCGAGCCGATGGACGTCGAAGGCGATCTCTACCCGGGAATCGCCTTCGCCCTAAACCGGGAGGCCGAGGGCCTCGCCCGTCCTTCGACCACCGAACAGCCCGCCGTCGCGGCGGCCGAACCGACAAAGGCGCCCGAATCGGCCGACGCGAGAGGCCGGTTGACCCAGGCCGTCCGCCTGACCCGCGAGGCCGTGAACGCCTGGGCCAGCCTTCTGCACGGCCCGGCCGTCGTCATCATCAGCCGCTGAACGGAATCCGCCCGAGTCGTGGCGAAAAGAAAACGCCGACGCCCCCCGGCGTTTCGCCGGGGGGCGTCGGCGTCGTTCCATAGTCGTATCTGAGCCGGACTTAGCCCTCTTTCGGCCCCGACCCGTCCGCTTCCGGTTCCGCCGCCGGCGGTTCGGCCGGGACCAGCTTGCGATAGCCGAGCGAAAACGCCACGCGGAGCACGTCGCCGTGCGTGGGGAAAGACTTGCCCGACTGCACCTTGAAGTGCTGCATCGCGTTCATGAACTCGAGCTCTTCGTCGGTGTATTGCTTCTCAAAGGTGGTCGGGTCGACCCGCCGGCGGCGTTCCTTCTTGACCCGCCGCTCGGGCTTCGGAGTGCTCGACTCCGTAACCACCTTAGGAGTGGGGAAGATTCGGCGCTGGCGGCCGGTCCGGCGTTCGTGGAACACCGTGTCCGGGGGAAAGGCGTCGAAATCGAATTCGGGTTCGTCGGAATTCGTCTGTCCTTGGTCGTTCATGGGCGAGGTTCTCGGCTCGATCAACGGGCAGGCGGGGCGTGCCTCTCTTCGGCGCGGCGTGCGGTCTCTCCCGCGGTCACTCCGGCGTCACGAGGCCGAGGCACAACGGCCCCGAGACCCGGTTCGCCACCCGCCGACCGTTCCGTAAGCCCCTGACCCGGCTCTAACTGTTGATAGAACAAACCTCTAATGCTGTCAAAGCGGCCGCCGGACGCGTTGCCTCGGGCCCGCAGAACGCACAAATCCGCTAAACCGCGCCTCCTTCGTGTTCATTTTTCAGTCGACCCCGAGCGTATGTCATAATCAAGGCAATTAACGACGACTGCGCCCCTTGACGGACGGCGGGGCGCCTCCACCGGCAGGGACTCGCCCGGAACCATCAACCCGCGACCTTCGTGACAGGTGACCGACGAAACCGGCCCCCCTTTCGGCGCGGGCGCGGGCTTGTCATGCGAGATCGCAAACCGTACTCTCGATTGAGATAACATCTAAAGAGCCCGGACCGATCCCGTCCCCGGGACCTCGCCCGCTGGAGAGACCGAATCATGCTTCGAACCGCGCGGCTGTGGAGGGGCGTCGGGCCCCTCACGATGACGTTGAGCGGCCTGATTCTAAACGCGCCGGCCTTCGCCGACGCCGAGCCGCCGCCGTCGCAGCAGCTCACCGACCTGGGTCGGCAGGCGCTGTCCCAGGGCCACTCCGGCCAGGCCTCGGCGTTCTTCCGCAAGGCCCTGGAACTCGACCCGGCCGACGCCGAGGCGCGCCGGGGGCTTGACGAGATCGGCTCGGCCTCCCGGGTCGCCCTGCAGGACCCCGCGCCGGCGGTTCCGGCGGTCCCCCCTCCGCCGAGCCCCGAAGCGACGCCCGGCGACGCCAAGGCGACGCTTGAGGCGACCACCCAGCTTGAGAACGTCCACCGCCAGCAACTCACCGACGACGTCCGCCAGCGCCTCCAGGAGGCCCACAACCTCGTCAACGCCGGGCAGCCCGAGTCCGCGCTCAACACCCTGCGGCTCGTCCGCAACGTCATCCA
>Ga0164243_10004407_pt1 | contig 22084 bp, 25 predicted proteins | sample OricompcompostOP_FD_108781 | JGI IMG/M metagenome (GOLD analysis project Ga0164243, IMG submission 108781) | Organic Plus compost microbial communities from Emeryville, California, USA - Original compost - Organic plus compost (OP) | ecosystem: Engineered > Solid waste > Mixed feedstock >...
ACCACGACGAGTGCATTCCTTTCACGCGTCAGCATGCTTTTCTACCACCATGAGGGAACGGCCAGAGACTTGCCGTCTACTGCTTTGCCGGCGCCACGGTTTGCTGCAGCTTGCGAGCCTCCTCGAGGTGATGCTTCAGGCTAGGCAGCGTTTCTGTCGCGAACTGTTTGACGTCGGGGTCTTGCGCTTCGCTGGAAGCTTTCTCGAACAGCTTCACGGCGTCCTCATGAGCCGAAACACCGATCTCTTTCGCGTAGGCTTCGTCAAAGCTGTCGTCACGTACATCCAACATCTTGAGCTTGGCCTTTTGCATCATTGAAGGGTCGCTCGGGATTTCATATCCCTTGCTCTTGGCCAACTCGGATAACTTCTGAGCGACCTTGGTATGCTCGTCGATCATCTTCTGCGCAAAGGCCTTTACGTCGGCGTGACGTCCCTTTTCCAGCGCGACTTTGCTCGCCTGAATTTCCAACGCGCCGGAGTGGGCGGCATCATTCAAAAATTCCCGATCGGTGCTGTCCAACTTGGTGACGGGTTGACTAGGCTGTGGCGTGGTGGGCGCCTGCGCGGCACTGACACCCATCATGCCCAAGGTCAATACGACGGCCAGACCACTGTTTACAAAGCGATTCATCATGCTTATCTCCTGATGTGCGCGGCACATATTCCGCAGCGGCGCCGCGAGGGCGTGGCGCCTGTCTGCCCATCAGCAAGTCGCATGCCGCATTCGCCCTATCCCGCAGCGGCGATCGCGCGTTTTCAAGCCTTTTTTGAACCAGACCCGGTTATTCAGTGTTGCCGCCCTTGGCGCCTTAGAAAAAGACGGCAATGTGTTGTTTTATTGAAGTTTTTGCTAATATCGCAACACTTTTTGTTTCTTTTGGTTGGCCTCTCCCCATGCCGGCACTCCGACGATGGCAGTCCCTCTCTGGCGCAGTCATCTTTACGATGCTGGCAGGCCCCGTTATCGGGCCCAGCGCGGCGCGGGCATCTCAGTCAGAGATCATCCTGGACCCGGCAGTTGATCCGGCCATTGCACCGCACGAAACCTATCCGCATGTCTCCGGCCAGTTCATCGGCTACATCGAAAACGCCCATTTCTATGATGTCAAAGGCCCTGAGGGCTCGGGGCTGCCGTCGTCGTGGAACACGGTGGATCCCTTTATGCAAGGCGCCATCGTTGCAAAACTGACACCGACGCTTGCGATATCGGGCTTGGCGGAATTCCGCTCGTTTGCCACCGCGCCCGAAGATCGCGCCTTTGAACAACTGGACGGGCAACTGCGCAATCTGTTCGTGACCTACGACGCCGGGCACACCACGCTGTTTGCCGGGAAATTCGAGGTCGGCTATGGCGAAGCCTGGCAGACCGTCGACGGCATCTATAGCGGGTTCTCCGGGGATTACAGCTATCCCGGCTCGTTGGGCCTGGGTGCGCGGTGGTCATGGAAAAACGCGGACTCGGCGCGCCACACCCTGACGTCTATTGTGTTCAAGCGGGACAACACGATATTCGGGCATACCTGGACAAAAGACTACCCCGCTCTCCCGCAACTGGAGGACGGAGGCCCAGGCAATACTCATGGGTTGCAGTCCGGCGGAATCGCCTATGACATTTCGGATATCCCCGGCCTGCCTGGCCTGCGCGGCGGTATCGCGGTAGGCCGAATGGCGCGTGGCGACGGCGAGGCGGACGAGCGCGGCGAAACCGGCATGTCGGTCACCGCCAACTACGACACGCCACTGTCCGAGACCTGGGGATTGCGATTGTTTGCCGAAGCCGTGTATCTACGCGGCTATATGGGACGCCAGGCGGCCGCCACCGATACCGTGCTTTCAGCCAGCCTCAGCCACGGCCAGATGCTGTACACGCTCACCGCGGCGCGGCGTGATCTGAACGCCATCCAAGGGAGTTTGGCCGACCAGGGCTTTGTCGATAACAACGATTGGGGCTGGTCGGCCACGGCGGCCTATCAAACGGATTTTGGCTTGATTGTGCAAGCTGGATTTTTGCGGCAGCAGGAACAAGGCGTGGCATTCAATCAGGCATTGCTGCGATTGATTTATCAGACGGGATGGCAATAGCGGACAAGTCAGATTGACGCTCGCATCCGGAACAGGCACCACGTTGCATGACAACCGAATAGGGATACGTATGAAACAGCTATTCCCGTGCTATCGGCACAGTGTGATATCGGCCGCGATTGCCGCGGTTATGGCAGTTGCCGGCGTGGGCCCCGCTCACGCTTACAACCTGGACACCAGCGAGGCCACGGCCGCCAGGAAGTTGACCACGGAGCAAGTCGCCCGCGCCCTGCCCGCATTTGAAGCCTACGCAAACGATCTTCTGACGCGCAGTGGTTTGCCGGGTATGGCAGTCGGCATCATTGTGGACGGCAAGCCCGTGCTGGCGCGCGGCTATGGCGTGCGCGATGCCCGCAGCGGCAAGCCGGTGGATGCGGATACGCTGTTTCCCTTGGCCTCGGTTTCCAAGGTACTTGCCGGGGCTTCTGTTGCGGCGCTGGTGGGTGATGACGCCGTGCAATGGGATAGCAAGGTATCGGATCTGGCCAGCGGTATCCGCTTTCAGGACCCCTATGTGACCAGCGAAATGACCTTGCGCGATTTGCTGTCGCAACGCACGGGCTATGCGTCGTTCTACGGGGACGATCTGGAGGTGATCTTCAGTTATCCGCGCGCCGAGGTGTTCAAGCGGTTGCGCCATTTGCCGCCGGTCACGCCTTTCCGTACCCAGTATGCCTATTCCAATTGGAATCTCACGCTGGCAGGCGAAGTCGCCGCGCAAGCGGCGGGCATGTCGTGGGAAGACCTGGTACGCAGCCGGATCATCAAGCCTCTGGGAATGGACCACACGGTCGTCACGCACGAGGAATTCCTGGGCGTGGAAAACCGCTCAGCAGCCCACGAAATCATCAACGGCAAGGCGGTGGCGACCGAGGTCAACTCGCACAATGCCGAGGCTCCCGCAGGAGGCGTGTATTCCACGCTGAATGACATGCTGCGCTTTATCGCATTCGAGATGAATGCCGGTCAGTTTGACGGTAAACAGATCGTCGCCGAAGACGCCATGCACGAAACCCAGACCGCGCAGACCATCATCAACCCCGCATTCCCCTCGCTGCATTACGGCCTGGGGCTGGAAGTCCGCAACGACAATGGCCGCAAAGTGCTGGAACATAACGGCGCGTTCGAGGAAGGCATCAATACGCGCGTCTCTTTTTTACCCGCGCAAGGTCTGGGTATCGTGATATTGACCAACACCCCGCCGATGGGTGTGCCGGATGCGCTGGAATATAAATTGATGACGTTGCTGTTTGGCGATCGCCCGGATCAGGATATCTGGCCCGATCTGCGGGACAAATGGCATGAAGCGCTGGCGCAATTACTGGATCGTCCAGGCCGTCTGCACGGCACGCCGCCAGCCGGTTCGGGCCAGTCCGTCGACGCTAAACGCTATGTGGGCCGGTATACACATCCCTATTACGGAGACATCGTGATCCGTCAAGAAGGCAGCGGCCTGCTCATGGTCGCCGGAGCCTCAGCACCCCGCGCCATGCAACATTGGCAAGGCGATACCTTCCGGATCCCCATGCTGCAGGATGCGGCGATGAACTTTGTTCCCGGCGCAAATCAGATCAGCGAGGCATTGACCCTGTCAGAGATTGACGACATCCCGGATGCGTTATTTGTGCGGCAACCTTGAGGTCGAAACGGACTCGAGGATGCCTGGCTAGCCGCTCACGCGCGGCTGCGCCGATTGACGCGGCCAGCCCGCCGGCCTAAGCTGTGCCGATCATTGACTACACAGCAACGGGAATGGAGTCTGCGACGGCTGCGACGCCCCACTATATTGGCATCCTGTTGGCTGCAGGCGAAGGCATGCGTTATCGCGCTGCCGTGCAGAACGCTACGGGTCAGGAGACGCACAAGCTATTGGCCCGATTGCCCGATGGCCGCCATGTCGTGCAGGCCACCGCGCAGGCGCTGCTGACGACGCTGCCCGATACGATAGCGATCGTTACCCACGAGCCGCCTTCCCTATCGGCGATGCTGTCCGACCTTGGCTGCCAGATCGTGAATGTGCCGGACAGCCCGCGCGGCATGGGGATTTCGCTGGCGGCGGCAGCCCGACACCTCATTCAGCGGCCGGCAGCCCAGATGGATGGGAGGAACACCGCACCACAAGCAACGGCCTGTGCGGTTGCGTTAGCCGATATGCCCTGGCTGCGGCCGGGTACGCTGCAACGATTGTTGGCGCATGCCACTGGCGACCGCATCGTCGTGCCGGTGTACCAGGGCCGACGCGGACACCCTGTTATATTCGGTACGAAGTTCTTGCCCGAGTTGGCCGAACTCGGGGGCGACACGGGCGCCCGGGCACTATTGGTGCGTCACGGCGCACTCGAAGTCGAGTGCGATGATGCAGGTATTTTGCGTGATGTCGACGTCCCTGCCGACTTGTTGAACCAGGCCTGATTACCGCTTCCGATCAACGTTTTTATAACCCTCACACAAGACTCATTTCCGATGAACTCGCTGGATATGGATGTGCTGCGCCAAGCGCGCGAATGGATTCGGGAAGGCCATGCCGTGCATTTGGCAACGGTCGCCCAGACATGGGGGTCTGCCCCACGCCAGGCGGGCGCGCTGATGGCGTTGCGTGGCGATGGCCGCATGGTGGGATCGGTCTCCGGGGGCTGCGTCGAAGACGATTTGATCGCTCGCGCCCAGGCCGGCACGCTGCCGGATCGGCCTGATCGCATCACCTACGGCGTTACGAGCGATGAAGCAGCGCGTTTCGGGTTGCCCTGCGGTGGCACGCTGCGCCTGGTCGTGGAACCTCTACTAACGCCCGAGTGGCTCGACGCCGTGTTGACGGATATCACGGAACAGCGCCTGGTTGCCCGCACGCTCGACTTGCAGACTGGCGGCTGCACGCTGGCGCCGGCCAATCCCTCTGACGGCCCGGATTTTGATGGTCGGATCTTGCGCGCGGTCTATGGGCCGCAGTGGCGTTTATTGATCATCGGCGCCAATCAGACAGCACGCGCGCTGTGCCACATCGCCACGATGCTGGATTTTCGCGTGCTGGTCTGTGACCCGCGAGAGGAAATCTATGGGGGGTGGGACGTGCCGCAAGCTACGCTGCTGACCGCCATGCCTGACGATGCCGTCCTGGAAATAGGCGTCGATGCCCGCACCGCCATTGTGGCGCTGACGCATGATCCTAAGCTGGACGACATGGCGTTGCTAGAGGCGCTGAAGTCGCCTGCCTTTTATGTGGGCGCGTTGGGATCGCGGCCAAACCAAGCCAAACGGCGCGAGCGCCTGCGTCAGTTTGACCTGACCGAGGATCACATCGCTCGCTTGCGCGGCCCTGTGGGATTGCCTATCGGCAGCCGCACACCGGCGGAAATCGCCGTGGCCGTCGCCGCCGAATTGGTTCAGGTGCGGAATTCCCTCAGCGCAGCCCAAGCGTCCTCTGCGGACGCGGCACAACCTGTATCGAGTTCTACCTTGTCATTCACCAAGGATTTGCAATAATCAGCGCAACAGCCGTTTGCAATGAATAGGTTTTGCGGGCCATTTATTTATTAACGGGTGTACACCTACAAATCAAAGAGAATCCAAATGATCAAATCTGATGACACCGGCAAGCTCGTTTTACGCCTCAGCCTCGGCATTCTGGTGCTGTTGCACGGCATCATGAAACTCTCCAGCGGCGTGGGAGGCATCTCCGGCATGTTGAGCTCGCACGGGCTGCCGGGTTTCTTCGCCTACGCCGCCTATCTGGGCGAAGTCGTCGGCCCTCTGTTGATCATCCTCGGGTTCTATAGCCGCCTGGGCGGCCTGCTGGTCTTCGTCAACATGATTGTGGCGATCCTGTTGGCTCATACCGGACAACTCAGCAGCCTGAACGCGCAAGGCGGCTGGGCGCTGGAATTGCAAGGCATGTTCCTATTTGGCGCACTGGCGATCGCTTTCATGGGCGCGGGGCGCTTCAGCCTGGGCGGCTCCGGCGGCCGCTGGAACTGAACCGAGGCTTGTGAGACTTGAGCGACTTATGCTGAAACGCGCTTTGACTTCGTTGGCTGTGGCCGCGGCCCTGGCCAACCCATTACTGGCCCACGCCGAATTGCCGGTCGGCGCAGCAGCGCCCGATTTTTCGGCGCCGGCGTCCTTGGGCGGCGAAGTCTTCACGTTCAAATTGGCAGAGGCGCTCAAGCAAGGCCCGGTCGTGCTGTACTTTTATCCTGCGGCCTTTACGCAGGGATGCACGATCGAGGCACGCAATTTTGCCGAGGCCATCAACGACTACAAGGCTCTGGGGGCCAGTGTGATCGGCGTCTCGGCAGACGATATCGATACCTTAAAGAAATTCTCGGTCAGCGAATGCCGCGGCAAGTTCGCGGTCGCCGCCGATGAGAATCAAGCCATCATGAAGGCCTACGATGCCGTTCATGACCGCCGGCCTGATTATGCGAAACGGGTGTCGTACGTCATTTTGCCGGACCATAAGGTCGGCTATGCCTATACAGACATGAGCCCGGACCGGCATGTGGCCAACACCCTGCAGGCGTTGCGGGACTGGCGCGCCAGCCATCCGCTGCAAACCTCGAAACAATAGCCTTAGGGCAGGATTTCCTTGACCAATTCGGCGGGGCGGCAGAGACGCGCCCCCTGTTCGGTCACGACGAATGGGCGATTGATCAGGATGGGATTTTCAATCATCGCATCCAGCAACTCGTCGTCGGTCACATCGGCTGCGCCCAAGCCTAGTTCGTCATACAAGGATTCTTTGGCGCGCACGGCCTCGCGCACGCTCAATCCCGATTGTTGAATCAACCCGGCCAGCGTCTGACGCGACGGCGGTGATTTGAGATATTCAATAACCGTGGGCTCGATACCGGCGTCACGGATCATCTGCAAGGCATTGCGCGACGTACCGCAGCGCGGATTGTGATAAATGGTCGTAGACATACGAGTTCCTATGCAAAGAGCGACAACGCTCCGTCAATGATTAAACGGCCAGACCGTCGGGTTCGTCCCCGGCGGCACGGAGGGCCTCGTCCAACGCGCCGGGGTCAATGAAAATTGCGCGGCATGACGCACAGCAGTCAGTTGACCAAACCCTGACGGCGTCGTCTCGAGGTAGCTTTCTATCGGCGGCATGGGACACTGTAATCCATCGGCCACCCTGCCCAAGGAACGCAGCCAGCGCGCCGTCTGCGCCAATGACACGCGCACATGCCAACTGCCACCTTCCGTAGCCTGACGTGCCAGGGCCACCTGCGCGCCAAAGGCCATCAAATAACCCGACGCATGGTCGAGAATCTGCATCGGCAATGGCTTCGGACGATCGATCCCGGCGGCCTGCGCCTCGGCATGATTAAAGCCCGTCGCGGTCTGCACCAGCGAGTCGAACCCGCGGCGTTGCGCCCATGGCCCGCTGTCACCGTAGGCGGACAGCGAGACATACACGATGCCCGGCCGTATGCGGGCCACGTCTTGCGGGCCGAATCCCACGGACTGCAGCGCCCCCGGGCGATATCCCTGCACGAATATGTGAGCGCTGCGCAGCAGGTTGGCCAAGGCGATGCGCCCGTCAGCGGTTTCCAGATCCGCATGTACGGACAGTTTGCCGCGACTGGTTTCGGCAATCGTCTCGATATTGGGCAGATGAGGCGAATTGACCAGCATGACATCGGCCCCATACGCCGCTAGTGCACGACCGCACACCGGCCCGGCGATGATGCGCGTCAGGTCCAGCACGCGTATGTCCTTCAGCGGGCGCGCCTCCTGAGAATACTTGGGCAAGGGGCGCGGATCGGCCTCGCCCATACGCGTCACGGTCAACACTGGCTGACCAGCGATTGCCAGGCCCTGCGGATGGCGGTCCCATTCATCAAAGGTGCGCATGGCCGTCACCACCAGCCCTGCCTCGGCCGCCTGCTGCTCGAAGTCCAACGCGCTGCGTGTGGAAAGCGCCCGCTCCACCATTTCACGGCTGGTCTCCGGTCCCGTCGGACATCCCAGCAACGCCAACGCGCCATCCCGGTGATGGGCGAAATTGGCATGAATACGCACCCAGCCCCCATCGCCACAGCGATATACCCCGGTGATTTTGTCGTGAACATCCGGCTCGACTCCGTCGAGCGTGAAATAGCTGCGGCATTCCTGGGCCGCATGCAGCATGTTGACCGAAACGCGTTGCCGCGTGCCGCCTCGCAGATGCCAGATTTCCGCCGCCGCCAGCGCCGCAGCAGCCATACTGGCCTGCGCCGCAGTGCCTACCGCAAACGACGAGGGAAACACCGGCTCCGCGCCCGTCAGTTCAACGACGTCCATGGCCTCGTCGGGCATATTCAGCCCACGCCATAGCGATTGCAAGGCATCGCGCGCCGTTTTGCTGTGGCGATCCGGTCCATTGGCATAAGGGGATCGTAAATCTATCGGTTTGCCCATCTCAGCGTTGACCTCTATCACTCTCGTCCATGTCTTCGATTACAGAACCCAGCCCCCACAGGCGTCAATAGCCGCGCGGGTTCTGGCCAGGGTCGGGACACATCTCCTTGTCGCTTTTACATTTGGCTGGCGCGATCCAGACGTTTGATAAACACCTGTAATTCCTTGATGATCTGTTGATCGCCGCGGGTTTGCGCGGCGGCGATGCCGCTTTCCCATGCCTGTCGTGCGCCTGCCAGATCGCCTTGGCCTTGCAATGCTTTGCCCAGCCATTTCCATGCGACGGAATATTGCGGATCCAGCTCCAAGGCAGCGCGTAGATGCGATGCTGCGACATCGAACTGTTCCTGTTCGGTATAGGCCTTGCCCAACGACAAACGCAACATGGCATTGTTTTGGCCTTTGGCCAGCATGGCTTCGAGTCGTTCTACTAAATCGTCCATGTGGGCTCCGTACGAGTTCGGTGTGAATGCTATACCCTCCATCATAGGCGCGCCCGGTCGAAAAACACGCTGAAACCGCAGGCGCGGCAAGGATAAATCAGCGGTGTCAGGGTATTTCGGCATGCAATGCCGCATCTCAATGCGGAATTACTGTTCGTATGAGTCGTGCCTACAGCGCTACACTGAGTCGAGAGACCCATCACGAGGCCCCTATCACGCGGTGTCAAGGGTCTCGTTGCAAACCGAACGACGAGAGGCCGCCATGAGCACAATCTACGATTTTTCCGCGACAGACATTCAGGGTAATGAACAGGCGCTGGAGGCATTTCGCGGCCAGGTACTGTTAGTGGTGAATGTCGCCTCGAAATGCGGTTTCACACCGCAGTATGCGGGGCTGGAAACGCTGTACCGTGATTACCACGCAGCGGGGCTGACCGTGCTGGGCTTTCCATGCGATCAGTTTGGCCATCAAGAACCCGGCGACGAAGCTGCCATTCAGAAGTTTTGTTCGACGGAATACGGCGTGACCTTTCCGATGTTCGCCAAGATCGAGGTCAATGGGCCCAATGCTCACCCGATATATCGCTGGCTAAAAGGCGAAAAACCCGGCGTGCTGGGCACCGAGGGCATCAAATGGAATTTCACCAAATTCCTGGTGGGCCGCGACGGTCAGGTGATCAAACGCTACGCGCCCACGGACAAGCCTGCTTCGCTGAAGGAAGATATTTTGCAGGCCTGCAGTGCTGAGGCTTGATCGAGTAAAGCCTCACCACGTGCGGCGCGAGGTCTCAGGGCCTCGCTGATTGCAGCGGCGGCAGGCGGCGGCGCACCGTGCTGCTTTTCACTATCGCGGTATTCGTTTCTGCGAATTCAGTGATCCTGTCCAGCACGCCATCGAGTTGTTCGATGGATTTCAATACCAGACGCGCGATAAAACAATCATCGCCTGTGACCTTGTCGCACTCGATCACCTCGCCGATTTCGGCGATGAGCTTTTCAACGCGGCGCAGTTGACCGGGCAAGGGGCGGATACGCGCGATCGCGGTCAAGCTATAGCCCAAAGCCACGGGATCGACATCCAGCGTATAACCACGCACCACGCCTGATTCCTCCAGGCGTCGCAGGCGGTCAGCAACGCTGGGCGAGGACATGCCGACTTGGCGCGCCAGATCGGCGGTCGTGGTGCGCGCATTCGCCGTCAACAGTTGCACCAGACGACGGTCGATGCCGTCCAGGACGTCATTTTCGATTTTTAGGTCATTGTTCATAAATACCCCAAAAAAGAAGGCAGGAACATATATCTGCTGATATTTATGCATATTACCTGCTTTAACTCCCTGGGATAATTTTCTCATCAAGGGTGCGCCTCAAGCACCTCTGGAACAGGGAGCAATCGATGAAAATCGCCAATCAAAATGCAGGCGTCGCCCAAATGGCCATGGCCATGACCATCTCGGGCACGGTCGGAATATTTGTCCTGGAATCCGGCCAGAGTGCCTGGAATGTGGTCTTCTTTCGCTGCGTGTTTGGCGCGCTGGGATTGCTGGCCTATTGCCTGGCGCGTGGTCTGCTGCGGCCCGGCATCTTTACGCGCGCAACGCTGGCATGGGCCATGGCGGCGGGCGTTGCCATTGTGTTGAACTGGGTGTTGTTGTTCTCTGCCTATCGCTGGGCGTCGATTTCCCTGTCCACGGCGGTCTACAACTTTCAGCCGTTTTTCTTGATCGCGCTAGGTGCGGTGTTTCTGGGTGAACGCCCAACGCTCGCCAAGCTGGGCTGGTCGGTACTGGCGTTTGGCGGTTTGATACTGGTATTGCGTATCGAACCTGCAGAGCTGGCGCAGGCCGGCGGCTATATCCACGGTTTGACGTTGGCGTTGGGCGCGGGCGCCCTATATGCGGTCACTTCCATCATCGTCAAGCGGCTCAAGCATATCGCCCCGCACGTACTGGCGCTCGTGCAAGTCAGCCTGGGCGCCGTGCTGTTGCTGCCGATGGTGGACCTGCATGCCCTGCCCTCCGCTCCAGTGCAATGGGGCTATCTGGTCGCGATCGGCCTGCTGCATACCAGCCTGACCTATATCCTGTTGTATTCGGCCATTCAAAAACTGCCCACAACCTCGACCGCGGCCCTGGCGTTTATTTACCCCGCCGTCGCGATTCTGCTGGACTACGTCGTATATGGTCAGCAACTGGCCTGGTCGCAAATCGCAGGCGTCAGCCTGATTTTCCTGGCTGCCGCGGCGGTCAGTCTCAATTGGGGATTCCGGCTCGTGGGTCCCCAAGACATGTTTGCGCGATGGGCCGGAAAGCGAAAGAGGCAGACAGAAGCCTGAGCCTGCAGTCCAGTGCCGCCAGGAGCACTATGTCAGCCCTGGCGGCAGGCGAGTTTGGGATAACCCGATTTGATGGCTATCATCACATCTCATCTGGAAAACCGTTCGCAGCGACCGTAGGAACCGTTCATGTCTCAGCCTGCTCCATTACAGTTTCGTCGCGCCGGCCGGGCCGACCTCGACGCCATCATCGCATTGCTCGCTGACGATGTGCTGGGCAGCCAGCGCGAGGATGCGACCTTTCCTGCCGCCCCGTGTTATGTGCGGGCCTTCGTGGCCATCGAGCGCGATCCGAATCAGTATCTGGCGGTGGCCGAGCGCGGCGGCGCGGTGGTGGGTTGCCTGCAATTGAGCTTTATTCCCGGCCTGTCGCGCCGCGGGCTGTGGCGCGGCCAGATCGAGAGTGTGCGGGTCGCATCAAACGAGCGTGGCGCGGGCACGGGACGGGCCTTGTTTGAATGGGCTATCGAGCAATGCCGTTCGCACGGCTGCGGTATGGTTCAATTGACCACCGATAAAGCGCGCGCCGATGCCCGCCGATTCTATGAGTCCTTGGGCTTCGTCGCGACGCACGAAGGCATGAAACTGGAACTCGCCATTTAATTCGGAGTCCGATATCGCCATGCATGGTGAATACAAAGTACCCGGCGGCAAACTCGTCGTCGTCGATCTGGAAGTCAAAGACGGCGCGCTCAGCGATGTGCGCTTGAGCGGCGATTTTTTCCTGGAGCCGCCCGAGGCGCTGGATGTGATCAACGCTGCGCTCACGGGCCTGCCCGCCGATGCAGACGACGCGCGTATCGCAGGCGCCGTCCAACAATCCCTGCCCGCTGAGGCCGAGCTGTTCGGATTTTCTCCCGAGGCCATCGCAGTCACGGTACGGAGGGCGCTAGCGTGAGCGAACGTACACAGTGGGGCGACTACCAATGGGAATTGCTGCACGATGGGCCGCAATCCCCTGAGTTGCACATGGCGCTGGACGCCGTCATTACCGACGAGGTCGGCGCGGGCCTGCGCCCCCCGACACTGCGGATTTGGGAATGGTCCCAACCCGCCGTCATCATCGGGCGTTTTCAGTCGCTGAAAAACGAAGTCGATCCTGAGGGGGCACAACGCCATGGTGTCAAAGTCGTGCGCCGCGTCAGCGGCGGAGGCGCCATGTTTGTGGAGCCGGGCAATACCATTACCTACTCCCTCAGCGTCCCGCAGGCCCTCGTACATGGCATGAGCTTTCAGCAATCGTATGAGTTTCTCGACGCCTGGGTGATTCAGGCGCTGCACGATCTGGGCATCAAGGCCTGGTATCAACCGCTGAATGACATTGCCTCGGAAAGCGGCAAAATCGGCGGCGCCGCGCAGGCCCGGCGCGCGGGGGCGGTCTTGCATCACGTGACGATGTCATACGATATCGATGCGGAAAAGATGGTGCAGGTGCTACGCATCGGCCGCGAAAAGCTTTCTGACAAAGGCACAACGAGCGCGAAAAAACGCGTCGATCCGCTACGCAGTCAGACGGGCCTGGAGCGTGATGTCATCATCGAACGCATGCTGCAAACCTTTCGCGGACTGGCGTCACTGACGCCGATATCCCTGTCACAGACCACACTTGAAAAAGCGCAAGCCCAGGCGCGCGATAAGTTTTCCAGCCAGGAATGGACTGCCCAAGTCCCTTGAATGCCATGAGATTGAATCTATCTACCGCCTCTCGCATCCGCCGTTTTGCACCGGCTGGCATGTTGTCCATGCTGGTGTTGCTGGCGGGCTGCGCGAGCTCGACTCCCTCAAATATCACCCTGCCTTCCAACGTCCCGCAACCTGCCAAGACCGAAGACAAAGTCGCCGGCCTGGAGGTCGAGAAAATCCAGTGGCAAGGCACCAAGCCTGGCTGCAAAGGACAATGCCCCACCATTGAGATCGACAGCGTCGGATTCCCCGGGATCCCGAAACTGACGGCGCTGGTGGACCATGTCCTGGCCTATATGACGGGCGTCGATCCCAGCCGGCCGCGGCCGTATCAAACGCTGTCGGAATACACGCAGTATTTCTGGCAAACCGCACAGTCCCGCGACAGCACCATTTTCAAGGCGAGCGTCAAGGACGTCAGTCCTCAGATTATTGCTATTGAGTTGCACACCGGCCAATACCTGACCGGTGCAGCGCATGGGATTCCTGCGACGCAGTATCTAAACTGGCAACGAGATCGCGAGCGCGTCCTGGCGCTGGACGAAGCCCTGCTGCCGAATCAGCATCCCGCGTTCGTCCAGGCGCTGCAGCGTGCTCACCAGGCATGGCTCGCACGTAATGAGGATGCGCAACGAGATCGCGCTGCCTACGACCGCATGTGGCCGTTCCAGGAAAGCGATAACTTCGCGTTGACGCGCGAGGGCCTGGTCGTGAAATACGATGCGTATTCGATCGCCCCGTATTCTCATGGTGAACCGGAGTTGCTGATTCCCTATACGGAACTGCACGGCATCTTGCGACCGGAGTTCATGCCCGCTGCCTGAATTTGGATGCGGGATTTGCGGCTGACATTTATCCCCGGCGTGAGGCGCGACAGCGGCCCAACAATAAAAAACGCCGCGCACGATTAGCAATCGTGCGGGGCGTTTTTTCGTCTCTCAGATCTAGACCCGAGGGATCGCCAAACGCATCACGGATACAGGCCGCGCACCTGGCGGGCTTGCAGAATGCGGGTGCAAGCCACGATAAACGCGGCCGTGCGCAGCGTGACGTTGTGCTCCTTGGCCATTTGAGACACGGCGGCATAGGCCTCGCGCATCAGGCGCTCGAGACGATTATTGATTTCTTCCTCGCTCCAGAAGAAGCTCGAGAAATCCTGCACCCACTCAAAATAACTGACGGTCACGCCGCCGGCGTTGGCCAGCACATCGGGCACTACGTATACGCCGTTCTCACGCAGGATGTCATCGGCGATCGGCGTCGTGGGGCCGTTTGCGCCTTCGACCACGATCTTGGCCCGCACCTTGCCGGCATTGGCCTCGTTGATCTGGCCTTCGAGAGCGGCGGGGATCAGGAATTCCGTTTCCAATTCCCAGAACTGCGCGTTGTCCAGCGCTTCGCCGGCACTGAAACCGCCGACGCCGCCTTTTTGCGACACGTGGGACAGCAGCTTGTGCACGTCCAGGCCGGCTGGGTTGTATACCGTGCCGGTGTGATCCTGAACAGCGATCACTTTGGCGCCGGTTTCATGGAACAAGCGCGCTGCCGTGCCGCCCACATTACCAAAGCCCTGCACGATCACCCGAGCGGTGCTCACATCGATATTGCGATCGCGCGCCGCCTCGCATGCCGTTACGAACACGCCCCGCCCCGTTGCCTCGACCCGGCCCAGGCTCCCGCCCAGCGCGATCGGCTTGCCGGTCACTACACCGGTTGCCGTCGCCCCCTCGTTCATGGAATACGTGTCCATCATCCACGCCATGGTTTGCGCGTTGGTGTTCACATCTGGTGCGGGGATATCCTTCGACGGCCCGATGATGACGCCGATCTCCGAGGTATAACGCCGCGTCATGCGCTCGAGCTCGGATTGAGACAGCAAGCGGGGATCTACGCGGATCCCGCCTTTTGCGCCGCCATACGGCAAATTGACCGCAGCGTTCTTGACCGACATCCACGCGGCCAGCGCCATGACCTCGGACAGCGTCACGTCTTGGTGAAAACGTACGCCCCCCTTGCCTGGACCGCGCGACGTATTGTGCTGGACCCGATAACCCTCGAAATGCGCAATGCTGCCGTTATCCAGTTCAATAGGCACATCGACAATCAACGCCCGCTTGGGGCGTTTCAGCGTTTCCACCCAACGTGCCAGTGGACCAAGATACGGGGTGACCCGATCGACTTGTTGCAGATAGATGCCCCAGGGACCGAGGTGCTCGGCATCCAGGTACGACGGCAAAGCATGAGTGGGTTTGTCCGACATGAGAGGATCTCCAGGCTAGGATCGGCATTATTGTAGCCACAGATTTTGTAGTGTCCCTAATTAAATTAAACAAAATAAATTAGGGACGCATAAAAATTATCTGAATTTCGGTTCTGCTTGGGTCTTGCTCGGAGCCAACAACTGCCAGGCGAGCCTGGCCGCTACCTTTGAGGTGCGATGGTCGATATCGTAATCTGGATTGCATTCTGCCAAATCAGCCAGTCGCAATTTGCCACTTTGTTTTACCTTCAACGCGATTTCTTCGATGACGGTGAGCGGCACGCCGTACGCTGCAGGGGCGGACACGCCTGGCGCGACGGCTGCGGGTAGCACGTCGATATCGATGGTCAGATAAACATGCCCCGCACGAGCGAGCAGCGCATCCAGGTCAGCCAGACGTTGTGCGATGTGCCGTTCCTGCATGGCATGGTCTTCGATCCATAGCGCGCCGATCTCCGCCGCCCTGGAATAGAGTGCGGCCGTGTTTCCTAATCTGGACACCCCATAACAGGCGTATTGCCATGCATGACCATGTGCCTCGCAATACTCGGCAATCTGATCGAACGGCGTGCCCGAGCTGCCCGGCCGCCCCGTACGCAGGTCGAAATGCGCATCCAGGTTCAGAACCAGCACGGGTTGCGTATCGCCTATGCTATCCAGCCAGCGCCTAAGACCCTGGAAACTGCCCCAAGCAACCTCATGCCCTCCTCCCAATACCAGCGGCCGGGCTCCCGCAGATAGAACCTGGGCAATGCGAGCCGCCAATTGGTCCTGAGCAGCCTCGAGTTGATCACCGTCGCACACCACATCACCGGCATCAACCAAACGCTTGTAGTCGTGCGCTGGCAGGCCCGCCAGCATGCGCCGTATGCTCTGCGGTGCTTGAGCGGCGCCCAGGCGGCCCTGGTTTCTGGCTACGCCTGCGTCACAAGCGAAGCCGATCAACACAGGATCATCCTCCTGGATGCCAGTCTCGATCGCTGTCGCAACATGCGCCAGCCTGCGCGTATCACCGCGTTCATGGCTGTCATCACGCGCCCGCCAAATAGCGGGGTCCAACGCAGCAGTCATGCGGCCTCCCGCTGCGAGCTGCTCAGCACGGCTTGCAGAAAAGCGCGGGTTCGGGCCTCGCGGGGTTGAGTGAAGATCACCTCTGGCGGGCCGGATTCGACGATATTGCCTCCATCCATCACGGCCACCACGTCGGCCACATCCCGGGCGAAACCCATTTCATGGGTGACGACCATCATCGTCATCCCTTCTTTGGCCAGTACTTTCATGACTTGCAGGACCTCGCCCACCAGCTCGGGGTCCAGCGCGGAAGTGGGCTCGTCGAACAGCATGACCTCAGGCTCCATGGCCAAGGCACGGGCTATCGCCACGCGCTGTTTCTGGCCCCCGGACAGACTGCCAGGCATGGCGCGCATTTTCTCGCGCAGGCCGACTTTCGAGAGCAGCTGCTCGGCCCGCGCCTCGGCGTCGGCTCGGCTGACACCGCGCAACGTACGCGGCCCGACAGTGACGTTATCCAGTACCGACAAATGCGGGAACAGATTGAACGACTGAAACACCATCCCCACACGCATACGCAGCCGATTCAAGTCCGGCTCGCTCATCGGTTTTCCATGGTCCAGCAACGACTGCCCGCAGATGTCGATGGTGCCGCCTTGTGCGACTTCCAGGCCATTGCAGCAACGCAGCAATGTGCTCTTGCCCGAACCGCTGGGCCCGATCACGACGACGACCTGCGAGCGCTGCACGTCGAAATCAATGCCGCGCAACACGTCTACCGCGCCAAAGGATTTACGCAGACCACGGATACGGATCATTTCTTGTTGGCTCATTGGACCATCCCTCCTGCACGCAAGCGATGTTCGATCTTGCGCAAAATCATTGTCGTTGCCGTGGTCAGCACAAAGTAGATCAAGGCGATCACCAGGTACGTCTCCAGCGAGCGGTACAACACGCTGATGATTTTCTGGCCCTCGTGCATCAGGTCGTGAATCGTCAACAGCGAGACCAGCGCCGAGTTTTTGATGAGCGCAATGAATTCATTACCCAGCGGTGGAATCATGCGCACAATGGCTTGCGGCAAAATGATGATGCGCATGGCCTGTCCGCCGGACATCCCGAGCGAACGCGCGGCCTCCGTTTGGCCTCGCTCGACGGATTGGATCGCGCCACGCACGATCTCGGAAACATAGGCGCCAGAATATGTCCCTAGCCCGAGAACACCGCAGACAAATGCCGGCAGCAAAATATCAAACTGAGGCAGGCCAAAGAACCAGATGAACAATTGGACCAGCAGCGGCGTGCCACGGAAAGCCAGCAGATACGCGCTGCAGATCCCATAGACGATGCGCCGCTGCGGATTGAGCCGGCCGATACCGACCAGCAATCCAATCGCGCAGCCTAACAGCAATGCGCACGCGGTAATTTCGACGGTGACGATAGCGCCGCGCAGCAACGCATCAAAGTCGGCGAAGACGGGAGAAAAATCCAGGTTCATTGCGCCGGCGCCTCAAACCATTTGTTGACGATCTGCTCATAGGTGCCGTCAGCCTTGATCTTTTTGAGCGCCTCATTTAACTCAGTCTTGAGCTCAGGCAGACGTTTGGAGACTGCAATCCCATACTCTTCGGTAGTGATCTGATCGGCCAACACCGTCAAGTCAGGCGTGCTCTGCGCAAATAGTTTGGCGGCCGGCTTGCCCGTGACAGCGGCGTCGGCGCGGCCGATCTGCACCAGATTGAACATTTCCTGGTTCTTCTCAACCTCTACGCGTTGCACCGAGGGATAGTGCTCTTTCAGATAAGACACGGATTTGGTGCCGACCTGCACCGAGACTTTGCGCCCATCGAGATCCTTCAGCGTCTTGATGGGACCGTCTTTGCGAGTCAGGACAACCAGTCCGCCGGCATAGTACGGGTCAGTGAAATCCACCACTTGTTTGCGTGCGTCGGTGATGTAGATGGCCGAGACCGCCATCTCCGCCCTGCCTGCTTGTAGTGCAGGGATCAGCCCCTTGAAATCGATGTCGATCCATTCGATTTTCTTGCCCATCGCCTTACCGAGCGCTTCGATCAACTCGATATCGAAGCCGGTGCGTTTGCCGTCTTTGACGAACTCCATGGGAGGAAAGGTCGCGTCGGTCACCACGCGCAACGTTTCCTGGGCCTGGGCGGACGTTGCGCCCCAGGTCAAACCGAGGGCCACGACAGCGGTCAATAGTTGGCGGCGAGTATTCATGATGTTTCCTTGGAGAATGAATGAATAAAACGGCAGGTGAGGAACAACACAGATCGACGGGACGGCAAGTCCGCGCCCAAACACATCAGCGGCTTTGCAGTCGATGCGAGATCCGCTTGGCAGCGGCAACCGTCATATCGGTCAGCAAGCTCGCGCGCTGCGCGGCCCGTGTGGATGGCGCCATCAAGGTGATCGACGCCACAGCCAGATGAGGACGCTGGAATATTGGCGCACTGACGCCCCAGACGCCGGCGTCGACTTCGCTATCGGTGACGACATAGCCGGCGTTGCGAATGGGTTCCAGGCTCGCGGCCAATGCCGCGACGTCAGTGCCTGCGGCCTGCAAGTCGCTCAAGAGCGCCTGAAGGCGCGCCGGGGGCATAAAGGCCATGAGCGAACGGGCTGATGCGCCACGCACCAGCGGCAGACCGCGGCCTTTAACGAAGGAACAACGCAAGGGGTGCTGGCTCTCAACCATATCCAGGCACACGGCCTGGTCTTTCATGGCGACGAGCAGTCCGACCGTTTCGCCCGAGTCAGCCGCCAGGCGAGCCATGTCCGGCTGGGACTCTTGCACCAGAAACGAGGATTGATCAAAGCCCCATGCCAGTTGTACGCAGAGCGGGCCAGGGCCATATTCGCCGCCCTGCTCCGACACGAATCCCCAGCGTTTGAGCAACGCGATTTGCCGGTACAGCGTGCTTTGCGCCAGACCCGTTTGCTCGGTCAGCGCGGCGATTGAGAGCGGACCGTCGTGACGCGCGAGCGTAGCCAGCACGTATAGCACCCGGTCGGCGCCTCCGGCTATGGCTTGATCTGACATGCGTACGCTCCCTGCGGCTGATTAGAAGGCCGCAGGTTAGCGATTCTTTCTCAAATTTCTATCTGAAATTTCCCAAATTATGAGAATTACTAGGGAAATCCAGGACGTAAATCAGTCGTAATTATTCAACCGCACGCCAGACACGCCGCCAACAGAGGAGCCTTCGCCTTCTGATTGAGCTGGCGCCGAGATTTCGGCGGGCTGAGAGGTGTGCGCATCAGGCTGCACGGCCTGTGGAACTTGTTCCGGCTCGACGGGGGCCGCTGGCGTGTCCGTGACGGGAATCGCTGTCGTACGTCCCTGTTGCGCCCGCTGGGCAGCGCGTTGCTGCTCGGCTTTTGCAATCATCTTGGCCAGTTCTGCGCCGAGCTCGTTACGCTTGGCGGCATAGGCCCAATCGGACGCATTTTGTCCTTTGAGATTGCGGGTGGTGATGTCGGCGCCGGCATCCAGCAGTAGTTGCACCATGTACATACGCCCGGAAAAGCCGGCCATCATGATCGGCGTCGTTCCCTCGGGCGACGGCGCATTCACCATGGCTTTGTTGGCAAGCAGCAGCTTGGCCGTGTCCATCTGGGCTTTGGACGCGGCATAGTGCAGCGGGGTCCAGCCCAGGCGGTTGACCTGGGCGCCCCGGGCAATGAGCTTGCGCGCCCGTTCCGTTTCCCCTGCTACGGCAAGGTACATCAACGCAGTCTCGTTGGCGGGATTGACCGCGTTGACGTCGGTCCGAGGATCGGCAGCGAGTACATCAAAGACGTTCCATGCGCCGTCGACCACCGCACGCATCAAGGCCGGCTGGCCGTTGGTGTAGCGCACATTGGGGTCTGCCCCCTTGGCGAGCAGTGCTTTGAGATCCGAAGCTTTGTCGTTATGGACATACACCCACCAATTTGCCGGTGCGGTATCGGCGTGAGCGGCGGGCACCACAGCTGCCGCCGCCGTCGCTACGGCAAATGCTGCCAAGAGGCCGCGGGCTTTCATAGGAAAGGATGCATAACGTTTCATAGCATTCTCGGCATAAGCCCGTCATTCGCGACAGCTACCGTCCTCGTACGAGGCAAGTGCAGTCAAAACCCGGGACTTCGTATTGTAGAAATTACTTTAAGAAAGAGCTTGGCACCAAACCTAGATTTCACTTCATAAAAATCAAACAACTACTTGATTTTTAATTAGAAAAATCCAATTTCTTTCAGCGCGTATGGCATCGATGTCAAGAAATTAGTTTAAATAATTTAATTTAAATAAATCAGTTTAAATTAACGATCTATCTTATTGAATAATTTGAAGAAATTCTCTGTCGAAGCACGTGCCACCTCAGCCACTGGAATGCCCTTCAGATCCGCGATCTTTTCGGCCACATGAATGACCTTGGACGGATCGTTGCGTTTGCCGCGGTAAGGCACCGGCGCCAAATAAGGCGAATCGGTCTCGATCAACAGGCGATCCAAGGGGACTTTGGTCGCGACCTCATGCACGATGCCGGCGTTCTTGAACGTAACGATGCCCGAAATGGAAATATAAAAATTCAGGTCGATGGCAGCCTGCGCCATTTCCCAAGACTCGGTAAAGCAGTGCATTACTCCCCCGACCTCGGCGGCATTCTCCTCGCGCAGAATACGCAGGGTGTCCTCGACTGACTGGCGGGTATGGATGATCAGCGGCAAGTTCGCTTGGCGCGCCACGCGAATATGGCGGCGGAATCGCTCGCGTTGCCAATCCAACGGCTCGCTCAGCCGGTAATAATCCAGCCCGGTTTCGCCTATGGCTACGACCTTTGGATGCCTCGACAATTCCAGCAGCTCTGCCTCGGTCGGATCCGAGGTCGCCTCATAGTCGGGATGCACGCCAACCGACGCCCACAAATGGCGATGCGGCTCGACCAATTCGATCAAACCCGGCCAATCGGGCATATCGACGCTGACAACCAAGGCGTGAGTGACCCGGTTCGTCTCCATGCGTTGCAGGATACCGGGCAAATCTTGCGCGAGATCGGGGAAATTCAGGTGGCAATGAGAATCTACGTACATACGGAATCGTCAAGCTTGGCAAGATGCTGCCACGCGCTGCAGGGTGGCATGCGCAAACAATTTAGGGCTGAGCGGATGGGTGGCCAGGCGGCGCTGTTGGGTAAGCCAGCGCGCACCCTCTGCCAGCCGCACGGCATCGGCACGCGAGGCGGTCTGCTGGACCGGCCGAGCCAGTGAGGGAAAATACCGCACCGGGGCTCCGACACCTGCCAGCATCAGATCCGCATATAGCCGCTGCAAGGTGTCAATCCAATCTGCAGGCGCATTTTTTTCCAGGCTCTCGGCCAAGGTGCCTATGTCGGGCGACTGGCCTTTGGCCAGCGGCTCGATCAATTTCGACAGCCATTCGGGGCAAGCCTGCTCGCCGCTCTGAGACAAACGCAACGCCGCCAAAGGAGCCCCGCCCGCCGCAGCCAGCCAGTCCTGAGCCGAGGCTACCCCCTGCTCTGTCAGCCATTGTAGAGCGACATCGCTGCCCGGCGCCGGCAGCGGAAGACGGCGGCAACGCGATACCAGCGTCGGCAACAGCCTGTCGGGCGCGTCGGCGACCAGCAGGAATACGGTATGAGAGGGAGGCTCCTCCAAGACCTTGAGCAAGGCGTTAGCGGAGATCACGTTCAGGGCCTGAGCGGGATACAGCAAGGCGACACGCCAGCCGCCCCGATGGGTCGCCGTATTGAACCAGGATTCCAACGCACGGATCTGGTCGATGCGAATCTCTTTGGAGGGCGCCCGTTTGGCCGCGCCGGTTTCGCTCGCAGGCGCCGCCGCATC
>Ga0164243_10004410_pt1 | contig 22080 bp, 19 predicted proteins | sample OricompcompostOP_FD_108781 | JGI IMG/M metagenome (GOLD analysis project Ga0164243, IMG submission 108781) | Organic Plus compost microbial communities from Emeryville, California, USA - Original compost - Organic plus compost (OP) | ecosystem: Engineered > Solid waste > Mixed feedstock >...
CCACGGGCGAGGTAACGATGTTCTGGTTTGCGGATTGGGCGGCGGCGGACAAGATCGGAACCGGATGTGGCGTGAAACCCGCGATTATACGATGCTCCATTCCCATGATAGCGGGCGACTGTGCGCCTGCCGTTGCCGCTCCGGCAATCCTGCCGGCCGCGGCCGGATGCCGCAACGTATTTTGACCCGGAGGCTAAGTCTCTGTATAATCAGCCGTTTTCCCGTTTCGCCGGGCCTGGATCGGTTGGCAGGACGAGAAAAAAAATATCCGTAATCCATATTCGATGAGGTTTCACATGTACGCGGTCATAAAAACCGGCGGCAAGCAATACAAGGTTGCTGCTGGCGAAAAACTCAAAGTAGAACAGATACCGGCTGACATTGGATCCGAAATCACTCTCGACCAGGTGCTCGCAGTGGGCGCCGGCGACGGCATCAAGTTCGGTGCGCCGCTGGTCGAAGGTGCCAAGGTCCAGGCTACGGTAGTGGCGCACGGTCGCCACGACAAGGTGAAGATCTTCAAGATGCGCCGCCGCAAGCACTATCAGAAGCGTCAGGGCCATCGCCAGAACTACACCGAACTGCAAATCGTCTCGATCAACGCATAAGCGGGTCGGGATAACCGGATACCAAGGAGCTACAAATGGCACACAAGAAGGGCGGCGGCACGACGCGCAACGGCCGCGATTCCGAATCGAAACGACTGGGCGTGAAGGTTTACGGCGGCCAGGCGATCAATGCCGGCGGCATCATCATTCGCCAGCGCGGCACCCGTGTGCATGCCGGTGAAAACGTCGGCGTGGGCAAGGATCACACGCTGTTCGCGCTGGTCGACGGCAAGGTGCAATTCACTACCAAGGGCGCGGCGAAGCGCCACACCGTGACGGTCGTGCCCGCGTAAGCGACGGCGACCGACGGGAGGGGCGAAAGCCCTCCATCCAAGGGCTCTGCCGACGGTAGGGCCTTTTTACTTTTGGCGGCAGGAAAATGAAGTTCATCGACGAAGCAAGAATCGAAGTCATTGCCGGCAACGGCGGCAACGGCGTCGTATCGTTCTGCCGTGAAAAGTTTCGTCCGTTCGGCGGGCCGGACGGCGGCGACGGCGGCAAGGGCGGCAGCATCTGGGCCGTGGCCGATCGCAACATCAACACCTTGGTCGACTACCGTTACGCAAAACTCCACAAGGCGAAGAACGGCGAGCATGGACGCGGTTCGGATTGCTACGGCAAGGGCGCGGACGACGTCTATCTGCGCATGCCGGTCGGCGTGTTGATCTCCGATCTGCATACCGGCGAGCCGATTGCCGATCTGACCGAGCACGGGCAGACCGTGCTGCTGGCCAAGGGCGGCGAAGGCGGCTGGGGAAACATCCACTTCAAGTCGTCGACCAACCGCGCGCCCCGACAGAAGACCGACGGCAAGGAAGGTGAACGGCGCGAACTGAAGCTGGAACTGAAGGTGCTGGCGGATGTAGGCCTGCTCGGCATGCCGAACGCCGGCAAGTCGACCTTCATTTCCGCCGTCTCGAATGCGCGCCCGAAGATCGCCGATTATCCGTTTACGACCCTGCATCCGAATCTCGGCGTGGTGCGCGTAAGCCATGAGAAGAGCTTCGTGATTGCCGATATTCCGGGGCTGATCGAGGGGGCGGCCGAAGGCGCCGGCCTGGGCCATCAGTTCCTGCGCCACCTTCAGCGCACGCGCCTGCTGTTGCACATCGTCGATCTCGCTCCGTTCGACGACAAGGTCGATCCGGTCGAGGAGGCCAAGGCAATCATCAAGGAGCTGAAGAAGTACGACGAGTCCTTGTACGAGAAGCCGCGCTGGCTGGTGCTTAACAAGCTGGACATGGTGCCGCAGGAGGAGCGTGCCGCGCGCGTCAAGGATTTCCTCAAGCGCTTCGGCTGGAAGGGGCCGGTGTTCGAGATTTCGGCGCTGACCCGGACCGGTTGCGACGAGCTGGTGACGGCCATCTATGATTACCTGGCGGCGCAGCGGGCGGAGGAGTTGCGCGCGCAGGAAACCCGGATGGCCGAGGCGGCCCGCGGCATCGACTCGATCGACCCGGACGATCCGCGCTTCAAGGCCATAGAATAGCGGCTCGCAAACAGATAGAAGGGCGGCGGCAGGGAGCGGTAAGCGGCCGGCGCCGACGCATATGAATTCCGTCATCCAGAAATCCAAGCGCCTGGTCATCAAGGTCGGCTCCTCGCTCGTCACCAACGACGGCAAGGGGCTGGACAATGCCGCGATCGCGAAATGGGCGCAGCAGATCGCGCAGTTGCGCGCGATGGGCAAGGAGGTCGTGCTGGTCAGCTCCGGCGCGGTCGCCGAGGGCATGCAGCGCCTCGGTTTCGAGAAGCGTCCGAGCGCAATCCACGAATTGCAGGCCTGCGCTGCGGTCGGCCAGATGGGCTTGGCGCAGATCTACGAAAGCAGCTTCCGCCGCTACGGCCTGGGCACCGCCCAGGTACTGCTCACGCATGCCGATCTGGCGGACCGCGAACGTTACCTGAATGCCCGCTCGACTTTGTTCACCCTGTTGCGATTCGGCATGGTGCCGATCATCAACGAGAACGACACCGTCGTCACCGACGAAATCAAGTTCGGCGACAACGATACGTTGGGGGCGCTGGTCGCGAACCTGATCGAGGGCGACGCACTGATCATCCTGACCGACCAGAAGGGGCTGTATACAGCCGATCCGCGCAAGAATCCCGACGCCAGCTTCGTGCATGAAGCCAAGGCCGGCGATCCTGCGCTGGAAGCAATGGCCGGCGGGGCGGGCACCGGCATCGGGCGCGGCGGCATGCTGACCAAGATCCTGGCCGCCAAACGCGCGGCGACCTCGGGCGCGCATACGGTCATTGCCTGGGGGCGAGAAGATGCGGTGCTGACGCGCCTGGCCGGCGGCGAGGCGATCGGTACCCAGTTGCTCGCCGAAACGGCGCAACTGACTGCACGCAAGCAATGGATGGCCGATCATTTGCACACGGCGGGCCGGGTCGTGCTGGATGCGGGCGCAGTGCAGAAAGTCACGGCCGACGGCAAGTCGTTGCTGCCGATCGGCGTGATCGAGGTCGGTGGCGAATTCGGACGCGGCGACGTCATCACCTGCGTCGACGAACAGGGGAGGCCGGTGGCGCGCGGAATCAGCAATTACGCAAGCTCGGAAGCGCGCCGCATCATGCGTCGGCCGTCGGGGGAGATTCTGGCCATCCTCGGCTACGTGGAGGAGCCGGAGCTGATCCATCGCGACAACATGGTCGTGCTCTGAGCGGATGGATCAGTGCATGAAGCTGGGGTCCAGTGTCACTCGCTGGCGCAGGCGGTAGACGATCTGGTCGGCCGGGCCTGACGGCGCACTTTCCTGACATAGATAGCCGCGTGCCAGCACCGCATGGTGCCGGTTCGCCGCATGACGGTTGATCGGCTCCCAGCGGTCGCGCCGCGAACGTGACCAGCTTCCGTCATCGTGCCCGAATGCATACAGTTTCACTTCTCCTGTTGCGCAGCGGATGCCTTCGTAACTGACGTTGCGCGCCCCGGCATTGCTGCGCGTGACCAGCGTGTAGCGAATCACTCCGTCGGTGCCGACGCTGAGCGACTTGGCGTCGATGGCAAAGGTGTGCGTCGCCGTCGCACTGACCTCGAATGGCAGTAGGTTCTGCTCCTGCGGGGGCGCGGGCAACTGGAGCGCGACTTCCTCCCAGGGCTTGTACGGGTCGTCGAAGTCTTCCTCGAACTGCGACTGGGCGCATGCGTGATGCGCCGTGGCGAGCAATGCAAGCGGGAAGGCGAGCGCAGCAAGCACATCGAGGGCACGCAAGCGCGTGCCGGGGCGTGACGGATTCATTCAGTTTTCGCTCTGGATTTTTGCCGCGGGTGCATCCGCCGGCACACGGCTGTTCTGGCCATGACGCAGGTAGCGCCCGCCATACCGATGGCCGCCATGCTGCGGGCGGCTCAGAAAGCGCGATAGTTCCTGCAATGCCTTCTGGTAGACGTCGCGTTTGAACTCGATCACCACATCCAGCGGCACCCAGTAGTCATGCCAGCGCCAAGCGTCGAATTCGGGATGGTCGGTGCCGCGCAGATTGATGTCGCAATCGCGGCCGATCATGCGCAGCAGGAACCAGATCTGTTTCTGTCCGCGGTAGTGACCGCGCACCTCGCGCTTGATGAATCGGTCCGGTACTTCATAGCGGAGCCAGTCGCGCGTGCGGCCGATGATCTTGACGTGTTCGGCCTTGAGCCCGATTTCTTCCTCAAGCTCGCGATACATTGCCTGTTCCGGCGTCTCGCCGTATTTGATGCCGCCTTGCGGAAATTGCCACGAATGTTCGCGTACCCTTTTCCCCCACCAGACTTCATTGTGGGTGTTGAGCAGGATGATGCCGACGTTCGGGCGAAAGCCTTCCCGATCAAGCATATTGCACCTCGATACTTTCAGCGGCCGGACGGCCCCTCCCTTGCAAACTTCTCATTTGCCGCGGCGTTCCGGTGCAGCAGGGCGCAGCGGGAGCGGCATGAATTGTGTGGGTGGGAAGGGCGCATCTGCCGGCTAATCCTATAGAATTGGGTTCGATTATAACCCTCTCTTTTTAAAAAGAATTCACCGTCATGCGCGCCTCGCGATTTTTTATTTCCACCCTCAAAGAAGCTCCGTCCGACGCCGAGATCGTCAGCCACAAACTGATGATGCGCGCCGGGATGATCAAGCGCCTCGGCTCCGGGATCTATACCTACATGCCGCTCGGCTTGCGCGTGATCCGCAAGGTGGAAAACATCGTTCGCGAGGAAATGAACCGCGCCGGCGCGATCGAACTGCTGATGCCGGTCGTGCAGCCGGCCGAGCTGTGGCAGGAGACCGGACGCTGGGACAAGATGGGGCCCGAACTGATGCGCGTCAAGGACCGGCATGGACGCGACTATGCGATCCAGCCGACGTCGGAAGAAGTCATTACCGACGTGGTGCGCAGCGAGATCAAGTCGTATCGCCAGTTGCCGATCAACTTCTATCACATCCAGACCAAGTTCCGCGACGAGCGGCGGCCCCGTTTCGGTCTGATGCGCGGGCGCGAGTTCACGATGAAGGATGCGTATTCGTTCGATCGCGACGTCGCCGGCATGCAGCAGTCGTACAAGGCCATGTATGACGCCTACGTGCGCATCTTCCAGCGCTTCGGCCTGCAGTTCCGCGCGGTGGCGGCCGACAACGGCGCGATCGGCGGCAGCGGTTCGCACGAGTTCCACGTGATCGCCGACACCGGCGAGGACGCGCTGGTGTACTGCCCGCAGTCCGACTACGCGGCCAATATCGAAGCAGCCGAAGCGTTGCCCCTGCTGGCCGAGCGTGCCGCTCCGACGCAGGATTTGGTCAAGACTCCGACCCCCGGCAAGGCCAAGTGCGAGGACGTTGCACAATTGCTGGACCTGCCGCTGCAGCGCACGGTGAAGTCGATCGTGCTGGCGGTCGACGGGGATGCCCCGGCAGACAAGGAAATCTGGCTGCTGCTGCTGCGCGGCGACCATGAGCTCAACGAGGTCAAGGCGGGCAAGGTGCCGGGCCTGGGCCGGTACCGCTTCGCAAGCGAAGCCGAGATCGTCGAGTGGTTCGGTACCAAGCCGGGCTACCTCGGCCCGATCGGCTCGAAGAAGCCGGTCAAGGTGGTGGCCGACCGTACGGTTGCGAACATGAGCGACTTCGTGTGTGGCGCCAACGAGGAAGACTTCCACTACACCGGCGTGAACTGGGGACGGGACCTGCCCGAACCGCAGGTCGCCGATCTGCGCAACGTGGTAGCCGGCGACCCGTCTCCGGACGGCAAGGGCTCGCTTGCGATCCAGCGCGGCATCGAGGTCGGTCACGTTTTCCAGCTCGGTACGCGCTATTCGGAGGATATGAAGGCAACCTACCTGGACGAGGGTGGCAAGCCGCAACTGATGCAGATGGGGTGCTATGGCATCGGCGTCACGCGCATCCTCGGTGCGGCGATTGAACAAAACTTCGACGAGCGCGGCATCATCTGGCCGGACGCGATCGCGCCGTTCCAGGTTGTGTTGTGTCCGATGGGCTACGATCGCAGTGCCGCAGTCAAGGAGCAAGCCGATGCGCTGTATGCAGGGCTGCAGGCTGCGGGCGTGGATGTCATCCTCGACGACCGCGGCGAGCGACCGGGTGTGATGTTCGCCGACTGGGAACTGATTGGTGTGCCGCATCGCGTCGTCATCGGCGAGCGTGGTCTGAAGGAAGGCAAGCTGGAGTACCAGGGACGGCGCGACACGGCCGCCACCTCGGTCGTCGCCGCCGACATGCTGGACTTCGTCCGGGCCAGGTTGGCGGCCTAGGCCGCATGGCGGCGTTTGCTGCACGGATGCGCAGAGGGCTGGCGGCGATTCCGCTGGCAGTGCTGGCCACGACGGCGTTCTGCGGGAACCAGCAGGAAGAGGCGCTCGCGGATGGGGTGCGTCTCGCCCTGCAGCGCGCGATTTCTGACGGCCGCCCCCCGAAGCCCAGCTTCGATAACATCGAGGACCGGATCCGTTACCTGCGCTGGCTGGGCGAGATGTCGGACCGGCTGCGTCCGCGCTGGCCGGACCGGCAGACGCGCATTGAATTCCTGGAGACGGTCTGGTACGAAGCCAAGCGAGCGGGACTCGATCCCGGTCTGGTTCTGGGCTTGATCCAGGTCGAATCGGCCTTCCGCAAGTACGCAATCTCGCACGCCGGCGCGCATGGCTTCATGCAGGTCATGCCATTCTGGACACGCGTGATCGGCGACGGTGACCGGCGCAAGCTGTTCCACATGCAGACCAACCTGCGTTACGGCTGCTCGATCCTGCGCCTGTATCTGGACCTGGAGAATGGAGACCTGTTTCTGGCGCTGGGACGCTACAACGGCAGCCGCGGCAAGGCGGACTATCCGAACGCCGTGCTGGCGGCCTGGAAGAAGTGGCAGTTCCAGGAGTAGGTATAGACGGCCACGGAGCCCGGAAACAAAAACGCCCGCGCGATGCGGGCGTTTTTGTTTGGCCTCTGGAAAGACAGATTATTGCAGGTGGCTGGAAATGAGCTTCGTCATTTCGAACATCGATACCTGCTTCTTTCCGCCAAACACGGCTTTGAGCTTGTCGTCTGCGTTGATCATGCGCTTGTTCGCATCATCCTGCAGCTTGTTCTTCTTGATGTAGTCCCAGACCTTCTTGGTGACTTCGGTGCGCGGCAGGGGATTGGCGCCGATCACTGCACCCAGCGTGGCGGACGGCGTCATCGGTTTCATGAACGCTGCGTTCGGCTTGCGAGCAGTCTTCTTGGCTGCGGCTTTCTTTGCGACCGGCTTGGCTGCTGCCTTTTTCGCCGGAGCGGCCTTCTTGGCCGGAGCCTTCTTCGCTGCCGGTTTCTTTGCCGGGGCGGCCTTCTTGGCCGGAGCGGCTTTCTTTGCTGCGGGTTTCGCCGCTACTTTTTTCGCGGCGGGTTTCTTGGCTGCGGCTTTCGCCGCGGGTTTTTTGGCGGTTGCCATCTTCGAGCCTCCTTCGCAGGAATGTGTTGGGAATTTGCGTCCAATTTACGCACCGCTAATAGTGGTGCGCTTTTCGGAGTGTTGCAAGTTTTTTTTGATTGATTTTGCACGATTCCGTATGCGCGGCGCGACGGGGAAAAGATGGCGTCCATTTCGCACCGGACGAGGGCGGTTTTCGGCGTTGCCGCGGACGGCAGCGGATAGGAAAAACGGGGCGTGCCACCGGCAGCGCCCCGTTTCGTGATGCCGGCAACCCGGACGCAGTCAGCGCAGTCCGGGCAGCATGCCTTTCATGCCCCGCATCATTTTCATCATGCCGCCGCCTTTGAGCTTCTTCATCATCGATTGCATCTGCTCGAACTGCGACAGCATGCGGTTGACCTCCTGCACCTGCACGCCGGCGCCGGTGGCGATGCGGCGCTTGCGCGAGGCCTTGATCAGTTCCGGCTTGGCGCGCTCCTGCGGCGTCATGGCATTGATGATGCCTTCCATGCGGCGCACCTGCTTTTCCGCCTGATTCATGTCGGCGTTGCCAGCCGCTTGCTGGAACTGGGCGGGAAGCTTGTCGATCAGGCCGGACAGGCCGCCCATCTTCTTCATCTGCGAGAGCTGCGCCTTGAAGTCGTTCAGGTCGAATTTGCCGCCGCCCTTGATCTTGTCCGCCAAGCCCTTGGCCGCCTCGATGTCGACCCCTTTCTGCGCCTCCTGCACCAGTGCCAGGATGTCGCCCATGCCGAGGATGCGGCTGGCCATGCGATCCGGATCGAAGGCTTCCAGGCCGTCCAGTTTTTCCGCCACCCCGGCGAACTTGATCGGCTTGCCGGTCACGTGCCGCACCGACAGCGCGGCGCCGCCGCGCGCATCGCCGTCCAGCTTGGTCAGGACCACGCCGGTCAGCGGCAGTGCCTCGTTGAAGGCGCGGGCGGTATTGATCGCGTCCTGGCCGAGCATCGCGTCGACCACGAACAAGGTTTCGATCGGCTTGACGGCGGCGTGCAGGGCGGCGATTTCCTGCATCATCGCCTCGTCGATGCCGAGACGGCCGGCGGTGTCGACCAGCAGCACGTCGTGGTAGTGGCGCTTTGCATGGTCGAGCGCGCGCAGCGCAATGTCGACCGGCTTGTCATCGGGACTGGATGGAAAGAAGTCGGCGCCGGCCTGACCGGTCACCGTCTGCAATTGTCCGATCGCAGCCGGCCGGTACACGTCGGTCGACACCGTCAGCACTTTTTTGCGCTTCTGCTCGCGCAGGTACTTGGCGAGCTTGCCGACCGTGGTGGTCTTGCCGGCGCCCTGCAGGCCGGCCATCAGGATGACGGCCGGCGGCTGGGTGGAGAAGTTCAGTTGCGACGCTTCCGGACCGAGGTCGCCGCCCATGATGGCGGCCAGCTCGCGCTGCACGACGCCGACCAAGGCTTGTCCGGGCGTCAGCGAGCCGATCACCTCTTCGCCCATTGCCTTTTCCTTGACGCGCGCGATGAATTCGCGCACGGCCGGCAACGCGACGTCGGCCTCGAGCAAGGCCAGGCGCACCTCGCGCAGCATTTCGGCGGTATTCGATTCGGTCAGGCGAGCTTCGCCGCGCATGGTCTTGACGACTTTGGCCAGTCGCTGGGTCAGGTTGTCGAGCATGGAAATGGATGGCGGAAGTGGGATGGGCGGCCGCGCGTACGGCGGCTCGAAAACACTGGGCATTTTAACCGATGCGCCTGTTCGCGCCGGGAAGCGCCGCGCGGCGCGAAAATCCGCATCAACTGGTCTGTAACGGTGCGGAATCCCCGACGCGAACGAGTGCCCCCTTCTTTTTATTAACAAACAAAATCAAAGGTTTAAGCAGCTTTTTCTCTCTGGCACGGAGCCTGCAATCAGAAGCCGAAAATTGCGGGACAGGTTCCGCTATAACGAGGAGGAGACCATGGCACACATTCTGGCAGTATCACTGGCATCCCTGTTGCTTGCCGTCGGCTTGCCGGCGGCGGCAGAACCGGGGGTGACGGCCGATCGCATCCTGATCGGACAGACCGTTTCCCTGACCGGACAGGTTGCCGGTTCCGTCAAGGAGCTGACCGAGGGTGCGCACGCCTACATTGCGCAAGTCAATCGCCAGGGCGGCGTACACGGGCGCAAGATCGAGATTTTGACGCTCGACGATCGTTTCGACCCGGCTCTCGCGGCCAAGAATGCGGACCTCCTGGTCAACAAGGAAGGCGTATTTGCAATGTTCCTGAATCGTGCCACCCCGCACACCGAGGCCATTCTGCCGATCCTCGAAGCCGGCGGCGTGCCCCTGGTAGCGCCCAGCACCGGTGCCGCAATCTTTCACGATCCGCCGAACCGTCTGGTATTCAATGTGCGCGCCAAGTACCAGGACGAAGTGGCAAAGGCGGTCGAGCATTTCACCACGATCGGCATGAACTCGATCGCCATCGCGCATGTAGACGATTCGTTCGGTCTCGACAGCCTGGCCGGATTTCAACGTGAAATGCGCGCGCGCAATCTACCGAGTGCCGGGGAGATTACCTTCTCCCGGGCCAAACCGGACATCCCGGCCGCGATCGACGCGATCCTGAAAGCCGAGCCGCACGCCCTGATCATTGTCGGTTCGGCCACCACTACCACTGCACTGATCAAGGGTATCCGGGCCGCCGGCAATCAGATGCAGATCATGACGCTGTCGAACAATTCATCCCAGGCCTTCGTCAAGAACCTGGGGAAGGAAGGGTTCGGCGTGATCGTCTCGCAGGTCACGCCCGCGCCGCATCTGGTCACGACCGGGTTGGGGCAGGAGTTCAAGCAGGTGGCGGAGGAATCCGGAGCGACCATCTCTTATGCGGCGATGGAAGGCTTCGTCGCGGCCAAGGTGCTGGTGGAGGGACTGCGCCGGGCCGGCCGCAACCTGACCCGCGACGGATTCATCCGCGCGCTCGAATCGATGCACAAGCTCGACTTCGGCGGCCTGATGGTCGACTACGGGCCGAATGACCGCACCGGCAGCGAGTTCGTCGAACTGACCATGATCGGGCGCGACGGACGTTTCGTACGATAGCGCGCATCATGCTGGCAGAGGGTAATATTGCGTCGGCGGCGCCCTCATCGCGCCAGCATGATGCCTATGATGAACCGGAACATCCGATGAAGGACGGCAAGCGCCTTGTTCTGGCGCTGGCCTTTTTCGCCCTGGCGCTTGCGATCGTGGCCGGCGTGTACACGGTGGCCGAGCATCGCATGCGGCGCGACGTCCATGCGGCCGGCGCGCGTCAGTTGCAGATCATCGCACTGGATCTGGAGTCGTTGCTCGAACGTTACGAGAGCCTGCCTTCGGCACTGGCGTTTCATCCGGATCTGGCGCGCCTGCTGATGCATCCGGACGACGAAACGCTCAAGCACGAGCTCAATCGCGTGCTCAAGTCGATCAAGCTCCAGTCCAAGGTCAGCGTCATCTACCTGATGGACCGGAACGGCGATACGCTGGTGTCCAGCAACTGGGATACGCCGCAATCCTTTGTCGGGCGCAATTTCGGTTACCGCCCCTATTTTCGCCAGGCGATTGCCGGTGAGGCCGGGCATTTCTACGGCATCGGCAGCGTGACCAGTCAGCCGGCCTATTTCATCGCCCGCCCGGTTTACCTGGAAAATCCGCCGAAGCCGGGCATGCTGCCGATCGGCGTGATCGTCGTGCGTATCAGCCTGTCGGAATTCGAGCAGAGCTGGCGCAGCAGCGAGGACCCGATCGCGCTGACCGATAGCCTGGGTGTGGTGTTTCTGAGCAACCGACCGGAGTGGCTCTATCACAGCCTGCGCCCGGTCGATGCCACGCAGCGTGCCTATCTGACCGGCACGCAGCAGTACGTCGGCAAATACATCAAGCCGATCAGCGAACTGCCGAAGTCCGCGCAGCAGGGATTCGGCGACCATGTCTCGCAGGAGGTCGGCCGTCTCGACTGGCAACTGATGCTGTTTCCCTCGCAGGCGCGGATCGTGCGCGGCGCCGGTTATTCGGCCCTCGCGGCGGCCCTGCTGCTTGCGCTGTTCGCGCTTGCCTGGTGGGCCAATCATCAGCGCGCACGGCGCTTGGAAGAGGGGCGGGCATCGCGCCGCGCCCTGCAGCAGGCGGCGGAAGACCTGGACCGCAAGATTGCCCAGCGTACCGGGGAATTGCTGCTGGCGAACCAGCATCTGGAGGCGCGCTATGCGAAGCTGCAGGAAACCGAGCAGATGCTGCGCACGACGCAGAACGAGCTGGTGCAGGCGGGCAAGCTGGCGATGCTCGGCCAGATGGCGGCCGGTGTCACCCATGAGCTGAACCAGCCGCTGGCGGCGATCCGCGCCTTCGCGGACAATGCGGTTACCCTGCTCGCGCGCGGGCGGGCCGATGCAGCCAGCGAGAACCTGAGCCAGATCAGCGCGGCGTCGGCGCGCATGGGGTCCATCATCGGCCAACTCAAGGGCTTCGCGCGCAAAAGCCATGACGCGGTGGCCACCATCGATCTCGCGCAGACCATCCATGCATCGGCCGCCTTGCTCGAAGGCGAGTTCCGGCGCCACGACGTCGCGCTGACGCTCGACGTTCCCGAGGCGCTGCCGGTGGTCGGGGATGCGGTGCGCACCGAGCAAGTCCTGATCAATCTGCTGCGCAACGCGCTCGACGCGGTGGAAAATGCATCGCGGCGCGCGGTCGCCCTGAGCGCGCGGCGTGAGCAGACGCACGCGGTGGTGGCGATTCGCGACAGCGGCGCCGGCATTTCCGAGGAAGTCAGGCAGCATCTGTTCGAGCCGTTTTTCACCACCAAGCCGTCCGGCAAGGGGCTCGGCCTGGGACTGGCCATCTCGTCATCCATCGTGCAGGCGATGAACGGCCAGTTGAGCGCGCATAATCATGCCGGCGGCGGCGCCGAATTCGTGCTGAGGCTGCCGCTGTTGCCGGTGCCGCCGGAAGCTGGTGGAAATCAGGAAGGAGAACAGGTTGTCAACGCATGAAGCCGCATTCGAGGCGGTCCTGATCGAGGACGAGCAGACGGTACGGCGCGCGACCGCGCAGACCCTCGAACTCGGCGGATTTACCGTGCGCGCATGCGCCAGCGCGGAACAGGCGCAGCCCTGGCTGCATCCGGACTTTGCCGGCATCGTCGTGACTGACGTGCGGCTGCCCGGGCGATCCGGGCTGGAACTTCTGGCCGACGTGACCGCGCTCGATGCCGATCTGCCGGTAATCGTCGTCACCGGGCACGGAGACGTCAGCATGGCGGTCGAGGCGATGCGCGCCGGCGCCTATGACTTCATCGAAAAGCCGTTCGGCGCCGAACGACTGCTCGATACCGTGCGCCGCGCGCAGGAGAAGCGTCGCCTGGTGCTGGACAACCGGCGCCTGAAGGCGGCCTGGAGCGCCCATCCCGACATGCCGACGCTGGTCGGCCAGTCGGCGGCAATCGAACGTGTGCGCACGATGATCCGCAGCATCGGTCCCACCAATGCAGACGTTCTGATCAACGGCCAGACCGGCACCGGAAAGGAAGTGGTGGCGCGCCAGTTGCATGCGGCCAGCGGGCGCAAGGGGCCGTTCGTCGCGATCAATTGCGGCGCCTTGCCGGAATCGGTATTCGAAAGCGAAATCTTCGGGCACGAGGCGGGCGCCTTCACCAGCGCGCAGAAGCGCCGCATCGGCAAGCTGGAATATGCGAACGGCGGCACGGTGTTCCTGGACGAAATCGAAACCATGCCGCTGATCCTGCAGGTCAAGCTGTTGCGCGTGCTGCAGGAGCGCCGGCTGGAGCGGCTTGGCGGCAACGATCCGATCGCGGTCGACTGCCGGGTCATCGCCGCCAGCAAGGCTGACCTGCTGAAACTGAGCGCGGAAGGTAGTTTCCGCGAAGACCTGTACTACCGGATCGGCGTCGTCAGCATCGATCTGCCGCGCCTGTCCGAACGGCGCGAGGACATCCCGCTGCTGCTCGCGCATTTCGTGCAGGGCGCGGCGATCCGCTACCAGCGCCCCGTGCCGCAGTGGAGCGCGGCGCAGATGGCGCAGTGGCAGGCGCGCGACTGGCCGGGCAACGTGCGCGAGTTGCGCAACTTCGCCGACCGCCTGGTGCTCGGCGTGGCTGACAGCGCAGTGGAGCCCGTGCAAGCGGATGGACAGACACTGCCGCAGCGCGTCGACGCCTATGAACGGATGCTGATCGCGGAGGCGCTGCAGGCGCAGGGAGGCAGCGTGGCGGCTGCGGCGGATGCGCTCGGCGTGCCGAAGAAAACCTTGTACGACAAGCTGAAGAAGTACCAGTTGAGCAGCGGCCGCATGCTCGATTGAGCTTGCCTTCCTGCCCTTGGCAGGCGCCGGAAGGCTGTTTTACTTGGTGTACACTCGTCACCTGCCTTCAAGCCCTCGCACCGATGCATACCGTTTTCTTCGTCCTGGCCGCCCTGCTGTATGGCGTCAGTGCACTTTTGCCATCCCGGTACAGCCTTGCCATCTCGATCAGCACCCTGTTCGGCTGGTTGATGCATGGCGCCGCGCTCGGCCTGGACATGATGGGCCCGGATTCGGTGCGCGTCGGGTTTGCCGTGATGCTGTCCGCCACGCTCTGGATCACGGTTGCCGCTTACTGGCTGGAAAACCGCAACCTGTCGCTGGACGGCCTGCGCGTGCTGGTGCTGCCGTGCGCTGCGCTCGGGGTCGTGCTGCCGCTGCTGTTTCCCGGCAGCGTACTGGCGCTGCAAGGCCGCTCCGTCTGGTTCCCCTGGCATGTGGCGATCGCGGTGCTGGCCTACAGCACACTGACCATCGCCGCCTTTCATGCCGTCCTGATGGCGTTGCAGGAGTCGCGCCTGCATGCGCATCCGGCAGGGATGCAGCGCGGCTGGCTGGCGCTGGCGATCGATCGTCTGCCGCCGCTGTTGACGATGGAGAAACTGCTGTTTCGCCTGATCGCGTTCGGCTTCGGCCTGCTGACGCTGACCGTGCTGTCCGGCGTGCTGTTTTCCGAGCAGGTGTTCGGCACACCCGTCAAGTGGGATCACAAGACCGCCTTCACGATGCTGTCGTGGCTGCTGTTCGGCATTCTGCTGGCCGGACGCGCGTGGCGCGGCTGGCGCGGCAAGACCGCGTTGCGTTTCACGCTGACCGGTTTCGCGACCTTGCTGCTGGCTTATGTCGGCACCCGCTTCGTGCTGGAAGTGGTGCTGCACCGGGGGCTGGCATGAAATTCCTGCTGTGGGCGCTGATCATCGGCGCTATCGCACTGTACGTACTCAACGCGCGACGCAGCGCCGGCCCGGGACGGCGCCGAGACTCGGAGGAAGCTGCGGAACCGATGGTGCGCTGTGCCCGCTGCGGGCTCTACCTGCCAGATTCGGAGGCGCTGCCCGGATCGGGCGGTCGCCGGTATTGCAGCGATGCCCATCGCCGGCTCGATGGCGGCGGCTGACTTGCGCCGGCACACGGCCGTGGCGGCCGGACATGCGGGATTCCTTGGCCATTTTCGTGCCGGCGCTGCCCGCGTGCGCGGCATGCGCGGCACATTCTGGCGCTCGCTGCAGACCTTTTGCATCACCCGCGTGGTGATCGCCGGGCTGCTGCTGGTCTATCTGAACTACAGTCCCTCCAGGGACGCGCGCGCGCTGGAAAAACTCGTCACCGCGTGGTCCGGCGGGATCTACCTGGCACTGGCGGTGATTTTCACCCTGCTGTCGATCTACCTGCGGCGGCGCTTCATGCTGCAGTTGCTGGTGCAACTGTCGGTCGACATCGTCGTCATTTCCAAGCTGTACATCACTGCCGGCGGCATCAGCAGCGGGCTGGCCATTCTCTATCTGTTTCCGCTTGCCGGATGCGCGATCCTGGCGCCGCTGATTCTGGCGTTGTTCGCCGCAGCGCTGGTGGCGCTGGTGCTGCTGGGCGAGAGCGGTTACCAGATTCTGCATGCGAGCTCGACGGTATCGACTTCCCAGGCCGGCCTCTACGGCGGCGCCTTTTTCATTGCGGTATTCACGATCAATCGCCTGGCTGCGCGCCTGATCAAGCAGGAGGATCTGGCGCTGCAGCGGGGGCGCGACCTGCAGCTGCAGGAAGCGATCAACCGGTTGGTGGTGGCCGACATGGGCGACGGCGTACTGGTGGTCGGGCCCGATACCGAGGTCTACGCCAGCAATCCGGCCGGCGAACGCATGCTGGGGATGCACGATGGCATGCTGACCGGCACCCGGCTGATCGACAATCCGGCCCTGGTGCCGATTGCCGACGCCTATCGCGCGTGGAAATCTGCCGGGAGCGACGATGGCGCCGACCGGGGCCCGGCGCCGTTCGTGGTAATCAAGGCCGACGATCAGGCGGCGCCTGAGCCGGGGCGCGGCGGGGTGCGCTTGCCGAAGCTGGTGGCGCATCTGAAGCTGCGCTTCGCGAAGGTGGACGCACTCGATCTGTGCGGGGACCGCAGCGTGATTTTCATGCGCGACGTCAGCGAGATCGAAAATCAAGCGCAGCAGTTGAAACTGGCGTCGATGGGGCGCCTGACGGCCAGCATCGCGCACGAGGTGCGCAACCCGCTGTCGGCGATCTCGCATGCCGCCTCCCTGTTGCGCGAAGAGATCAAGGACCCGACCCAGATGCGCCTGCTGGCCATCGTCGGCGACAACGTCGTACGCCTGGATCGCATGGTCGAAGACATCCTGAAACTGTCGCGCAAGGCGCAGACGCTGGAAGCGCCGATCCTGCTCGCTCCGACGCTGGCGGAGATCGTCTCAGAGTTCCGGGAAAGCAATGCGGTGCCGGACGGGCTGATCGCGCTTGCGGACATGGGAGACAGCCGGGTGCGCTTCGATCCGCTGCATCTGCGACAGGTGGTGACCAACCTGTTGTCGAACGCGCTGCGCTATGCCAGCGGAGGCGAGGGATCCATCCGCATCGATGTGCGCCGTCCGAAATCCGGCCGGCTCGAACTGCATGTGCAGGACGACGGCGTGCCGATCACGCCGGAAGTGCGCGCGCATCTGTTCGAGCCGTTCCACACCACTTCCAGCAAGGGCACCGGCCTGGGGCTCTACGTGGCGCGCGAACTGTGCTTGAATAATGGCGCCATGCTCGACTACGAATACCGTGCCGATCCCGGGCACGGCGCGAGCGGGCGCTTCGTGATTACCTTTGCGCCCGAACGAACCTGAACAATTTTCGATTGCCATGACTTCGCCCCGCATTCTGGTCATTGACGACGAAGCCGACCTGCGCGAGCTGCTCGAAATCACCCTGCTGAAGATGGGGTTGGATGTCGATTGCGCGCCGACGCTGCAGGAGGCACGCGCCGCGCTTGCGCAGCGGGACTACGCGCTGGTGCTGACCGATATGCGATTGCCGGACGGCACGGGCATCGAACTGGTGCGTGAAGTCGCAAGCGGCCCGAAGTGCACGCCGATTGCGGTGATTACCGCCTTCGGCAGCGCCGAGAATGCGGTGGCTGCGCTGAAGGCCGGCGCCTTCGATTATCTGTCCAAGCCGTTGCGGCTCGACGAGCTGCGTCAGATGGTGCAAGCGGCCTTGCGCATGGACAAGAGCGCGGTGCCGGCGGACGCGGGCCGACGCGACGAGATGGCGCACTTGATCGGCGAATCGGTCGCAATGCGCGAGTTGCGCGCCCAGATCCAGCGCCTTGCGCGCAGCATGGCGCCGGTGGCGATCAGTGGCGAATCGGGCAGCGGCAAGGAACTGGCCGCGCGCGCGATCCATGCATGCGGCGCGCGCGCCGACAAACCTTTCATCGCCGTCAACTGCGGCGCGATTCCGGAAGCGTTGATGGAAGCCGAGTTCTTCGGCTACCGGAAAGGCGCGTTCACCGGAGCCGTCGACGATCGGGACGGCTTCTTCCAGGCGGCCAACGGGGGCACCTTGATGCTCGATGAAGTGGCAGACCTGCCGCTGCCGATGCAGGTCAAGCTGCTGCGCGCGATCCAGGAGCGGCGCGTGCGCAAGGTCGGCGCAACGACGGAGGAGCCGGTGGACGTGCGCCTGATCAGCGCGACGCACCAGGATCTGGCGGCCTGCGTGGAGCAGGGGCGGTTCCGCCAGGATCTGTACTATCGGCTGAACGTGATCGAGCTGCGCCTGCCGCCGCTGCGCGAGCGGCTGGAAGACGTCGGGATGCTGGCAGCCGACATCCTGCGGCGTCTCGCCGGAACCGACACGCCCGCGACGCTGGCGCCTGCCGCACTGGATGCGTTGCAGCGATATGCGTTCCCGGGCAATGTCCGCGAGCTGGAAAACGTCCTCGAACGCGCACTGGCATTTGCGAACGAGGGTGTGATCGAGGTTGCCGACCTGGCCTTGAAGCCGGCCGGACTGCTGGTGCCGCCGGCGGCCGAACCCGTCGCAGCGGAACCCGCGCAGGAACGCGTTGCCGGTGCATCCATGCCGGCTCCGGAACCGGCACCCGATCCAGACGAAGAACCCTTGCCCGCTTCGCTGCCCGCCTATCTCGACCAGGTCGAGCGCGAGGTCATCCTGCGGGCGCTGGCGCGCACGCGCTTCAACCGGACCCAGGCCGCCGAACTGCTCGGCATCAGCTTCCGGCAGTTGCGTTATCGCATGCAGCGCCTCGCAATCCACGAGCCGGACGCATGAATCGTTACGCGATCGACGACGCCGGATGGTGCGCGGCGGCGCGGCGCGTGCCGTCGCCCAATTGCGACCGACGGCCGGATGATGCGGTCATCGACCTGCTGGTGATCCACAACATCAGCCTGCCGCCCGGTCGCTTCGGCGGCGCGTACATCGAGAGCTTGTTTACGAACGCGCTCGACTGCAACGCACACCCCTATTTCGACAAGCTGCGCGAACTGAAGGTGTCGGCGCACTTCCTGATCCGGCGCGACGGCGTGCTGCTGCAGTTCGTGCCTACGATCGCGCGCGCCTGGCATGCAGGCGTCTCTTCGTTCGAGGGGCGCACGCGCTGCAATGATTTCTCCATCGGCATCGAACTCGAAGGCTGCGACGAGCAGCCGTTCGATCCGGCCCAGTACACGGTGTTGGCCGAACTGACCGCAGCCCTGCGCGCGCGTCATCCGCTTGTTGCCATCGCCGGTCACGAGCACATCGCTCCCGGGCGCAAGACCGATCCGGGCCCATGCTTCGACTGGGATCTGTATCGCAAGTCATTGATTCAAAAAGATGCTGCGTTGCGAGAGCGAAATGCATTGCGCTTCCCCTGCTGAAGTGCGCTGAAAGTCAAGGGCTGCGGTGCGAAAAAATTATTACTCGTCGGGCAAAAAACTTATTGCACCTGCCAGAGGTCGGCACTAGAATTAGTTTCGATCGCGACGACTACCACTATATGTAGTGGTCTCGCGATTTCCTTTTTGCGCCGCCCGGCTTTCCCAAATGGATGGAATTCCGGGCTGGCCGGGGCGGCGTCCCCAATCCCGGCTCCACGCGCCGCATTGCGGAGCAGGCCACGCAGGCAACAACAAGCAACGCACGAATCCGGGCTCGCTCCCGTGTTCGGATCGACAATCCCTGCAGTCTCGAAGGCTGCCCAGCGTAACCATCCAAGGAGGCACGATGCACTCTACGCAAGAAGTCATTTCGAAATCCCCGAACGAATTCGGCGCCGCCTCCACTGCAACCGGCAGCACTGGCGCCCAAACGATCAAGACCGGCACCGCTCAGAAGACGGCGCTCGGCGACTACAAGATCATCCGCCGCAACGGTGCGGTCGTCGGCTTCGAGCCGTCCAAGATTTCCATCGCGATGACCAAGGCGTTCCTCGCCGTCAGCGGCGGGCAGGGCGCCGCTTCCGCGCGCGTGCGCGAACTGGTCGAGCGACTGACCCAGGATGTAGTGGGAGCGCTGGTGCGCCGCCAGCCGGCCGGCGGCACTTTCCATATCGAAGACGTGCAGGACCAGGTCGAACTGGCCCTGATGCGCTCCGGCGAGCATGACGTGGCGCGCGCCTACGTGCTGTATCGCGCCAAGCGCATGGAGGAGCGCGCGCAGCAGAAGGCCACCCAGCCGGAAGCGAGCGTGCCGCAACTGCACGTGACCGAGAACGGCCAGAGCCGTCCGCTCGACGTCGAGCAGGTGCGCGCGATGATCACCGCAGCCTGCGTCGGCCTCGAGGAGCACGTGGATGCGAACGCGATCCTGAACGAAACCCTGAAGAACCTGTACGACGGCGTGCCGGTCGAGGAACTGCACAAGTCCGCGATCCTGGCCGCGCGCGCGCTGATGGAAAAGGACCCGGCCTACAGCAAGGTCACCGCGCGCCTGTTGATGCACACGATCCGCAAGGAAGTGTTCGGCCAGGAAGTGGCCCAGGCCGATGCCGGCGCGCACTATATCGAATACTTCCCGAAGTTCATCAAGAAAGGCATCGAAGCCGATCTGCTCGACGACAAGCTGGCCCAGTTCGACCTGGCCCGTCTGGCTGATGCACTGGTGCCCGAGCGCGACCTGCAGTTCGGCTACCTCGGCCTGCAGACCCTGTACGACCGCTACTTCCTGCACATCCAGGGCACGCGCATCGAAATGCCGCAGGCCTTCTACATGCGTGTGGCGATGGGCCTGGCCCTGAACGAGATCGACCGCGAAGCGCGTGCGATCGAGTTCTACAACCTGCTGTCCTCGTTCGACTTCATGAGCTCGACGCCGACGCTGTTCAACTCCGGCACCCAGCGCTCGCAGCTTTCATCCTGCTACCTGACCACGGTTTCGGACGATCTGGAGGGCATCTACGAAGCGATCAAGGAAAACGCGCTGCTGGCCAAGTTCGCCGGCGGCCTGGGCAACGACTGGACCCCGGTACGCGCGCTCGGGGCCCATATCAAGGGCACCAACGGCAAGTCGCAAGGCGTGGTGCCGTTCCTGAAAGTCGTCAACGACACCGCCGTCGCGGTGAACCAGGGCGGCAAGCGCAAGGGCGCAGTCTGTGCCTATCTGGAAACCTGGCACATGGACATCGAGGAATTCCTCGACCTGCGCAAGAACACCGGCGACGACCGCCGCCGCACGCACGACATGAACACCGCGAACTGGATTCCGGACCTGTTCATGAAGCGCGTGATGGAGAAGGGCGAATGGACGCTGTTCTCCCCCAGCGACGTGCCGGATCTGCACGACAAGTACGGCAAGGCATTCGAAGAAGCCTATACCGCCTATGAAGCCAAGGCCGCGCGCGGCGAACTGAAGCTGTTCAAGAAGGTGCAGGCGCTCGACCTGTGGCGCAAGATGCTGTCGATGCTGTTCGAGACCGGCCACCCGTGGATTACCTTCAAGGATCCGTGCAACATCCGCTCGCCGCAGCAGCACGTCGGCGTCGTGCACAGCTCGAACCTGTGTACCGAGATCACGCTGAACACGAACGACTCCGAGATTGCAGTCTGCAACCTCGGCTCGGTCAACCTGCCGGCGCACCTGAAGGACGGCAAGCTGGATCACGAAAAGCTGCAGAAGACGATCCGCACCGCGATGCGCATGCTCGACAACGTGATCGACATCAACTATTACGCGGTCAAGAAGGCGCGCGACTCGAACCTGCGTCACCGCCCGGTCGGCATGGGCATCATGGGCTTCCAGGACTGCCTGCACATGATGCGCGTGCCGTATGCGTCGATGGAAGCGGTCGAGTTCGCCGACCGTTCGATGGAAGCGGTCTGCTACTACGCCTACTGGGCCTCGACCGAGCTGGCCGAGGAGCGCGGCCGCTACAGTTCCTACCAGGGTTCGTTGTGGGACCGCGGCATCCTGCCGCAGGATTCTCTGAAGCTCCTGGCCGAGGAACGCGGCGGCTATCTGGAGGTCGATACTTCCGAGACCATGGACTGGGCTGCGCTGCGCGCGCGCATCAAGCAGTACGGCATGCGCAACTCGAACTGCGTGGCGATCGCGCCGACGGCGACGATCTCGAACATCATCGACGTCTCTGCCTGCATCGAGCCGACCTACCAGAACCTGTACGTGAAATCGAACCTGTCCGGCGAATTTACCGAGATCAACGAACACCTGGTGCGCGACCTGAAGGCGCGCGGCCTGTGGGACGAGGTGATGGTCGCCGACCTGAAGTACTTCGACGGCAGCCTGGCCCGGATCGATCGCATTCCGCAGGACCTGCGCGAGCTGTATGCGACCGCCTTCGAAGTCGAGCCGAAGTGGCTGGTCGAGGCCGCCTCGCGCCGCCAGAAGTGGATCGACCAGGCGCAGTCGCTGAACATTTACATGGCGGGTGCTTCCGGCAAGAAGCTCGACGAGACCTACAAGCTCGCCTGGCTGCGCGGCCTGAAGACCACTTACTACCTGCGTACGATCGGCGCGACCCATGCCGAGAAATCGACTTCCAAGGCAGGCGCGTTGAATGCGGTGTCGGCGCACGGCACGGGCAATGGCACGGTGGCTGCTGCTGCACCGGCCGCCGAGGAGCTCGCGGGTCCGGCATGCATGCTGCGTCCGGGCGATCCCGGCTTCGAAGAGTGCGAAGCCTGCCAGTAAGCATGAAGATCCGCGCGGCATTCGCCGCGCGGCAGCACTAACGAACACCACCACAGAATTGAGGAAGATCAGCCATGCTCAGTTGGGATGACGAAG